>OLNN01000018.1_pt1 | contig 164121 bp, 148 predicted proteins | sample 1672141 | NCBI WGS metagenome assembly OLNN01 (sample SAMEA3136652, study PRJEB25190) | human gut metagenome | biome: human gut; feature: human-associated habitat; material: faeces | place: Austria | collected 2013
TCGTGTATAGAATAATATTTACTCAAAGTATCAACTCCTTTCAATAATATTCTAGTCTAATATCTTATAAAACTCAATATCTACTTATATGATTTTATAATTTATCTTTAACTGTTAATGACCTCCCAGGCTGCTGTTTTTTACATTTCTTTACCGACTGCTTTTGCGATTCCGGTAATCTCTTTTAACAGTGTATCATATTTTTCCGGTTTCAGCGACTGTGCTCCGTCACAAAGTGCCGTTTCCGGACTGTTATGTACTTCGATGATCAGCCCGTCCGCTCCTGCCGCAACTGATGCTTTTGCCATCGGATCAACCAGCCACCATTTTCCTCCTGCGTGGCTCGGGTCTACAACTACCGGAAGATGGCTGAGTTTTCTTACTACCGGAATAGACTGAAGATCCAGTGTATTTCTGGTATAAGTCTCGAAGGTACGGATTCCTCTTTCGCAGAGGATAACATTTGGATTTCCGGATGCCATAATGTATTCTGCTGACATCATCCATTCTTCGTAAGTTGCATTAAGTCCTCTCTTCAAAAGGATCGGTCTCTTTGTCTGTCCGAGCTGTTTTAACAGGTCATAGTTCTGCATGTTACGTGCACCGATCTGGATCAGGTCTACCTTTTCATCGAAGATTTCCAGATATTCCGGTGACATCAGCTCTGTTACGATCGGAAGCCCTGTCTCTTCTCTTGCTGCACATAAGATTTCCAGACCTTCAAGACCCAGTCCCTGGAATGAATATGGGCTTGTTCTCGGCTTGAATGCACCACCACGGAGCATATTTGCACCGGATGCCTTAACAGCCTTTGCGATCTCGATCACCTGCTCTTCTGACTCCACAGAACAAGGTCCGGCGATCAGTGCCAGATGTCCGCCGCCAACTTTGACACCAGATACATCTACGATGGTATCGTCCGGATGGAATGCACGGTTTACAAGTTTATAAGGTTCCTGTACATGCATAACTTTCTCAACAGAAGAGTCTACTTCGAAAAGCTTTGGATCCACACGGACCGTATCGCCGATACAGCCGATAATTGTAAGATCCTCACCTTTTACAGTATGTACTTCCAGTCCCTTTGCACGGACCATATTCTCAACTCGTTTTACGTTTTCATCACTTGTTCTTGGTTTTAATACGATAATCATAATCTTTTTCCCTTTCTCTTCTCTCTACTAATCATCGAACATGTCTTTTAGAAGTTCCTTCGGAATTTCCTATGAAACAAAAAACCCCCGTCTTCTGTAAAAACAGAGGACGAGAGTATTATATACTTCGTGGTTCCACCTCATTTTGCAATTGTCTCACGACAACTGCCTCGTCAGGTACGTCGTTCATAACGGTTATACCCTTGCAGATAACGGCTGCTACCGGAAATACCTATTAACAATTCTTCAAAAGAATGCATTCAGTATCCTACTCCAAGAGGAATTCAATATAATCTTCGGTATCCTTCTTCCACCGATAAAGGACTCTCTGTGACGTCTTATTATATTTACTACTTCTTTTCATTGTATTTTGATAGTAGAATATGTAATTTTTAAAATCTATAGCTTATGTTACACGAATCAATAGGCTTTGTCAATCATTTTCAGCATATTAACGTGAGAAATATTTTTCTTTGATAATATCAACCGGCATTTCTTTTCCTGTCCAGAGTTCAAATGATGCAGCACCCTGATATAACAGCATATTCAGACCGTTCAGTGTCCGGCATCCTGCTGCTTTTGCTTTCTTCAGGAATAACGTCTCTTCCGGATTGTAGATTACATCAAATACAAACAGATCTTTTCTGAACACACTGTCATCTGTGATGATACATCTGTCTGTCTTCGGTGCCATACCGATAGAAGTTCCGTTTACCAGAATTGCACTTTCTGCGATCTCCTTTTTGAGGACTTCCGGGTCAGAGAAGTCATAGAGGTTGATCTTGCAGTCTGTCTTCTCATGAAGTTTCTCGATTGTCTTCTCCGCACGTGTGAAGAATTCATCACGGATGTTGAATACCGAAATCTCTGCTACTTTGTCAAGTGCTGCCTGGATCAGAATCGCTGCTGCGGCTCCACCCGCTCCAAGAAGTGTCATTTTCTTGCCAATGATATCAACGCCTGTCTCACTGACTGCACGCATGAATCCGATTCCGTCTGTCGTATAACCTGTCAGGACACCGTTATCATTTACAACAGTGTTGACCGCCCCACCAATCTCAGATGCCGGTGAAAGTTTATCAACCAGTGAGCACATCAGATTCTTGTCAGGCATAGTCAGGTTGAATCCTCTGACTCCCATGACTTTCAGACCATCTACTGCTGTCTTTAAGTTATCTGTTCCAACATCAAATGCCAAATATGCGTAATCCAGCTCCAGCTGGCGAAATGCCTCGTTATGCATCATTGGGGAAATGCTGTGTGCTACCGGACTCCCCAGTAATCCGGTAAGGACTGTATGTCCTGTAATCTCGTATGCCATTATCTCTTCCTCCTACGTTACATTTTCACACTGTAAAGTGCTACTTTTGTCATTTATCATACCATATTTTTCAAAATACGCAAGCATCGTTATAAAAAAGACGATATTTTCTGCCTTTGAAAAAACATTTTGAAAAATTTTGAATACCAAATAAGAATGAATGTTCCTATGTAACAAAAAGAGTATCACGTTTCTTCTTATTCACGTGATACTCTTTCTTTCATGGCTTCTGACTGTTACTGTTGATATACGTTTTACTTTTTCATTTACAATCTGTTTTATTTTACACCATGGTCCACCTGGTACATATGCGAAATCATGCGGAAGATCTGACTGGTATATCCCCATTCATTATCATAAAAACTGATCAGTTTGAAAAAATGACCGTTTACCTGGATTCCTTCCCTTGCATCAAAAGAGGATGCGTGATTATCTCCGATAAAATCGGAAGAAACAACTTCATCATCCACATAATCCAGAATCTCCTTAAGAGTTGTTTCGGAAGCTTCCTTCATTTTCTTACAGATATCTTCATAAGTGGTTTCTGTCTTCAACGCGACATTCAGATCCACAATGGATACATCTGAAGTCGGTACACGATAAGAAATTCCATTCATACGGTCCTTTAACGCCGGAATAACAAGTGAGATTGCTTTTGCAGCTCCTGTTGAAGATGGGATCAGATTTCCGAATACAGCACGACCTGTACGCCAGTCTTTCAGCGAACGGCAGTCAACTACCTTCTGTTTTGCTGTAGCTGAATGGATGGTAGACATCAGACCATACTCTATTCCATAATTATCCTCCAAAACCTTACAGATCGGTGCAAGACAGTTTGTTGTGCAAGATGCATTTGAAACGACCTGCATAGATGACTGATAAAGTTCATGATTCACGCCCATTACAAATGTCGGTGTGTCCTGATCTTTAGCCGGTGCAGAGATGATCACTTTCTTTGCTCCACCCCGGATATGTGCCATTGCTTTTTCTGTCGTACAGTAAGCACCTGTCGCATCTATAATGTATTCTACTCCACACTCTCCCCACGGAATGTCAGCAGCATCATTTTCTGAATACACTCGGATCTTCTCGCCATTTACAACAATTCCATCCTCATATTTTTCCAGACTTCCCTGGAAACGTCCAAAGATCGAATCGTAACGGATCATATAAATCATATAATCCAGATCTGCGTTTCTCACATTGATCCCACAAATTTTAAATTTTTCCGGCTGATTGATGGCAATGCGGAATGCAACTCTTCCAATACGTCCAAATCCGTTTATGCCGATTGTTATTGCCATATTAAATACCTCCCTGTATATGACATATTGATACTCTTTGTATCTTCTTCCCTTGCAATAACAGTCCGCCACAATCTATTGCGAGTGTAACACACTTTTTTTTGAAATGCTACCGAAATGACAGTAATTAATCATTTAACAGGATTCTTATTTTTTTAACAGGATTCCTATTTTTTTAACAAAAAAGGATGCGCTTTTTCAAACGCACCCTCTGTCACTTTTTATGCAATTACTCTGACTTTCAGAACACCCTCGATCATTTCCAGACCTTTTACCACGTCTTCTGCCACATCATTATCCACATTGATCATCGTATATGCATAGCTGCCACGGCTCTTATTCGTCATATCATCGATATTGACATTATCCTTTGCCAGAAGCGCAGTAAACTGACCGATCATGTTCGGAATATTCCTGTGCAGGATCGTAATTCTTGTCTTATCCCTTACACCCATATCGCATGCCGGGAAGTTGACAGAATTACGGATATTTCCATTTTCCAGGAAATCCTTCAGCTCTTCTACTGCCATCTTTGCACAATTGTCTTCTGATTCAGCAGTTGACGCTCCCAGATGCGGAATGACAATCGCATGCTTCACTCCTGCGATCTCCGGTGTCGGAAAGTCAGTTACATAGCGTCCGACTTTTCCACCAACAAGTGCATCCACAATGTCTTCACTGTTCACCAGTACATCTCTTGCAAAGTTCAGGATCACAACGCCCTCTTTCATCAGACTGATGGCATTCTTATTGATCATACCCTTTGTATCTTCCAGTGCCGGTACATGGATTGTGATATAATCACACTCCTTGTAGATCTCATCTACATTCTTAGTGTGATGGATACTTCTTGAAAGTCTCCATGCAGAATCTACAGAAACATATGGATCATAGCCATACACTTCCATCCCAAGATGCGTAGCCGCATTGGCAACCAGGACACCGATTGCACCAAGACCGATCACACCAAGCTTCTTTCCCTGGATCTCACAGCCTGCAAATGCTTTTTTCGCTTTTTCTGCATCTTTGGCAATATTGCCATCCTCTTCGTTCTCCTGTACCCAGTTGATACCGCCAAGGATATCTCTGGATGCAAGCAGCATACCGGCGATCACCAACTCTTTTACACCATTGGCATTTGCCCCTGGTGTATTAAATACAACGATTCCCTGCTCCGCACATTTGTCCAGTGGAATATTATTTACACCAGCTCCGGCACGGGCAATCGCTTTTAAATCTTTATCAAATTCCAGTTCATGCATTCCGGCACTTCTTACAAGTACCGCATCTGCTCCTGCCATCTCACCGACAGGCATATAATCATCACTGAATTTCTCCAGTCCAACAGGAGAAATCGGGTTTAGGCAAAAATATTTATACATATTACAGATTCTCCTCCTCAAACTTCTTCATAAATGCAACCAGGGCTTCCACACCTTCGTATGGCATTGCGTTATAAATACTTGCACGCATACCCCCAACAGTACGGTGTCCTTTCAGGTTCTCAAGACCTGCTTCTTTTGCCTCTTTTACAAATTTGGCATCCAGCTCGTCACTGCCTGTCACAAATGGTACATTCATAAGAGAACGGTCTTTCTTTTCTACCGTACCTTTGAACAGTTTGCTCTGATCCAGGTAATCATAGAGCAGTTTGGCTTTCTTTTCGTTGCGTTCTTTCATAACTTCCAGTCCGCCCATCTTTTTGAGCCATTTAAATACCTTACCGCAGATATAGATTCCGTATGCCGGCGGTGTATTGTAAAGAGAACCTGCGTCTGCATGTGTCTTGTATGTAAGCATGGTCGGTGTTCCCGGAAGTACATCCTCTGTAATCAGATCTTCACGGATGATCGCGATAACAACACCCGCTGGTCCGATATTCTTCTGGACTCCACCATAGATGAGACCATATTTTGTCACATCTACAGGCTCAGACAGGAAGCAGGATGATACATCCGCTACCAGTGTCTTGCCTTTCGTGTTCGGAAGTTCCTTGAATTTGGTTCCGTAAATTGTATTATTTTCGCAGATATATACATAATCTGCATCTTCATCAACCGGCAGATCCGAACAGTCAGGAATGTACGAAAAGGTTTTATCCTCGGACGATGCGATCTTATTCACCTTTCCATATTTGGATGCCTCGGCAGCTGCCTTTTTAGCCCACTGCCCGGTAACAATATAATCCGCTACTTTGTTCTTCATCAGATTCATTGGAATCATTGCAAACTGCTGGCTTGCGCCACCCTGAAGGAACAGTACTTTGTAATTATCCGGGATTCCCATCAAATCACGAAGATCCTGTTCAGCGGTTTCAATGATTTCAGCAAAAGCTTTCGAGCGATGACTCATCTCCATAACGGACATTCCACATCCTTTGTAATCCAGCATCTCATCTGCTGCTTCTCGTAAAACTTCTTCCGGCAGTACTGCCGGTCCTGCTGAAAAATTGTAAACTCGTTTCATATTACTCCTCCATTCCTGCTCTGCGTATCTGTCGCTGCATATGTTTTTTAGTTTGTCTGCTGTTTTTCCTGCAGATCCTTCTCGTCAAAAGCTTCACTGATCGGAGCACCCGGAGCAACCATCGGCCATACCTTGTCATCGCTGTCGATCTGGCAGTCAATCACCACCGGACCGCCTGCATTTAAAGCAAACTTAAATGCATCTGCGAATTCTTCTCTGGTCGTAGCTCTTACCGCTTTCGCCCCCATCGCTTCTGCGAGTTTCACAAAATCTACTGCATCATTCAGAACAGTTGCTGAATAGCGCTGTCCGTAAAACAGATTCTGCCACTGTCTTACCATACCAAGCACATGGTTGTTCACTACAACCTGGATAATTGGAATGTTATAACGCGCCGCTGTTGCAACTTCATTCATATTCATACGGAAGCATCCGTCTCCGGCGATATTGACTACCGTCTTCTCCGGTCTTCCCATCTTGGCTCCGATTGCAGCTCCAAGACCGTATCCCATGGTTCCAAGACCACCTGACGTAAGCAGTGTTCTCGGTTTTGTGAATTTATAATACTGCGCTGCCCACATCTGATGTTGTCCAACTTCTGTGACGATGATCGCATCACCTTCTGTCTGTTTGTAAATCTCTTCGATCACATACGGACCGGTCAGACTTTCCGGATGATAGGCAAGCGGGTATTTTGCTTTATATTCCTGGATCTTTTTGATCCATTCGGTGTGTTCCTGCTGTGGCAGTTTTTCATTAACTGCCGCAAGCACTTCTTTGATATCTCCAACCACACCTTCATCGATAATGACATTTTTGTTCATCTCTGCCACATCAATATCAAACTGGAGAATTTTTGCATTACTTGCAAATTTATTTGGATTACCTGTGACACGGTCGGAGAATCTTGCACCGACTACGATCAGAAGATCGCTTTCACTGACTCCAAAGTTCGATGTCTTGGTACCATGCATACCAAGCATTCCTGTATAAAGTTCATCAGTTCCCGGAAATGCACCTTTTCCCATCAGGGAATCACATACCGGACACTGTACCTTGTCTACGAATGCACGGAGTTCTTCACTTGCATCAGATAATATAGCTCCGCCTCCGACGAATACAAACGGACGCTTTGCTTCTTCGATCATCTCTACTGCCTTGTCAATATCTTCCATGCAGATTTCTTTTTTGTATTTTACGATTGGCTGGATTTTGACAGGCTCATACTCTGCTTTATTGCCTGTCACATCTTTCGGGATATCGATCAGCACCGGTCCCGGTCTTCCGGACTGTGCGATCTCAAACGCCTTGCGGATCGTCTTTGCAAGATCATTGACATTCTTCACAATAAAATTATACTTTGTGATCGGCATCGTAATACCGGTAATGTCAATTTCCTGGAAGCTGTCTTTTCCAAGAAGCGGTACCCCTACATTACAGGTGATCGCAACGATCGGAATAGAATCCATAAATGCGGTCGCGATTCCTGTTACGAGATTTGTTGCTCCAGGTCCACTGGTTGCAAAACACACCCCAACCTTACCAGTGGCACGCGCATATCCGTCTGCCGCATGAGAAGCTCCCTGCTCATGCGATGTAAGGATATGTCTGATTTCATTACTATGCTTATATAATTCATCATATACATTTAAAATTGCACCGCCCGGATATCCGAATACGGTATCCACGCCTTGCTCTTTTAAACACTCTATCAGTATTTCTGCACCATTTAACTGCATTGTACATTCCCCTTGTCCAGATTTTATTTTATTTGTGTGGAACTTCCAGAACTGCTCCACGGTTTCCTGAAGTTACCATTGCTGCATATCTTGCAAGATATCCTGTTGTAACTTCCGGTTCTCTTGGCTGCCATTTTTCTTTTCTTCTTGCAAGTTCTTCATCTGAAATTCTTGCATTTAATTTCAGGTTCGGGATATCGATCTCGATGATATCGCCTTCCTCGATCAATGCTACCGGACCACCGACTGCCGCTTCCGGTGATACGTGTCCGATAGAAGCTCCACGGGATGCACCGCTGAAACGTCCGTCTGTAATAAGTGCTACCGATGAACCAAGTCCCATACCTGCGATTGCAGAAGTCGGATTCAGCATTTCCGGCATACCAGGACCACCCTTTGGTCCGACGTAACGGATAACTACAACATCTCCCGGATGGATATCTCCGCCTTTAATTGCCTTGATCGCATCATCTTCACATTCAAATACTCTTGCAGGTCCTTCATGTACCAGCATTTCCGGTACAACTGCCGAACGTTTTACAACACTGCCATCCGGTGCGATATTACCTTTGAGGACTGCAAGTCCACCCGTCTGGCTGTATGGATTGTCGATCGGACGGATTACTTCCGGATTTTTGTTTTCGCATCCTGCGATATTTTCTCCAACTGTCTTTCCGGTTACTGTCATGCAGTCTGTGTAAAGAAGACCTTTCTTATTCAGCTCGTTCATAACAGCATATACACCACCCGCTTCATTCAAGTCTTCCATATATGTCGGACCTGCCGGTGCAAGGTGACAGAGGTTCGGAGTCTTTTCGCTGATTCCGTTTGCAAAATCAATCTCAAAATCCATACCGATCTCATGAGCAATCGCCGGAAGGTGAAGCATACTGTTGGTTGAGCATCCAAGTGCCATATCAACAGTAAGGGCATTTAAGATGGCTTCTTTTGTCATAATGTCTCTCGGACGGATATTTCTTCTGTACATTTCCATTACCTGCATACCTGCATGTTTTGCAAGACGGATTCTTTCTGAATATACAGCCGGAATTGTTCCATTTCCCTGAAGGCCCATACCAAGTACTTCTGTCAGACAGTTCATGCTGTTAGCTGTATACATTCCGGAGCAGGATCCGCAGGTAGGACATACTTTATTTTCAAATTCACATACATCACATTCGTCCATTGTTCCTGCTGCATAGGATCCAACTGCCTCGAACATGCTGGAAAGACTTCTCTTCTGTCCTTTTACATGTCCCGCAAGCATTGGTCCGCCACTGACGAACACTGTAGGTACATTAATACGGGCTGCTGCCATCAATAGCCCAGGTACATTTTTATCACAGTTCGGGATCATAACAAGGGCGTCAAACTGATGCGCCATTGCCATTGCTTCTGTCGAATCTGCGATCAGATCTCTCGTTACCAGAGAATACTTCATACCGATGTGTCCCATTGCAATACCGTCACAGACTGCGATCGCCGGAAACATGATCGGTGTTCCACCTGCCATGGCAACTCCCATCTTTACTGCATTTGCAATTTTATCCAGGTTCATATGTCCCGGAACGATTTCGTTATAAGAACATACGATTCCGACAAGCGGTCTCTCCAGTTCTTCTTTTGTAAGACCAAGCGCATTGAACAATGATCTGTGCGGCGCCTGCTGCATACCTGTTTTTACATTATCACTTCTCATGATTTTATAATCCTCCTGTAACTTTTGGCTCTATTCTATTACAGTTCCGTCCTGCTTCTCTTTCCCCATAGCAGTACGGAACTGTATCTTTCCCAATCCTTGACTATCGAATTCTTTCGCAGATCAGATCTCCCATCCGGGCTGTTCCAACCTTTGTACACCCGTCTGACATAATATCCCCGGTTCTGTATCCATCTTTTAACACCTGAGAAACTGCTGCTTCAATCGCATCTGCTGCTTTATCCTGATCCAGGCTGAAACGAAGCATCATTGCTGCTGAAAGAATTGTTGCTATCGGGTTTGCAATTCCCTGTCCTGCTATATCCGGTGCCGAACCGCCACTTGGTTCATACAGTCCGAACCTGGTTTCATTCAGACTTGCACTTGCCAGCATTCCGATCGAACCGGTTACCATGCTTGCTTCATCAGAAAGGATGTCTCCGAACATATTCTCTGTAAGAATGACATCAAACTGCTTCGGATCTCTTACAAGCTGCATTGCACAGTTGTCAACCAGCATATGCTCCAGTGTAACTTCCGGATAGTCTTTCGCAACTTCTTCTACTACTTTTCTCCAGAGTCTTGAAGAATCCAGTACATTCGCCTTATCGACGCTTGTCACTTTCTTTCTTCTCTTCATTGCAATGTCAAACGCGCGGATCGCAATCCTGCGGATCTCATCCTCATTATAGGTAAGTGAATCGAATGCAGTCATCACACCATCCACTTCTTCTGTCTTCCTCTCTCCAAAATAAAGACCGCCTGTCAGTTCACGCATGATCATCAGATCAAATCCGCCTTCTGTAATCTCTTCTTTCAGAGGACATGCACCCTTCAGTTCATTATACAAAACCGCCGGACGCAGATTTGCGAACAGGTTCAGTTCTTTTCTGATCTTCAGAAGACCGGCCTCCGGTCTCTTTGACGGTTCCAGCTTATACCACGGGGAAATCTTTGCATCTCCTCCAATGGATCCCATCAGTACGGCATCACATGCTTTTGCTTTTGCTACCGTCTCATCTGTAAGCGGGACTCCATGTACATCAATGGATGCGCCCCCAAGAAGCAGCTGTTCATAAGAACAGTCAAATCCGTATACCTCTCCTGCTTTATCAAGAACTTTCATCGCTTCCGTTACAATCTCCGGACCGATTCCGTCACCTTTAATTACTCCGATTTTCAGGCTCATCTTTGTCATTCCCTTCTATGTATCTGTGATTTTTGTACCATTTTTCGTTCCAAAAATCTGTTAAACACTATAATACCGTATTTTTCGTCAGGTTTCAACCCTTTAATCTGTAAAAGTATAAAAATCCAGAGTGAACTCTGTTTTATTTTCCTGTTTTCTGTGGAATCACAAAGATAAAGATCAGCGAACTGACAAACAGCATTCCCGGATAAAAAAGCTTCGGAATGATCTGAAATGCAGAAATCTCACCGCCGAGCTCATGCACTGCCGAAATTGCCACCAGCATCTGCGCACCATACGGGATCACCCCCTGTGAAATACAGGAAAAAGTATCCAGAAGGGAGGCTGTCTTTCTCGGTGTGATCTGATAATCGTCTGCCATTTCCTTTGCAATTGGATTAGCCATCACAATTGCTACGGTATTGTTCGCTGTTGCCACATCCAGAAGCGCTACCAAAATACCAACACCCAGCTGACCACTTTTCGATCCCTTAAAGACACGGTGGATCACATCCAGCAATACATCAAAGCCACCATTTTCCCGGATCAGCGCACACATTGCAGCAACCAGCACCGCCACCATACAGGTTTCAAACATCCCGGATACACCTGAGCCCATGGCAGCAAGCATTTCATACGGTGTTACCTGCCCCATTGCAAGCATGATCACCGCACCGGACACAATTCCTGTCAAAAGTACCAGAAAGACGTTGAACCCTGCGATCCCGCCGACCAGCACCAGCACATACGGAATGATCTGCGTCAGATTGTATTCGTGCGTAACTGCCGTTCCGATCTCTGCCCGGAAAGAGCTGATCAGGATCAGAACCAGCGATACGATCGCCGCCGGAAGTGCGATCCAGAAATTTTCCCGGAATTTATCTTTCATCTCACATCCCTGCCCGTTGCAGGCAGCAATTGTTGTATCTGATATGAAAGAAAGATTGTCCCCGAACATGGAGCCTCCCATCACCGATGCCACGCAAAGTGCCAGGGAAAAACCGGACGACTGCGAAACTGCCGCCGCAATCGGAGTCAGAAGGGTGATCGTCCCAACCGAAGTTCCCATTGCTGTTGAAACAAAACATGCAACCACAAACAGAACGGCAACCGCAAACCGTGCCGGGATGATCGATAGCATAAAATACGCCACACTCTCTGCACTGCTTCTTCCAACCACTCCCACAAAAGTTCCCGCCGTCAGGAAAATCAGCAGCATTGTGATAATATTCTTATCTCCGATTCCCCGTCCCATGATCTCCAGCTTCTCATCAAAGCCAACCTTTCTGTTCTGCAGACACGCAACCAGGAGTGCCGCCAGAAACGCCACTACGATCGGTACATTATAAAACCCCATTGGAATTTTCATTATGTATTCAAATAAAATACCCAGTCCCAGATAAAATACCAGAAATACACCGACCGGCAAAAGTGATGCACTTTTTCTTCTTTTTTCCATATATTTACCTCTCATCTGCTTCTATTGCTTCCCGGATCTTCTCAAAAACTTTTCCATATCCGGAAAACAAACAGCAATATTTCTCCTTATCATAGCATATCCTTCTCTTTTCCCGCAATAAGGGAAATACAGAAAGTTCCCGCAGAAACCGTATAAAAATACACTTTTGCACAAAAAACAGAAGTCTGTCTCTGTTTTTTCAGGACAGACTTCTGTTTTTTACATATACATTTTACAGATGCCAGATGTCTCTGTTGTATTCAGCAATGGTTCTGTCAGATGAGAAATATCCTGCTTTTGCGATATTCACAACCATCTTCTTTGCCCATGCCATGCGGTCTTCATAATCTGCGTAAGCCTGTTCTTTCTTCTGGATATAATCTTTCACATCAAGAAGTGTCATGAACCAGTCTTTACGGATCAGTTCTGCATGCAGTTCAAGAAGCAGGTATTTATCTCCGATACGGAGAAGTTCCGGGCTGATGATAAAGTCTACCAGTCTGCGGATCTCTTCATCATTGATATAGTAATCAACTGCATTATAATCCATCTTGCGGTAATGCTCGATAACCTGTTCACTGGATTCTCCGAAGATGTAGATATTTTCATCCCCTACAAACTGATGGATTTCTACGTTGGCTCCATCTTCTGTTCCCATTGTCACAGCCCCGTTCAGCATGAATTTCATGTTACCTGTTCCACTTGCTTCTTTGGATGCAAGAGAAATCTGTTCAGAAATATCACAGGACGGGATCAGCTTTTCTGCCAGTGTCACGTTGTAGTTTTCTACCATAACCACTTTCAGATACGGTGCAACTTCCGGATCGTTATCAATCAGCTCCTGCAGGCAGAGGATCAGATGAATGATATCCTTTGCAATAATATAAGCCGGTGCAGCCTTGGCTCCAAAGATTACCGTGATCGGAGTCTCCGGTTTCTTTCCACTCTTGATCTCCAGATATTTATAGATCACATATAATGCATTCATCTGCTGACGCTTGTATTCATGCAGACGTTTTACCTGAATATCAAAAATTGAATTTGGATTGATTTCCAGTCCCTGTGTTTCTTTTAAGTAAGCTGCCAGATCCTCTTTCTTTTTCTGTTTTACTACAAGAAGGCTCTTTAAGGTTTCCTCATCATTTACATAATCAAGCAGTTTTTCAAGCTTTGTTGCATCTTTTCGGTAATCCGGTCCGATCTTCTCATCCAGCCATGCAGTCAGTTCATGGTTGCAGTGCAGCAGCCATCTTCTGAACGTAATACCATTAGTCTTGTTGTTGAATTTCTGTGGGTAAATGTCATAGAACGGTTTCAGTTCTTCATTTTTCAGGATCTCTGTATGAAGATACGCAACTCCGTTGACACTGTATCCATAATGGATGTCCATATGAGCCATGTGTACACGATTCTGGTCATCGATAATATGGACTCTCGGATCTTTATATCTTCCCTTAATTCTTGCATCCAGATCACGGATGATCGGAACGATCTGCGGTGCAACCTGCTCCAGATAATCAACCGGCCATTTTTCCAGTGCTTCTGCGAGGATGGTGTGATTGGTATATGCGCAGGTCTTCTGTACGATCTCAATCGCCTCATTGAAGTCGATCTGTTTCTGAACAAGAAGACGGATCAGCTCCGGAATAACCATAGAAGGATGTGTATCATTGATCTGGATCGCCACATGCTCATGAAGCTTTCTGAGATCATATCCCTTTTCTTCACACTCGCGGATGATATACTGTGCTGCATTGGAAACCATAAAATACTGCTGATAAATACGGAGCAGATTTCCTGCCTTGTCGCTGTCATCCGGATAGAGGAACAGCGTCAGGTTCTCACGGATATCGTTCTTATCAAAATTGATTCCGTTTCCAACGATTGCATCATTTACCGTCTCTACATCAAAAAGATGAAGTTTGTTGCTTCCGCCTTCGTATCCGGTTACATCAATATCATACAGATGGGAACGAAGACTGAAATCCTTGAACGGGACTTCAAATGAAATACCGGTATCATTGAGCCAGCTGTCTTTTTCAATCCACGGATTCTTCTGTTCATCCTGTTTGTGGTCGGTAAATACCTGTTTGAACAGACCCATATGATAGTTCAGTCCGATTCCGTCTCCCGGAAGTCCGAGTGTTGCAATGGAATCCAGGAAGCAGGCTGCCAATCGTCCAAGTCCACCATTTCCAAGAGACGGTTCCGGTTCAACTTCTTCGATCTCTGCAAGATTTTTCCCGTGCTTTTTCAGCACCTCTGCTGTCTCATCATAAATTCCAAGGTTGATCAGGTTGTTGGATAAAAGCTTTCCGATCAGGAATTCTGCGGAAATATAATAGAGTTTTCTCTTTCCTTCGTTCTTCGGTCCTTCTTTGATCCGTTCCTTTGTCAGTGTAAGCAGCGCATAATATACCTGTTCATTCGTTGCCTGTTCAAGTCCTGTCTGGAATTTCTCCTGTAAAATCTCTGTCAGTCTTGCTTCCATGTTCTTCTACCTCCTGTAGTTGATTCTCTTTCTTTCAGTGTTGCCGGAAGATATTTCCCTTCCTGGCTTTTCTTTGTTTCTATCATGTCAAACAGAATCCCGACAGACTGTCTCGCGATCTCTTCGACCGGCTGCGCCATCGTAGTGATCGCCGGCTGATAAAATCCGGTATAGTCAAGTCCGTCAAATCCTGCAACCGCCACATCTTCCGGAATCCTTTTTCCCTCTTCCAAAAGCGCCTTGCATGCACCAATCACCATCAGATCGGAAATTGCAAATACTGCGGTAAATTCTGTTTCTTTTTTCAACAGTTTTTTCATCATCCGATATCCGTTTTCCATCGAATAAGTGGTATCTTCTTCATCCAGATAACAGATTCTTTCCTCATCCGCTTCCAGGCCATGTGCCTTTAGTGCTTCCCTGTAACCTTCCAGTCTGAGTTTTCCGATGTTCTCATCTTTCTTATCCGAGGCAAGGATTGCAATCTTTTTATGTCCGGTCTCGCACAGATAATCTACGATCTTACGGCTTTCTGCACGGTCGTCAATTGATACATAGGATGCGATACATTTCTCCGGCAGTTTATCAAATGCTGCCGTACTTACAACAAACGGAACCTTTATCTTTGCAATCCGCTCTTTGTTCTTCCTGAAATCCCCACCCAGGAAAATAATCCCTCTGAGCTTTTTTTCTTTGATCAGCTCCAGTGCGGTATCGACCTCATCCTGATCCTTTCCCATATGCTGGATAAAAAAGGAATATTTCTGTCTGCGGATCTTTTTTTCCATTACCCGCATCATCGTCGCGAAAAATGGATTATCAATCTCCTTTACCAGAATCGCAATGGATTTCGAATCGGTCCGTTTCAGATTCCTCGCACTGTTATTCGGCACAAAATTTGATTCTTCAACCGTCTTTAAAATCATCTTTTTGGTCTCAGGATTGATATCCGGATGATTGTTCAGCGCACGGGACACGGTGCTGACTCCGACCCCGCACTTCTTCGCAATATCTTTAATCGTCATTCCCATTTTATTTCTTTTCTTCTCCTAAGTCCTCCGCATCTTCAGCCTTAAGGAGCATCTCTGTCTTCTCCGGGATCCTGCAATAAAGTTCTGTCATCCTGCGAATTTTTTTCACAAGTTTTTTTGAGATCTCATCCCTATGAAGTCTCCAGATCCAGTTACCGCCAAGGGTTGATGGATGATTGATCCTCGCTTCATTACCGAGGCAGAGATAATCCTGAATCGGAATGATACAGGTATCCGCCACGCTCGACTGCGCAAGACGGATGATTTCCCATACTGCTTCATTGACACTGAGTTTCTTTCTTCCCATATAGCGAAGTGCGAACTTCTTATCTTCTTTTTTTAATTCTCTGTACCATCCTGCCAGTGTTTCATTGTCATGGGTTCCCGTATATACTACACAGTTCTTATCATAATTATGTGGCAGATAGTTGCTAGGCTCTCTGGAATCAAATGCAAACTCCAGAACTTTCATTCCCGGATATCCGGACTCTTCCACCATCCGGATCACACTGTCTGTCAGGAATCCAAGATCCTCTGCAATAATTTTCACATCACCCAGAGTCTCTTTTACCGTCCGGAAAATATCCATTCCCGGTCCTTTTTCCCAATGTCCGAATTCCGCTGTCAGATCTCCGTATGGAATGGAATAATATTCATCAAATCCACGGAAATGATCAATTCGGATCACGTCATAAAGTTCAACACAATGACGGATTCTCTTCATCCACCATGCATATCCGGTCTTTTTATGATATTCCCACTTATAAAGCGGATTGCCCCAAAGCTGTCCGGTTGCACTAAATGCATCTGGCGGGCACCCTGCAACACCAGTCGGAAGTCCATTCTCATCAAACTGGAACAGTTCCGGATGCGACCAACTGTCTGCGCTGTCGAACGCTACATAAATCGGGATATCACCAATGATCTCAATCCCTTTTTCATTCGCATATGCTTTCAGTGCACCCCACTGTGTTGCAAATTCATACTGCATAAACTTCTGGAACAGGATGCCTTCCCGATTCTCTTTGGCGAATTTTTCCAGCGCCAGCTCATCTCTCAGACGATATTCATCTTCCCATTCACTCCAGCTCTTCCCATCATTCGCGGCTTTGATCTCCGTATAAAGCGCATAATCATCCAGCCATTCTTTATTCTCCTTACAGAATTTCTGAAAATCTGCATCATCTGCGATCTGGCTTCTTTCATATGCTTTTCTTAAGATCTCATACCTGCAGTTATAAATCTTTTCATAATCCACATATCCCGCATTATCACCAAAGTCATATGCCTTACATTCATCTTTTGTAATCCAGCCCTTTTTTATCAGCTTTTCCAGGTCTATAAAATACGGATTTCCTGCAAAAGTTGAGAAAGACTGATACGGTGAATCTCCATACCCTGTCGGGCCTAACGGAAGGATCTGCCAGTAGCTCTGACCTGCCTTCTCAAGTGTATCTACAAACTTGTATGCTTCTTTCGAAAAAGCACCTATTCCATATTTTGATGGCAGACTTGCCACCGGCAGTAATATACCGCTTGTTCTCATAATATGCACCTCACATCTTTCTACAGCAACGGTTTCGGTATCGGTATCGGTAACGTTTCCAATAATTGTATTATAAAAGCATTGCATATAAAATGCAATGCTTTTTTTCAACTTTTTCAAAAAATTTGATTTAGTTGTTCTCCGGCTTTTCAACCTGCATGATCGCAGATTTCTGCATCGGGATACGGCAGTTCTTGTTGCTTCCGAATTCAACGATTACGTCTTCATCTGTAATATCAATAACAACTCCGTAAAAACCGCTTGTTGTAAGAACAGTATCTCCTACAGCCAGTTCAGATAACATCAGCTGTACTCTCTTCTGTTCCTTTTTCTGTGGTCTCATCAGTAACCACCAGAATCCTCCGATAATTACAACGTAAAATAAAATAAGTACGATTGGATTATTCATTTTTCTTTCCTCCTGCTAAAATAGACACTGTTACCATCATACACAATAATAGGACATTCATCAAGACATTTTAGAATTTTTTTATCCTAATCTTCTTTTTCTTCCATTTTTGCCAGTGTCTCTTTCTTAAACCTGGCATATCTTCCCTCTTCGATCGCCTCTCTGATGTCTTCCATAAGATGATTATAATAATATAAATTGTGGAGAACGCAAAGCCGCATTCCAAGCATCTCTTTTGCTTTCAGCAGATGACGGATATAAGCTCTTGAATAACGGCGGCAGGCCGGGCACTGACAGCCTTCTTCGATCGGGCGTTCATCCAGTTCAAATTTTGCATTGAACAGATTCAGCTTACCATGTTTTGTATAAACATGTCCATGTCTTCCGTTACGGCTTGGATATACGCAGTCAAAGAAATCCACACCTCTGTCTACCGCTTCCAGAATATTTGCCGGCGTTCCGACTCCCATCAGATAGGTCGGTCTGGCAACCGGAAGACACGGAACTACTGCATCCAGGATCCGGTACATCTCTTCATGTGTCTCACCAACTGCGAGTCCGCCGACTGCGTATCCATCCAGATCCATCTCTGCGATCTGCTGTGCATGCTCAATACGGATATCTTCATAGACACCACCCTGATTGATCCCGAAAAGCATCTGATGTTTGTTGATCGTATCATCAAGAGAATTGAGTCTTGCCATCTCTTCTTTACATCTTGCGAGCCATCTCGTTGTACGCTCTACCGATGCCTGCATATATTTCCTTTCCGCTACGCTGGACGGACATTCATCAAATGCCATTGCGATCGTAGACGCCAGATTCGACTGAATCTGCATACTTTCTTCCGGTCCCATAAAAATCTTTCTTCCGTCAATATGGGAATTGAAGTATACACCCTCTTCCTTAATCTTTCTGAGTCCGGCAAGAGAAAACACCTGAAATCCGCCGGAATCAGTAAGGATCGGCTTGTCCCAGGCCATAAATTTGTGCAGCCCGCCAAGCTTTTTCACTACCTGATCCCCCGGACGCACATGCAAATGATAAGTATTAGACAGTTCCACCTGTGTTCCGATTTCTTCAAGATCTGCGGTAGAAACAGCCCCTTTGATCGCTGCAATTGTTCCTACATTCATAAATACAGGAGTCTCGATTACTCCGTGTACGGTATGGAAGCGGCCGCGCTTGGCGCGACCGTCCCTTTTTATCAGTTCATACATAAAATTGACCTCTCTCTCAAATTTAGTAATGACATACAACCGGTGTTCCGGAATCTACATTGTTGAACACCGTCTCTGCAACATCATACTGTAGGTTGACACATCCGCGTGACCCATGTTCCAGATACCAGTCCCCGCCAAAGTTCGTCTGCCACGGTGCATCATGCAGTCCGATTCCACCGTTAAACGGCATCCAGTAAGTAACCGGTGATTCCCATTCGTAACTTCCATCTTCCTTCTTTGGTCCACGAAGGGTTGTATCTTTTTCTTTGTATTTCAGAATATATACTCCCTGCGGTGTAGCATCTCCTCTGCTTGGCTTACCGGTAACGATCGGTCCCTGTGTCACAATTGCACCATTTACAAAAAGATACAGATACTGGTTTGTCAGATCGACTTCAACATAAGTATTCCCCCAGTCTGCTCCGTCATGACTTGCTGCAGTCTGTGAATAATTCGCCTCTCTCGTTACAGTCTCTCCATTGCGGATATTCGCTTCAAGGGCTGCAATCTCGGCAGCTTCATCAATGATCCATCCATAGTCTCCACCTTCAACCGTTGCACTGTTGCCGCCTCCGGTTGTAAATGTTCTCTTTGTCTGGTAAGTGTCATACTTACTCTCCAGCTGCTGTACATATTTTACAACTGCATCACTGTTAAAGGTAACTGCCATGTTATCATCTACCGTTACCCACTGGGAAATCAGATCTTTATCTACAACTTCTGTATTCGAACCAAAGGTATAAGTGATACTTGCCTTCAGATACTTATTCATATCGTCACATGCTTTCTTCACTTCTTCTGACTCGATTGTGTATTTTGGTTCTACATAGCAGTCTTCAGCGGTCATGTCAATCTCGCTTTTGAAACCTTCGATTGATTCTTTCACTACCTTTTTGAAATTCTCGGTATCAATCTTACTTCCGGTCTCCCCGGCTTTGACTACATACGAATTGCCGTCATACTCCGGATGTGCATTTACCGGTTCAACCTGCTGATCTGCCTGCATACACTCGAGACCGTTAATCAGGGTATCCAGCTGGTTTTCGTCATATGTAACACCGACTGATGCCGTAATTGTCTGTGTCTTTCCAAGGCAGACCGGCCACAGAAATGCATTCTGCTCTTTTACGAGCTTCTGCAGTTCATCTCCTGCTTTGTACGCAAGAGAAATATCTGTTCCGGCAATCTTCTCTTCTGTTCCGTCTGATTCCTTCATCGTGAGAACATATCCATCTACCTGACTCTTCATGTATGACTCTACTGCCGAAACTGATTTTCCGGAGAAGTTCACACCGTTGATCTTCGTATTAAAATAAAAATGATTCATGAAATATACGGAAAATCCAAGGTAAACAACCGCTGCCACTCCAACCACAGCGCCAACTACAATTTTAACCACTTTACCGGACTTTTTTGAGCCTTGCTTTTTCTTCCGTTTAGTTCTTCTATGCGGCTTTTCCTCTTCTTCATCAAAGAAAGAATCATCAAAAATTTCTTCCTCATCCGGATTGAATGCTTCTGCATCTCCACTGCTTAAAATATCTGCACTTTTAATAACCGGTGGTACTGCTGTCTCTTCTTCATCCCGCCATTCTTCTGCTCCATCCAGATCCAGAAGCCCGGTCTCTTCACGAACTACTTTCTTTTTCCGGCGCGGAGCCTTTTTCTTAACCGGTCGATCTTCGCCTGAGGCTGCTTTATGATCCACACCATCGCCAGATACGTGATGGCCTGAAGGACGTTTTGTTTTAGTGACTTTCTTTTTCCGAGGTCTTTCTTCGCTTTTCTGTTCTTTTTCATTGATGTCCTTCACCTCACTTACATTCTGCTCTCTAATCTCTTCCATGATTTCATCTACTGTGCTGTCAAGATTTCTTTCGTTTTTTTCATTCATACTCTTTTCACTCATTTATACTATTGACTTCCTTTTTTCACTCAATATGTAGTCATTATAATACGAAGGGGCGTGTAAATACAATACATAACTTTAACTTTCATATTTTTATCACTTGTTGGGATGGGAATCTTCTATTATAATAATGAGGTGATTTTGGGGAAATGAATGATTTGCGTTGTGATGACAAATAGAATAAACGAAATGTTTCAAATCCCATCGCGCAAGTGTTCTTCTGCTTTATTGTTCGTTTTTTGTTTTGACTGATTCACAAATTAATTCTTTATAAATAAAAGCTTACAGAAAGGATGGTATATAGTATGGCAGGATCTATTTATGGAAGATTGTTTCAGATTTCTACATGGGGGGAATCGCACGGAAAGGGGATCGGTGTTGTGATCGACGGATGTCCGGCAGGGCTTTCTCTTTCAGAGGAGGATATCCAGGTTTATCTGGATAGAAGAAAACCCGGACAAAGCCAGTTTACAACCGGCCGTAAGGAAAGTGATATGGCACAGATCTGGTCCGGCGTATTTGAAGGCCGGACGACCGGAACTCCGATTTCAATTCTCGTACAGAACCAGGATCAGCGTTCCCGTGATTACGGAAATATTATAAACACATACAGGCCGGGACACGCTGATTATACATTTGATGAAAAGTATGGTTTCCGTGATTACAGAGGAGGGGGACGCTCTTCCGGAAGAGAAACTACTGCCAGAGTTGCAGCAGGTGCAGTTGCTGCTAAGATTTTGAAAGAACTTGGCATTGAAGTACATGCTTATACGAAAGCAATCGGCCCGGTATCTGTTCCGGAAAATGAATACCATCCAGAAGAGATTTTCCAGAACCCGATTTATATGCCAAGCAACGCATATGCCCAAAAAGCATCTGCCTATCTGGAAGAATGTATTAAAAATCAGGATTCCTCAGGAGGCATCATTGAATGTGTTGTTACCGGTATGCCGGTAGGAATCGGTGATACTGTATTTGAAAAACTGGACGCCAATCTTGCCAAAGCAATGCTGTCCATCGGAGCAGTCAAGGGTTTTGAGATTGGTGACGGCTTTAAAGCTGCAGATACAAAAGGAAGTATCAACAATGATTCCTTCCATACAAAAGATGGAAGGATCACCAAAGACACCAACCATGCAGGCGGTGTCCTCGGCGGTATGAGTGACGGAAGCAAGATCATCTTCCGCGCGGCAGTAAAGCCGACTCCGTCCATTTCACAGCCACAGTCCACCGTCACCAAAGATGGAGAAAACACCGAAATGATCATTAAAGGACGTCACGACCCGGTCATTGTCCCACGCGCCGTCGTAGTCGTAGAATCCATGGCCGCAATCACGATCCTCGACCTGCTCTTTACCAACATGAGTGCCCGAATGGACAAACTCAAAAGCTTCTACGGCACTGATGTGGTGGCCTTATTTTGATATCTGATTTCCAAGATAAAACTTCATGTATATTTTGTATGTTTTATCTGCTATTGTACCGTCAGACTTCTGTTCCATAAAGTTCCTCCTTATTTTTTATAATAACTGTCTGGGCTTTGAAATAATTTCTGACACACAAAAAGCCACCTCAGACAGGTGGCTTTTTATAACCGATTCCATTATCGGTAATACTAATGATCATATTGCACCAGTCTTCTTTTTCACAGGATTTCTGTACAACATTACAGGATATCCAACCTCCTGTATTTGTATACTTTATTGCATTGCTTATTATATTAAGACAGACTTCTGACAGGTGAGGTGCATCCATATACACATACGGATACATGATTTGTTCTGTCAAAGAGATCGTCTGATTTTTACTTTCTGCCTGTTGTTGGAACATAATGACACAATTTTCAAAGCACTCATGGACATTTGAAACAGTGTATTCCATCTCAACCTTATTATTCTCAATTCTTGCAAGAAATATCTTCGATAATCTTGAACTACAGTACCTAATGCATGAAGGGCCTGCCGGGTTTTTTTGACCTGCTTCCCCAATGTGAGAGGGAACTCTTCACCGTCCATCTGTTCCAGATCCGGTGTTGAATAATGCAGATGCTGAACCAGCCATTTTCCATTCGTCCACTTATAGATAATCGTAAAATTCCCATCAACAGGCTTGGAAATATGCTCATCCATCCCTGCTTCTTTTGCTCTTATTCTGTCCTCTGTGAATGCATTTGCTGTCATTGCAATGATCGGTATTTCCTTAGCATCCTCTCTGTCCATAGAACGGATCCTCTTTGTGGCATTATAACCATTCATGACTGGCATCATGATATCCATCAGAATCACATCAAATTCACCAGGTCTGCTTTTTCAAATATTTCAACAGTCTCCAGTCCATTCCATGCTTTGGTCACTTCAGCCCCTTCATTCCTGAAACATAAATTCTGCAATTTCCATGTTCAGCTCATTATCTTCCGCCAGAAGAATGTGCAACCCCTTTATCGTTTTTTCTGATAAATCTTTCTGTTCTTTAGATTTATCCACATCCAGATCTATTTTAAACGGAACCCGGATCACAAATGTGGTTCCTGCAAATTTTGTTCGGCTTCCTGTGTGTTCCTGTGCAAATGGTTCAAACACACATTTCTGAAAGCCGTTATGGACAGAGTAAAGGGTGTTTAGTAGTTCCCAAAACTCTTTAGTTGGTTTCAGCTTCGGTGTTTTTCCTTTGCAAAGCTGACGGATAAACTCCGATTGTGACATTCCGCAGGCTCCTGCACAGCGTTTTAATTCTTCGTTTTCTTCTTCGGATAGGCGTACCTTGATATGCACTTCTTTGTTGCTTTCTTTGTTCAAAATATATCATCTCCAGTCTTGTATTTTATCTTTTTTAGGGGTATTCAGGGGAGTTCCCCTGAGTTAGTCCACACGCCTTTAGGCTGTGGATTTGGATTGTGGGGGCACAATCCGATGCTCACTATCCTCGCTATCCTTGCTATCCTTATGGACAGCAACCTATGTTTTTAGATTACTCTGCTGTTTTCTCCGAATGTCGTTTTTCTATCCCTGCCCCGGAATCTCACCACGACGTTGCCTCGCTCACTCCCTGCCGGTGAGGTCATCGCAAGGTCATATCCCATTCGGACGGTTATTCAGTTTTCAATTTGTCCCTCAATAGGTAGGCAGCGAGAAGGGGCTAAAATCAACCCTCTCTGCAATATTTTTTGCAGTGCCTATAACGGCAAAAAGAGCCGGTACACAGCACATCAAATCAGCGGGAGATGATCTCTCGCTATATCTTTGATGAAACTATGTACCGGCTCTGCTATTCAGAAACCTTCAATGTCTGCTATTTCCGCTCCACAGGCAGACACTGCATCAGGAGCGGCGCAACTGCAATCTCTTTCGACAGCCGCCTTTGGGTTAATCATTTGATCTTACTTTACACTGCGCTTGTTCTTTCTGCCGTAAATGGTTGTTGCGGTTACTGCACCGCCGCTGACAAACAGCAGGGCAAACCATAAGGCAAGGTTGCTATTATCACCGGTTTTCGGAGAATCAATTGGTTTGGCTGTTCCTTTTGTACCAGTGCCAGCGCTTGGTTTGGCTGTTCCTTTTGTACCAGTACCAGCGCTTGGTTTGGCTGTTCCTTTTGTACCAGTGCCAGTGCTACCACTGTTTTTACTCCACTGAGCATAAAGTACGGTATCTTTGTCAGTCAATGTAAAACTATCGCCTGCTTTGTAAGCAGTACCCTTTCCATCTGCCTGTGTATTCCAGCCGGTAAAGGTGTAGTTGTTGCGGGTAAAAACATTTTCTGCAACGGGCACATTTTCTCCTGCCGCACCAGTTGCTGAATCTATCGTTCCTTCGCCGCCATTTGCATCATAAGTTAACTTAACCTGATATTCCTTAACTTTTTTCTCATATCCACAATACGTGCATTTTTTTGTTACATCGCGGGTTATCGTGCCATCTTCGTTTGTAATCCACTCACCGTAGGTAGTTACAAGCGCATTATCCTTATAGCCTTCGGCGTACAAACTATCATTGGAACCCTCAACATCGTTGGTGTAGGTAACGTCATTTGCCGTCACACCGCTGTTATGGTATGCCTCTGCAGCAACCATTTTTTTATCCCGCCAAACGGTAGTGTCACCGAAGTTTACAATAGTTCTGCCTGTATTATTTTCAGATTTACCGCCATAGCCAAACAAACGAGAGCAGGTTATTCCATCTGTATATACCCCGTTTACAACATTGTTTCCAGAAATATTGATGACATACTTACAATCTCCCATGTTGTGGTCATCGATCTTCAGCACTGGTTTTTGAAACAGAGGCCAAGGCAAACCGGAATTATTGACTGTACAACCGTTGAAATTTACTGTGATGTCATAATGTCCTGCACTATAATCGGTGTAGACATTGATGACTTTACCAGAGGAATTAAACGTGCAGTTATCGAAAGTCATCACGGGAGAGCTGTATGTCCAGATGGCGTAATCTCCATTTGGGCAGTTGAATGTAGTGTTGCTGAATGTTGCAGAAGTATAGCCCCAGTAGAAAGTCTTGCCGTTGATCACGCAGTTTTCAACGATTGTTTTGTCGGTTCCAGCAAAACCGAGATAGTTATCACTTGCAGCCTGAAGCGTCATGTTCTTAAATGTTACAGTTTCCTTTTTTTCCTTAGTATCGCGACCGTCGAAACTGTAGTCGCTGTTATATTCCGTGCCGAAATTTTGCGGGTTCGGTACCTTCGCACCGATGCCCCACTTGGTTTCTTCAGGCCCCGCACCAATGAAGGTCAGGTCTTTGTTCTTAGTATACTCTGCATTATTTGTGCCTTGCTTGCCGCACACTTCGTACAGAGAATAGTTACCCTTGGCCAGCTTAATGGTATAGCCACTTTTTGCAGCCTTCACCGCCTCGCCAATGCTCTTATACGCCTTCTCTTTTGCTGTACCGACTCCCTCCTGCGCATCATCACCATTGTTCGCATCCACGTAGATTGTTGTGCCACCAACAGTCTCCTCTGGCGTATCATCACCATTTATCGCATTCACGTTGTTTGTTGTGCCACCAACAGTCTCCTCTGGCGTATCATCACCATTTATCGCATCCACGTTGTTTGTTGTGCCACCAACAGTCTCCTCTGTCTTATAAGCTTTGTCAGTGGTTGTACCGACTCCATCCTGCGTATCATCACCATTTATCGCATCCACGTTGTTTGTTGTGCTACCAACAGTCTCCTCCGCAAATACGCTTGGTGTGATTGAAAGCGCCAACACCAACGCCAACAAACACGAGAGAACCCCTTTCATTTTCGTTTTTCTTTTCATTGTACTTCAGGCACACGCTCCCAATTCTTCATAAGAGCCGAGCCCATTCCCTCCTTTTCAATTTTGATAAAGTGTATAGTTGCAAATTTTTATGAAGATTCAATTTGTAACTATACACATTAAATTATATACCAAAATTCAGGATTTACAAGGAGAAACACAATTATTCTTCGCACGCCATGCCCTATGGACTTCGTGAAAATTGTGTGGCAATGGTTTGAGCGGTCTTCCAAATTTCACGCCTTTTGCTTTTGCTGCGGCAATTCCTTCCGCTTGTCGTTGGCGAATGTTGGTACGCTCCTTTTCTGCAACAAAAGACAGAACCTGCAAAACAATATCGCTTAAGAAGGTTCCCATAAGGTCTTTGCCTCGTCGGGTATCCAGCAACGGCATATCTAACACCACGATATCGACTCCTTTTTCTTTCGTCAGAAGACGCCATTGTTGTTGAATTTCTTCATAATTTCTGCCCAATCGGTCAATGCTCTTGACATAGAGCAAATCGCCTTTTTTTAGTTTTCTCAGCAGTTTCTTGTACTGTGGTCTGTTAAAATCCTTGCCAGATTGTTTGTCCAGAAAAATCATTTTCCCTGTTAATCCAACTTCTTTTAATGCGATTAGTTGACGGTTCTCATTCTGTTCCCGACGACTGACACGGACATATCCATAAGTGTTCATATATCCAATTTCTCCTTTCATCACAATGATATAAGCATAAAAATAGCAGGAACAGCACTTTTGCCATTCCTGCTATTTTCGTTGCGATTGACTTTATTACATCAACGACGCGCTTTAACCACTTCGACTATACTCCCGACTTTATGACTTCTTGATTACTTCCCGAAAAAGGAAAGCCGCCGTCGCTTGACAGCAGCCTTTCAGTAAATATTTGTTATGCGTAGATCAAATCATTTGAAATAATCTCCATAGCAGTACTGCGGATGTTGTTCATACTCTGCACCCACAGCATTTGGTTTTCCGCTGGTTAGCAGATTGATGTAACGCACCCTGTGGTGGTTTTTCAGATACCTACGATGCCGTTGTCCCCATATGCCGATATGTACTTCGCCTTCCTCCGGCAGTTTCAGGCAGGGCAGATATTTGCGGGCTACTTATAATCCTTTTACAAACTCAACTGTATTTTTTATATCTTCCTCATCCGGATGTCCTTTTGCAATACCACCTACCAGTTTAAATGGACCAAATGTGTCATAACCCTTGCATCCGAATTTTCCTATCACTTTAGAACGCTTCTCGTCCAAAATCTGCTCTATGGATTTATAATTCGCACTTCCACCATAAGTACAGATCAGAAATACCTTTTTATTGTCCGGTAGATTCTTCTCTGCAAATCCCAATATCGACTGATGAAATTTTGAAAAATAGATTCCTGATGCAAATCCAATCATATCATAACTGCTCAGATCTACATCTGGCTGTTTTACAGCATCAATCAAATCGACCTGGCATTCTTCTGCTATGCCCTTTACTAGTTTTTCTGTATTTCCATGATGTACAGATGCATATACGATTGCTTTTCTCATTTGTTTTCCTTTCTGCCTGTCTCCATTGTTTTAGTATTCTTTTGAAATTTCTCCTGTACCATCATGAGCATTTTTTCAAAAGACTGTGCAAACCTTACATCATCTTCTTCTGTTCGTTTTTTCGGTCCCTTGATATGATTCTTATGGGAACTTCTTCTGGCTTTTTTATTCAAATGACGTTCCATGAGCATCTGATCAATATTGTCATTCGTGTACCATTTGCCCGATTGATGAATGGCATAAGCACCTTTTCCCAGTGCCATTGCTGCAACACCATAGTCCTGTGATACGACAATATCTCCTTTATGGCAGATACTGATCAGTTTATAATCTACTGCATCTGCTCCTGCCCCTACTACAATCACTTCACTATAAGCCGATGACAGAACATGATTCGTATCACACAACAACGCTACCGGAATACTATTTTCTTTTGCAATCTTTTCAATGATTGCAACCACTGGGCAGGCATCTGCATCAACAAATATTTGCATCTTTCTATTCCTCCTCTGAACCATTATAAGAATAAGCTCTGCTGTTCGTATTCTGCCTCTCGTTTCAGCTGAACCGGTTTCTGATGCAGAATCTGTTCCATTTTCCTGTCATCAAACCAATCTTCCAATCAATATTTACTTGTAAACTCTTCATAGAAAATATCTTCTTCCTCAGCTGTTGTATCCTTATCAATAAATTCCTGTAGATCTCTTTTCATGTTATCAAATACTTCCTGACTATGACTTTTATCATAAAAAATTGTATGCATCATACTTCCATATACACCACATGTAATTGCATCATACCTTTCACATCTTTCCAAGGTTATCCTGCACGATTCTTTATATTCCTCATCTGCAATAATCGTACCGCCCTCACTTCCAATCGAATCAGGCTTATATATGTCATTCCACATATCCATCTTGCTCCTATACTCCAAGAATTTCATTCGTAAACTTAAACAAAGTCACATTCAATTCTCATTCGATTCGCAATAACATTAGTTTCATTTTGTTTCATCGCTTTCAATATCTTTAAGTGTAATACCGTCTGCATTTTTCCAGCTTGTCAATCCGTTAGCACTCTTACCTACCACAAACATTGCTGCACCAGATGGACTTGAAAACAAAACATCCTCCTGTAGAATACCCTCTACAATATTAGCTTTACTTCTCTTTTCTTTAATACCTGCTGAGATTGTCTCATCATCCTCTGGAGCAATATGACTTCCGTTTAGCACTACGAAACCTTCAGATGTGCGAATACCATCAGCTTCTATCTTTCCTATTCCCTTCACTGTTCTTTCCAAGTGCAGCTTTATTTCGTCTTTTTCAATCTCGTTACCATCATTTTCTTCTATAACTGCTGGTTTATTGACAGGTTCCAATACTTTATATCCTAAAACACTTATCAAAATTCTCACATTATCAATAAACTCTTCCATAACTGCTATTTGTGATTCCTTCATCACTGTATTTCGATAAGTGTTTTTTGTAAGCACCAAATACCGTTTACACTGTCTTGCAATGTCTACAAATCGATTTTCAAGATAACGAATCAATGCCTTGTTCAGATCTCTCCCTATAAAAATCACTGCCGTGGTCCAATAATATTTCTCTTTTTCAGCTTGATAGTCTCGCAAATGTTGCAACAAACGTTCTTTTACATTTTCTGCTTCTCCGATATATACTGAATCTGTTCCATCATCTTCTTTGCAAAAGAGGAAATATACTCCTGCTTGAGTAATATCCTCTCTATAGCACGAAGACACTTCAATTCTTGGTATCTTAATTGCTTTTCCGTTCCAATTTGACAGCTCCGCTATAGTCAAGCTATCCGCTGTTCCATTGACCAAAAACAGCTCTATAGACTTTCCATACGCCATTGCTATTCCTCCCTCGTTCTATCCTTTGTTTAACACCTACTCAGCATACTTTTCAATCCAATTTTCGCCATCATATTCGTTAATCTGTTTTTCTAATCTTGCAAGATAATCTTGCAACCTGCTATCCTCTTCACTGGCATACCAGACATTCGCTCGTCCAAAACCATAAGCCCAACCACTTGATTTTCTTGGAACTTCCCATTGAACTTTTCTTGCTCTGGTACCTGTAGGGAGCAAAACACAATCTGACGATTTGGCTATTGCATTGTAATATTGTATATCTTCAGGAGCAAACACCGCCTCTTGATAATGCCTGTAAACAGTAGCATGCTTGTACCAGCCAATAACTGTTGTAAACTTATGTGCCGGATGTTTTGCGCAATATACAACAAGTACATCATCTACTGATTCTTCTTTTTTACAATGCTCACAACCTGCAATATTCTCTATCCGCATTTGATTAACATCTTTACCATTATGTGATTTTGTCTCGAAAAATCCCAGACAACATAAACCTTCCCTGCCCTCCATATTCACCGGTGTAAAATTATATTTTTCATGTGCGTCTCCTGTCTCGTCAACAAAACTTCCACCATTTAACGGAATATCCTTTCCATCTTCATTTCCTCGATACTCCTTCATCCACGCTATGTTACAAAAAAGTATTCTCATCACATCAACCTTCTTTTCCCTTTGAAAATGGACTCAAGTCGATAAACAGTTTCTTCAATCTACTTGTGTCCTTGAACTCCTTGAATAAATATTCCAGAAGTTCTTCCTGCCTTCTCTTTGTTCCAAATCTATGGGATTACTTGGAAGATTCCAGTGCATAATCACACAGCAATAATTATGAAAATCCAGACCCTCCTGACCAATAGACGTTGTGGCAAGCACAAATGGACGCATTGGTGAGTTAAAGGCATTTCTGATATTTTCTTTACGCATGACTACCTTGGAATTATCGCCTGCATATCTCATTTAATTTGGAATAATGTGGTATTTCATATGTCTGGCTTTAAACCAGCAGTATTCATCTGTAATTTCATTCACTTCGAGTTCTTCATCTACAAAATACACATATCCATCGAATAATAGTAGCGTAGAACATGACTAATATGGATCCCAGTATTCTGGATTTCTGCTGTCCGTACAATACTCCAAGTCATCCCAAAACCAAATTTCAACTTGACATCCCCATATCCCGGTGAACCTCAGATACAGTTCTCCACCATCTGATATTTTTTGTTCTTCAATACATGCATCATGAAAATTTCCGGTTGCCCAATCAAAGTCTTCAATATCTTTTTTCGTTTTAATCTCACGATACTCTTCATATGTATAAGATTCTTCAAATTTTATACATTGCTGCATAATATCATCAGGAACAACTCCTTCTGAAATAATTTTGTCTGCCAGTTCTCTTGGAAGGAATTCTACACCACCCGTGTCATCTTGTTCGTTTATAATCCACCCACTCTCATCAGAATCTATGATCAGTACCTGTTTTATTAAATATTCTGTATCGGGCTGTATATTAAACCATTTTATCAATTTCGTTTTTTCTTCGTTGAATACTACATAGTATGTGCTATGGATTCTTTCAAGATAACGCTGATAGTCATCTTCTGATTTTACATCACTATAATAGCCGAATACCGATGAAATATAATATTTTCCATTGCCTTGTCTTATTATTGCGTGCATATTACGCCTTCTTTTAATCCATAAAATATGATGCTATTTTTTCTTTGCTATCTAATATCTCGTCTACTGGTACGCCACATGATTTTGCCAAATCAATAGAACCTTCAAAGGCTACACGAATGTCTGGTGCAAATGCCCTGTTTAATAATTCCATAAACAGCTTCGTATCCTTACCAATTTCATCAACAAATTCCTGATACTGATCCTGTAATGAAACATCCAGCTGACGTACTGCTTCTGCATATTCTTCAAATATCTTCTGTTCTCTGGCTGACAGATTATCTTTTGCAATTTGATACATCATAGTTCCTACAGTATTACCAATCACTGCACCAAGTACAGGAACCGGAATCAATATTTGACCTGCAAATGAAGAAAGTGCACTAACTGAAGCATCTAAACATAACATTTCTGTATTCTCAATAAATCTCTGTTCATTTACATTTCCCTGCTTTAATTGATATGCCTGTTCCGCAATACCAAATGTTGCTGTTACCATTGCGCTTGCTACAGCTGCCGGAGTTGCAGTAAAATTCGTCAATGTATAAATAGATGCTCCTCGTATACTACCTTTCAAGGTTCCCTTTCCTGTAGTAGCTGCAATCTCTTTCCAATCTTCCTCATCAAAAGCATTGAATTTCTTACCAGACTTTCTTTTTTCAGCTATTCCCAGGCACAACGCCATAGCACCCTCAATTGCAGCTGCGGCTGCTGTTGCTTTCGCTCCCTCAGATAACGTAGGTTTACTTTTATTATATGCCTGTTCTTTTCTTTCCTGATTTCGTTTTCTTAAACTATCCTTTTCTTTTGAAAAAGTTTGTTCATATGTGCCTTTCTGGACTTCAGAATATTTTAATTTAGACGGTTCTACTTTATCTAATGGAATATCACCATTTTTAAAAAATTCATGTACTTCCCTCCACTGTTTCAGAGAAAAATCGCCTGTTGAAGTCGGCATTTTATTTGCTTCTTTTTCTGAAATCGAAAGCAGCCACTTGATTTTCTCGTAATGGTCTTCCGGAATCTGATATACTCCGCCATTATCAAGGAAATCAGGATAAGCATTTAAATGCATACGAATTGCCTGTAGTGATAAATGTCCACCTCCGTTTACAAATTTCTGCTGGATTAGTGTTGCTCCCCTTCTCAAATCTTCAGGCCCATTATCATTAATCCATTCGTATATTGGTGCTTTTCCTTCTATCTGTTCTCTGGCATTTCCAATACCACATTCTGCAACTTCAGCAATAAATCCGTGCATTCCATATTGACCACCTCGTCCTTTTCCATTATTCACGATATCTCTGCTAATCGTTTTAAGTGTTTCACCAATGGTAGACATCGCTTCATTCAGATTTAATTCTTCTTTCTGCAATGCTTCCATCAATCTGTCTAATCGCACCTGATTCAGGTAATTAATCCATGAAGCAACAGCTTGTTCTTGCCCATTTTTAATCATCTTTTTAGCTTCTATCATTTACTTTATTCCTCCACAGTTTCACCAAGCGTTGCTGCTAAAGATTTTGCATTGTTCACAAGTGTTCCCAATAACATTTGCCCTTCATCTACTATTTCTATAAAGTTCTTTCCATAATAAGTCATACAATTTCCGTACTGATCATTCAACATACTTCTTAATTTGTCCGTCTTATCTAATAATGACTGCATTTTGACATTAACTTCACTAACTAATTCAACATTGTGTAATACTGCCTCAATCTCTTCTTTTTTTTCTTTACCAAGTTTGATTTTTTTATTTGCAAACAGAGCAATTGATGCTAATAATGTAGCTCCTCCAATTGTCCAGCCTACTGGACCGGCCATTGCCAAAAATGCAGTTCCAGATGCCATTCCACCTCCTCCTGCAGCGGCTGCACCACCTCCAAGCCATGCTAAAGCTGCATTAGCAGCGGCTGCGCCTGACAATGTTGATATAGCAGTTCCTGTAGAAGCTGTACCAAATGTAGTTGCTACCCACATAGCTGCACTCGGAGCCAAGCTGGCTACAGCCATACCGCCGGCTACTCCTGCACCTACACCTGCCATGGATTTCTTTGCTGCATCGAGTTCTTGTGTTGCATAATCACATACATCTTTGAATTCTTTTTTATAAAGTTGGATCTCCTTGAAATCTGCATCAAAATTCTTTGGATGATTTGCAATACTGTTTACTAAGTTTTCAACATTTTCCAGTAAGTCCACAGATCGTTCTCGCTGTCTAAGAATCGCTGAGCCGTTATTCTCAAACTCTGCATATGCCGCATTATACCTGTTTACTGCATCATGAAGTTGGTCATCAAGACTTCCCTGCTTTTCTTTATTATTGTCTTGTATGCCCTGTTTTTTATGTTCAGCCACTACATTTTTTATCGTATCAGCACTTGTTTTTGCTCCATTTGTAATCTTTTCAGCTCCGTCCTTTACTCCGTTTGATACAAACACAAGACCATCTTTCGTCCCTTTAGAAATCTTCTCAAGCACCTCACTATCTTTTGCCTGTTTTTCTACCTCTGCAATAGTTCCACTAATAAAATCTCCTACATTTTTCAATTTATCTTTAAATGGTTTTCCCATAACAATTATCCTTCTTTCTTGTCAAAATAATGTTGGATCTGCTCCATACCATGTCTGCACGTCGTTTTCTGTTGTAACATTTTCAATCCATGCAATACCAAATACATACTTTGTTGTCTTAGTTTCTTTCATAACCATATATAAAACACCGTCTTCCATATACTCGTTATCGTAATCATATATATCTGAGATGCACATACCATCCGCATAATATCCTGATTCGCCTTCCATGCCTATTGACAATTTAGTATTGTCTTTGTAAAACGATTTCAATTCTAATCGCTCTCCTAGTTCTATTCCATCCTTTTCAGATGAAACATGTCCCTTTATTTTACAAGATATTGTATGTATTTTTCCATCTGGGATAAAATCAATTTTAATGGCATATCTCCCACTAACGTCAGGACATAGTTTATCTGACACTCTAATATTCTTTTCCATATATTCAACCTTGTTGTCATCTACATATATTTCAATATCTCCTAATGGTGTGGTTAGCATTAATTCTCCTCCAATCTGCTTCTATTATAACATTCAATCATTTTTTACGCACTAAAAAAGGATGTAGGAATCAACTTCCCACACCCTCATTAGTATCTTATCATTTGTCGCTTCCAAACATATGGAATCGACAAATCAAAACTTTCCGGTAATCAGCTAAAATCCCTCGAATTTTCTTTCGATTCGGAGGATTTTTTCATGCAATTTTTCAAAAGCGGTCTGAAGATAATCTAAACTAAAATTAGTCAATTCTTACCCGTTTTTTATTTTTCAAAAAAGCCTCCATTTTCCTTATAAAACGGTTGCTTTTTCTCTAAACTATAGTATAATAAACCTTGTCGTGTGTATAGAAATACTAAACTCTAGGTTTATTTTTATTTTTACAAACAATTTACAGAAAGGAGCTATTTATGAACATAGGACAGAAAGTAAGGGAGCTCCGTATTGCGAAAAATCTTACCCAGGAAGAACTTGCAGACCGGAGTGAGCTTTCGAAGGGATTCATTTCCCAGCTGGAACGGGATCTTACTTCTCCTTCTATCGCCACACTGGTTGATATTCTGCAGTGTCTCGGCACCAATCTGAATGAATTTTTCAGCGATGACGAGGAAGAACAGGTTGTCTTCGGTGATGAGGATTATTTTGAAAAAAAGGATACTGATCTGAAGAATACGATTGAATGGATCATTCCAAATGCCCAGCGCAATATGATGGAACCGATCCGTCTTACCCTGGCTCCGGGCGGTGCAACCTACCCGGATCTTCCACACGAAGGTGAGGAATTCGGATACGTGCTTCAGGGTTCCGTCAAAATCCACGTAGGCAATAAGGTCTACAAAGCTAAAAAGGGAGAATCCTTTTATTTTACTCCCCACGCAAAGCATTATATAGAAGCATCGTCTTCTTCCGGGGCACGCCTGATCTGGGTCAGCACTCCCCCAAGTTTTTAAGTACACAGGAGGATTATACATATGCCAAACAAACTGATTGACATTGTTGGTGTTTCCAAATCATATGGAGACAATCTGGTTCTGGACGACCTGAACCTTTATATCAGAGAAAATGAATTTCTCACACTTTTAGGACCTAGCGGCTGCGGAAAGACAACGCTTCTGCGTATCCTCGGCGGATTCGAAAATCCGGACTCCGGAAAAGTAATTTTCGATGGAAAGGACATTACATCCCTTGCACCGAATAAACGACAGCTCAACACTGTTTTCCAGAAATATGCGCTTTTCACCCATATGACCATTGCTGAAAATATTGCTTTTGGCCTGAAGATCAAAGGGAAATCAAAATCTTACATCGATGATAAGATTCATTATGCATTAAAACTGGTCAATCTGGAAGGTTACCAGAACCGTTATCCGGATTCTTTAAGTGGGGGGCAGCAGCAGCGTATTGCCATCGCCCGCGCCATTGTAAATGAACCAAAAGTTCTTCTTCTGGATGAACCTCTCGGTGCCCTGGATTTAAAGCTCCGCCAGGACATGCAGTATGAACTGATCCGTTTAAAAAATGAGCTGGGAATTACATTTATCTACGTTACCCACGATCAGGAAGAAGCCCTCACCATGTCTGACACGATTGTTGTCATGAATCAGGGATACATCCAGCAGATCGGTACACCGGAAGATATCTACAACGAGCCGGAAAATGCTTTCGTAGCCGACTTCATTGGCGATAGCAACATTTTCAATGCCATCATGGTACGCGATAAGCTGGTCAATATTGTCGGTGCCGAATTCCCGTGTGTGGATACCGGATTCGGAACCAACAAACCGGTCGATGCGGTCATCCGTCCGGAGGACATCGATCTTGTAAAACCAGAAGAAAGCACATTAAAGGGTGTCGTTACCCATCTGATTTTCAAAGGAGTCCACTATGAAATGGAAGTCCTTGCCAACAACTATGAATGGCTGGTGCACAGCACCGATATGTTCCCGGTTGGCACTGAGGTTGGAATCCATGTTGACCCGTTTGATATTCAGATCATGAAAAAACCGGAATCTGAAGATGAGGAGGCTGCAGGAATTGAAGAATAGCAAACGTCTCCTGGCAGGGCCATACCTTTTCTGGGCAGTTTCTTTCATTATCATTCCTCTGATCATGATCTTCTATTATGGTCTGACTGACAATGACGGAAAATTCACCTGGATGAACCTTGCCAAAATCACAACACCTGAGAATATAAAGGCTCTGGGGCTTGCACTTCTGCTTGCATTTGTCAGCACAGTGATCTGCCTGATCCTTGCCTATCCTCTGGCAATGATCCTCGCCGGAAGAAATGTAAACCAGTCCAGCTTCGTAGTACTTGTTTTCATCCTTCCGATGTGGATGAACTTTCTGCTCAGAACTCTTGCATGGCAGAACCTCCTGGAGAAAAACGGTGTCATCAACTCCGTTCTCCATTTCTTCGGGCTGCCTTCATGGAACATTATCAACACACCGACAGCGATCATCCTCGGTATGGTCTACAACTTCCTGCCGTTCATGGTGCTGCCGATTTACAATGTACTTGTAAAGATTGACAAAGATGTTATTTCCGCAGCCAGAGATCTCGGTGCCGGAAATATCCAGACATTTACCAAGATCATCCTTCCGCTTAGTGTTCCGGGTATCATCAGTGGAATCACTATGGTATTTGTACCTGCACTTACAACCTTCGTCATTTCCAATCTCCTCGGTGGAAGCAAGATCCTTCTGATTGGAAATGTCATCGAACAGGAATTCCAGCAGGGAAGCAACTGGCATGTAGGAAGTGGACTTTCACTTGTCCTGATGATCTTCATCATTGCAAGTATGGCTCTGATCGCCAAATACGATAAAGACGGGGAGGGCACAGCATTCTAATGAAAAAGAAATTACAGAATTTATATTTACTGCTGATCGTGATCTTCCTCTATGCTCCGATCATGACACTGATGGTTCTGTCCTTTAACAGTTCCAGAACCCGTGCCAAATGGGGCGGATTTACCGGAAAATGGTATGTATCCCTTTTCCAGGATGAAGCGATCATGAGCACCTTATACAACACCCTGATCATCGCACTTCTTTCTGCGCTGATTGCAACCGTGATCGGAACTTTGGCTTCCATTGGAATCCAGAGTATGAACCGCAAGTTTCGTACCTTTATGCTGGGTGTCACCAACATTCCGATGCTGAACGCAGACATTGTGACTGGTGTATCTATGATGCTGTTGTTTATCGCATTCCGTATGAACATGGGATTTTCGACAATCCTGATTGCACATATAACCTTTAATATCCCGTATGTCATCCTAAGTGTCATGCCAAAACTAAAGCAGACCAACCGGCGGACCTATGAAGCTGCACTGGATCTGGGTGCTTCTCCGATCTACGCTTTTTTCAAAGTCGTATTTCCGGATATCCTTCCAGGAATTCTTTCCGGTTTCCTGCTTTCATTTACCATGTCGTTGGATGATTTTGTGATCACCCACTTTACCAAAGGACCTGGAATCGATACCCTGTCCACCAAAATTTACAGTGAAGTACGAAAAGGAATCCGTCCGGAAATTTACGCACTCTCAACGATCATGTTTGTAACGGTGCTCTTCCTTCTCTTCCTGGTCAATTTAAAACCAGAAAAAGAAGTTCACGAAAAAGACGGCACGATCCGCAAGCCATCCCGTGCACGCCACACGATGCGTCTCGTCGTAACACGTGTCGTACCGGCACTGCTCGTGATCGTTATTACAGCCGGAGGATTTTTCTACAATTCAAAGACAAAGATTTCCGGCTCCGAAAAGGTAATTGTCTACAACTGGGGCGAATATCTGGACCCGGATGTCTTGGATATCTTTGAAGAAGAAACCGGTATCCAGGTAGTTTATGAAGAATACGAAACCAATGAGATCATGTACCCGAAGGTGCAGTCCGGCGCCATTTCCTACGATGTGGTCTGCCCTTCTGACTATATGATCCAGCGTATGATCGAGAATGATCTCCTCGCCGAGATCAACTGGGATAATATTCCGAATATCAAAAATATTGGACAGACTTACATGGATCAGTCCAAAGCATTTGATCCGGAAAATAAATACTCTGTTCCTTATTGCTGGGGAACTGTCGGGATCCTTTACAACAAAACCATGGTAGACGAACCAATTGATTCCTGGTCTGTTCTCTGGAATCCAAAGTACAAGGACAGCATTCTGATGCAGGACAGCGTCCGCGATGCATTCGGTGTTACCTTAAAATATCTTGGATATTCCCTGAACTCAACCGACCTGGACGAGCTGAACGAAGCGAAGAATCTTCTGATCAAACAGAAACCACTGGTTCAGGCATACGTCGTTGACCAGGTGCGTGACAAGATGATCGGAAACGAAGCAGCCATCGGTGTTATTTACTCCGGTGAAGCCATTTACACACAGAAAGAAAATCCAAACCTGGAATACGTGATCCCGAAAGAAGGGTCCAATATCTGGATCGACTCCTGGGTAATTCCGAAGAATGCAGAGCATAAGGAAAATGCAGAAAAGTTCATCAACTTCCTCTGCCGTCCGGACATCGCACTGAAGAACTTTGAGTACATCACCTACTCGACTCCAAATGAAGCAGCACGGGAACTGATTGAAGACGAGTCCATCCGCAACAGCAAGATTGCATTCCCGGATGCAAGCGAGCTCTCCGGATGTGAGACCTTCAAATTCCTTGGAGATAAAAACGATGCTGTCTACAATGAATTATGGCGGGAAGTGAAATCAAAGTAATGTGGGAAAGAATTCTGAATTATACAATAACCGAACAGAAAACTTCCAATATCCATGAGTTTTTAAAAGCTCATGGATATTCTTCTTCTCTGATCCGGGCAATCAAAGAGGATACGGAAGGAATCCGTCTGAACGGGGAACCGGTACTGGCGCGCACTCTTCTTACTCCCGGCGACCAGCTTGCCATCCGGATTACCGAAACAAAATTCTCCGAAAATATTGTTCCGTCAGATCTGCCTCTTTCGATCGTATATGAAGATCCGGACCTGCTGGTCATCAATAAACCTGCCGGAATGCCAATTCACCCTTCCCAGGGAAATTACGACAACACACTTGCCAATGCCTGTGCATGGTATTTCAAAGAGAAAGGCGAGCCTTTTGTCTACCGCTGCATTAACCGGCTTGACCGGGACACCACCGGTCTTCTGATCATTGCCCGGCATCTTTACAGTGCCTCTCTCCTCTCTGCCATGATGGCACGCCGGGAAATCCACCGGGAATATCTGGCACTTGCCACGGGAATCGTCCCGGAAGACGGAATCATCACTGCTCCAATTGCCAGAAAAGAGGGTTCTACCATCGAGCGCATGGTCGATTTTAAACATGGTGAATATGCCTGCACCCATTACCGCAGGCTTTCCATCACAAATACAGAGCCGGTCTACTCTCTGGTTGCCTTAAAGCTGGATACCGGACGCACTCATCAGATCCGGGTGCATATGAATTACATCGGTCATCCGCTTCCGGGAGATTTTCTCTATAATCCGGATTACAGCCATATCAGCCGTCAGGCACTGCACTCACATCATCTGCGTTTCCGGCATCCAATCACAGGAGAAGAAATGCATTTCACAGCGCCTGTGCCTGAAGATATGTTACTCTGATAAATATATTTAAGTGATCCCCTTCCCCGGCACATAATACTCTTTTTATGGAAGAATTTTCCATATGTATTTTCCGGTCAAACAGAAGAAGAGCTCCTGAGAGAACAAAGATATTCATTCTCCCAGAAGCTCTTCTTCTGTTTATTTCTGACGACGGATCACACTAAAAAAACAGCGGAACGGATTCAAACTGCCCCTATAATCTATATTGGTCTCTTACCATGTGACCAGCTTCAACATTCTACAAATCGAAACATCCGCCTCCAATAAATTCCCTCAAAATCGAATTCTGCGGAACATACTCACTTCCGATCCCCACAAAATAATCCAGGAATTTGAGCAGTCTCTTCGCCTCCTGATATTCGGCGCAGTCCTTCTCAATTCCGAACAGGATCGGTTCTGCATAAGCTTTCAGAACTGCCAGCTCATAAAGAAGAGCTGAATTGAACATCACATCCGCGTCTTCCTGATACGGGAAAATATTGTTCTCTTCCCCTCTTCGCACCGACTGCCACATAGCGATCGTCTGCTTTGCCGAAGTACCTCTGGTTCTTGCATCACGCACCATCCGGCGGATCAGACGTCCATCTGTTGATGCGATCCGGTTATGCTCATCGATATTCAGCTGGGTCAGTGCACTGATATAGATCTTGAATTTATTTTCTTTTGGCAGATCATGGGTCAACGCATCATTCAGACAATGAATGCCTTCGATCACCAGAATATCCTGCTCACCAAGCTGCATATAATGTCCGTTATATTCCCGTTTTCCGGTCTTGAAATTGAACGTCGGAAGCTCAATCCGTTCTCCTGCAAGCAGCTTTTTCAGATCGTGATTAAAAAGTTCCACATCCAGTGCTTCCAAACACTCATAATTCGGCTTTCCTTCTGCGTCCAGCGGTGTATCCACACGGTTCTTAAAGTAATCATCCACCGAAATCGGATGCGGGACCAGACCGCTTACCCGGAGCTGGATGGAAAGCCGTCTGGAAAATGTAGTCTTTCCTGACGAAGAAGGACCGGCGATCAAGACAAACTTTTTCTGCGGATTTCCTGCAATCTGCTCTGCGATCTGCGCAATCTTCTTCTCCTGCATTGCCTCCTGTACCAGAAGCAGTTCCTTTGGATTGGCGCTGCCGCCTGTCACATAATCATTCAGTGCCCCTACCGTCTCAATTCCAAGCATGTCACCGCCACGCGTAGATTCCTTCAGCACATGGAACAGCTTATTCTGTGGCTGAAACGGAGGTATCTTTTCCGGTTCAGCTGCCTCCGGCATCTGCACTACAAATCCCTCATCATATAAATATAATTTAAAATATTTCAGATAGCCGGTTGATGGAACCATATAGCCGTAATAGTAGTCCTCAAATTCATTGATACTGTAAATATTGACTGTAGACACTCTGCGATACCGGAACAAACGCTCTTTATCCTTCATACCGTACTTGCGGAACATTTCAATCGCTTCATCGGTATGAACCGATCTCTTCCGGATTGAAAGATCCATATCTGCCATTTCATGCATCCGTTCTTCAATCCTTGCAAGCAGTTTCTGATCCAGCTTCTGATCTCCTTTTATTGTACAATAATACCCTTTATCTACTGAAAAATGGATTCTCACCTGTTCTATCTTATCGTGTCCGATTGTATCATATACTGCCTTCACCAGCAGAAAACTTACACCACGGCGATAGGTAAGATTTCCAATTGTCTCGCCTGTCGTCACAAAATGGAGTGCACAGTCCTTTTTCAGCTTCTTTCCAAGCTCCTGAAGCTTTCCATTTACATATACAAGAACAATATCATGTGGGTATCTTTCCTGATATTCCCCGGCAATCTGCAGATATGTGGTTCCTGCCGGAAAACTTCTCTCTTCCCCGTCAATCTGTACTTTGTACATCTGCTGTTCCATATTTACCGCCTTCTTTCTGCCTTACGGCGCTTTGACAAATCTGTCTGTTTTCTCCCCGCTCCCAAACACCTTACGTCAAAACCCAGAATGGCTGCCGGATCTTTGCTGTCCGGATCTCTGCCTCTGGAAATTTCTCCCGGCAAAAATGTTCCATATCTGCAATAAAGATATGCTCCACGCCATAGTGTCCGGCATCAATTACTGCCATTTTTTGCGCAACCGCATCAATCCCCTCATGGTGATCAATGTCACCTGTCACCAGTACATCCACACCTTTTTCCAAAGATACGGAAATTGCGCTCTTCCCGGAGCCCGGAAAAACACCAAGGCGATGTACCTGCATATCCGGCTCTCCAAAAATTTTCACATTCGGAAGATCAAATGCTTTTTTTACCATTTCCGCACAGGATTTTAAATCCATCGGCTGTGCCAGATCAGCAACTCTTCCGATCCCAACCGGAACTTCGCCGGATTCTGAATGCATGCTTCCCGTCACTTCCAGAACCTCCGGTTCACTCAGTTCAAGTACCTTCCCAGCAAGCTCTGCCATTCCCATCACATCATAATTGGTATGCATCGCATAGTAAGAAATGTCATCCCGGATCAACTTCAGTACTCTTCTGCCAATAAAATCCTCGTCATTGATCTTTTTCATTGCTTTAAAGATCATCGGATGATGTGTGATCAGCATATCCGCGCCCCAGTCTGCTGCTTCTTCGATCACTTCATCCGTCGCATCCAGTGCAAGATAGATCCGCTTTACTTCTTTATCGCTTCTTCCGACCTGCAGTCCTACATTATCCCACTCCATAGCATAGTGCTTTGGAAAACGTGCTTCTATTTCTTTTATAATTTCTCTGCAAATCATCATTTTCCTCCTAAAAATACCGGTCAAGCAGGTCTTCTGCTCTCTTTATCATATGCAGAATCTCTGCACTTCTCTCCTTCGTGCGTTCACTCTCCTGCACCCGAAGCTTTTCATACACGCCCTGATTCACAGACAGTTCTTTTTTCAGATATTCTCCCATCACCGGGTGACCCTTCTCTAATAAATATTTTCCATATTCAAGCTCTTCTTCTGCTGCCGGAACACCTTCCGCATAAAGACCTTTCTGCTCTGTCGGGATCACCTTCATCATCGGATAGTATTTGCCATCCTCTTCCACCATGTCCTCTGCAACGATACGAAATCTATGTTCTTCCAGATAACGGCGGACTTTCGCAAGCTCTGACTGCGGCTGCAGGATCAGTTCCTTTAAGCTTCTGGTTTTTGCCGGATCCTCATTCAAAATATGTATGACAAGACCGCCGCCCATTCCGGCGGCGATCATTGTGTCAGCTTCTTCCATTTTCAAATTCACCAGACCATCAGAAAGACGGGTAACGATCTTCCCATCCAGTCCATGTTCAAGGATATGTGTATCCGCTCTCTCTAATGGTCCTTTGTTAATATCCATGGCAATTGCGGATGGAACCAGCCCGTTCTGTGTCAGATAGATTGGGATGTAAGCGTGATCTGTTCCCACATCCGCAAGACGCATTCCCGGTGTGACAAGATCCGCCACTGCCTGTAATCTTTTTGATAATTCAGCCATCTTCTTAATCCAAATAATCTCTTAATTTTCTGCTGCGGCTTGGATGACGAAGCTTGCGGAGTGCTTTTGCTTCAATCTGACGGATACGCTCACGGGTGACATCGAACTCTTTTCCGACCTCTTCCAGTGTACGTGCTCTTCCATCACTCATACCAAAACGCAGGCGGAGAACCTTCTGCTCTCTCTCTGTCAGTGTACTTAAAACTTCATCCAGCTGTTCTTTCAGAAGTGTCTGCGCTGCAGCTTCTGCCGGAACAGGTACATTGTCATCCTGGATAAAGTCGCCCAGGTGGCTGTCCTCTTCCTCACCGATCGGAGTCTCAAGAGAAACCGGTTCCTGGGAAATCTTTAAGATTTCACGCACACGGTCTACCGGCATGTCCAACTCTGCAGCGATCTCTTCCGGCGTAGGTTCACGTCCAAGCTCCTGCAGTAACTGTCTGGATACACGGATCAGTTTGTTGATCGTCTCTACCATATGAACCGGTATACGGATGGTTCTCGCCTGGTCAGCAATCGCACGTGTGATTGCCTGACGGATCCACCATGTTGCATAGGTACTGAACTTAAATCCCTTCTGATAATCAAACTTCTCTACCGCTTTGATAAGTCCAAGGTTTCCTTCCTGTATAAGATCCAGAAACAGCATACCACGTCCCACGTAACGCTTTGCAATGCTGACTACCAGTCGCAGGTTGGCTTCTGCAAGACGCTTTTTCGCTTCTTCATCACCATCTGCCATTCTCTTTGCCAGCTCAATCTCTTCTTCTGCTGAAAGAAGCGGAACCTTACCGATCTCCTTCAGATACATACGGACCGGATCTTCGATGCTGATTCCGTCCGGAACAGACAGGTCGATCTTCTCCATATCCACTTCGTCTTCATCCGAAAGCATGATCTCCAGATCATCATCATCCACATTGGAGTCATCATTCATCTGAAGCACATCGATCCCATTGGCCTCCAGGTACTCAAATACCTTGTCCATCTGTGTCGGTTCCAGCTCCATATCCCGGAATACATCATTGATTTCCTGAATTTCAAGAATGTTCTTCTTTTTCTTCGCAAGGGCAACCAGATTTTTTAATTTTTCCTGAAACTTTACTACGTTCTCTTCCATGTAGTGTCCTTCCTCTCATCGCTTGTTTATATTCTATCCCTAATTAATGGAAATATGCAGTTTATGAAGGTCCTGCACTGCCTTCTTCGCATTCATAAGCCTTTGCAGCCCCTGAATGTCTGTCGGATCCAGATTCCGGGTTGCGGTTTCGATACTGTACTCCTTTACCCGGAGAATCGTCTCCTTGATCGCTTTTTCCTGCTCTCCCGCAGTCGTCAGCTCTTTGATTCTCGTATTGAAAAGTGCTGCCACCGCGCGGTGTTCCTCTTCCTCTGTAAAATAATTCATGATCTGCGCAGGATTCAGTTCTCCTTTTGCATGCTGTTCATACAGAAGTTCAGCAACTTTCCGGTACAGCTCCACCGTAAAATCCTCCGGCGTAACATAACGGCTTACCTGATCAAACAGCTCTTCCCTGTCGATCAGCCAGGTAAGCAGAATCTTCTGTGACCGGATATGACCATCCTCTTTTGGCGTTTCCTGGCGGATCGTCTGTCTCGGCTTTGTGGCCGGAGCTGCCATTCCGCTCTGGACTGCTACCTTGACAACCAGCTTCTTAAGTTCTTCGTAGCCGACGTGATAAGTCTTTGCCACCGCTTCTATGTAATTATCACGTTCAATTTCTTCTTCAAAACGTGCCAGCCTTCTCGCCGCCTCTCTGAGGAATTCCGTCTTTCCTTCCGGTGCATTCAGGTCATAACCTTTTTCCAGCATCTCAAGACCGAACATAAAGCTGTTCCTTGCTTTCCTGATCCGCTCTTCAAATGCCTCAGCTCCAAGATTCTTGATGAATTCATCCGGATCCTTGTACGGTTCCATCCGGATCACGCGGGTCGTCACACCGGCCTCCCGAAGGATCGGAGCTGCCCGGAGCGCCGCTTTAGTTCCGGCTTCATCACTGTCATAGGTCAGATAGACTTCATTCACATACCGTTTGATCAATGCTGCATGTCCTGCTGTAAGTGCAGTTCCAAGTGATGCAACTGCATTGGTAAATCCCGCCTGATGGAGCGAAATTACATCCATATAGCCTTCACATACAATAAAATACGGCTTTCTTGATGTTCTCGCCCGGTGAAGTCCGTACAGATTCCGGCTCTTATCAAAGATCAGAGTCTCCGGTGAGTTCAGGTACTTTGGCTTCCCGTCGCCCATCACACGCCCGCCGAATCCGATCACACGGTTATTCACATCCATAATCGGAAACATGACACGGTTCCAGAATTTGTCGTAAACTCCGTGCTTTTCATCGACATTTACCAGACCGGCTTTGATGATCATCTCTTCACTATAACCCTTCATCTTCAGGTATCGAAACAGATCATCACTGTATTTGCTGGAATATCCAAGTCCAAATGCGGTGATCGTCTCCTGGCTCAACTGACGGTTCTGCAGATATTCTCTTGCCTGCCTTCCGCCCTCCGTCTTCAGCTGCGCATAATAATACTTGGCCGCCAGCTTGTTCATCTCAAGCAGCGCACTTCTCGTATCTGCTCTTTCTTTCGCTTCTTTTGAATATTCCTCTTGCGGAAGCTCCACACCGGCACGCTGTGCCAGAAACTTGAGTGCTTCTACAAAAGAATAATTCTCATACTCCATAATGAAGGTAAATACATTTCCTCCCGCTCCGCAGCCAAAGCAGTAATACATCTGCTTATCCCTGCTCACAGAAAAAGAAGGAGATTTCTCACTGTGAAACGGGCAAAGTCCGAAATACGAACTCCCCTGCTTCTTCAGCTTCACATATCCGGAAATCACATCTACGATATCATTTTTCGATCTTACTTCTTCTATAATCTCATCTGAATAATACATTATGTCCTACACCTTCCTGGCAGGGTTCGCGCACCTTGCGCAACCCCTACATAATATATATTCGACAAAACTTTTTTATTTCCTTTAAAATTTCCAAGATTGTGGAATAAAAATTTCTTCAAACTTTTTCACGGCAAAATTATCCGTCATTCCTGCTATGTAATCACACACTGCGATCTCCGGCATTTCCCCCTTCTGCAGCTGTTTCAGATACTGCTCCGGCATCTTTTCCATGTGCGTTTCATAATAAGAATACAGATCTTCGACCATTCGGATTGCTTTGTCCTCTTCGCCCTTTGCAAGTGGATTCTCATAAACATGGGTAAACATATATGCCCGCAGCTCCATCAATGCTTCACGGACTTCCTCTGACATGCAGATCTTCGGTTTGTCCATGCTGTTTACAATCACATCATGGGTAAGTGTGTTCAAACGCTCTCTTTTACTGTTGCCCAGAACTTTTCGCAGCTCTTTGGGCAGTTCCTCTTCATTCATGATCCCCGCCCTTACTGCGTCATCAATATCATGGTTCACATAAGCAATCTTATCAGACAGTCTGACGATCTGCCCTTCCAGTGTCGCAGGCATTCCCGCACTTTTATGGTTGCGGATTCCATCGATCACTTCCCAGGTCAGGTTCAGTCCCTCCCCCTGTTTCTCCAACACCTCTACTACACGGACACTTTGTTCATTGTGTTTAAATCCACACGGACACACATTGTTCAGAGCTCTCTCTCCTGCATGCCCAAACGGAGTATGCCCAAGATCATGCCCCAGTGCAATTGCCTCCACCAGATCTTCGTTCAGCTTGAGCGCCTTTCCGATCGTCCGGGCGTTTTGCGATACTTCCAGCGTATGCGTCAGCCGTGTCCTGTAATGGTCTCCGATTGGTAGGAGAAACACCTGCGTCTTCTGCTTCATGCGCCGGAATGCCTTACTGTGCAGGATCCGATCTCTGTCCCTCTGAAAAACCGGTCGGATGTCACACTGTGGCTCATTTCTCTTTCTCCCCCGGGAAGCCATGCTTAATGTGGCACAGGGGCTTAGATATTCCTTTTCTCTTTCTTCCATCTGTTCCCTGATTGTCATTTTTTATTTTCTCTCTTCTTTCAGTCGTTTCTCGATTGCTTCTGTCACGCATTCCAGAACTTTAATACGTGCATAGTATTTATCATTTCCTTCCACTACGATCCACGGTGCATGTGGCATAGAAGTCTTTTCCAGCATTTCTTCTACCGCCACCTCATACTGATCCCATTTTTCCCGGTTTCTCCAGTCTTCATCGGTGATCTTCCACTGTTTTTTCGGATTTTCCTGTCTGGCTTTAAACCTTCTCGCCTGCTCATCCTTGTCAATCTGCATCCAGAATTTCAGCACGATTGCTTCTGCATTTACCAGATCCTGCTCCATGGCATTGATTTCCCCATAAGCTCTCTTCCATTCTTTTTCGGTGCAAAATCCTTCAATCCTCTCTACCATCACTCTTCCGTACCAGGTTCTGTCAAATATCGCAATATGACCGGCTTTCGGCATTGCACGCCAGAAACGCCACAGATAATGATGTGCTTTCTCTGTATCACTCGGTGACGCTGTCGGATTCACCACATATCCCCTCGGATCCATATGTGAAGTCAGACGTTTGATCGCACCACCTTTTCCTCCGGCATCCCACCCCTCAAAGCCAAGGACAACCGGGATTCTCCTGCGATAAAGCTCTCCATGCAGATGTTCCATCTTTTTCTGAAGCGCTTTTAAGCGTTCCTCATAAACCTCTTTTGGCATGGATTTGGAAAGATCCGTCTCTGCCAGAATGGATTCTGCTGTTTCCCTTTTCATTTCCGTTTTCTTTTCCAGACTGCCTTTTTCTTCCAGTTCCTTTCTTGCGACTGCTTCTTCCATTGCCTGGATCACCGCCTGATAAACAGCCACTTTGGCTTCTTTCTTCTTTGTAGCATTGATCACTGTCCACGGTGCGTAATCTGCATCCGTTTTCCGCAGCATCTCTTCATTGATTGCTTTATACTCTTTAAAATCATGGTTCCGCTTCAGATCGCCTTTGCTTACCCGCCATGCAGTATCCTTGGAAGCAAGCAGTTTCTCAAAGCGCTTTTTCTGTTCTTTCCGGTCAATCTTTAAAAACAGTTTGATGATCACCATTCCATCATCTGTCAGCTGTTTTTCAAACGCACGGATCGATGCAAAATCCTTTTCCAGCTCTTTTTCCGGTGTTTTTCCTTCAAAACGTTCAATCATAACTCTCCGGTACCAGCTGGTATCAAAAATCGCAATTCTTCCCTTTTCCGGGATCTTCGTCCAGAAACGCCACATAAAAGGATGCATCCATTCCTCTTCCGTTTCATTTTTTACCGCATATACTTTAAAGCCTCTTGGATCGAGTGCCTGGATCAGATTACCAATCTGAAGCCCTTTTCCTGCTGCTCCATAACCCTCAAACGCGATCATCACCGGGATTTTTTTCTCCCTGCACACTCTTTGCAGTTCTCCAAGCTGCTCTCCCAGTTCTTTTATATCCTTCATTTTTATATTTTTCTCCATAAAATGCCTCCATTTCACCAGTTTCTGCTCTTATTATCCCCAAATTCATTGATAAAACGCGCATTTAACGCATACAATTATATATCATATTACTATATTTTCTCATAATAAGAAAGTAAATTTGTAAAATCATTGAATTATTTATCTTTTCGATATTTTTTGTAATATATTGCGAATTAAAATTTCTTTTAATTTTTTGTTGACTTTGCGTTTGGAATATAGTATTATAGCTTTTGTCAGCGGCGAGCAGTTAAAAACAAAGCTCACTGAGTGATATGCGGAAGTGTCGGAACTGGCAGACGAGCAAGACTAAGGATCTTGTAGGCATTGCGCCTGTGTGGGTTCAAGTCCCATCTTCCGCATTCGGATTTATCCGAATCCGGTAATTAAATATTTTTGTGCGGAAGTGTCGGAACTGGCAGACGAGCAAGACTAAGGATCTTGTAAGCATTGCGCTTGTGTGGGTTCAAGTCCCATCTTCCGCATTATAAAAAGGGACCTCTGATTTTATCAAAGGTTCCTTTTTATAGTACCGAAGCGTGACCTGAACCCATGGTTCAGGTCTTCGCTCCGCTACGGTCGGCGCAGAGCATTCGTCCACCGGACGAATTGCGCCCCATCTTCCGCTTCCTTCCTTTTTCAAACTCTCCGTTTTTGTTTAGAAATTCTTTTTTATACCAACGTACAGCTTAAACCCATGGTTCAGGTCTTCGCTTCGCTACGGTCGGCGCAGAACACTCGTCCACCGGACGAACCTGGCCCCATCTTCCGCTTCCTTACCATTTATGCCTTTTTTTATTTACAAGATACAATACAATTCCACCTGCTACGATCACCATGGAGATCCACTGAGAGGTTGAGAACATCCAAGCTCCCCCTCTGTTATCATTTCTCAAAAACTCAACAAGAAATCTTCCCACACCATACAGCAGCATATATAAAAAGCCTACGTTTCCCGGTGTACCGTCTTTTTTATTCTTCCTATAATATAGAAGTAACACGATCATGATCAGGAAATCGCCCGCCGACGAAATAAGCTGTGTCGGGATCAGTTTTACACCTGCCGGAGCAAGCCCACCTTCCGGGAATACCACACCAAATCTGGAGGTTGTCTCCCTTCCATAGCAGCATCCTGCAAGAAAACATCCGATTCTTCCAAATCCCTGTGCCATTGAAATACTTGCCACAGCGAGATCAAAATATTCCAGAAAATAAAGCTTCTTGATTCTGCAATATACAATTGCTGTCAGAAAACCGGCAATAATTCCACCATATACGACAAACCCTTCTGAACCGAGTACCGTCTTCGGATCCTTGATAAACGTCTTAAACTCCACGATCACATATAGAATTTTTGCACCTAAAAAACCGCCGATTACACCGTAAATTCCAATATCCACAATTGCTTCCTGATCCAGACCATTCTTTTTCGCCCGATAAGAAGCCATTGCTACACAACAAAGGATACCGATTGCGATCATCAGTCCATATCCATGTATCGTAAACTTTCCTATTGAAAACAGATCAATTTTCACGCTTTTTTCTTCCTCCCTTTTATCAATCTATTTATCATTGTATGGATTATCCCTTCATTTGTCAATCTTATCCTTTTTGATACTATCAGCTATTTTGCCTCTTAATCCAGCAATGGGGCATGATTCAGAGAATCACCCCCCACGTTTAGAGCTATCATTAAATTGTTCTGCCTTACAGAAGATTCTTCATACTCTTCAGCCCAATTGCCAGAGTTGAAGTATTGTGTAAAAGTGCCGATGTCGTTGGCTGGATCACACCGGTTACTCCGAGTACGATCAGACCGGAATTAAATCCAACGATAAAGCGGTAATTACTTTGAATCCTCTTCATCAGCCTATTGCTGAGACGTCTTAAGGTTACGATCTGTCCAAGATCATCTGCGCCTACCGTAATATCTGCAATCTCACGCGCAATCTCTGCGCCATTGCTGATCGCAATTCCCACATCTGCCGCAGAAAGTGCCGGAGAATCATTGATACCATCGCCGATCATAATAACTTTTCTTCCGGCTGCTTTTTCTTTTTCTACAAATGCAGCCTTATCTTCCGGCAGTACTTCTGAATAATATTCATCCACACCGACACGCTTTGCGATCGCCGAAGCTGTACGGTCGCTGTCACCTGTCATCATAACAATCTTTCCAAATCCTGTTTTCTTGAGCTCGGCAACTACTGTCTTCGCCTCTCCTCTCAATGGATCTTCAATACAGATCACTCCTGCAAGCTGATTCTCGATTGCAAGATACAGATGTGAATATTCTTCCGGAAGACTGTCAAATAACTCCTGTTTTCCTTCCGGAATTGTACATTTTTCATCTTCAAATACAAAATGAGAGCTTCCGATAATTACATTTTTATCATCAATCGTTGTAGAAATGCCATGTGCAACCACATACTCTACCTTGGAATGCATTTCCTCATGATCCAGATTTTTCTCTTTTGCTGCATTTACTACTGCTTTTGCCATAGAATGTGGAAAATGTTCTTCCAGACACGCCGCAATACGGAGTAGTTCATCCGGTGTTCTTCCATCAAAGGGAACCACATCCACCACGGTAGGTGTTGCTTTTGTAAGTGTACCAGTCTTGTCAAATACGATCGTATCTGCCTCTGCCACGGCTTCCAGATACTTTCCGCCCTTTACGGTAATATTGTAAAGGTTTGCTTCACGGATTGCAGACAGCACCGAAATCGGCATTGAAAGCTTAAGGGCACACGAAAAATCTACCATCAGGATTGAAAGGGCCTTTGTGACATTTCTCGTCAGCAGATAGGTAAGAGCTGTTCCACCAAGTGAATACGGTACAAGCCTGTCTGCAAGATGTTCTGCCTTGCTTTCTACTCCTGATTTTAACTTCTCAGATTCTTCAATCATCGTAACGATCTTATCAAAGCGGCTGTTTCCGCTTACCTGTTTGACTCCGACTGTGATCTCACCTTCTTCGACCACCGTTCCTGCATATGCATAGCTTCCAACCGTCTTGCGGACAGACACTGACTCTCCGGTAAGAGATGCCTGATTGATCATCGCTTCACCATCCACGATATCGCCGTCAAACGGAATCACAGTTCCCATACGAATCACAATCCGGTCTCCTGCTTTTATCTTGGATGCAGGAACCAGAACTTCCTGATCTTCTGTCTTCAGCCATACCTTACTTACGTTCAGAGACATGGTCCTTGCCAGGTCATCTACGGATTTCTTATGTGTCCACTCTTCCAGAATTTCACCGATTCCAAGCAGGAACATGACGGATCCGGCTGTACTGAAATCCCCACGTACAACGGATACACCGATTGCAGTCGCATCCAGCACCGGAACCTCAATTTTGCGTGCCCACAGACACTTGATTCCCTTCCAGATATACTTCAGTGACATGACCGATGTATAGCATGCATTCAGTGGATACGGAAGGAACCATTTTCTTGCATAATGAAATACTACTTTATTGAACAGCTTTTCCTGATACTGCGCATTCACTTCACGACCGGAAGTTGCAAGTACGTCTGCCGGAACTTCCACTGTCTGATAGTGAAATTCCTGCAGAAGACGGATTACATCTTCTCTGTCGCCGGTATAATTAATGACTGCATCACAGGTTCTGTCATATACCTTTGCTAATTTGACTGATTCATTGCAGAGCAGATAATACTGTAATATATCAGCCTGTTCATATGTCATTCTTTTTTGAAAAAGCCGGACTCTCATCCGGCCTTTCATCTCATGTTTAATTATAAACTTCACGTTCAGGCGCCTCTTACTCTGTTACTTCGTTGAACTCTGTATTTTCAGCTTCTTCAGCCTCTGCTGCTGTATCTGCATCAGAAAATTCTTCCATTTCAGCAGCTCTTTCTTCGTTGATGTTCTTAGCTTCAGCGTAAATATCCTCTGCATTTTCCTGGATATTTGTAGCCATTTTCATAACACAGTCTTTTGCGCGAAGAACTGCTGCTGTACAATTTGTGTACACGTTCTTAGCATCCTTGCTTGAAAGCGCTTTGATTCCAGCTGTTCCAAAAAGAACTCCTGATGCAAAAATTCCAACCTTTTTCCAATTTACTTTAGTAATATCAAACATATCTACGTACCTCCTGTTTTTTCATTAACGCCTATTATATGACACGAATCTGAAAATTTCCAGTCTTTTTTTGCTTCTGATAAATTTTCTCACTTTTGCGTAAAATCAGTTTTGTCAAACTTTTTTCATTATATCTGACACAAATTCGTTATTTCAACCTTAATTTTTACACAACTTTTCACAGTTATCTATATCCATATTTATATAGAAGAAACTCATTTCCCGGTATCTTAAAGAGACAGATACAACCACGGTACCTGCCTCCATATCCGAACCGTTCCGTTTCAGAACGTTTTTTTACAATGTTATGCTTCTTTGAGTGTGATGTTTCTCACATTCTGTCCACCCGAAAATCCACAGGCATCCAGACCAGATTTAATTACTGCTGTCCATTTATCTTCCGGAAGATCAAGAACCGTTCCATCCTCCAGTTCGACCATGCATTCCATCTTATTGCCATCATCCGAAATACGATACATATTCTTGCGGCTGATTGCTCCGATCTGTTCCAGCGTATTGACCATACGGTATACCGTCGCCGGTCCGATACTCGGATCCTTCAGAGACGCCTGATAATAAATTTCCTTGCAGCAATTACATTTTCCTTCCAAAATAACATCGATCAGCATGAGCCGCTGCTTCGTAACCCTACAGCCACTTCTTTTCAGCTGCTCGATTATTCTTTCTTTCGCGTCCATGATAGCCCCTTTCCATGCTGTCGCCTGTTAGGCTCTGATATCAACTACCTTAAATCCTGCTTCCTCGACAGCTTTTTTCAGATCATCATCATCGATTTCTCTGTCATAGCTTACAACTGCTTCTTCTTTTTTGAGATTCACCTTTGCAGATGCACCTTCGATTTTGTCGATTGCTTCCGTTACACTTTTCACGCAATGATCACAGTGCATACCGGAAACCATCACCGTCTTTTTACCGATTGCCGGATGTTCCAGAACCTTTTCTTCAATCTCTGTCTTGATCAGTCCAGATCCACCACCACAGCAAGGGCTTTCCCCTTTAAAATGTTTAAGCGTACCCTTTAATGCAAAAATAAGAAGTACGATCACGATCAGAACAATAATTGCATCAACCATCTTATTCCTCATCCTTCCGGCGTTCACGCCATTTCTTTATCCATAAAACCAACTGATATATGCTGACTCCTACAAGATAAATGATCAAGAATGCTCCGAATGCATAGAACATAGAGCCTGTTGAACTTCCCATATGCCTTCCGCCTTTCAGTCTTTCTTCTTTGGTGCGGTTTTTCCACTACATCCGCTACACGAACTGCAGTTACCGCTGCATCCAGCACAACCGACCGGTTTTCCTTCTTTATGGTTTTTATAACCTTTGTAAATCAGATAAATACAATATGCTGCGATCAGTGCCACTATCACAATATTTGCGATCATAACCTTCACCTTGTCTTTCTTTTACACTGGAAGCCGGACACAGGCTTCTGCATCCGGCTTCCGCCTTAAAGTTCTTATAAATCTTATGCGTTTACAGAACGTTTTGAATAAACTTTCTGATTTTTATACGGATCTGGTCTGAACAGCATGAAAAGGATTGCGATAAGGAAAAGGAATCCAACTGCTGTACCAACTCCGAATGCTCCGCCTGTTACGAATGAACCGATCTGATATACACAGAGGCATACGATGTAAGCGAAGATGTTCTGGAAGAGAATTGCGAACCAGAACCATTTTCTTGACTGCATCTGCTGTGCCATTGTAGCAATTGCTGCAAGGCAAGGAGAATCAAGAAGGTTGAACATCAGGAATGTAAATGCTGCAATTGAGCTTGGGAACCAAGATGCAACACCAGCTGCTACGTTGACTGCATCTTCTGTATCACCAGATACATTTGCAAGTACACCCATTGTTGAAACAATTGCTTCTTTTGCTGTAAATCCAGAGATAGAAGCTGCTACCGGCTGCCACTCGCCAAATCCAAGTGGTGCAAAGAGCGGTGCGATCACGCCACCAATCATTGCCATAAGACTGTCTGCGCTGTCTTCTACCATGCCAAAGCTTCCGTCTACAAATCCGAATCCGCCAAGGAACCACATTACAACGCAGGCAAGGAACAGGATTGTTCCGGCTTTGATGATGAAGCCTTTCAGTCTTTCCCATACATGAAGGAGAACTGTCTTAGCCTGTGGAATATGGTACTGTGGAAGTTCCATTACGAACGGTGCCGGTTTTCCTGAGAACGGTTTTGTCTTTTTCAGGATGATCGCAGCTACAAGTACTGCAACGATTCCAATGAAATACATAAGCGGTGCGATAAATGAACTTTCCTGATATCCTGCTACTTCACCGGAAATAACACCACCCATCAGAGCGATAACCGGAAGCTTAGCTCCACACGGGATAAAAGTTGCTGTCATAATTGTAAGACGTCTGTCATTGTCCTGTTCAATAGTCTTAGAAGCCATGATTCCAGGAATACCGCAGCCTGATGAAATCAGAAGCGGGATAAAGCTCTTTCCCGAAAGTCCGAAATGTCTGAACACACGGTCCATGACGAATGCGATACGAACCATGTATCCACAGTCTTCAAGGATAGACAAGAAAAGGAACAGAATCGCCATCTGTGGAACGAAACCAAGAACGGCTCCAAGACCACCGATGATACCATCAACAACAAGTCCCATAACCATGTCACCGGCACCGATCGCTGAAAGTGCGCTTGTTGCTGCATCCTGAATTGCTACTACAAATACATCATTTGTCCAATCTGTTACAAAGGTACCGACTGTCGTTACAGAAACATAATATACGATCCACATTACCAGCATAAAGATCGGGATTCCGAGGAACCGGTTGGTAACGATACGGTCGATCTTATCAGAAGTTGTAAGTTTTTCTTTTCCCTTCTGAACAGTTGTTGAAACAATCTTCTGGATGAATTTGTAACGTTCGTCTGTTACAATACTTTCCATATCATCGTCATGTTTCTTTTCAAGAGCTTTTCTCTGTGCTTCCACCGTCTGGGCTGCCGCACCGGAAAGTTTCATGCTCTCTACTACCTTGCTGTCGTTCTCAAGGAATTTTACAGCGTACCATCTCTTCTTCTCTTCTGAAACAGAACTCGGAAGAACGCTCTTAACTTCTGCTACAGCACCTTCCAGCTCTGCTGAGAAGATATCTTTCGGAAGATCGATTTCTGACTTCTTAGCAACTTTTACTGCTTCATCGATCAGTTTGTCAAGTCCTTCACCTTTCAGCGCAGATGTCTCGATAATCGGACAGTCAAGCAGCATTGAAAGTCTCTTCACATCAATCTTGATTCCTCTCTTCGCAAGAAGATCTGCCATGTTCAGTGCAATAACAACCGGAACGCCTGTCTCGATCAGCTGAGTTGTCAGATACAGGTTACGTTCAATATTGGTTGCATCCACCAGATCAATGATCACATCCGGATTTTCTTTCAGCACATAGTCGCGGCTGACGACCTCTTCCAGTGTATATGGAGACATTGAATAGATACCCGGAAGGTCAGTTACGATAACTTCTTCCTTTGTCTTCTTACTTTTTAATTTACCCTCTTTTTTCTCTACAGTAACCCCTGGCCAGTTACCAACATACTGGTTGGCTCCTGTGAGCGCGTTAAACATGGTAGTTTTACCGCAGTTCGGGTTTCCGGCAAGTGCAATTTTAATTGCCATTCCTTTTTACCTCCTTGTTGTACTACTCTCATGCATAATTATGTATATGCTATTTTACCTGCACACACTGTGCATCATCTTTTCTTACTGTAAGTTCATATCCTCTTACAGTAATCTCAACAGGATCACCGAGAGGCGCAACTTTTCTGATGTACAGCTCGCTTCCTTTTGTTATGCCCATGTCCATAATACGGCGTTTGTAAGCTCCGTCTCCTTCAATCCTGGTCACAACAACAGTGCTTCCAACCTTTGCATCACCTAAAGTCATTGTCGTATCTCCTTTCCTTTAAGCTTCGTAATACAGAATATATATACAGCGGACCCATCGACCAGCCAGAGGCTAGATCATGATATGCCGCGCCATATCAGAATTAACCGCAACACGTGAATCCTTGATGTTCACGATCACATTACCACCGATTGCAGAAACAACTGTAATCTCTGCACCTGCTACAAATCCGAGATTCGCAAGGAATCGCCTTGTTTCTTCATTTCCACCAATTCTCTTGATCTCATTTACTTCACCAATATTCGCCATCGTTAAAGGCATAATCCCTACCTCCTGTTCTTTTGCGTATTTGGAATTTTGAATGATAATTTTTTTCATTACCAACTTTTGTTCATTAGTTAGTATATGCTAACATTTGTGTGTTGTCAAGCATTTTTTTAAGTTTTGTTAAACCATTGTTTTCTGTTACTCATTTTTGCCATTTATCACTTACTTATAATAGTTATAGCTTCTACTTTTTGCACAAAAGAGCATTTACAGAACAATATTATTTGAAAAAAAATACAATCCATGGTATCCTATTAGATATAAGAATAAATAGTGAGGTGACCGGAATAAATGGCTAAAAATGAATCTTCCGAAAATTATCTTGAAGCAATATTGATGTTAAGTAAAAAATTACCTGTCGTACGTTCCGTAGATATTGCCAACGAACTTGGTTTCAAAAAATCAAGCGTCAGCATCGCCATGAAGAAACTTCGTCAGGAGAATCATATTACCGTAACAGATGCAGGTTTTATCTATCTTACCGATTCAGGAAAAGAGATCGCGAACATGATCTATGAACGGCATGAATTTATTTCAAAATGGCTGATCGAACTCGGTGTCCCAGAAGAAATTGCTACAGATGATGCCTGCCAGATGGAGCACGTGATCAGCAGAGAAAGCTTTAACGCAATCAAAGAATATGTACGAACACATTAGTAAATGCGTCAGAAAAGGCCGAAAAGTTTATAACTTTTCAGCCTTTTTCTTTGCCCTTTTTGCAGACTCTACAGATTTACCGCAACATATTTCATATGCTGTTTTCCGTAATGAAATTACTTTACTGATATTATTCATCAAGGATCTGTCCGTCAAGCGATAAGGTCACGACCTGCCACGGAATAAATTTACCGCTTTCCTGAAGCGCTTTCTTAGCCGCCAGCTCAAGTCCGCCACAACAAGGTACTTCCATCCGCACAATCGTCACACTCTTAATATTATTGTTCTTAATAATCTCCGTCAGCTTCTCCGAATAATCCACATTATCCAGTTTTGGACATCCAATCAAAGTCACATGCCCTTTGATAAAACGATTGTGAAAATCTCCATAAGCATAGGCACTGCAATCTGCAGCGACCAGAAGCTTCGCCCCGTCAAAATATGGTGCATTCACCGGTGCAAGCTTAATCTGTACCGGCCACTGGGAAAGCATACTCTTATTCACGCTTTTCACCGTCTCCCTTCCTTCCTCTTCGCTCTCTGCATTCTGCATACTCTCCTCTCTGTTCATCATACGCATGCGGGTTCCAGGACATCCCCCTGCAAATGGTTTTACCGGTGCTTTAGGTCCTTCTCCCGCATTCTGCTTTCCAGCCTCTTCCTGCTGCTTTTTAAGCATATTCTGCTTCACAGCCTCCGCATCATAAGCCGCCGCCTCACGCTCTACAAAATGAATGGCATCCACCGGACAATTCGGCAGACAATCTCCCAGCCCGTCGCAATAATCATCTCTCATCAGCTTTGCTTTCCCATTTACCATAGAAATAGCCCCCTCATGGCAGGCCTTTGCACAAGCTCCACACCCATTACACTTCTCCTCATCTATCTGAATAATTCTACGAATCATATTCCTTTATATCCTCCTATTCGAAAAATTTGTATTCCTTTAACTTTACCAGCTTATTTTAGCTTACAACCGCATTTTATTCTGTTGTTATAACAACAATCCACGTAAAAAAACCTTGCGGATTCTCTCCACAAGGTTTTCCCTCTTCTCTCAAACTCTATACGAAATCGTCCGATTTAATTATGCAAGTGCCTTTTTAGCAACTTCAGCTACAGCTGTGAAGCCAGCTGCATCATTAACTGCCATTTCAGCGAGCATCTTTCTGTTCATATCTACACCGGCAACTTTAAGTCCGTGCATAAGCTTGCTGTAAGAAAGACCATTCATTCTTGCAGCTGCGTTGATACGAGCGATCCAAAGCTGACGCATCTGACGTTTTTTCTGCTTTCTTCCTGCGTATGCTGATGTAAGGGCTCTCATTACAGACTGTTTTGCAATTCTGTACTGTTTAGAGCGAGCTCCTCTGTATCCTTTAGCCAGTTTTAAAGTTCTATTGTGTTTCTTCTTAGCGTTCATTCCGCCTTTAATTCTTGCCATTACTTAATCCTCCTTCTATCTTTCCTGCCAAATCTTAGAGATATGGTAAAACTTTCTTCATGTTCTTTACATTTGTAGAATCTGTGATAGTTGACTGTCTAAGATTTCTTTTTCTCTTAGTAGACTTCTTTGTTAAGATATGGCTCTTGTAAGCTTTGTTTCTTTTAAGTTTACCTGTAGCTGTTGTTTTGAAGCGCTTTGCAGCAGCTCTATTTGTTTTAATTTTTGGCATGATGTTTTCCTCCTTAATATAGATAATTTATTTTTAACGTTTTTCAGTTAAAACCATGCTCAGGCTTCTGCCTTCAAGTTTTGCCGGCTTTTCAATGACAGCAACATCTTTCATCTTCTCAGCAAAATCGTCAAGAATATGTTTACTCTGCTGCATATGAGCCATCTCTCTACCGCGGAAACGAAGTGTAACCTTTACTTTATTTCCTTTTGAGATAAATTTTCTAGCATTATTCATCTTCGTGTTCAGGTCGTTGGTGTCAATATTTGGTGAAAGACGCACTTCCTTAACCTCGACAGTTCTCTGTTTTTTCTTTGCTTCTTTTTCTTTTCTTGCCTGTTCGTATCTGTACTTACCATAATCGATAATCTTACAAACCGGCGGTTTCGCTGTCGGAGCGATTTTAACCAGATCCAGTTCCGCTTCCTGTGCCAGCTTCATAGCCTCTCTTGCTGACATTATTCCTAACTGTTCCCCACTCTCGCTAACCACGCGTACCTCTCTGTCGCGGATTTGTTCGTTAATCATTAAATCGCTAATTGTTGTGCACCTCCAATAAATAAAAAAATAGTGAATAGCTACAGACTATCCACTATCTATTGCATACAATACTTATATCCGGTATTATAAATTCAATATCAAACCGTTAGTCGCCCGATTGCGCTAAGGTGAGAGTGGATACTCTTCTTTGTTGTTCGCTTTACGCAAGTTATAATTTACCACAGATTTTATATGGTGTCAACACTTTTTTTATTTTTTTATGAACCAGCCAATCTTCACTTAATTTCTAACAATCTTTATTTTTCGGACTTAAACCTACTCAATCCCTGTCACTTTGTAATCTTTGTCTTCAACAGCTTTTTTCAGTACCTCATCGGCTACTTCTGCCGCAAGTGTTACTACCGCTGTTCCATTTTCATGGCTTACTTCTGCCGCCTCTACTCCTTCGATTGCTTCCAGAGTTTTCTTTACGGTTGCCTCACAGTGTCCACACATCATACCTTCGATTTTCATTGTTTTTGTCATTGTCTTTTCCTCCTCTATTTCTTTGACTTTTGACTTTATCTTCTTATCTGTGCTGGCATCATACATTTTAAACCAGTTCAGACGAAGTGCATTGGTTACGACACAGAAGCTTGAAAGACTCATAGCTGCTGCGCCAAACATCGGATTTAATTTCCATCCGAAGATTGGATACCAGATACCTGCTGCAAGCGGGATTCCGATCACATTGTAGAAGAATGCCCAGAACAGGTTCTCATGGATATTTCTTAAAGTTGCTTTACTCATACGAATGGCTGCCGGTACATCACTTAAACGGCTTTTCATCAGAACAACGTCTGCTGCATCGATCGCGATATCGGTTCCTGCACCAATCGCAATTCCCATATCGGCTCTGGTAAGTGCCGGCGCGTCATTGATTCCGTCACCAACCATGGCAACTTTTCCTTTTTTCTTTAATTTCCGGATAACGGCTTCTTTTCCGTCCGGAAGAACGTCTGCGATGACTTCATCTACACCCGCCTGACGTCCGATCGCTTTTGCGGTTCTCTCATTGTCGCCGGTCAGCATTACCACATGGATTCCCATATTCTGCAGTTCTTTGACTGCCTTTGGACTGTCCTCTTTGATGACGTCTGCTACCGCAATGATTCCGATCAGCTGATCTTCTTTCGCAAAGAACAAAGGCGTCTTTCCTTCTGCTGCCAGATCTTCTGCCTTTTTCAGCGTTCCTGCATCCACAGAAGTCTTTGTCTGGATAAATTTCTTATTTCCACCATAAATCGTCTTTCCTGCAAGAACTGCAGAAAGTCCGTTTCCAGGTACTGCCTGGAAGTCTTCTACTTCCTCCACATCCAGTCTGCGCTCTTGGGCTTCCTGTAAAATTGCATGTGCCAGTGGGTGCTCGCTCTTTCTTTCCAGTGCATAAGCAAATCCCAAAAGTTCTTCCTCTGAGATACCCTCTGCCGGTATCATATCCGTTACTTTCGGTTCCCCGCTTGTGATGGTTCCGGTCTTGTCCAAAGCTACGATCTGCATTTTACCGGTCTCTTCCAGAGATACCGCCGTCTTGAACATGATTCCGTTCTTTGCGCCCATTCCGTTACCAACCATAATGGCAACCGGTGTGGCAAGTCCCAGTGCACAAGGGCAACTGATAACGAGTACGGAAATACCTCTTGCCAGTGCGAATCCAACACTCTGACCTGCGATCAACCATACGATAATTGTAATCACTGCAATCGTAATAACCGCCGGCACAAATATCCCGGATACACGGTCTGCAATCTTTGCGATCGGTGCTTTGGTTGCCGCCGCATCACTGACCATCTGAATGATCTGTGAAAGTGTGGTATCTTCCCCAACTCTGGTTGCCTCGCATTTGAGGAAACCGGACTGGTTCATGGTTGCAGCAGATACCTTATCACTTTCTGCTTTATCAACCGGAATACTCTCTCCGGTAAGTGCTGCTTCATTGACTGCACTGGTTCCTTCCAGCACGATACCGTCTACCGGTATATTTTCACCCGGTCTTACTACAAAGATATCGCCTTTTTTCACCTGATCGATGGAAACCTCTGTCTCCACACCATTTTTCAGGACAACAGCTGTCTTCGGAGCCAGCTTCATCAGACTCTTTAATGCATCTGTTGTCTTTCCTTTGGAATGCGCTTCCAGCATCTTTCCGACTGTGATAAGCGTCAAGATCATGGCTGCTGATTCAAAATAGAACTCATGCATATAAGACATGACGCCTTCCATATCCATCTTCATCTGTGCATCGGTCATTGCAAACAATGCATAGATGCTGTATACAAAGGATGCCCCTGATCCCAGTGCAACCAGGGTATCCATGTTCGGCGCACCATGAAGGAGCCCCTTAAATCCATTGATGAAGAACTTCTGGTTGATCACCATGATAATTCCGGTAAATAACAGCTGGATCAGTCCCATTGCTACATGATTGTCAGCCAGAAATCTTGGCAGTGGCCAGTTCCACATCATATGACCCATGGAAATGTACATCAGCGGAATCAGAAAACACAGTGATGCGATCAGACGACGCTTCATAATCGGTGTCTCCCTGTCTTTCAGGGCATCCTCATCCATTGCTGCGCCTTTTTTGGCTCCTGCATCTGCTCCTTTTACCGAAGCACCGTATCCTGCTGCCTCAACAGCCGCAATGATCTCCGACTGGGATGCGGTTCCTTCTACTCCCATGGAATTCGTCAGAAGACTGACCGAACAGCTGGTAACTCCCGATACTTTCGATACTGCCTTTTCCACTCTGCTGCTACATGCCGCACAGCTCATTCCTGTTACTGTATATTGTTCCACAAAAATCCACCTCACTTTTTGGCTTTATCTTCCATTTTTATATTGTAAAAATTTTCCTGCGCTTTTCACCTGAAAATCTATAACAATCCTGTTATTTCATCAGTTTCTGAAGCGTTACAACCAACTCATCGATCGTCTCATCTTTTCCCTCGCGGATATCCTCTGCCACACAGGTACGGATATGATTCGCCAGAAGGACTTTATTGAAACTGTTGAGCGCCGCATTGATTGCCGACACCTGAATCAGAATATCCGGACAGTACGCATCTTCTTCTACCATGCGCTTCACACCTCTGACCTGCCCTTCGATCCGGCTCAGGCGGTTGATCATGTCCTTGTATTCCTTTTCAGAACGCTCTTTCGTCTTATGACAGTGACAACATTCTTTCTTTTCTTCCATGCGTCTCACCTCTTATTTTTTCTCTCTACGATGGCTATTATATACCCCATTGGGGTATATTGCAAGGGAAATTTTCTCGATTTTAAAATTTTTATATACAGCAATGAATGATGGTTGCACAATGACACATTCTTGTACCGGGCACGTGTCTTTGGCTCATTGTATCTTTTATTTAGCAGAAACTTTTTTACACACAAAAAGAACCTGCAGGTTTTTCAACCCACAGATTCTCTTATTCCTTCTTACTGTTTATTTAAAAGAAACATTCTCAATAATCACCTGATCAAACATCGTATGAAGTACTCTGCCCTGTTCATCTTCTCCGTTTCCATTCTGATAAACATTTGCTGCATAAACATCATACAAAACTTCTGCACGCTCCGCATCATCCAGTCCATTCAAGAATTCTGCGATTCCTTCATAAATGGCTCCTACCAGATCTCCTTCCTGCGGATTATTTTCAACATATCACTCATAGCTTGTCTCATCTTGTTCCTTCGCACTTTCTTTAAAAGAAATATTTTCATATCTTCAATTATAGACGAAAATCTTTTCAATTTTTGTGCAGAATGCAAGCAGATCCACAACTTCCGGTGACAGACTGTATCTTGTTACCTGACTTGGATTATATGGGTTGCGGGTCAGCGCGTAATCTTACTTTATTCGATTAAGAAACCATTCTGAATAGAACGCCGGAATGTCCGTTCGCATTCCTGTGTGTAGGACCATTTATCTCTTCCTCATTTCCATGCATCTATCTCTTCCCGCGATTTGAATATAATAATATTTTTATTCTTATATTTTCTTAGCATCTCATTAATCTCAGGGATTTCATCCCTTGAAAAATTGATAATAAAATTTCTGAATTCTGCTGACAGTTCTTCTTCCTGCCATGGCATATCTTCTCTTTCACTTCCAATACGCCCCTCTACGCCCGCAAGACACACATTTGTTGGCAGATCTAAAAAGAATACCGTATCACATTCTTTAAAACGCATTTCAAGTGTTCTTCCATAATTACCATCGATAATCCATTCTTCCTGCTTTATAATCTCAGATAATTTTGCATCAAATTCCTGCTTTGTTATCGTTGTCCTGTCCGGCTTATGCCAGATCATATCAAGATAATACAATGGAAGTCCTGTTTTGTCTCTGAGTTTTCTTGCAAATGTACTTTTCCCCGCACCGGGGCACCCAAGTATCAGAACTTTTTTCATATTTATTTATCTCCTGATCCTTTTCCTAATTATAGTTAAAGAAGCCAACCTCAGTATATCACAAACCTCCAGCAACATTCCCACACATATCTACTCTGGACATATGAACCATTTCCTTCATTCCGTACATATATCCGCCACTATACCATAAAATAAGCGAGCAAAACGAAATATTATAGCAATCTGATGAATGAATGATTTTAGAATCCTGTAATAAAACTGCACTTTTTTTAGAGTTGTTCAATCTTACATTCATGTTCCTTTGTCTTGCTGTTATAACTGATTCCAACAGCAAGAATGCGTCCTGTATATTCCTTTCTTTCTGCTGTTTTTCCTTTAAACCGCAAAGCATATTCTTTTTCTTTTATCTGTGCAATTGCCTCTTCCGGCTTATGATCTACTTTCAGTTCCAGTATCATACAATCCTGATCATGTCTGATTGGATAAAAAATAAAATCAACGTATCCTTTCCCCGCTTTATCTTCCCGCTCCACTCTGTACTGGTCTCTCGCAGCCAGATATACAAGATTGATAATTGCTGATAATTCTGTCTCATTATTGTACGATAAAATCGGTACTTCCGTATTATGTGCATACTGAATAATCTTTGCCATTGTTTCCGTATCGCCCGCAAGAGTCGCCTGCAACATTTGCGAGGACGCATTTGCCAAACGATACACATATCCCAAAGATTCTTCTTTTTTCATCATTGCTGCATAACTGCCCATAAGCTCCTTATTCGGGATAAACACCATCCCGTTATCATATGTCAGAAGTCCATACACAACCATTGCTGAATAAATCTCTTCTTTTGTCTTTAATTCCTGTGCTGTCGCAGCATACTCCTGTATCCCGGAAGGTATTTTTTCTCCCGCAAACATCAGTGTCAGATCATTTTGAATCTGATCCACATTATATCGGATATAAGTAAACACCGAATCATATTTGCCAGAGCTTACCCAGTAATTCGATAATTGATTGTCGGTAAGCGCACATACTACAGAACGTGGATTATACAGTCGTTCTCCTGAGGCTGTATGATATCCATCATACCACTCTCTCAGGCTTTCTCTGGTAATCTGTGGTTTTTTCGTATTTTTCAGATAACGGTCATACAACACGTCAACTTCTTCATCTGAAAATCCAAAATACTCACTGAACCTTACTCTTGTTGCCATATTATATTCCAGAAACATATTCAATTCTGATCCATCCGAATACTTTGCAATCGGAAGAACACCAGTCATATATGCCAGTTCTACATAGCTTTTTCCTTTCAGTAAAAGCTTCAGAAAAAGAAGAAAATTTTCTCTGTCCTGCTCTGTAATAAAAGACATATGAAAAACAGCATCCCATTCATCCATTACAAAAACAAACTTATCTCCTGTCTTGTCAAAAACATGCGATAAAATATCCCATACTGCTGCATCAGATTTTATCTCAAGCTCTGGATACGCTTCTTCAATATCCCGGATCAGACCATCCTGGATTCTGAGGATATATTCCTGATAATTTCTGCATCCCCTCGGCATTTCACTGAAATCAATATAGATCACATGATGCCTGCCAGCCTGTTCTTTATAGTGCTTATACCTTGAAATATAAAGATCATCAAATAAGGATTCTTCTTCTGTATTTTCAAAAAAAGCCGCGATCATATTTGCCATAATCGTCTTCCCAAAACGCCTTGGACGGGTAATACAGAAAAAGCGCTGTTCCTGCTGCAATGCCGGAATCAATTCTTCAAGTATCTCCGACTTATCAACAAAATAGGGCCCATTCTTGACGGTTCTGTATTTATCATATGGTTCTTTATTATTCAAAAACTGTCCCATTTTATGTGCCCTCCCTCTATGCCTATAATATGAGTATAGCCTTTTTTCTCCGGTGGTGCAAGAATTATAAAAATGTAAATCTATTTCGCATTCAGCTTCCAGTCCGCTGACTCCATCTGCATTTTCTACCGCTCTCATACGATGTACAATGATTTTCCGGTTTAATGATTTCAATTTCATTCTTTTCTGATGCCCCTTTTATAAATGCATCAATTGTGGTCAGCGTGTCTCCTTTTCTGGCACTTCCGTTAATAATTACAATGTTCATATATCCCCTCCAACCATCGAATTATATACTCTTTTTATTTCACCAAATCTTTCCGATTTAATTAAAAATTTATAACACCATTATCAATGTACCTGCTCCTATCAAAATACAGCCAATGAGTGATTTTGCAGTAAACTGTTCATGTAAAAACACAAATGCCAATATAAGTGTGATTACCACACTCAGTTTATCTATTGGTACAACCTTTGATGCATCCCCCATTTGTAAAGCTTTATAATAGCACAGCCACGAAGCTCCTGTTGCTAATCCAGATAAGATTAAAAAAATCCAGCTTTTCTTACTGATTTCTGCCAGTCCATTCTGCGCATGAGTAAGAAAGACCATGCCCCATGCCATGATTACTACAACAATGGTTCGGATTGCAGTTGCCAGGTTGGAATTCACTCCTTCTATACCTATCTTGGCAAGAATTGAGGTTAACGCAGCAAATACCGCTGATAAGACAGCAAATATCATCCACATAATAACACCTTCTTTTCACATAAAAAAATAAGAACTGATCATTTCACCAATCTGTTCTCTTCTCCCCAAATGCAAAGTTGATCCAGTACAGTCATCAATGACTTCCCTCTTTCTGAAAGGCTGTACTCCACCTTCGGCGGGATCTGCGGATATTCCGTCCTGATAATCAGTCGGTCTTTCTCCAGCTCTTTGAGATTGGTACTGAGCGTTTTGTCTGAAATAGTTTTCAGATACCGTTTTAATTCATTGAACCGTACAGTTTCAAACTCCATCAGACAGTATAGAATAACCATCTTATGTTTGCCGGAAATCAGGGACAATGTATAGGCAAAGCCTGTATCTTCAAAATTTGCATTTTCGATATAGTTCTTTATCATAACGCTTTCTCCTTAGATAGTACCTGTCTTTTTTGTTAGTACTTGAATTTATAAATTGCCTGTATATAATTATAAGCAGGATAAATCATACTGTCAAATGAATTTCAAGTTATGAGAGCAAAACTAGTTACTGTTCACAGTAAATGACATTTACTTAAGAAAATTTCTTATCAGAAAAGGAATTTCCCTTTTTCAACTATATAAATTGATAGTAACGCTTAATTCACCTTCCAATAATCAGCATGAGTCAAACAATCGTCCAGTCCAAATTTGAATCCTTTAAATTAATATTGCTTTCATTCGTATTGCCGTATATAATATTTATTATATGAAACTTATTGACACGCCGAACACCTCAAACTCCCATAAAATGATGTGAATACACCATTTTATGGGAGTTTGAGGTGTTCAAGGATTGCGGGAATCGCTTCGCAATGGAGCAATCTGATTACACCAGTGAGCGGCAAAATTTACTTTTGACACTCACATCATTATTATACAAAAAAAGGAGTCTGCACGACTATGGATTATATTTCTGTAAAAGAAACTTCGAAGAAATTCCATTTATCTGAACGCCGCATACAAAAACTCTGCGAAACCAACCGGATTGAGGGTTGCAAAATGGTCAGCGGCATCTGGTTGATCCCTGCCTCGGCCACTAAACCTTCCGATGAGCGAATGACGAATTTCCCGAAAGATTCCGATTATCTCTCTTTAAAAGAATTATGTGATATACTTTCCATTTCGACCGCAACCGGGCGCAACTGGATCAAGCTTGGCAAACTTATTCCTGAATATACGGATAAAAGAAAGCCTTATTTTACAAAACAATATACCGAAAAGTTGAAAGCCGAACTGCAATCAGGCAAAAATCAATCGCTGAAAAGCAGACGTAACAAGAAATTTGTCTGTGGAAATTCTCTTTACAGCGCCTATATTTCTGAAAATTGTCAGAATATCGAACCACTGCAGCAGATTCTCCGAATTGTAACCGATGAATCCATTGCTCTTTCATCGGATGTGATTCAATATTTCATTGCTGACTGTGCCCTGCATTTGCTCGCCCAAAAATATGATCTTTCTTTCAAGCATGAAAAAGCGTTGCTGAGCAGATTTTTAAAAAAAGAAATCACCCTGTCTCTATACGACGAACTGATCTATGCTTTGATTGCAGATTCCGAGCAGGCTCTGCTTTTCTGTGAAAAATATTCTCCGCTTTTTGATTTTGATTATGTATACGAACCTGCTGAAGATATTCTTGGTCTCATTTACATTTCCTGTAAAAATATCGACAGCCGCAAGGCAACCGGCTCCTACTATACGCCTACCAAAATCGTCAAAAAGCTGATTGAGAAGCTGGATATTGCATCAGATGCCAGAATTCTGGATCCCTGCTGTGGAACTGGAAATTTTTTATTGCAGCTTCCAGCACATGTTCGTTTTGACCAGATTTATGGCAATGACACCGATACAATCAGTGTAAAAATCACCCGGTTGAACATGGTTTTAAAATATGACATTCTTTCTGTCAAAACTCTGTACGAGCATATAACCGAAGCCGATTATCTTGCATCCGATTCAAAAACCTCTTATCAGTATATCATCGGCAATCCGCCATGGGGATATGAATTTTCCGAGTCGGAAAAGGAAAAGCTTCGCAAAAACTATCGGACTGCTTCCGGGAAAAATATAGAGTCTTATGATTTGTTTATTGAAAAAGCACTACGTAATTTGTCCATAAACGGACAACTCTCTTTTATTCTTCCAGAGGCAATACTTAATGTAAAGGCACATACACCGGTCCGTACTGCCATTATGGAAAGTAATTCCATCCGATATCTTAATTTTTTGGGAAATGCCTTTGATAAGGTTCAGTGTCCCTGCATTATATTGCAGCTCATTCACACCGGAAAGCCACTTTCGACAGTCGGAATGGAAGTATCCGACTGTAGTCACTGTACAACCATTCTGACAAACCGTAAAATTTCAGCCGAATATTTCAGCTTTCATACAACGGATGCTGAATATCAGCTGCTTGAAAAAATTCGGCATATTCCTAAAACAAAATTCCTTGCCGGAAACGCCGATTTTGCTTTAGGAATCGTAACCGGAAATAATAAAAAATATATTTCTTCCGTGAAAAACAAAGATAACGAAGTTATTTTAAAAGGCTCCGATATCTGTAAGTACCATACTAATCCTAACTCAAACTATATCGTGTTTAACCCACAGAATTTTCAGCAGGTAGCACCTATAGAAATGTACCGTGCGCCAGAAAAGCTTTTGTATCGTTTTATCAGCAGCCAGCTTGTCTTTGCTTATGATGATAAACAAACACTTTCTTTGAATAGCTGCAACTTAGTCATCCCCAAACTTGAAGGACTGCATATAAAATATATTCTTGCCATCCTTAATTCCAGAATTGCACAGTTTATTTACAAAATGGAATTTCACTCCGTGAAGGTATTGCGCTCTCATATTGAAAATATTCCGATTCCGGATGTTAATGCCGACATGCAAAACAGTATCATCCAAGCTGTCGAACCACTAATTAACGGACTGCCTCCTGAGGGAGCACAAATTGCCTACGAGCAACTTGACCAATTGATTTTTAAATTATTTAATCTTACCTCTAAAGAGCAGGATATCATTAAGCATGCAGTAGACGGAGAAAACAAATTTCTGTTCTGACAAACATAAAACCAGAGATATTCCTGGCTTTCCCTATTTAACAATAGGATTGCCAGGTCTGCTCTGGTTTTTTCTTATCTCCCTTTCTTCTTAACGACATTAAGGACATCTTTTTCAGCAACCAAAAATGGTCTTAGTCCTCTTCTATCATAAAAACCTGACCTTCAAATACATCTGCTCCCGCCTGTTGCAGTAGCTCTTTCAATTGTCTCCGTAATTCTTTCATTTGTATGCCTCGTCTTCACAAAGTCTTATCTCTTATTCCCCATACAGAACACAGCCACAACCCCCGGACCTGTATGTGATCCGATAACTGTTCCGATACAGTTGATCAGAATATTGTGGACTCCCATCTTCTTCTCCACCTGTCTTGCCACAAATTCCGCATCTTCTTTGCAGTCACCGTGTGTGATCATCACAATATCATTATCCCAACCTTCGGACTGCTTCACTGCCATATCCACGATGTGTGTCAATGCTTTCTTTCTGCCACGTTCTTTTCCAATAACCTTCAGTTCACCATGATCGTCCATGTGGATGATCGGCTTGATCTGGATCATCGTTCCAACAATAGCAGAAGCTTTTGATACTCTTCCGCCTCTATGTAAATGGAATAAATCATCAATCGTAACGTTGTGCATGATGTGAAGCTTGTTCTCCTCCACCCAGGCAGCCACTTCTTCCAGACTCTTTCCTGCACGCTTTAACTGAACAGCTTTGTACACAAGAAGCCCCTCTCCCATGCAGGCGCAGAGTGAATCAATCACGATCAGCTTCCGCTCCGGATATTCTTCCTGCAATTCTTCTGCTGCCATCCGGATACTGTTATAAGTTCCGCTAAGTCCTGACGAAAAAGCAATATATAAAATATCCTTTCCCTCTTTCAGATACGGTTCCAGTGCTTCTCTTGCCTGCTCCGGATTGATCTGAGAAGTAGTCGGCATCGACCCTGCCCTGACTTTTGCAAAAAATTCTTCCCCGGTAAGTCCAATCATATCCTCATAAGACTGTCCATCGATCAGATAAGTAAGAGGAATATACGGAACCCCAAGCTCCTCGGTCAGGTATTCCTTCGGTAAATCTACTGTACTGTCTGTCATGATCATATATTCACTCATAAGTGTGCCTCCTTCATCCCTTTAGGGATTTATATATTACTTATAATTATGTACAGTATACCCTCTTTTCCGCAAGATAGCAAAATCTTTTTCCCATGCTAAAAAAATCTTAAGTTTCTTAATAACTTTTGTCATAATCCGGTATATTTTCCTTTTTTTGTGAAATGCTAAATCTATGCAGAATCCAGGCAGTAAAATATTTCCGGGATTCCAGATTTTCTTAACTTTAAATTATCTCTGAATGGAGGATTCAATATGGAAAAACATACTGTCAGTGCTTCTCTCACCGACAATACAAAATATATGAACCGGGCTCTTCCCGTAAAAAAGAGCTTTGATATTATCGAACGAAATCTGATCATCGGCGGTCAAAATAGTGCCTTTTATTTTATTGATGGTTTCACCAAGGATGAAACCATGCTGAAACTTATGGACTCCTTCCTCAATATTTCCGCCGATGATATGCCAGAGGATGCAACTTCCTTTTCTACAAGCTGCATCCCCTATGTGGAAGTTGATATTCTCGGTGACTTTGACAGCATTTTCAAAAATCTTCTGTCCGGTGTCACCTGTCTTTTTATTGACGGCTATGAAGCCGCTATTGCCATCGACTGCCGTACTTACCCGTCCCGCAGCATCGAGGAACCCGATAAAGACAAATCCCTGCGCGGTTCCCGTGATGGCTTTGTGGAAACAATCGTATTCAATACTGCCTTGATGCGCCGCCGGATCCGCGATCCGCATCTGATCATGGAAATGTATGAAGCCGGCACTTCCACACGCACCGACGTAGCTCTCTGCTATATGTCCGACCGTGTAGACCGCGAACTTCTGACCACGATCCAGAACAAACTGGAAGAAAGCAAATCCCAGGATCTGAAAATGAGTCAGCAATCTCTTGCAGAATCTCTCTTTCAGCGCAAATGGTACAATCCCTTTCCAAAATATAAATTTACCGAACGTCCAGACACAGCCTGCGCCTGCCTGATGGAAGGAAAAGTGATCCTCCTTACTGATACCTCCCCATCTGCACTGATCCTGCCAACCTCCATCTTTGATATGATCGAAGAGGCAAATGATTACTACTTTCCGCCAATCACCGGAATCTATCTGAAAATATCCCGTGTACTGATCTCACTGCTGACTGTCTTCATGGTTCCACTCTTTCTGCTCTTTATGCAGAACCCGGCATGGATACCGGAGATCTTCCGCTTCGTTCTGATCGAAGATACGGTCAACATCCCCCTGATCTTCCAGATCCTGATCCTGGAGCTTGCCATCGACGGACTCCGCCTCGCCGCCCTCAACACACCCAGCATGCTCAGCACACCACTCAGCGTCATCGCCGGTATCGTCATGGGTGAATTTTCTGTCGAATCCGGCTGGTTCAACAGCGAGATCATGCTCTACATGGCATTCGTTTCCATCGCCAACTACACCCAGCCCAACTTCGAACTCGGCTACGCATTAAAATTCATGCGCCTCCTGCTCCTCATCCTCACCGCCATCTTCAACCTCCCCGGATTCCTCACTGGCTGCCTCATCGTCGTCCTCTGCATCACCTTCAACAAAACCCTATCCGGCCGTAGTTACCTGAACGTAAAATTAAACTAATCCCCTGTAGCGTGCAACAAAATTGCAGGCTACACCTACATAACCTTCACCTTCCCACAACTCCCCTTCCCCTCACTACCTAAATCTCCTCAACCGGTTATCAGTCCAGCCTTGTAAAAAAACGCCTCTCTAATACAGTAAATCCGGCGACCGGGATCAAAAAAATAGTGTTCAATTCACTTATTGTGCAATGGAGATGAAACTCAAAAATTGTGGAAGCCTTTGCTGACACAATTTTCGCTCTCAGAGGTTCATCGTAATGCCCTTGCACAATGGAATTGAACACTATTTTTTTGATCCCGGTCGCCAACACAACCTATATTTTAACGCCTTTTTTTACAACCCTACTTCGTCGTACTTCCAAATCCCCCGTTTCTGACTGCTGTCGCATCGTCATCCACAGTAATTCCATACTCAACAAAAATCCCCTGCATAAAGCCTGTCCCTTTTCCAAGCTCTACCGTTTTATTCTCATTGGTATCATTCGTCAGTTTCGCAAAGATATGACCTTCATTATCAGAATAGAAATAATCGCTGTCAATAATTCCTACCGTATTATTCAGCTGCAGACGGAACTTGAATCCAAGTCCGCTTCTCGGATAGCATTTGAGCACCCAGTTTTCTTCCATTTCCACACGGATCCCTGTCGGGATCTTGATCGTCTTTCCCGGCTCGATCACAAAATCATCCGGTGCATAGAAATCATATCCTGCACTTCCTGCCGTTGCACGCTTCGGCAATTTGATTTCTTCATATAAAGCCTTGATCTGATCCTCTGTATACTGCTCACCAAAGGTATCCTTCCATCCTTCCATAAACTGTTCCAGACTTACTTTGTGAAATTTAGCAATTCTCTTCATGTAATACAATTTCTCCTTTTCCTAATGTCTCCGGTACGTTAATGACCATCTGGTTCGCGCTGCCTTTCCAGTGCAGATCCAGTTCTTTCTTCTCAACCTCGAATTCTCCGTCCACCAGAACGTCCAGATAATTTACAATATCCATATTCTTGATATCTTTCCATTCATAACCGGTGTAAAGCCAGATCGTCTTTGACGGAAATTTTTCTTTAATCTCTTTTGCCAGCATCATGACCTCATAGGCATTTGCCGAATGCAGCGGGTCGCCTCCACTGAATGTGATCCCACTGATATAATCCTTCTCCAGTTCTTCAAAAATCTCTGCCTTCGCCTTTTCATCGAAGAAAAGCCCACCATTCGGATCCCAGGTCACCGGATTGTGGCATTCCTTACAGCAATGGTCACATCCTGCAACCCAGAGGACAACCCGCAGGCCATCCCCGTTGAGCATATCATCTTTTGTTATATTGTGGTAACGCATTTACATACTTTTCCTTTCCGCAATTTCTGCCATCTTGGCATCATTGAGTCTGGTATCTCCCTTGACTCTCGAATAAGACAGATATCCGTTCATACGGTCAATCTTCGTCAGATTCTTACTTCCACATACCGGACACACATCCATAGACAGCTCTTCATGACCACAGTCATCACAGTAGGCAAGTGACAGATTAACACCCTCATAAAATCCCATATCCATTGCACGGCGTACCAGTGATTTGATAGCCTCTTTGTTATAATTGATCGGGTATTTTACATACTGGATCTTTCCACCGTTACACAGATCCCAGAAACGGTTTTCCAGATCCTGCTTTTCGATCGGTGTAATATCCTCGGTTACATGACAGTGAAAACTGTTGCTCACATACGCCCTGTCCGATACATTTTCCACGATTCCATATTTCTTACGGAACTGCTGCACCTGCACACCACACAGATTCTCAGCCGGTGTTCCGTAAATCGCATACAGATAGCCGTCTTCTTTTTTAAATTCATTGACCTTCATGTTGATATATTCCATGGTCTTGATGGCAAATGCTCCATCCTCTACCAGGGACTTTTTATTATAAAGCTGCTGGAATTCATTGAGCGCCGTAATTCCAAAGGAAGCGGTTGCCGATTTCAGCACCGGTTTAATCTTGTCATGGATCTTCAGATGTCCGCCATAGAAACCACCCTCACAGTAGGCAAGCGGATTCGTAGAAGCACGCAGCTCTCCGAGGTATTCGTAAGTACGGATATGAAGCTTCCGGATCAGTTCCAGGTAATAATCCAGTACCTCAAAGAAATCCCGGTTCTCCTGTCTGGATTTGGCAAGGATCATCGGAAGATGGAGACTGACCGCACCGATGTTGAACCTTCCGACAAATACCGGCTCATCCTTTTCGTCCACCGGATTCATACCGCCTCTTTCATACCATGGAGATAAGAATGCACGGCATCCCATCGGACTGATGACCTTTCCGTAGCGCTTGTAAATACTCGGCACATAGCCTTTTCCGGTAAGGCTGAGCCAGTCCGGATACATAGTCTTTCTGGAGCACTCAATTCCGGCTTCAAAAAGATCTTCTCCCGGCTTTCCAGGTCCATGTAAATTTTCATCATAAAGGAACACGATTTTCGGGAAAAGTACCGGTTTTTTATGTCCCGGCTTTCCCTGTCCTCCTGCTCTTACTTCCAGCATCGTCTTTGTGACAAGCTTTCCGTATTCGCTGATATCGGTTCCGCTGGTCATGGTAATAAATGGATAGTCTCCACGGCTTGAGGATACGGAGTTGAACTTATACTCCCATCCCTGGAATCCCTGCTCCATCTCTTTTTCCAGATCCTTCCAGGCAATCTCCTGTGCTACTTCTTCCGAAAGTCCAAGGCTTCTGTATTTGTTCAGATGATTTTCATGGGAACGCTTCGCATAAGGCTCCAGGATCTCATCTACGCTCGGCACGGTAAATCCTCCGTACTGCTGGCTTGCCGCACTCAGTACGATATCTCCGATCACATCAAATGCCGTATCCAGCGTCTTTGGCTCATTGTACCACAGATTTCCCATCTCAAATCCACCGGTCAGTACGCTTTTCACATCAAAGAGACAACAATTCATCGTATCTCTTCGGGCTGACATATCATGGATATAAATATATCCTTCCCGGATTGCCTGTAATTCTTCCACCGTCAGGAAAAATTTCTTATATAATTCTTTGTTCAGCTCATTGAAGATCAGGCTTCGCTTGGTCGATACCAGTGCACTGTCTGTATTACTGTTCTCTTTGTCCCCGATATACATGATCGACTGGCTTTTCTTATAAACCTCATCAAGCATCTGCACAAAATCCTGCTTGTAATTCCGATAGTCCCGGTAACTTTTTGCCACGATCGGATTCACTTTCTCAAGCGCTCCCTCTACAATATTGTGCATTTCCGGAATCTGGATCTCATGCATTCCGAGTTCTTCTACCTTTTCTTCTACAAAATGACAGATAAAATCAATATCTTTCTGTGAAAATTTGATCAGTGCACGATATGCAGACTTATTGACTGCCACAACGACTTTTTGCACGTTAAATTCTTCTTTTGTCCCATCTTTTTTTACAACTTTCACATTGTTTAAGCTCATCTTCTTCTCCTTTCTGATAACTACAATATATTGTATTCTATTTAAAAGGCATACTATATCTTGACCGTTTTCCTCTATTTTAGCACTATCACAGAGAGAGCGTCAATCTGTGAAAATAACCAATTTTCCGGCAGCCAGACAACCAAATCTTCTACAGGCATATTCCTGAAAATCCATTGACATTTTATACCGGATAGGCTTCTCCTTCTGTATTCAGACAATAGCCTTTCATTTTGAAAATCCTCGAATAATTTTTCCAAAACCTTTGGAAATACAAAAAGAGATAAGCCGAAACTGTTTCCTTTTCTGCTTATCTCTTTAATTCATAATCTTGTATTTTTTAGTTTCCACACTCAATACTGATCTCATTGAACATCGTCAGGATTTCATCGATCGAGGTATCCTCTTTATCTTTTCCTGCCTTATCCATCACACAATGTCCCTGATGCATCATGATCAGACGATTACCGTATTCTACTGCATAGCGGAGATTGTGTGTAACCATAACCGTTGTCAGATTTTTTTCTTTTACAATCTTATCGGTCAGCTCCATGATCAGTTCTGCTGTCTTTGGATCCAGCGCAGCAGTATGCTCATCCAGGATCAAAAACTCGATTGGTGTCATCGTAGACATCAGCAGTGCCATCGCCTGGCGCTGTCCTCCGGAAAGTGATCCGACTTTGACATGAAGCTTATCTTCCAGTCCAAGACCAAGCTGGGCGAGCTGTTCTCTGTAATAATCAATACGTGCCTTATTAGTTCCCCGTCCAAGTCCGTAGAACCTTCCTTTATTGTCCGCAAGAGACATATTTTCCAAGATCGTCATGGACGGACAGGTTCCCATAGATGGATTCTGGTACACGCGTCCGATCTTCTGGTTTCTCTTGTATTCTTTTACCTTTGTGATATCTTTTCCATCGATCAGGATCTGTCCGGATTCTACCGGAATACTTCCGCAGATGATATTCAACATCGAAGTTTTACCGGAACCGTTACTTCCTACTACGGATACAAATTCGCCCTGATTGATCGTCAGATTGAAGTCCTCAAAAAGACACATCTCATTGACTGTACCCGGATTATAATATTTGTGAATATTTCTAAGCTCCAGCATTCTTCTTCACCTTCTTCTTTCTCTCCATACTAAGCACCAGAATTACCAGGAATAGTACGGCTGTGATCAGCTTCATATCCTGCGGTTCGAAGTTCTTCAGTGCGATTGCCACACAGGCCTTGTAAATGATAGAACCGATCAATACAGCTGTCGTTGTTTTTACAAAACTGATTTTTTTGAAAATACTGGTTCCGATGATAACACTTGCAAGACCGATTACCATCGCCCCTGTACCACTGGAAATTTCAAATACACGTTCTTCCTGGCAGAAAATACATCCCGCAAGCGAACACAGCCCGTTTGCGATCGCAAGTCCCAGGATTTTCACATTTCCTTCATCCTTTGCCATTGCAGTTACCAGTTTATCATTATCTCCGACTGCGCGGAGCAGGTATCCAGACTTGGTATTCAGGTAAAGGTCGAGAATGATTTTCACAATTAACGCAATGATCAGAATGATGAGCAATGTAGAGTAAGCGGAAAATCCTGACGGAAGCAGCTTATCCAGTGTATCATTTTTAAAGATTGTCTTCTGGGAAAACAACGGTACATTGGCTGTTCCTGCCACACGAAGGTTGATCGTCCAGAGCGCTGTCATCATAATGATACCTGAAAGCAGATCTCTTACCTTGCATTTGACATGGATCAGTCCGGTACAGATACCGGCTGCCACACCTGCTGCAAATGCAGCCGGAAGGGTCAGATACGGGTTCGCTCCTTTTGTGATCATAAGCGCCGTTACGGCAGCTCCTAATGGAAAGCTGCCATCTACGGTCAGATCTGGAAAATCCAGAATTTTGTATGTTATATAAATTCCCAATGCAAGGATTCCATAAATCAGTCCCTGCTCCAAAATCGATACTGCAAAGCTCATTGCATTGCTCCTCACTTTTCTAATTCAAATTTAGTTTTCGCTGATAGAATCGTATGTCTCTACTGCGCTGTTTTTCAGATCGTCTTCCACTGTGATTCCAAGATTTTCTGCTACTTTTGTATTCAGGTAAAGTCCTGCTTCTGTGATCGTCTCAAATGGCATTTCAGATGCTTTCTTTTCTCCTTTGAGAACCTTTGCTGCCATCTTACCTGTCTGTTTGCCAAGTGCTACATAATCAAGGCCTTCTGCTGCCAGGCATCCAAGCTTCACCTGTTCGATCTCACTTCCGAATACCGGGATATTTGCTGCATTTGCCTTATCCAGAATGGTTGCAAGTGAGCTTACTACCGTGTTATCTGTCAGGTTGCTGATGCAGTCTACCTGTGACAGAAGATCGTCTGTTGCAAGTGCGATTTCTGATGTATTTGTAATTCCCTTTTCTACAAGTTCAAATCCATAGTCACCGACTTTTTCTTTGTATTCAGCAATTGCAGATACGCTGTTTGCCTCACTTGTTGTATAGAGGATACCAATCTTCTTTGCATCCGGAAGAAGTTCACGGATCATTTTCAGCTGTGCTTCAATCGGAAGTTTATCACTGGTTCCTGTGACTTCTCCAACCGGGTTCCCTTTATCATCTGCAAGCTCTGCTGCTTTCGGGTCTGTAACCGCAGTATAGATAACCGAAATATCCGTATCCATCGCAGCATTGTATGCTGTCTGTGCACTTGGTGTTGCGATTCCGCAGATCAGATCTACTTTATCGGATACAAAGCTGCTTGCGATCTGTGATGCAGTTCCCATATCTGCTGCCGAGTTTTTGTATTCAACATTCAGATTCTTTCCTTCCTCGATACCTTCTTCTTTCAGTCCTTCTAAAAATCCTTCACGGCAGTTATCTAAAGATCCGTGCTCTGCAAACTGGGAAATACCAATTGTATAGCTCTTTTCTCCATCTGCTGTCTTGGAATCCGACTTGCTTCCACATCCTGCCATCATTGTTGCTGCCATTGCCATTGTTAATAATACTGCGATTGTTCTCTTTTTCATAATTTTGTTCTCCTCTTCTTGATAAATAATTTTCTTTGTTAGCTTTCAAGAGAAGGTGTTTCTTGATTCCGCGCCGTACCACAGCAGGAATACATATGTAACATCCTGCCGGAGACTTTTTATTTCATAGGAAGTTCCTTCGGAATTTCCTATGAAACAAAAAACGCCTCAATCCTTCTACGGATTGAGGCGACTAATATCTTCTACTAACGCGGTACCACTCAACTTTAACAGTTTCCTGTCCTCTTTTATGTACTAACATACATCCCTTATTGATAACGGGTTTGGTTCCCGACAAACCATACTCTCAATTATCTGATTTCAGGCTGCCCTCGAAAGTCCATTCAATTATCAACTCCATACAGCAATCCCACCGCCTGCTGCTCTCTGTGATATCGTTCGATAACCTACTCCTCTTTCTCAACGGTTTTACAATTTATGGTTAATATATTACCTCTTTATTCTCTGTTTGTCAACCTGATTTTTGGAATTTTTCAGATTTTTTCACTCCATTTTCTCAGCTCCCTGAAAAATATCCTGATAACATATCCCGTAATTATCTAAAATCAGCGAAAAAATCTTACGGTTCTTTTCATATTCCATCCCCAGCTCAAGATAAGCCTTAAGATGCAATAATGCCCCCAGAAGATAGACTCTGTCGTCTTCTGTTTTATAAAATTCATACAAACGGTAAATACTGATTATGAGGAGTTCTTCTTTATCCACTCCAAGTCTTTCACATTCATTCACCGCAAGCTTTATCGCCTCAATATCTGTTCTGTACGATTCCCAATCCATTTCTCTCCCTCCTTTTTTTAATCATATCCTATCACAGCGTTTTTGTAAAGTTAACTTGCATATAATATCATTCTTTTTTCAAATTGAAATGCTACACTACTTTTATGAAGGAGAGATACAGCATGGAAAAGAATTTCGGTACACGCGTTCGGCAGGCACGTCACAAAGCCGGTCTTACACAGGCAGCACTAGCAGAAAAACTAAATCTTGATGAGACAACGATAAGCCGGATTGAAAATGGCAGCCAGGCAACATCCTTTGCAACCATGCTTAATTTTTCAGAAGCATTAGATGTCAAATTTGATTATCTGATCTGTGACTACCTGGATGATTCAATTCATTCAAAGGATCCGATCAATGCCGAGATCCTGGATATGATCACACCGCTTCCTGATAATTATAAACGATTGATCCGTGATAATATCCGACAGTTGTTAGAAAAGATTCCACCAGAGATGGGCGAAAAATAAATGTAGTCTACGCCACCACGGAGGAGAAAAAAATCCTATAGATTCAAGTTGAATCTATAGGATTTTTTCTCTTCCGGGGCGCTCTGGGTTACCGGTTGTAACTGTTCTTCGCCCATTTGTATTGTGTTCGACAGAGAGGCGGTGTTACCCTCTGCGTTGTCCGTGTTCGTTCTGACCTATACGGGCGGCACGCAGCACGTGAGAGGCGAGTACAGATGTTGTGACGTTTCCTACTCCTCCCGGAACCGGTGTGATATGGGATACTTTTTCCCGGACATTTTCGTAGTCCACATCTCCACAGAGGGTTCCGTCTTCCAGTACGTTGATTCCGACATCCGCTACCACCGCTCCTTCGGCGATCATATCGGCGGTGATATGGTTTGCCCGTCCGATCGCAGCTACTATTATCTCTGCTTCGCGACATCTGTCCGCCAGATCTTTTGTACGTGAATGGCAGATAGTTACAGTTGCATTCTGTCCAAGCATCAGCATGGAAAGCGGTTTTCCAACAACCATGCTTCTTCCGATGACGGTCACTCTTTTCCCCTGGAGTTCAATTCCATAGTGATTCATAATGTGCATCACTGCCTCAGAAGTACAAGGCGCATAAGCAGTTCTGTCACCTTCGAATATTTTTGCAAGATTTACAGGACTCATTCCATCCATATCCTTTGCCGGGTCGATCATCTGTCTGATCTTCTCTACATCGAGCTGCTCCGGAAGCGGCTGGAACAAAAGAATCCCGTGAACCTCCGGATCTTTATTGATCTTACAGAAAGCATCCTCAAATTCTTCCTGTGAAATATCTTCTGGCAGTTCTGCAATGCGGCACTCAATTCCGATCATTTCCATTCTCTTTTTTGCTCCACGTTCGTAGGCAAGATCATTTTCTTTCGCTCCTACCCGAATGATCGTAAGGCATGGATTTACTCCCGCCGCATTCAACTCTTCTCTTTCTCTGATCAGCTTTTCTTTCATGGCTTTTGCCACTTCAGCCCCTCGCATCTGTATGCTCATGTCTTCCTCCTGTCTGTCTTATCTGTTATGGTCTGATACCCTTAAGTACAGCATCATAAGTTGTCTCTTTCAGTTCTTTGCCTGTCGCAATCAGTTGATCAGCCAGATAATTCAGTCTTTCAGCTTCTTCCTGATCCTTCATCATCTTTGTATTGATAAAAATATTAAGAGAAGCTCCTTCAAGGGCTGCCTGTGCAAAGAGGATTGCAACTCCTGCATCGCTGACAGCAAGCCTGCTTCCTTTTTCCCCCAGCACCCGGATCATCTCCATAGTATCTACAATTGTTTTCATGATACACAGTGGTGCTTCTGCCGCATTTTTAAGTGCGGCCTCCATAACTTTTTCCTTCTCTGCCTGTTCTTCCTCTGTCTCTTTTGGCATTCTGTAAGCCTTTGCCAGTGGTTCAAAAGCCTCGGCATCTTCATCTACCATCCGGACCAGATCCTGCTTCTTCTGCTCAAGTTTTTCTCTTATCTCTAGAATTTCCTCTTCAACATCCGCATATTTCTTTTTTCCGACAGTCAGATTTGTAACCATAAGTCCCAAAGCTGATGCGAACGCTCCGACTGCTGCCGATGCACCGCCACCTCCCGGAATCGGTGCTGACGATGAGAGCTGTTCCAAAAAATCAGTTGTTTTCTGCTCCAATAACATATTTTTCCTCCCGCTTATTTTTGCTTTCCTATTATAGCAAAGGATTTCTCTTCTGAAACATAGTACTTTCTGATATGCCTTTCAGGATATCGGTATATGAAATTCTATCTGAATTCTAATGAAAATCCGGTGTCCCCACCATATCATACGGGGTTGCCTGGTAAACATAGTAATTCAGCCAGTTTGCATACATACAGTTACCATGTGCTCTCCATGTAAGAAGTGGCTTCTGTGTGCTGTCATTGTCTGGATAATAATTCTCCGGCATTTCAATCGGAAGTCCTTTGCTCAGATCCCGCTTATACTCCTGATCCAGTGTCACCCGGTCGTACTCCGGATGTCCCATCACAAAAATCTGTCTTCCATTCTGTGCCATGATAAGGTATGCTCCTGCCTTTTCCGACTCTGCCAGAATCATCAGTCTCTCATCTGCACGGATCTTCTCAATCGGCACATCTGTATGTCTCGAATGCGGTGCATAAAATACATCATCAAATCCACGTACCAGAGGAATCTTACGGTTCATAACCTTATGTTCAAAGATACCGAAAAGCTTTTTGTCCAGCTGTACTTTATTAATCCCATAATGATAATAAAGTGCTGCCTGTGCTCCCCAGCAGAGATGGATCGTTGAAGTAACATGTGTCTTTGTCCACTCCATGATCTCTACAAGTTCTTCCCAGTAATCCACCTCTTCAAAAGGCATCTGCTCTACCGGTGCTCCGGTTATGATAAATCCATCAAATTTCTGATCTTTTACATTTTCAAAATTCTCATAAAACCGGTTCAGGTGATTCGCTGAAGTATTCTTTGAAACATGATTTTTCACTGCCAAAAACACAATGTCAACCTGCAGCGGTGTATTGGAAAGGGAGCGCAGAAGCTGAAGTTCTGTATCCTCTTTCAGTGGCATAAGATTCAGAAGTCCGATCTTGATCGGACGAATGTCCTGATGAACCGCACGGTTCTCATCCATTACAAATATATTTTCTTTTTCCAGTATTTCTTTTACCGGAAGGTCATTCTGTACACGAATTGGCATTTCTGCTTACTTCCTCTCTTTTTTATTTTCCCCGTTTTTTACCGCTGTATCATTTTCTTCCGGATTTTCTCTGACAAATCTTCCGCTATCATCCACATAACTCTTTTCCCCATACTCCGAAGTCTGAAGCGGAAGCTTTTTCTTCTCCAGCAAATGATTGATCAGCATTGTAATAATATAATAAACTACTGCAAATGTAGGCACGCCCATGATCATTCCTGCAAATCCAAACAGACCGCCTCCGAGCAGGATTGAAAATACAACCCAGAATGCAGATAATCCGGTCGAATTGCCCAAAATCTTCGGTCCGATCACATTTCCATCAAGCTGCTGCAGCACAAGAATGAAGATCAGGAAATACAAGCCCTTGATCGGATCATTCAGCAAAATCAGAACGGCACTCGGAATAGCACCGATATACGGTCCGAAGAAAGGAATGACATTGGTCACACCAACGATTACACTGATCAAAAGTATGTACGGCATCTTCAGGAGCGTAAGTCCAAAGAAGCAAAGCACTCCGATAATCATAGAATCAATGATCTTTCCAATAATAAATCCACCGAAAATCTCATTGCTTTTCTTTGTCAGATGCAGGATCATATTGGCATGATCTGTACGGAGCACTGCATAGACGATCTTTTTACTCTGTTCGGAAAATGTTTCCTTACTGAACAGAATATAGACTGATACAATAAGACCAATCAGAAAATTCAGGATCTCACTGACAAAATTGATGATCCCAACCGTCAGGTTTGACATCACTTCATTAACCTTGGTTAAAAGATCCTGTTTGATCCAGTTCTGTAATGCATCCGATCCCTTTTCTAACAGATTACGTGCCATGACTCCGGCAGGACTGGTATCTTTCTGGATACTTATGATCTTCGTAACCATATCACTGATCTGTCCCGGCAGAGTCCGAACCATGTCACGGATACTTTTATAAAGTTCCGGAATCAGCATATTGCACAGTGCCAGGATCAAAGCAAGCAGCATAACCAGCGCTGCAAAAACACCGACACTACGCGAAACCTTCTTTGCCTTTTCCTGAGACATTTTCTTTTTTAATTGTGGAATCAGCCACCGGTCAATCTGCTTTACGATCGGATTCAGCAAATATGCGATCACCATTCCGTATAGGATCGGCTTTAACACATCAATTACTTTACTGACACCTACTGATATATCCTCTATTCGGAGTAACAGAAAATAAAAAATCACACAAGCCGCAATAACAAGGAAAAAGGTAATCCCCTTCCTGAAATGCAGCAAAATCTTTGACGGCCCTCTGTTACCAAATTCCGGACGCTTTTCATAATATGCTGCCGATTTCTTCTCTTCCGGCTTCCCCGAAACCCCTTTCTCTACATTGTCTTTTTTTTCCATTTAATTTCCCTGTCTTTCTTCAAAAGTCCGATTTTTATTATACCTTCTTTCTAACACCCCCGTCAACCTCCCCAACCATCCTTTTCGCACCTTTTCTCTCATTCCTTGCACACAAACAAACAGGTGCAGGAGAAACTCTCCCACACCCATCACTTTCATCTACGCACATCCACAACTGAAAGTTGCACATTCCGTCTCATCACAGCTGCATGCCTTGCTTCCCTCCACACTGATCTTTCCTGCATGGCACTGGCATTCCTTATTGTACTGGCACTCCGTGGCCTTGCAGTCAATCTTGCTTGTCGGACCCGCCTCACCAGTCACATTGCTGTAGGTGCCGCTTTTTCTTTCTTCAAAGCTGTCACAGCTTGTCTCTGCAGCTTTCCGTGCAGATTTTCCTCCCACCGTAATTGCGTTCAGATCACAATAAAAATCTTTGTTGTGCATACATGTCTGTACTGTACATTTTAATTCAGGCATAATGTTACCTCCTTTTTGAAAATCAGTATCATTATGCCCGAAAGTTTTATTTCTTATTCAGATTTTATTTAAAACTCTATTTATCGTCTTCTTTTTTTACTTCCCTTGCTGTTTTGGCCTGGATCTCCATCTTGATTGCTGCAAGGAAGTCCGTCAGTGACTTCTGTCCTTCATCCCCTTCAAAACGGCTTCTTACAGATACCAGTCCGTCCTCTTCTTCTTTTGCTCCGACAACCAGCATATACGGGATCTTCTTCATCTGTGCCTCACGTATCTTGTATCCGATCTTCTCTGCACGTGTATCAATTTCTGCACGAACACCTGAATTGTTCAGTTCATCCAGAACCTTCTGTGCATAATCCATGTATTTGTCCGAAATCGGAAGCACCTTAACCTGTACCGGTGCAAGCCATGTCGGGAATGCCCCTGCAAAATGCTCGATCAGGATACCGATAAATCTTTCGATCGATCCGAAGATTACACGGTGGATCATGATCGGACGATGTTTCTCACCATCTGCTCCTGTGTATTCAAGGTTAAATCTGAGCGGAAGTTGGAAATCAAGCTGGATGGTTCCACACTGCCATGTTCTTCCGATAGAATCTTCCAGATGGAAGTCGATCTTCGGTCCGTAGAACGCTCCATCTCCTTCATTTACTACATATGGAAGTCCCAGATCGTCCAATGCGCCACGAAGGGCTTCAGTAGCCATATCCCAATCTTCATCACTTCCCATGCTGTCCTCCGGTCTTGTAGAAAGCTCCACATGGTATTTAAATCCAAACAGACTGTAAACTTCATTGATCAGTTTTACAACGCCTTTGATCTCATCACGTACCTGCTCTGGTGTCATGAAGATATGTGCATCATCCTGTGTAAAGCATCTTACACGCATCAGTCCATGAAGCTGTCCTGATTTTTCATGACGGTGAACCAGTCCAAGTTCTCCCATACGAAGCGGAAGGTCACGGTATGAACGTGGTTCAGATTCATATACAAGAATTCCTCCTGGGCAGTTCATTGGTTTGATAGCGAAATCTTCATCATCGATCACAGTTGTATACATATTGTCTTTGTAGTGATCCCAGTGGCCTGATGTTTCCCAGAGATGGCGGCTCAACATAATCGGTGTTGAAATTTCAACATAGCCGGCTTTTTTGTGGATCTCTCTCCAGTAATCAAGCAGCTGGTTCTTCAGTTCCATTCCTTTTGGAAGGAAGAATGGAAATCCCGGTCCTTCTTCTCTCATCATGAAAAGTCCAAGTTCTTTTCCAAGTTTTCTATGATCACGCTTCTTTGCTTCTTCCATCATATGCAGATATTCTTCAAGCTCTGCTTTCTTCGGATAGGAAGTACCATAAACTCTCTGAAGCATCTTATTCTTTTCACTTCCGCGCCAGTAAGCTCCTGCAAGGCTTGTAAGTTTGAATGCTTTTACCGGTTTTGTGCTCATCAGGTGAGGTCCTGCACAAAGATCTGTAAATTCTCCCTGTGAATAGAAGCTGATTACGGAATCTTCCGGAAGGTCTTCGATCAGTTCCACTTTATATGGTTCATCTTTTTCTTTAAAATATGCGATTGCTTCCGCTCTTGGCATTGTATACTGTTTAATTGGAAGATCTTCTTTAACGATTTTCTTCATCTCAGCTTCGATCTTTTCCAGGTCTTCTGCTACAAGCGGAGTCTCACGGTCAATATCATAATAGAATCCGTCTTCAATTGAAGGTCCGATCGCAAGTTTTGTATCCGGATACAGTCTCTTGATCGCCTGTGCCATAATGTGAGATGTTGTGTGACGGAATGCACCTTTTCCTTTTTCATCATTGAATGTAAGAATGTTCAGCTCACAGTCTTTGTCGATCACAGTTCTTAAATCAACAACTTCTCCGTCAACTTCTCCTGCTGTTGCAACCCTTGCAAGTCCTTCACTGATATCTTTTGCAATATCAATTACTGACATGCTCTGTGCATATTCTTTGCTTGATCCATCTTTTAATGTGATTTTCATAGTCTTTTTGTTCCTCTCTTTATTTTATAATTTCTGATTATACAACATTTTTCTGTGCAAGCTCCGGATCCGGATGTTCTCCTGACCATCCTGCCTGTGGCATAGTTGCCAGTCTCGATACATCCTCTTCGCTGATCTCAAAATGGAACAGATCCATATTCTGTTTCATCCGCTCCATCGAAGATGATTTCGGAAGCGGAATGATATCATTCTGAAGCAGGAATCTCAGACATAGCTGCGCCGGTGAAACCTGATACTTTCCGGCAAGTTCAAGGATCAGTCCATCTTCCAGAATCCGCCGTCTTCCGATCGGGCTCCATGCCTGCATCTGAATACCATGCTCTTTACAATACTGCACAGCAGCCTGTTGCATATAACCCGGATGCAGTTCCAGCTGGTTGACAACTGGTTTTACTGTTCCATTCTCCAGAATGTTCTTAATATGGTGCGGAAGAAAATTGCTGAGTCCAAGTCCCCGGATTTTTCCTTCTTTCTGAAGTTCTTCCATCGCCCTCCAGGTCTCAAGATCCAGTTCTTTCCAGTTCTCACAGTCAGCCGACGGTCTTGGCCAGTGGATCAGATAGATGTCCAGATAATCGGTACCAAGTCTTTTCAGACTCTTTTCTAATGCATCCTTTGTCTGCTGATATCCCATTTCATCTTTCCACATCTTGGATACAAGGAAAAAATCCTCTCTTGGAAGATTGCTTTCACGGATCGCCTGCCCTAAAAAATCTTCGGTCTGATAAAAGGATGCAGTATCAAAATAGCGATATCCTGCTTCTATGGCAGTCTTTAAAACCTCTACGTTATTCCCTTCTGCTGCTTTGTAAGTTCCAAAACCAACGCATGGGATTTTCATATCATTGTTCAGCTTGAAACAATCGTAAATACTTTCCATTAGATCATCCTTTCTGTAAAAGCTACTGTCTGTAATTCAAGACCGCATATTGCACAAAAGAATTTCATCCAATTCCATTGCGCAAAAAGTGAATTGGCTGAAATTCTTTTGTGCAATATGCTCCTTCAAATTTTCTAGTACATCTTTTCCAGACACTTAACTTTTAAAATAAAAAACCTCTGCAACAGATTATCTGCTGCAGAGGACGAGTTACTTTGTATACCCGCGGTTCCACCCCGCTTGTCCTGATTTCTAGGACCTCTTTGTGGATGATAACGGTATCCAGCCGGACTGTTTTACAGCCGCTCGGAGGTGGTCTTCAAACGCTTCTGTAATAAGAGGCTCTCAGCCTAAGACCTCTCTCTCTGGGATTTTTCTGCGTTCTACTCTTCTCTTCATCGCATTTGCTAACATTATACCATGGGATTTTCATTTGTCAACACGTTCAAAAAAATGTATTGAAAATTTCTATCAGAACTTATTTGTTCTTACCACAGCATTTTTTATATTTTTTACCGCTTCCGCACGGACATGGATCGTTTGGATAAACTTTCTTTTCTACGTGGATTGTACGTGCGTTTTTCTGTTCTTTGTAAAGGACTTTTTTCTTTTCTTCTGTAAAAATCTTATCCCACTGTGGCAGTTCATACAGCCAGTCAGCTTTTGCATCTACCATGTTCTTGTAAAGCAGTTCTTTATCAAAAGCAAGACTTACCTCAGTGTCCTCATCCATTGTTTCAATTGGATTAGCCACTTTCAGGCTGTCATTGATTCCATCAAGGAATCCTGTCATTGTAAATACATTAATGCCATATTTTTCAGCAAGTTCCTTTACAGTTCCTTTTACTTCTTCGTCCGGATTCTCAAGCAGTTTTTCATAGATCTCTTTTTCAGTCTGGAAATAGGTTCCCCAGAACTTCTGCAGAGAAGCTTTATCCATCTCTTTCGAGTAAGCGGTATCTCTCCACTGTTCTAATAATGTACTCATACTGTAAATTCTCCTTTTTGTTCTTTATCACTTCATATATCATACAGCATTTTTCGACTGTTTGCAAAACATTTTCTTGTAGAAATTGTTTTTTATCTATATAATAGAGATAAAGTACAGTACGAAGGTGGTTGTTATGAAAAAATTCAAGCGTTTTACAGCTCTTATCTGTGCAATTCTTCTGTTCCTGATGTACGTCAGCACTCTGGTATTTGCATTTATCGACAAATCCAGATCATTAGGACTTCTGAAAGCATCTGTTGCCTGCACGATTCTTGTGCCGGTTATGAGTTACGCCTACATCCTGGTTTATCGTCTGATCCACAGGAATGATGACGACTTTCACAGTGAATATTAACATCTCATACATAAAGCTCTGCCATCATCCAGGCAGGGCTTTTCTCTTCGCCGAATCTGCCACCGAATCGTTTTTTCTCCTGTTCTCTGATCTTCTGTCTCTTATTTAGATATTCTTCCATGGAAATGACTTCCTGTGTGCTGATATTCTTCTCTTTCTGCATATCTTGTTACCTCCTGTCTACAGTTTTTTCGTCTGTCTGCCTTCTGGTATAAGCCTCATCCGGCATTTCCCCGACATCTTTAATATATGTTCTTATTTTCTGATTTATGACTTTTTCTTTTTTATGATGAATGTTTTATTTTAAGAGTATAGCCGTGTTCTGTGACCTTACTATGGAGATTCTCTAAAAAAATCATAAGTTGTTTCTTAAGAAAATATGATTGACAACACCACGTCAATTCACTAAACTAGACATAGTGAGTAGTAAGAAAGGAAGAACATCATGAACAATTTGCAGATACCGGAGAATTACCATTCTCCACTTACGATCCGCGAGACTGAAGTGGCTATCAAAGAAGTAAAAGACCACTTTGAACGCGCACTTGCCAAATCTCTGCATCTGACGCGTGTATCCGCTCCTCTTTTCGTCCGCCCGGAATCCGGACTGAACGATAACCTGAACGGAGTAGAACGCCCGGTTGCATTTGGCATCAAAGAACAGGAAGACCGCGAAGTTGAGATCGTCCACTCTCTTGCAAAATGGAAACGTTACGCCTTAAAGCGCTACGGCTTTCATTCAGGAGAAGGACTTTATACTGATATGAGCGCTATCCGCCGAGATGAAGATACTGACAACATCCATTCCATCTATGTTGACCAGTGGGACTGGGAAAAAGTAATTTCCAAAGAAGAACGCAACATGGAGACACTGGAATACACTGTAGGAAAAGTATACAGTGCACTCAAAGAAACCGAAGCCTACATGGCACGCCGTTACAATTATATTGAAGAATTCCTTCCGGATGAAATCAGCTTCATCACATCCCAGGAACTGGAAACCATGTATCCGGACAAGACACCAAAGGAACGTGAATACCACTTTGCCAAAGCCAAAGGTGCCGTATTCATCAAACAGATCGGCAAGACCCTTGCCTCCGGACAGCGTCATGACGGACGTGCACCGGACTACGATGACTGGGAACTGAACGGTGATATCATCGTCTACTATCCGGTACTCGATATCGCACTGGAGCTTTCTTCCATGGGTATCCGTGTCGATGAAGATGCACTCCGCCGTCAGTTAAAGGAAGCCGGCTGCGAAGAACGCGCCGAGATGGATTTCCAGAAAGCATTACTGAACGGAAAACTTCCGTACACAGTCGGAGGCGGAATCGGACAGTCCCGAATCTGTATGTTCTATCTCCGCAAAGCCCACATCGGAGAAGTCCAGTCCTCCATCTGGCCGGACGACGTCCTCGAAGAAGCCGCATCCCGCGGAGTGTACTTACTGTAATACATAACCAACCATTATCACAATTTGATAATTTACCATAAAAATGAGGCAGGACTTAAAAAAGCCCTGCCCCTTTTTTATATTCCTATTTATTTCTGAAGATGATATCATGTCTTCCCGGTCCATTAGAAACCATTGTGATCGGATATCCGATTTCTTTTTCGATAAACTCAATGTAGTTTCTGCAGTTCTCCGGAAGATCTTCGTATTTCTTGATTCCTCTGATGTCGCATTTCCATCCCGGAAGTGTCTTGAATACTGGTTTTGCTTTCTCAAGAAGATGTGTTGTCGGGAATTCTGTTGTAACTTCTCCGTCAATCTCGTATCCTACACATACCGGAATTTCATCCAGGTATCCAAGTACATCAACAACAGTAAATGCTACATCTGTAGCTCCCTGCATACGGCATCCATATTTGGATGCTACACAGTCAAACCATCCCATACGTCTCGGGCGACCGGTTGTTGCGCCGAATTCCCCGCCGTCTCCACCGCGTCTTCTAAGTTCATCTGCTTCTTCGCCAAAAATCTCACTTACAAAGGCACCTGCTCCTACTGCACTTGAGTATGCTTTACATACTGTAACGATCTGTTTGATCTCATACGGCGGGATTCCAGCACCGATCGCACCATAAGCTGCCAGTGTAGAAGAAGAAGTTACCATTGGGTAAATTCCATGATCCGGATCCTTTAATGTTCCAAGCTGTCCTTCAAGAAGGATTTCTTTTCCTTCCTTGAGGGCTTCGTCAAGATACAGAGAAACGTTACATACATACGGTGCTACCATTTCTTTGTATTCCATCAGTTCGTTATATAAATCATCAGGATTGATTAACGGTTTGTGATAAAGGTGTTCCAGCATAACATTCTTCTGCTCTGCTACACGGTTTACCTTTTCTCTAAGTTCAGCTTCGTCTTCAAAAAGCTCGCTGATCTGGAAACCGATCTTTGCATACTTGTCTGAATAGAACGGTGCAATACCAGACTTTGTAGATCCGAACGACTTTCCGCCCAGTCTCTCTTCCTCATATGCATCAAAATTCTTGTGATAAGACATCACCATCTGTGCACGGTCTGACACCAGAATCTTCGGCATCGGAACATCTCTGTCAATGATTGACTGGATTTCCTTGAAAAGAACCGGGATATCTACAGCGACACCATTGCCGATGATACTGGTTGTATGTCCGTAGAAAACTCCTGACGGTAATGTATGAAGAGCGAATTTGCCGTAATCATTGATAATTGTATGTCCGGCATTTGCTCCACCCTGGAAACGAATGATAATATCTGCTTTTTCGGCAAGCATATCTGTGATCTTACCTTTTCCTTCGTCTCCCCAGTTCGCACCTACTACTGCTTTAACCATAATAAATCCTCCTGCGTGTTCTTGGCTATCTGTGAAATATCTCCACAGTGTCATCCCTCTTTTCATCGGGATAACTCCTACTTATAAATATAATCAATGTCCCTTATAAAGACACCGATTGAATTATACTACATTTCAAATAAAAAGTACACTCTTATTTTCAGCTACTTCCCGAAAATTCCGCATTTTTCTTGATTTTACTGCTCTCTGAGTGTTTTCCTACATCAGCGGTGCCACAATTCTTAAAACCTGACCATATATTTTCACAAAAGTGCTCCGGTTTCTGACCTCCGTCATCGTTATTTTCTGACATTTTGCAAGGGTCTCCTGGAAATCTTTTTCAATATCACGCACCACCGGATTGCGGTAAATGAAAACACCGCATTCAAAATGCAGATAAAGACTACGGTAATCCAGATTGATACTGCCTACTGTCGCCGTATCATCGTCTGAAGTAAATACTTTCGCATGGACAAATCCAGGCGTATATTCATAGATCTCTACCCCGCCTGCGATCAGTTCCTCATAATAAGTCTTCGCAAGATAAAATGCATACGGCTTATCCGGAATATGTGGCATAATAATCTGCACTTCTATTCCACCTTTTGCAGCTCTTGTCAGCGCATCAATCATCTCATTGTCCAGGATCAGATACGGTGTCATAATATGCACATACTTCTTGGCATGATTCAGGATGTGGAAATACACTTCTTCTCCTACATTCTCATGGTCAAACGGACTGTCTCCATATGGGATGATGTAACCGTCTTTGCGGCTGAACCCCGGCTGCTTTTCTGTCAGATACTTTGCATAATCCTCCGGCTGTCTCTCCGTAATATTCCACATCTGCAGGAACATCATGGTAAAACTCTGCACGGCATCGCCTTCGATTTTGATCGCTGTATCTTTCCAGTGTCCGAACCGGACTTTCTTGTTGATATATTCATCTGCCAGATTGACACCTCCGGTAAATGCAACCTTTCCGTCAACCACACAGATTTTCCGGTGATCCCGGTTATTCTGGCTGGTAGAAAGGATGGGTACGATCGGTCCAAATTCCTTGCACTGGATTCCATATTCCCTGAGCTGCTTCGGATACTCATACGGCAAAAGGCTGATACTGCAGGTTCCGTCATACATCAGGCGTACTTCCACGCCCTCTTTCACCTTTTTACGCAGGACCTCCAGGACAGTGTCCCACACATATCCTTCTCCGATAATAAAATATTCCATGAAAATAAATTTTTCTGCCTTATTCAATTCCTCGATCAGAATCGGAAATTTGTCATCTCCCAGTGGAAAATACTGTGCCTGTGAGTTCCCATAAGTCGGAAATCCCACCTGGTTATAAAGAAAATGTGACAGATTGGCATTCGCAACCCTTCCACCTTTCATCGCATGGACGACATATTCATTCTGCTGCATATAAGGTTCAGTCTCCACTCGAAGCTTCTCCAGTCTGGCACCCAGATATTTGGTTCCGATCCCTGCTTTTGTAAACAGATAAAATCCAACTCCAACCACCGGGACAAGGAACACAAACAGGATCCACGTCATCTTAAACGCCGGATTCCCTTTTTCATTAAAAATATAAATCGCTGTAATAAAGGAGAGAAGGGACATCACTCCGTTCATATAGGTACTGTAATTTCCCAGATATGTAAAAGTGAGGACCATAATACCAATCTGAAGAAGGATTAGTAAAAGAATAATTGCAGTATGGCTGTACACTGCACCAAATAATTTGTTCTTGGCACGTTCTTTGACTGTCTTACTGGTATCATGGTATTTTGTAATTTCTCTCATGCGCGGTCTTCCTCTCTTTAGATACTATTGTATATCGTAACACAATTTTTATTCTTTCACAACATTCCAGCTGCTTATAATCGTACAACACTTCCTTATTTTTGTTGTTTTTCTGGTTCTTTTATAAATATTTTACTTTCCCTTTTCAAATAAAAGTATTACAATAAAATTATTCATGTATACTATATTTCATGACGAACTATCTCATCTGCCATATCTGACAGGACGAGATCAAGAAAGGAGCAGCAACATGGCTAAAAATTTTGGTAAAATCCTGCTCGGACTGACTGCCGCAGGCGCAGCTGGTGCCGGTGCATATTACTGGTTAAAGAACCGACATAATGAAGAACCGGAAGACGAGTTCGATGACTCTTTTGAAGAGGATGATTTTGAACTGGATGATGATCTTGGCGAAGTGCCTGAGCGTGGTTACACAACTCTTACTCCATCTTCTGCAAAGGAAGAAACCTCTGAAGAGTCTGAAGAAAAAACTGACGATGCAGAAGCCGGACCAGAAGCCGCTTCCCAGACACCGGAAACTGATTCCGAAGAATCCGATCCGGCTTCAGAAGAAGTTTAAGAAAGAACTTTTCTTACAGCTTATCATTTTCTGCATAAAACCAAAACCCGGAAGAATTTTTCATTCTTACCGGGTTTTTCATTGCCATTTCTTTTCAAAAACTGTCGACTAACACATTATTTGCAATTAAATTCTGAGCAAGACTGCTTTCTTTATTTTGGCAGCTTGAATGAACTCTTCAGCGAAACGATTCTGTTAAATACCAGATGTTCTTTAGACGAATCATGAGAATCCACGCAGAAATATCCCTGACGTACAAACTGGAAGCTTTCATATGCTTTTGCATCTGCAAAGTTTGATTCTACAAAGATTTCTTTCTCTGTAAGAGAATTCGGATTCAGGTTCAGGGAACCGTCTTCTTTATTGTAGACACCCTTTTCTTCGTCGATCAGGTTCTCATACAGTCTTACGGTTGCCGGAAGTGCTGTACTTGCCTCTACCCAGTGGATCGTTCCTTTTACTTTTCTTCCTGTGAATCCGGAACCGCTCTTTGTCTTCGGATCATAAGTACAATGTACAACAGTTACATTACCATCTTCATCCTTTTCAAATCCTGTACAAGTTACAAAGTAAGCATTCATCAGACGTACTTCGTTGCCTGGGAACAGACGGAAATATTTCTTCGGAGGCTCTTCCATAAAGTCTTCTCTCTCAATATAAAGCTCTCTTCCAAATGGAAGCTGACGGCTTCCAAGTTCTTCATTCTCAAGATTATTCGGTGCATCCAGATATTCAATCTGTCCTTCTGGATAATTGTCGATCACAAGCTTGATCGGATCAAGAACTGCCATCATACGTGCTCTCTTAAGCTTCAGATCCTCGCGGATACAGTACTCGAGCATTGCATAATCTACAGAGCTCTGCGCTTTGGAAACTCCGCACAGGTCAACGAACATCTTGATAGATTCCGGTGTGAATCCACGGCGACGAAGTGCTGCGATGGAAACCAGTCTCGGATCATCCCAGCCGTCCACAATCTTATCTTCTACAAGTTTCTTGATGTAACGCTTTCCTGTAACTACGTTCGTCAGGTATAATTTTGCAAATTCGATCTGACGCGGTGGATTTGCAAATTCACATTCTCTTACTACCCAATCATAAAGCGGTCTGTGATCTTCAAATTCCAGTGTACAGATAGAATGAGTGATTCCTTCGATCGCATCCTCGATCGGATGTGCAAAGTCATACATCGGGTAGATGCACCACTTATCACCCGTATTGTGATGTGTCATACGGGCTACACGGTAGAGGATCGGATCTCTCATATTGATATTCGGTGATGCCATATCTATCTTCGCACGGAGAACCTTCTCTCCGTCTGCATACTTGCCTGCACGCATATTTTCAAAAAGCTCCAGGTTCTCTTCCACACTTCTGTCACGGTACGGGCTGTCCTTTCCCGGCTCTGTCAGAGTTCCTCTGTACTCACGGATCTGATCCGCTGTCAGGTCACACACATAAGCTTTTCCTTTCTTGATCAGTTTGATTGCATACTCATACATCTGATCAAAATAATCAGATGCAAAGTAAAGGTGATCTCCCCAGTCAGCACCCAGCCATTTGATGTCGGCTTTGATGGATTCTACGAACTCTGTCTTTTCCTTTGTCGGGTTGGTATCGTCAAAACGCATATGGAATGTTCCGTTATATTTCTGTGCAAGTCCGTAGTTTAAAAGGATAGACTTTGCATGTCCGATGTGAAGGTATCCATTCGGTTCCGGTGGAAAACGGGTACATACATGATCGTATACGCCTTCTGCAAGATCTTTTTCAATTTCCTGTTCTATAAAATTCTTTGATACAGCTTCTTCTGCCATTGAAGTTCCTCCTCGCATCTCTCTATTACTTCATAATCTGCCATTATATGGCAGTCTTTTTCTTGTCATGCATCTCAATCATTGTCCTGTGGACAGTTTTGATTCATGTCCTTTAGTTTATCACACTTTCCACACACGGACAAGTGAAAAAAAAGCAGACATTGTACCTTCCAACCGGAAATACAACTCTGCTTCTTAAATATATAAGCTGCCTAGCGGAATCGAACCGCCGACCTCCGCCTTACCAAGGCGACGCTCTACCGACTGAGCCAAGGCAGCCTGCGCATTTTCGCGACTCATTTAATATAGCATATCACTGCTTTGCTTGTCAACAATTTTAAAACTATATTTTTACTTTTTTTCAGACCGGCGCTTTTCTTCCAGAAGCTGGCGTGCTTTCGCTTTGATCCGCTGCAGGGCATTGTCGATCGTCTTCGGACTTTTGTCCATAAATTCTGCAATCTTCAGATACTCCATTCCCTGTAGATGAAGATACAGCACCTTTCGCTCCAGCTTACTTAATTTTTCTTTCAGTTCCTCTTCAAATGCATTCGTATACTCTTCTCCAAGAATCATCAGCTCCGGATTACTCTCTTTCCCTGCTTCGATCGTATCTACTATGGAAAGCCCGTTCTCCTCCGGATTGTCACTGGCAGACGCGTAAATCGACACATAGGAATTGAGCGGCAGATGTTTTTTCCGCTGTGAAGCCTTAATCGCCGTATACATCTGGCGTGACACACAAAGTCCGGCAAAACTTGAAAAGCTTGCACCTTCTTTCGGATCATAATCCTGCACCGCTTTAAAAAGACCGATCATCCCCTCCTGGATCAGATCATCATTTTCTCCGCCCCACAGATACATGGCACGCGCTTGTTTGCGTACCATGTCTTTGTATTTTTCCATCAGATAATCCGTGATCTCGGTCTTACCTTCCCGAAGCAGTTCAATCAGCTGCTCATCCGTCATTTTCCCCAGATCCATTTTCATTCTCCGATTTTCCTAACTCATGCGCTGACGCACGATCTCATAGGCAAGGACACCTGCTGCCACAGACGCATTCAGGGAGTCAATATCTCCCCTCATCGGAATGGCTGCAGTCATATCACAGGTCTCTTTTACCAGACGTCCAACACCTTCGCCTTCGTTTCCGATCACCAGACCAATCGGTCCTTTCAGATTCACGCGGTACATCACATCCCCATCCATATCTGCACAGACAAACCAGAGTCCCTTTTCTTTCAGTTCTTCCATGGTTTTCACCAGATTGGTAACTTTTGCTACCGGTGTGTAATTCAGCGCACCTGCTGATGTCTTTGCAACGGTTGCAGTAAGACCTGCTGCGCGGTGCTTCGGAATGATCACACCATGCGCACCTGCAAGATTGGCAGTACGGATGATCGCGCCGAGATTATGTGGATCCTCAATATTGTCCAGAAGGATCAGAAAAGGATCTTCCCCTTTCTGTTTTGCAAGCTCCAGCATATCTTCCACCTGCGCATACTCGTAAGCCGCTGCCTGTGCAATGACCCCCTGATGTCTTCCGGTCTCTGAAATCTGGTTCAGACGTTCTTTGGTTACAAAATTCAGGATCGTATCATGCTTTTTTGCTTCTCTTACGATACTTCTGATCGGTCCGTCCTGACATCCGTCAAGAATATATACTTTGTCAATCGGTTTCCCGGAGCGAAATGCTTCCATTACTGCATTTCTTCCCTCGATCTGCTGACTGTTCATCTTTTTTTCTTCCATTCTATTTCTCCTGCTTCTTTTCTTCTTCGCATTCGCTTAAGTGATCCAGACCGATCTTGATCAGATCTGCCATTCTTTTCCATTCTCTTTTCAGGTAAAGCCATCCCATCAACGCTTCAAATCCGGTTGCACGTCGGTAATCGGTCAGTGACTGGTTCTTTGCCGGCGATACTGATTTAGCATTTCGGCCTCTTCTGTAAACAGCATGCTCTTCTTCAGTAAGCAATGGCTGAAGGACACGCATCATCTCTGACTGGGCAGACGCCTGCACCATACTGCTTGTCTCCTGATGTAATTTTTTTACCTGTTTATTTCCTTCGCTGATCACCTTTGTCTTGATGATCAGATCATAAATGCTGTCCCCTATATAAGCCAGGGTAAGAGGTGAATAGCCTTCCGGCTCCACCTCTTTCATCTCAAGCACTTCTTTTATATAGTCAGCAATTTCAAATTCTACGCTTTTTTCCATTGTACTCCTTCTCTGGTATCCTTCAGGATAATTCCCTTTTCCAGAAGCTCGTCACGGATTGCATCGGCTCTTGCAAAATCTTTTGCTTTTCTTGCTGCCTGACGCTCTTCGATCAGTTTCTCAATATCTGCATCCAGAAGTTCTTCCTTCTTATCCAGGATCAGTCCCAGGACATCACCGAGTTTTACGATTCTGTCCAGTAATCCCCGGAGATATTCCTTTGAGCTTTCTGCTGTCGCAGTGGTATTTGCATATTTTACAAGTTCAAAGATTGCTGCGATTGCGTCTGCTGTATTGAAATCATCATCCATTGCTTTTTCAAATTCTTCTACATATGCATCAGTTTTTGAAAATGCTTCTTTTTCTTCGGCACTCATCTCTTCTGTTGCCACTGAAGCGATAAGATGTTTCAGATTATCGGTTGCATTGAGAATTCTCTCCAGACCGTTCTTGGATGCTTCCATCAGCTCTGCACTGAAGTTCAGCGGGCTTCTGTAATGTGCACTCAGCATGAAGAAACGAAGCACCTGGAGATCATACTGCTCGCTGATCTCTCTTACCGTCCGGAAGTTTCCGAGTGATTTTGACATCTTGCGGTTGTCAATGTTCAGGAATGCATTGTGCATCCAGTATCTTGCAAATTCTTTACCGTTAGCGGCTTCACTCTGTGCGATTTCATTTTCATGATGTGGGAATATCAGATCTTCTCCACCTGCATGGATATCAATCTGTTCACCAAGATATTTTCTCGACATCACAGAACACTCAATATGCCATCCCGGACGTCCGTCTGACCAAGGTGACTTCCAGAAAGGTTCTCCTTCTTTTTTCGGTTTCCAGAGTACGAAATCCAGCGGATCTTCTTTTTCATCCTCACCGCTTACCAGAAGAGAACGTCCACCGGAACGGAGATCATCCAGATTCTTGTGGGATAATTTTCCATAGTCTTTGAATTTTCTTGTGCTGAAATAAACGGTTCCGTTTTTCTCGTAAGCATAACCTTTTTCAATCAGCTCAGAAATCATCTCAACCATGCCGCAGATTTCTTCTGTTGCAAGCGGATGCTTGGTTGCAGGCTTTACATTCATTCCTGCCATATCTTTTTTGCACTCTGCAATATAGCGCTGTGAAATTTCCTGCGCGGATACCTGTTCTTCAATTGCCTTTTTGATGATCTTGTCATCCACATCTGTGAAGTTCGATACATAATTGACATCGTATCCTTTGTATTCAAAATAACGGCGGACGGTATCAAATACGATCATCGGTCTTGCATTACCGATATGGATGTAATTGTATACGGTCGGTCCGCAGACATACATTCTTACCTTTCCTTCTTCCAGAGGAACGAATTCTTCTTTCTTTTTCGTAAGTGTGTTAAATACTTTCATAAAGCTACTCCTTCTTTTTTCTATGCTTCCTCGATTATTTTTTCTTTCGCGAGTTTTTCTTTTAATGCTTTCAGTTCTTTCTTCAGACGGATATTGTCAGTCTGAAGCTGACGGATATCATTCAATACCGGATCTGGCAGATGGATCTGATCCAGGTCAGCACTCGGAACTTTCTGGTCACCCATGCGGACAATTCTTCCCGGGACACCGACAACGGTACAGTTCGGAGGTACTTCCTCTATAACAACAGATCCTGCTCCGATCTTGGAATTCTTTCCAATTGTAAAGGAACCGATGACCTTCGCACCGGCACTGACCATAACATTGTCTTCCAGCGTTGGATGGCGCTTACCCTGCTCTTTTCCTGTACCACCCAGGGTTACTCCCTGATACAGTGTAATATTATCACCCAGGATTGCAGTCTCGCCGATGATAACGCCACTTCCATGGTCGATAAAAAGCCCCTTTCCAATGGTTGCTCCCGGATGGATCTCGATTCCTGTTTTTCTTACACCACGCTGCGATACCCAGCGCGCCAGAAAATAATGCTTTTTCAGATACAGCTTATGTGCGATCCTGTAATGAAGCATTACCTTAAAGCTTGGATACAGAAGTACTTCTATATCCGATTTGATAGCCGGATCTCGTTCTTTTACTACTTTGATTTCTTCTTTGATATAGGAAATAACTCCCATTTCATTCACCTCTGATTTGGAATTTCCTGTGAAATTAAAAAACTCCGTCTCAAAAAGAGACGAAGTTTCCGCGGTTCCACTCTAAATTAAAAGCAGTTATCCTGCTTTTCTCTCACGGCCTGTAACGTCTGCCACACGTACCCGGCTACTTGTGAAATCTTCACTTTCACGTTCGCCCGGTCAACTCCCGAATGCACTTCATCATCCCTGCTCCCAGATCTGCTTTCAGCCGATGACAGATCCTCTCTGATGGAACTCTGAGGATAACTACTCTTTTCGTTCTCCGTCTTTTCAGTTTCATTCATGTCTAGTACATATAGTATGCGATTTTTTCTATTTTGTCAACCCGCTTATCAGACAATCTCGTTGATAAAGACAGGAGAAAACGGCATCAATTTACTGATTTCTTCTTTGAATTCTGCTGAAAAGATCTCTTTTTCTTCCTCTTCAATCTTTTCCAGCTCTTTATAGCCAAATACAATCGATGTAAGCGCATCAATACTGATCTTCTGCACAACATCATCTTTGCCGGTGTGTGCTGTCCTTGTCCGGACTACAAGATGTTCTTCATTGCCTTTTAGCATAAACAGACAGTTATTTTCCCGGATAATCGGATCATACAGAACAAACTCCAGATCCATCTCTTCTTTGCACACCATTGAAGACAGAAGACTTTCTACATTCAAAAGCCGTGCCATGATCAACGGTTTTTTCTTTTCTTCTTTTTTGAGGATGACTCCTGCCTTATCAAAAACATCTTCATATCCTTTCCGGATCAATGGCTCTCTTACTGCAAGCCCATCTTCTTCATCAAAAACAAGGATTCCTCGGATCTCTCCATCCTGCTCTGCGATCAGGATTCCGCCTTTTTCACTTTCCTGTTCCTTCAAAAGGCGCATATAATAAGCTGCATCCCGTTTGGTATATACCTGTATTTTCTGTTTTTCCAGAACTTCTTCCGCAAAATCCCCCAGCTTTTTACAGTCTTTTTCCTCTGCCTTTCTAAGTCTCACGCCGGAATCGTTCTGCAATTCCACGATCTTCTGTATTGTCAGTTCTTCCCCGTCTGTTCCTTTTGCACTCCACACATCGGCTGCATAAATAAACCGGTAATTATGTGGATAGTAAATTTTCTCACTTGCTGGCATCAGGAAAAAGAATGGCATTTTTAGCTGATACAGATCTCTTGCTGTCTTGCTTAATAATTCTGCCATATAACCTCTGTGCCGATAAAGAGGCTCTGTTGCAACTGCAACAATGTATCTGCTTTCTACTGCCTTTTTCCCCATCTGTATTACATAAGGATTCAGCTGCATCATCGCCCGGATATCGTGATCTGTCTCGATCACATAGATTTCGTTATTCTTCGTCTTTTCTGCATAATAATAGTCCAGAAATTCTTTCGTATCTTCTGTAAATACCTGTTCCCACAGTGTTCTTGTAAGCCCACGTTCTTCCGGCTTCAGTTTTTTCAGTATCTTCATTTTACTTTTTCGCCGTGCCTTTCTATTCAGACTTGATCTACATCTGTTTTGCTGCACAACCTCCACAGCCTGCGCAGCCATCTGCAGGTGCTGCTACGTCTACACTGCTGAAATTAGTCAGCTTTTCGATTGCGCAGATTGCCTGGGAAGAAATTCCTTCCCCACTTCCGGTAAATCCAAGACCTTCTTCCGTCGTTGCCTTGACATTTACCTGATTCGTTTCAATATGCAGTGCTTCTGCAATATTCTTTTCCATCTGCTCGATGTGCGGGCGCATCTTCGGTCTCTGCGCAATGATCGTCGCATCAATATTCTCAATTACATACATACGATCATCCAACAGCTTTCCTACATGCTCCAGAAGCTTAATACTGGAAATTCCTTTGTATGCGGGATCTGTATCCGGAAAATGCTTTCCAATATCTCCAAGTGATGCCGCCCCAAGCAGAGCATCCATGATCGCATGCAGAAGTACGTCTGCATCCGAATGTCCAAGAAGTCCCTTTTCGTATGGGATCTCCACCCCACCAAGAATCAGCTTTCTTCCTTCTGTCAGTTTATGAACATCATATCCCATTCCAACACGCATCTTCTACACTTCTCCTTCCTGTCTGGCATCTGCTTTTTTGTCGCTCTTTTCTTCCGGCACATCTTCTGCTTTCTTATCTTCTTTGTCCTCCACAGTTTTCTTTTCTTCGTCTTTTACCGCTTCTGTATCATCTTCTGCTTTCTTTTTCTCTTTTTCACCGTCTTCCGCTTTTTCTTCAGCAGCTGTTTCTTTCCTTTCCTCTTTATCCGCAGACTTCTCTTCTTTTGTATCAGCTCCTACATGGACGTCTGCAACTCCTTTCCCTGAAGAAACCTTTTTTGCCGCTTCTTCGCCATCTTCGTTTTCTTCTGCCCCTGCAGTTGTACCCTGAATTTCTGCCTTTGTCTCTTTTACGATTGTTCTTATATTCCAGATAATCGTAGCCAGGCCAAACAGTGCAAAAAATACTCCGACCAGAATAAAAAGGATCTGGTTTTTCGGTTCTCCGACAATTGTGTCCTGCACAAGTGATATGCCGGTATATACCAGATATGCGCCGATTGCAGCCATGATGATCTGCTTTGTCTTAGATGTCATATGAAAATTCCTCCGTTTTGTCGTAATCTAGGGATATTTTATCACATCTTTGGGGGATTGCATAGGTTTTGTTGGGAGGCAGGCGAAATGGAGCGGGTTCGGAGGGGACGCAGGAGGAGAAAAAAATATCCCACCGGATTCCTTTGTCCAAACCATTCCGATAAGCCTCTGAGAGCGAAAATTGTGTCAGCAATGGCTTCCACAATTTTTGAGTCTTATCTCCATTGGACAAACATGGAATCTGGTGGGATATTTTTTCTCCTCCTGCTGACTTTCTCTGAAAAGACGGCAGCGCTTGGGAGCGGCTGCCTGGGAAATGTTGAGTTTAAGCACCTATGCAATTGGGGATTTATCAATGGCTTTTGTATTGGAGGGGTACTTTGTTGAGAAATTTTAAGGCAATGGATCGCTTGTAGTTTAATATTTGTGAATTTTATAGTTTGAGTATAAAAGTTGGAATATGGCAAATGATATTCAGCGTTTTCATGAATGATAATATAGATATAACGCAAAAAGAAGCCCCACACAAGGACTCCTTCTTGTAGTAGCGGGAACTGGATTTGAACCAGCGACACCGCGGGTATGAACCGCGTGCTCTAGCCAACTGAGCTATCCCGCCATATGATATGTTTTTGTGCCAGCTCTTCAGAGCCGTGTGCATCGCACGAAGTGCTCGTCACATTTCGCGTTCAATGTTTTCGACTTTAAAAAACTTTCTCGCGAAATGGGACCAATAGGGCTCGAACCTATGACCCTCTGCTTGTAAGGCAGATGCTCTCCCAGCTGAGCTATGATCCCATATGTTCGTCCGTTTTACAACCGACTTCGTTATTATACAATTATCTACTTCTAAATGTCAACTATTTTTTTCATTTTTTTGTTTTATTTTTACCATTTTTCATTCGATGCCATTGAACAGACAAGCGCTGGAAAAAGAATCGTTTGGATTCTTTTCCCAGCGACCGCCCACACAACCTATATCATTCAACATTTTCGCATAAATCAGAAAAATCTCCGGATTGCTCCGAAGATCTTTCTGATTATATTTTACATAGAGGATATGTCTTATACAATTCCCTGAGCCTGCATTGCGTCTACAACTTTTTCAAATCCGGCAATGTTAGCACCTACTACATAGTTTCCTTCTGCTCCATAACGTTTTGCTGCGTCTGCTGCGTTATGGCAGATATTTACCATGATGTTCTGAAGTTTTGCATCAACTTCTTCGAATGTCCAGCTGAGACGTTCGCTGTTCTGTGACATCTCAAGTGCTGATGTAGCAACACCACCTGCATTAGAAGCTTTACCAGGTGCAAATAATACACCGTTCTCCTGCAGATACTGTGTAGCTTCCAGTGTGGTAGGCATGTTAGCTCCTTCTGCTACTGCGAAGCATCCGTTTGCAACAAGCTGTTTTGCATCTTCCAGATGAAGTTCGTTCTGTGTTGCACAAGGAAGAGCGATATCAACTTTTACTGACCATACACCGCGTCCTTCATGATATTCTGAATTTGGACGGTAGTTCTTGTATTCTGTAAGTCTTGCTCTCTTCACTTCTTTGATTTCTTTCAGTGCTGCAACATCGATTCCTTCTGGATCATAAACCCATCCTGTAGAGTCGCTGCATGTTACAACTTTTGCACCCATCTGCTGTGCTTTTTCAATTGCGTAAATAGCAACGTTACCGGCTCCGGAAACAGCAACTGTCTTGCCAGCGATGTCTTTTCCTGCAAGTTTGAGCATTTCGCGTGTAAAATACAGAAGTCCGTATCCTGTAGCTTCTGTACGTGCAAGGGATCCACCGTAGCTGAGTCCTTTACCTGTAAGAACACCTTCTGATAATCCACGGATTCTCTTGTACTGTCCGTACATATATCCGATCTCTCTTGCACCTGTTCCGATATCTCCGGCCGGTACATCTGTGTCTGCTCCGATATATTTGCAAAGCTCTGTCATAAAGCTCTGGCAGAATGCCATAACTTCACGATCTGATTTTCCTTTCGGATCGAAATCTGATCCACCTTTACCTCCACCGATCGGAAGACCTGTCAGAGAGTTTTTGAAGATCTGTTCGAATCCAAGGAATTTGATAATTCCGATATTTACTGAAGGATGAAGACGCAATCCTCCTTTATATGGTCCAATTGCACTGTTAAACTGTACACGGTATCCTGTATTAACCTGAACCTGACCTTTATCATCTACCCACGGTACGCGGAATTTGATCTGTCTTTCCGGCTCAACGAGTCTTTCAAGAAGAGCGTCTCTTTTGTATTCTTCTTCATGAGCTTCTACAACTGCACGAAGAGATTCCAGAACCTCTTTTACTGCCTGATGAAATTCTGGTTCATCTGGGTTTTTCTTTACTACAAGTTCAATTACTTCATCAACATAAGACATACTACTCAATACCTCCTGAATGTTCTTTTACAAAAATGTGACTTTGCACACTTCTTTGCTAAAAAAAGAGGGACAAACAAATGTCTGTCCCTCCGGAACACCTTTGTTCTTTAACAGAGTAAAGCATTCAGGCGCCTGTGTCAAGATTTTTTTTCATATTTTTCAATTTTTATGAATTTCCACTACATTTTTGTTTCAAATACAGCTGATTTTCATTTTTTTTCTTGATACTTCTTCTCTTTTTTGCAAGTTCGTGTCGACAATCTTGCATTTTCGTCTCATTCGAAGCATTTTATTCCAGATTTCCCGTCTTATTTGAAATATTTCACACCGGATTCAAAGATCTTCATATCCTGCTCACCATAAATATTGATTGCCACGGAATCTGCACGACGTTCTGAATGTGCCATCTTACCAAGCACACGGCCATCCGGACTTGTGATACCTTCAATTGCGCGATAAGAGCCATTGACGTTCCATTCTTCGTCCATAGATACATTTCCGTCAAGGTCACAGTACTGTGTTGCAACCTGTCCGTTTGCAAAGAGCTTGTCAAGCCATTCTTCACTTGCAACAAAACGTCCCTCTCCGTGGGATGCCGGATTGGTATAAACTCCGCCAAGCTCTGCCCCCTGCAGCCATGGTGACTTGTTGGTAACAACTTTCGTGTAAACCATCTTGGAAATATGGCGTCCGATGGTATTGTAGGTCAGTGTCGGAGAATCCGGTGTCTGTCCCACAACTTCTCCGTAAGGAACCAGACCAAGTTTAACCAGTGTCTGGAATCCGTTACAAATACCAAGTACAAGACCATCTCTTTCATTCAGAAGTTTTTCTACTGCTTCTTTGAGTTTTGCATTCTGGAATGCAGTTGCAAAGAATTTTGCTGAACCATCTGGTTCGTCACCAGCTGAGAATCCGCCTGGGAACATGATGATCTGGGATTTTGCAATTTCTTTTTCAAATGTATTCACAGAATCTACGATATCTGCTGCATCCATGTTACGGAATACTTTTGTGATGACCTTTGCACCTGCTCTTTCAAATGCTTTTGCACTGTCATACTCGCAGTTTGTTCCCGGGAATACCGGGATAAATACAGTCGGCTGTGCAATCTTGTGTCCGCAGATTACAATGTCTTTTGTATCATACAGCGGAGATTCTACCTTTTCGTCAGAAGCTTCGTCAGATACCGTACGGAATACCTGTTCCAGAGTTCCTGTCCATGCATCTTCTGCTTCTTTCAGTGTGATTTCTGTATCTCCAAATGCGAATTTCGCATCATCTGTCACTTCACCGATCACAGTGTAAGAAATGGAGAGTTCTCCAACCTTGTCTGCCGGAACTTCTGCTACGATGTCACCGAATGCAGGTGCAAAAAGTTCTCTTGCATCCATGCTGTGTTCGATCTTCACACCCATTCCGTTACCGAATGCCATCTTACTGACAGCCGCGATCACTCCATGGCGGTCAAGTGCGTAAGCCGATACGATCTTTCCGTTGTGGATATCATCAGCGAACTTACCGTACTGATCCATTACCTGTTCATATACCGGAAGCTCATATTCATCTTTTTCAATCTTCATCCATACAAGTTTATTACCTGCTTTTTTCAGTTCCGGAGTAATGATATCTCCTTCTTTGGCAATGTCAACTGCAAAGGATACCAGTGTCGGCGGTACATCGATATGTTCAAATGTTCCGGACATGCTGTCCTTTCCTCCGATTGACGGAAGTCCGTAAGCAATCTGTGCCTTATATGCACCAAGCAGTGCTGCAAATGGCTGACTCCATCTTTCCGGATCCTCTGTCATTCTCCGGAAATATTCCTGGAATGTAAAACGGATCTTGCTGTAATCCCCACCACAAGCCACAATCTTAGCCATAGACTCTGTGACAGCATAGACAGCTCCGTGATACGGACTCCAGCTTGACAGATACGGATCAAATCCATAACTCATCATCGTAACGGTATCGCATTTACCATGCATAACCGGAAGCTTTGCAACCATACTCTGCGTCTCTGTCATCTGGTATTTTCCACCGTGAGGCATGAAAACTGAGCCTGCTCCGATGGATCCGTCGAACATCTCAACCAGACCTTTCTGCGAGCATACATTCAGATCTTTCAGAGTATCCAGCCATTTTTCTTTTACATCTCCAACCTCAACCTGTTTCTTAAGGATGGTATCTTCTCTTGAAGGAATATCAACTTTAACCGTTGTCTCCTGGTGTGCACCGTTGGTGTTCAGGAAGGCACGGGAAATATTTACAATCTCTTTTCCTCTCCATGAAAGAACAAGTCTCGGATCTTCGGTAACAACTGCAACCTTTACCGCCTCCAGATTCTCTTCTTTTGCATAGCCAAGGAATTCATCTACATCCTTCGGATCTACCACAACAGCCATACGCTCCTGGGATTCAGAAATTGCAATCTCTGTTCCGTCAAGACCTGCATATTTTTTCGGTACTTTGTCCAGATTGATCTGAAGACCATCTGCAAGTTCTCCGATTGCAACAGATACTCCGCCTGCTCCGAAGTCATTACACTTCTTGATCAGCTTGCTGACTTCTTCTCTGCGGAACATTCTCTGGATTTTACGTTCGGTCGGCGCATTACCCTTCTGAACCTCAGCTCCACATGTCTCGATGGATTCTTCGGTATGAACTTTGGAAGAACCGGTTGCTCCGCCACAGCCATCACGTCCGGTACGTCCGCCAAGAAGAATGATGATATCTCCCGGATCCGAATTTTCACGGATAACTGCACGTCTCGGAGCAGCACCCATAACCGCACCGATCTCCATTCTCTTTGCCACATAATCCGGATGATAGATCTCTTTTACCAGTCCGGTTGCTAGTCCGATCTGATTACCATATGAGCTGTATCCATGTGCTGCACTACGCACCAGTTTCTTCTGCGGCAGTTTTCCTTTCATCGTCTCTTTTACAGATACGGTCGGATCTGCTGCACCGGTTACACGCATTGCCTGGTATACATAAGTACGTCCTGACAGCGGGTCACGGATTGCTCCACCAAGGCAGGTAGCTGCACCACCAAATGGTTCGATCTCGGTCGGATGGTTGTGCGTCTCGTTCTTGAAGTTGACAAGCCACTCTTCTTCCACACCATCTACTTCAACCGGGACAACGATACTGCAGGCATTGATCTCATCGGATTCTTCCTGATCCTGAAGTTTGCCTTCTTTTTTCAGCTTCCGCATTGCCATCAATGCAAGATCCATCAGGCATACAAATTTGTCTTCGCGTCCTTTAAAGATCTCACTGTGTGTCTGAAGGTATTCTTTATAAGTATCTTCCATCGGCTTTCTGTAATCGCCATCACCGAAGGATACTTCTGTAAGTTCTGTTGAAAATGTAGTATGACGGCAGTGGTCAGACCAGTAAGTATCCAGAACACGGATCTCTGTCATAGATGGATCTCTGTGTTCCTCTCCTTTGAAATAATTCTGGATGTGCTGGAAATCCTTGAATGTCATAGCAAGTCCAAGAGAACTGTATAACTCTTTCAGTTCCGCTTCCGGCATATCTTTGAATCCGTCAAAAATCTTTACATCTGCAGGTTCCTCGAATTTCGTAACCAGTGTCTCCGGTTTTTCAAGTCCTGTCTCTCTGGAATCCACCGGGTTAATGCAGTGCGCCTTGATAGCTTCCATCTCTTCTTCGCTGATCTCACCTTCGATCACATAAGTGGTCGCTGTCTTGATAACCGGCAGCTCATCCTCTTTGATAAACTGTACGCACTGAACAGCAGAATCTGCTCTCTGGTCAAACTGTCCAGGAAGAAATTCTACAGAAAAAATGTGGTCACTTTCTTCGCGCGGGAAGTCCTCTCTGTAAAGCACATCTACCGGTGGTTCTGCAAACACACCGTTGCATGCTCTTTCAAATGTTGCATCAGAAAGATTTTCCACATCATAGCGGATCAGTACACGTACATTCTTCACCGTCTTAATTCCAAGATAACTCTTCACCTCATGGCGAAGTTCTTTAGCCTGTACTGCAAATTCTGGTTTTTTCTCCACATATACACGTTTTACGCCCATAATTTCCTCCATTAGCTTTGGTAGTAATATTGAAACCGCATGCCTTGATCCGGCATAACGGCAGTTTCCTCGATTTTTATTTTACCACATCATCTTTTATAAGTACAATAAATATAACTAAATCTTTTTATAAGTATATCTTATTTATTACAATTACCGTGAATCGCATCTCTTATTTATCTTTTTCTGGACAATACTACAGACAAAAGATACGATTAAAAACACAGCAAAAATACTTCCGATCCTCATCACCATATCATAGAAAAAGCCCTCCGGAAGCATCCGGATCATATAGTCTTCTGCCGGATCAAGGATCCATAAGTTATTGTTAAAGAAAATATGATGAAAGATCACGAAATATTTGTTAAAGTCTCTTGAAAACAGAAATCCTGCTACCGCGGTAAGTGCCAGAAATACCGCCAGCACCCGCTGATACATCTGCGGGATCAGCCTCTTCCAGTCTGCTTTCATAAGCACAAGTGCCGCCATTGAAAAAAGCAGTACGATGATCGCTCCCCTCCGGATTGCAAGTCCGCCAAGAAAAAGTCCCTGCACATCTGCCATATGAAGCCGGTCCTTCTCATTGAAAAAATCCTGTATATTTCCTTCCACTTCCGTCTCAATACTCAGTTTCTTCTCGTTGCCCCGCAAATAAGACATCATGAATTTTGTCACCTTCATGATATCCGGCATCTCCATATAAAGTTCATCCGCTACCTTATATTTTTCATATTCTTTTTCATAAAAATTCCAGTCTCCGTATGCACCGATCTCAAAACTGCTGATCAGCAGAATCACAATCAGTGAAATACTCGGCAAAATCGCCAGGATTTTATGCAGCCATTTCTTTTTTGCCATCCTTTTTCTCCTTCTCTTTTTTGTCTATAGTTTAGCAACCCTGTCTTCATTTGTCAAAAATGGTTTTCTCTTGAAATTTTATTTTTTATCACTTATAATACTAATAGGTTTTATAAGGAGGACTAATAATGGATATCAACTATGAATTATATAAAGTATTTTATTATGTTGCAGACACGCTCAGCTTTTCTGAGGCTTCCAAGCAGCTCTTTATTTCACAGTCCGCTGTCAGCCAGTCCATTAAAGCACTGGAAAAGAAACTGGATCAGGTTCTTTTCATCCGAAGCACAAAAAAAGTTCAGCTCACCCCGGAAGGCGAGATCCTTCTGCGTCATATCGAACCGGCGATCAATCTGATCAAGCGCGGGGAATCCCAGATCATGGAAACAGCCTCTACCGGCGGCCAGATCCGCATCGGTGCCAGCGACACCATCTGCCGGTATTTTCTGGTTCCTTATCTGGAACGTTTCCACAAAGCTTTCCCTAACGCACATATAAAAGTGACCAATGCCACTTCGATCAAGTGTACGGAACTTCTGGAGAACGGTCAGGTAGATCTCATTGTCGCTAACTATCCGAACGTTTACCTTGGCAGTCTTGCCTCCTTCCGAAAGATCCGTGATTTTCACGATGTCTTTATCGCAAACCAGTCCTTTGCGGAACTGCAGGGGAAAAAGCTTTCCCTCAAAGAACTGCAGCGTTATCCGATCATCATGCTGGACAGAAAAAGTACAACCAGTGAATTTCTGCATTCTCTCTTTCAGCAGCATCAGTTGGATCTGGTTCCTGAAATCGAGCTGAGCAGCAACGATCTTCTGATCGATCTCGCACGGATCGGACTTGGCATCGCTTTTATTCCGGACTACTGTGTACCAAAGAATTCCGACCAACTCTTTGTCGTCCAGACCGAAGAACAACTTCCAAAGCGTCAGCTGGTTGCCGCATGGAACGGACATGTTCCGGTTTCCCGCGCGACACAGGCATTTCTGGATTACTTTAATGCATAAAAAGTTTCTTAATTATCCGTCTGTTTTTCCCAGAACAGACGGATTTTTTCTTCCACAATGTCTAACCGGCATCTTTCACAGTCCGCCCATTCTTTCGGGAAAATCTCTTTCCCCTTCTCCCTCTGAAAACGCTCATCCAGAAGAAGTATCACTCCGCGGTCATCCTCTGTGCGGATCACCCTTCCTGCCGCCTGCAAAACCTTGTTCATCCCCGGATACCGGTAAGCATAGTCAAATCCGTAAAGTCCCTTCTGGTCAAAATAGCTTTTCAGGATTTCCCGCTCATTGCACACCTGCGGCAGCCCTGTTCCGATGATCAGTGTCCCGATCAGCTTCTCATTTGTCAGATCGATTCCTTCTGAGAAAATCCCGCCAAGAACTCCAAAACCGATCAGACTTTTCTCTCTTCCCATTTCAAATGCACGCAGGAAATTTTCCCGTTCTTCTTCATCCATGTGCTTCTGCTGAATAACCAGTTCCATCTCTTCTTCATCTGATGCAAGAAGCTGTGTAAATTCCTGATACACATCTTCCATAAACCGGTAAGACGGGAAAAAGATCAGATAATTCCCCATTTTTGCTTTCACTACCCGGAAAATGTATGTCGCATATCGTTGATACATTTCCCTGGAACGCATGGTGTAACGGGTACTCACATCCACACCATTCATAAGCAGTCTCTTCTTTGTATCAAACGAAGAATCAATGTAGACCGCATAGTTGTCTTTTTCCGTACTCAGAAGTCTTTTGTAATACTGGATTGGCAGAAGTGTTGCCGAAAAGAATACAGCACTGTTCCCCTTATCCAGACATTTCTGCAGATTTGCCGCCGGGTTAACACAAAACAACTTCAGAACAAATCTTCCATTCTCCTGATACTCCGTATAGATGACATAGTTCTCATCCAACCCATCATATATATTCAGGAAAGACCTCACTTGAAAATAAAAATCCAATACGGTTTCCCGGACTTCTTTATCCACACATTCCTCGAGATACCGGTCTGTCTCAGATAGTACATTCATAAGCTGGATTCCAAAATGCGAAATATTGTCCAGCACCTTATAGTTTTCACACTCTTTTTTCATTGCCAGAAGAATCTTATTGCATGCCTCCAGTCTTTTTGCAAACCGCGGTGCTTCTCCCTTTACCAGTTTCTTCACCGCAAGAAAGTCCTCCTTGCATAACTCTGCACTGTACATCTGCCGTCCACGTTCTACCAGATTGTGTGCCTCATCGATCAGAAACAAATATCCTCCAGCGCCACCTTCTGCAAAGAAACGCCTGAGCCGGGCATCCGGGTCAAACACATAATTATAATCGCAGATCACACCATCCACCCAGGTCGACACATCCAGTGCCATTTCAAATGGACAGACCTTATGCTTTCTTGCCTGCGCTTCCAACACTTCCCGGCTCATCACATCTTCCTGCATCAAAAGCTCATAGACCGCGTCATTTACCCGGTCAAAATGCCCTTTGGCATATGGGCAGTCATCCGGATTGCAGCTTGTCTCCTCACAGAAACAGATTTTTTCTTTTGCCGTTAAAGTGATCACCTTGAACTTCAGATTCTGTTCCCGTAAGGTTTCGAATGCCTGCTCCGCCACCGTCCGGGTGATTGTCTTTGCCGTCAGATAAAAAATCTTCTCACCCAGTTCTTCTCCAACCGCTTTCACTGCCGGAAATACCGTTGAAATCGTCTTTCCCACTCCGGTTGGTGCCTGGATGAACAACTTTTTCTTCCGAAGAATCGTCCGGTAAACAGATACCGCAAGCTCTCTCTGCCCTTTACGATATGGAAACGGAAATTCAATCCCTTTAATAGATGCATTTCTTGCCTTTCTCCATTCAATCTGGAACTTTGCCCATTTTTCATACTGTCGAATAACTTCATCGAACCAGACTTTCAATTCGTTTTTCTGATAAGAATACTGAAACCTTTTCACCTCTTCCGTCTCCATCTGGCAATAGGTCATCTGTACCCCGATCTCATCCACCCCTTCCTGTTCTGCTACCATGCTGGCATAACATTTTGCCTGTGCCAGATGAATACCTACCGGCTCCTGCACCAGGTCAAGTTCCCGCAGAACACCCTTGATCTCATCTACCATGACCTGCTCTTTTGTATGAATCAGTCCATCGGCACGTCCTTCTATTTTCAAAGTAAACCCTTCACAGACGATCTCTGTCTTAAGAGGTACCTCCGCCTGATAATCCGATCCCATCTGTCTCTGGATCTTCCGGTGAATCCGACTTCCCATCTGCATATTCTCCGGATCTTGTCCGCCTCCTGTTCGATTGTCAATATCCCCTTCTCTTAAAATAAACTCCACAAGGTTTCGCACCGAAATCCGGATCACCGGGAGATTCTCGTCCATGTTCTTTCTGCCTCCGCTTTTTGCTACCTGTTATCATACCATAAACACATGTTCCTTGCCAATTGTATCCGTCCTGTCATGATATGGCTTTTCATATTTTCCGTGCCTCTATAGCTAAAAAGCCCCGGCGATCATCACCTCGCCGGAGCTTTCTTCTTAATTGAACTTGTCAATAATGTTTTTAAGATACTGGTTGTCTGCCTCATAGAACTTCTCCTGTTCTACAATTTCGGCAAGTTTCGGATCGATCGGCATCTTTCCGAGTACTTCTACCCCAAGTTTTTCTGCAATCTCGTCAATGTGGCTTTCCCCAAATACAGATATTTTCTTTCCACAGTCCGGACATTCCAGATAACTGTAGTTTTCCACTAGTCCGAGAACCGGTATGTTCATCTTCTTTGCCATATTGTAAGCTTTCTCTACGATCATCTGTACCAGATCCTGTGGAGAAGTCACGATCACAACGCCGTCTACCGGAAGTGACTGGAATACCGTAAGAGGAACATCCCCTGTTCCCGGTGGCATATCAACAAATAAGAAATCCAGATCTCCCCACATTACATCAGTCCAGAACTGGGTTACTACTCCTGCGATCACCGGTCCTCTCCAGATGACAGGATCTGATTCGTGTTCCAGAAGCAGATTGACCGACATGATCTTCGTGCCGTCTTTTGCAACGCACGGGAACATTCCCGCCTCGCTTCCGACTGCACTTCCATGCACTCCATACATCTTCGGGATAGATGGTCCTGTGATATCCGCATCCAGAATACCAACTGAATATCCCTGCTGTACCATCATACGTGCAAGAGATGCTGTCACCATTGATTTGCCGACTCCACCTTTACCGCTGACTACTCCAATTACTTTTTTTACCTGTGAATACGGATTTGCCGGTGCTTTCAGATCTTTCTTCGCACTGCTGCATGAACCCGCATGTGCACAGGAAGAACATGATTCCGGCGAACATCCGCTGCTTTTTTCTTCTGCCATAATGCCAAACCTCCTACTTTTTCAGGATATCTCTCTATCCTATTCTTCCACTGCTGCGATCACTTCAATTTCGCAAAGAAGGTTCTTCGGAAGTGTCTTAACAGCAACACAGCTTCTGGCTGGTTTTGATGTGAAATATTTTGCATAAACTTCGTTAAATGCGGAAAAATCTCCCATATCAGCAAGGAAACAGGTTGTCTTTAATACTTTGTCAAAAGAAGTTCCTGCTTCTTCAAGGATTGCTCCGATGTTCTTGCATACCTGGTCAGCCTGTCCTTCGATAGTATCAGCTTCTACAGTATCTGTAGCCGGATTGATCGCAATCTGTCCTGCCGAATAAAGAATTCCCCCATGTACATATCCCTGGGAATATGGTCCAAGTGCTTTTGGTGCTTTTTCTGTTGATACTAATCTCATGTTGCAAATCTCCTTTTCAAATATATTCTTTCTCTAGCATATCACATCTACCTCAAAATTCCAAATTTATTTTCGCATACAATGTTATGCCAGCTCTGCTTTTTCTCTCGTCACATTCTGAATCCATTTATAGCTTCGGTAGCGCATGACTGTGATCGGTACTTTGATCACCTCATCACTCATCAGAAGGATATAAACAACCTGTACCGGCGCATAAAAGACAAAGGCAGCGATCATACCCAGCAGAATAGAGCATCCCCACATGGTAGACACATCCAGGATCAGACCAAACCTGGTATCTCCTCCTGCCCGGAATACACCCACCACAAGGGTCGTATTGATCGCCTGGCAGAGTGTAAAGTAAGACATAACAAAAAACATAAAATAAAGATACCCCTGCGCTTCCTGTGAGAGTGTCATCACATGATTTGCAATCGGAGCAGCTATCAGAATGATGCCGCCTCCTACCGCACCGGTAATAATACTCAGCCACAAAAATCTTTTTCCATACTCTTTTGCCAGATGAAACTCTTTTGCACCGATGGTCTTACCAAGATAAATGGCAGTCGCATTGGATACACCAAAGGCAACCACCGTTGCCAGCTGTCTTGCAACCTGAGCAACAGAATTTGCTGCCACCGCAGCACTTCCCAGATGACCGATCACTGCTGTATTCGCTGTAGAACCAAGTCCCCACATCATTTCATTCAAGATCACCGGACTCGCATAAATCAGAAAGTCTTTTAGAAGCACCTTGTCGATCTTACGCATATAGACCGGGTGAAATCTAACGTCATGGTTTTTTACTTTTGCATACCAAATTACAATGATAAGTTCTACGATCCTTGCTGTCAGAGTTCCGATTGCCGCACCCATAATTCCCATCTTCGGTAAACCAAATAAGCCAAAAATAAGAAGCGCATTTACCAGGACATTACAAATTAGTGACGCGCTGTAGACAACCGTTGCAATCACAACCTGCTCGATACTCCGCATAATGTAAAGATAGACCTGCGTTGCCGCCATCAGGACATAGGAAAGCGCCACGATCCGCAAATATTTCACACCTTCTGCGATCACGGCCGGGTCACTGGTATAGATATGAAGCAGCACTTCCGGAATGATTTCCGCAACAATGGTAAAAAGAGCTGCACAGCTGACACCGATGGTCATTCCCATTCCAAGGATTTTTTCAATCGTCTGTGTATCTTTCTTTCCCCAGTACTGTGCGGTCAAAACCGTTGCACCTGATGTTGTACCGAAAAGGATCAGTGTCATGACAAACTGTATCTGCCCTGCAAGGGATGCACCTGAAAGAACTTTTTCGCTGACTCTTCCAAGCATCAGCACGTCTGCCGCCGTCACACCCACATTGATCAGATTCTGAAGTGCCATTGGGATTACAAGTGCGAACACTTGTCTGTAAAATTTTCTCTTATTTATTTCCATCTTATTTTCCTGCTGCTTTCCGAAAAATCTGGTATACATCTTCGGCAGTAAGTTCTTTGATTTTTGAAAGTTTTACGGTATCATTTAATGTCGCCGCCATTGCAAGTTCCCGCAGATCTTCCTCTGATACTTCTCCGATCTCCAGTTCCTTTAAATTTGTCGGCATATGAATCTCACGGAAATATTCTACCGTCCGGCGAATTCCCTCTTTTGCGGCTTTCGCCACATCTTCTTCCTCTACGCCCCATACTTTTTTTGCGTAATGCGCAAATCTTTCTTCATCGTTTTTATAGACATATTCTGCCCAGGATCCCCAGACAGCTGAAAGGGTTGCACCATGCGCCTTATCATATTTTGCACCAAGTGCATGTCCGAGCTTATGTACAGAAAAATCTTTTGCTCTTCCGAGACCTGTCAGACCATTATGTGAAAGACTTCCTGCCCACATGATTTCACTCATGGCATCGTAGTCTGTCGGATTCTCCAGACCTTTCTTTCCATTTTCAATCACAACCCGCAGAACTCCCTCTGCAATCTCATCTGTCATCTGATTTCTCGTATTCGGAATAAAATAACGTTCCAGCGTATGCATCATGATATCTACGACTCCACATGCAATCTGATATTTTGGAAGCGTATAGGTAAGAACCGGATTCATGATCGCAAACTTCGGGCGGTTCAGGCCGGTGCTGATTCCTCCCTTTTTCCCTGTTTCTTCGTTTGTCAGAACTGCGGAATCGCTTGTTTCACTTCCTGCTGCCGCAATCGTAAGTACGCATCCTACCGGTGTCGATCTGGTAAGTGTGATTTCACCACCCCAGATCTCCTCCAGAGACCAGTCCGGGTTTGCCACACCATGGGCGATTGCCTTTGCTGTATCAATAGAACTTCCACCGCCTACTGCAAGAAGAAAATCCGCACCGAACTCAATTGCTTTCTCAACGCCTTCCTGTGCATATGCCATCCGGGGGTTTGGCTTTACTCCGCCAAATTCCTCATAAGCAAGTCCTTCTTTTTCCAGTGCTTCTTCTACCTGCGCAAGAAGTCCGCTTTTCTTTACACTTCCACCGCCATATACGATAAATACACGGCTTCCACCCCATTTCTTAACTTCTTTCCCAACTTCTGCCTGTGTGTTTTCTCCAAACAGGATTTCTGTCGGGGTATACTGTATAAATTTTTGCATTTTACCTCTCTCCTTAAAAAAATCCGAACCGTTCAATAAAGATTGCGGTTCGGACTAAATCTTTCAGTCTTATCTTATAACCATACTTTTCCGGTATGTTCGCCATTGATTACATAGTATACTGCATAATCTTCCGGTTTTACATAAAGCTCAATACTCTTGATCTCGGAAATTTTATGTTTCTGTTTTGTCCAGTCTTTTTTTACTGAAGCAATCATATCTTTTGTGTTTACTTCTTTTTCACCATACTGAAGAACAACTTCTGTTTTGATTTCTTTCTTTGCCGCAGATTTTTTTGCTGTTGTTTTTGGTGCTGCTTTCTTTACTTCTTTTGTAACTTTCTCTGCAGTTTTCTTCACTTCTTTTGCAGCTTTTTCAGCTGTTTCTTCTACTGTTTTTTTCACTTCTCCTGCAGCTTTTTTTACTTCCTGCGCTTTCTTTTCAACAGTAGCCTTTACTTCTTTCGGCTGTGCTTCTTTTTTAGCAGTTTCTTTTACTTCTTCTACTTTTTCGCTGACTTTATCTTCTGCTGCTTTAACTGCTGTTTTTACTTCTTCTTTAGTTTCTGCCGCTGCCTTTACCTCTGCTGCCTTTGTTTCTTTTATCTGTTTTTTCAGTGCCATATTGGTTTGCCCTCCTTAACCGCTAAGCCTTACTATTTTAAATCCGCAAAACTGACAATACGCTGTGTTATCATTTGCTCTTTGACATTATAGCATACTAAATGAAAAAAGTCACATTTTTTCATTTAATTTTACTTGCCTCCGTGTTATACTATAAAAAGACGAGAAAAGGAGGTACGTGTTATGGGTATTTTAGTAGCACTGATCGGTGTAGCAATCATCGCCGCTGTCGTTGTTGCTTCTTTCACTGCCGTTCTCGGAGGTGTCATCGGAGGAGAACTGGAAGACGAAGAAGAATAAAAAAGGTGGCTGTGAAAAATTCAATCGAGTTTTTCACGGCCACCTTTTTATTATTCTTCAAATGTTTCTTTTAACTTATCCATGAACCCTTTTTTCTTAGCTTTACCCTTCGATTCAGAAGCCGGCTCTTCCTGGTTCAGTGTATTTCCTGTCAACTGATCAAAATGTCTAAGCACTTCTTTGGCTTCCGGACTTAATTTTTCCGGGGTCTGAATAACCAGCGTCACATAATGATCACCTCTGACCTGAGGATTTCTCAAAGAAGGTACCCCTTTTCCTTTCAGGCGTACTTTTGTATCAGTCTTAGTTCCCGGTTTTACGGTATAGATCACATCACCATCAACCGTCTTGATTCGCACATCACCACCAAGTGCTGCCTGCGCAAACGAAATTGGTGCAGTTGAGAAAATATGAACATCCTGTCTCTGGAAGATTGGATGTCTGGAAACCGTAACTTCTACCAGAAGGTCTCCCCTCGGTCCGCCATTCACACCCGGTTCACCTTTCTCACGGATTCTTACGCTCTGACCATTGTCAATACCTGCCGGGATTGTGACTTTGATCTTCTTGCGGCTTGAAGTATAACCTGTTCCACCACAGTCCGGACATTTCTCACGAATGATCTTACCCGTTCCATGACAGTCCGGACAGGTCTGCACATTCTGCACCGTTCCGAAGAACGACTGTGATGTATAAACAACCTGACCTTTTCCACCACATTTTGAACAGGTCTCCGGACTTGTTCCCGGTTTTGCTCCTGTTCCGTTACACTTTGTACATGGATCTTTCAGAACGATATCCAGTTCCTTCTCGCATCCAAAAATTGCTTCCTCAAATGTAATCCGGACACCTTTACGGATATTGGCGCCTTTCATCGGACCATTGTTCGCACGTCCGCCTCTTCTGCCACCGCCAAACAGATCACCGAAGATATCACCAAAAATATCACCAAAATCTGCCCCGTTAAAATCAAAACCGCCATATCCACCGGCTCCGCCTGCACCGCCTTCAAACGCTGCATGACCAAACTGATCGTACTGACGCCGTTTATCTGCATCACTCAGAACAGCATAGGCTTCAGAAGCCTCCTTGAACTTCTTTTCGGCTTCTGCATCTCCTGGATTCATATCCGGGTGATATTTTTTCGCCAAAGCTCTGTATGCTTTTTTCAGAGTCGCATCATCCGCATCTCGTGATACGCCCAGGATCTCATAATAATCCCTTTTTGCCTCTGCCATAATCCTACCTCACTTAGATATTTCTCAAAGTATTTTAATACAGAATGTACCCTGGCACATTCTCATGCCCGCGCCGGCTCTCTGCAACATCTTCTTTGCACATGCAGTTCACCTAACCGGAGGCTTTTTATGTCATAAAAAACTATTTTTATTTATGATACATGAAATCTGCAAGACGGTATAATGCCGCCTTGCAGTTTCTCATCTTATCTTACGGATTAAACTTCTTTGTAATCTCCGTCAACTACGTCATCTCCGTTAAATCCTTCCGGAGCAGGTCCTGCTTCTGGTGCAGGTCCAGCCTGTGGTCCTGCCTGACCAGCCTGTGCGCCTGCCTGTTCGTAAACCTTTGTGAACAGTTTCTGAGCGCTTTCCATCAGTTTTTCTTTTCCTGCTTTGATTTCTGCAACCTGAGCATCTGTAAGTTCTTCTGTATTCGCTTTCGCAAGCAGATCTTTCAGAGCCTGTACGTCAGCTTCTACTGCTGCTTTGTCTGCTGCATCAATCTTATCTCCAACTTCGCCAAGTGCTTTTTCTGTCTGGAATACCATAGCGTCGGCATCGTTCTTAGCATCGATTGCTTCTTTACGTTTCTTATCCTGAGCTTCAAATTCTGCAGCTTCTTTTACAGCTTTGTCGATATCTGCATCAGACATATTAGATCCTGCTGTAATTGTGATGTGCTGTTCTTTTCCTGTTCCCAGATCTTTTGCAGATACATTTACGATACCGTTTGCATCAATATCGAATGTAACTTCGATCTGTGGGATTCCACGTGGAGCCGGCGGAATTCCATCCAGTCTGAACTGTCCGAGGGACTTGTTATCTCTTGCAAACTGTCTTTCACCCTGTACAACATTGATATCAACGGCTGTCTGGTTATCAGCTGCTGTAGAGAAGATCTGGCTCTTCTTTGTCGGGATTGTTGTGTTTCTCTCGATCAGTCTTGTAGCTACACCACCCATTGTTTCGATAGAAAGTGAAAGTGGAGTTACATCAAGAAGAAGGATGTCGCCTGCACCTGCATCTCCTGCAAGCTTACCACCCTGGATAGAAGCACCAAGTGCTACACATTCATCCGGGTTAAGAGATTTACTTGGTTCTTTTCCTGTCAGACGTTTTACTTCTTCCTGAACTGCCGGGATACGTGTAGATCCACCAACAAGAAGTACCTGACCTAAGTCTGCTGCTGTAAGTCCTGCATCAGAAAGTGCACGTCTTACCGGTTCCTGTGTCTTTTCTACAAGGTCACGTGTCAGTTCATCGAATTTAGCTCTTGTAAGAGTCATATCAAAATGCTTCGGTCCTTCAGCTGTTGCTGTGATGAACGGAAGGTTGATGTTTGTTGTTGTTGCAGAAGAAAGTTCTTTCTTTGCTTTTTCAGCTGCTTCTTTCAGTCTCTGAAGTGCCATTCTGTCTGTTGACAGGTCTACGCCTTCTTTTGCCTTGAAATCTGCAAGCATATAATCTGTGATCTTCTGGTCGAAGTCATCTCCACCAAGTCTGTTGTTACCAGCTGTAGAAAGAACTTCGATAACGCCGTCACCGATCTCGATAACAGATACATCAAATGTACCACCGCCAAGGTCGTATACCATGATCTTCTGTTCTTTTTCATTGTCAAGTCCATATGCAAGAGCTGCTGCTGTAGGCTCGTTGATGATACGTTTTACATCAAGGCCTGCAATCTTACCTGCATCTTTTGTAGCCTGACGCTGAGCATCGTTGAAGTAAGCCGGAACAGTGATAACTGCTTCCGTAACTTTTTCTCCAAGATATCCTTCTGCATCTGCTTTCAATTTCTGAAGGATCATAGCTGAAATTTCCTGTGGAGAATATTTCTTTCCATCGATGTCTACTTTATGATCTGTACCCATCTCACGCTTGATAGATGAGATTGTCTTTTCTGCATTTGTTACTGCCTGACGTTTTGCAGGTTCACCTACAAGACGTTCTCCTGTCTTTGTAAATGCTACTACAGATGGTGTAGTTCTTGCTCCTTCTGTATTTGCGATTACGACCGGCTGTCCACCTTCCATAACCGCTACACAACTGTTTGTTGTACCTAAGTCAATACCAATGATTTTGCCCATTATGAAGACCTCCTGTTAATATAATAAAAATTGTATTTTGCTTTGTTATTTATATAAAGTGTATCGTAAATGCGGTACACGGTATATCTTAGTTTGCTACCTTTACCATGCTGTGTCTTACGACTGAGTCACGGTACATATATCCTTTCTGGAATTCCTCGGCTACTACATTTTCACCAAGTTCTTCATCCTCCACATGCATCACTGCATTGTGGAAATTCGGATCGAATTCCTGACCAACTGCTTCGATCGGTTTTACTCCGATTCCTTCCAGTGTGCTCATCATTTGTTTATAGATCTTATCCATTCCATCTACGAACGGATCATCTTTCTTTTCTTCCGGTACGGACTGAAGTCCGCGTTCAAAGTTGTCTACAATCGGAAGAATTTTTTCTACAACATCTTTGGCTCCGATCTCATACATCGCTGACTTTTCTTTTTCAGTACGCTTTCTGTAATTATCGAACTCAGCCATGTGTCTCGTAAGTTTGTCTGTCAGATCTGCGATCTGCTCATCCTTTTTATCTTTTTTATTCTTCTTTTCAAACAGCTTCTTTTTCTTTGGTTCTTCAGCATCTTCGGAATTCGTCTCTTTACCAACAGCTTCTTCCTCTGTTGCTTCGGTTTCTTCCGGTTCCTGCCCTTTTGCCTTCTGCTCTTTGGCTTCTGCCTCTGCAGCTTTCTTTGCTTCTTCCACTGCTTCTTTTACCATTTCTTCATTACTCATCTTTTTATCCAATGGTTCTTCCACCTTTCTTACTTCTTATTCGAGCTTTTTCGGCTCATCCCTGTGGAATATGTCATCCAGCTCTGCCATCAGTGTCTTAAGCGTCTTCATGACATGTTCATAATCCATTCGCTTCGGTCCGATGATTCCGATGGTTCCCTGCATGCCCTCGCCCAACTCATATGTTGCTGTGACTACGCTGCAGTCTTTCATGTTCTCCACATTCGATTCATCTCCGATGTATACCTGGATGTCTCTGTCTTCACCGCCGTTTGCCATTGACTTTGTTACCAGAGCGGCAAGCTGCTGCTTTTCTTCAAAAGCACTGATGATCTCCTGTGCGCTCTGCTTATCACTAAGCTCCGGATACTTGAAAATATTCGTCGCGCCACTGGTGTAAATCTCCATGTCGTCATCCAGCTGGATCACATTCGCTACTGCATCCAGGACACTGCTCATCACACCACTGTGGATCCCTGCCTGTTCTTTCAGTCTTGCGATCACTCCCAGATTGATCTGCTCTAGTGAAGTTCCGTTCAGCGAAGTATTCAGAAGCATATTCAGCTTCAATAATGCTTCATTGCTGAGCGGCTCATCCAGTGTCACGATCTGGTTCTTTACAATGTTGCCTTCCATCACGATCACAACGATCAGCTGATGGTCATCAACCTGTGAAAGCTGGATAAATTTTAATTTGTTCCCGTTGTAAGTCGGAGTCGAAATCATCGTCGCATAATTCGTGTTGTTCGCAAGAACCTTTGCAACCTGCTTCAGAAGTTCTTCCATCTTGTCAGCCTTCTCAAGCATCTGACCTTTGATTTCGGTAATCTCCTGTTCTTTCTGGCTCATCAGCATATCCACATACCATCTGTAACCTTTATCCGACGGAATCCTTCCTGCTGATGTGTGAGGCTGCATGATATAACCAAGCTCTTCGAGATCTGCCATCTCATTCCGGATCGTTGCCGAACTTAAATTCAGATCCGTATACTTGGAAATCGTTCTGGATCCCACAGGCTCTCCGGTCTCAAGATAGTTCTTAATGATTGCATGTAAGATCTTCGTCTTCCGCTCACTAAGTTCCTGTATGGCTTCCATATGCTACCTCCTTTTTGTTATTAGCACTCGTTATGTCTGAGTGCTAACATTTTCTACGCTTATAAATGTACCACTTACTATTCACTTTGTCAACAGGGTTTATGATTTTTTTATTTTTAGTCCGGTTCCACCCGGATATGCTGTCGGATTCCAATTCAATCGGCAAACCATTCCGATGAGCCTCTGAAAGCGAACATTATGTCAGCAAAGGCTTCCATAATGTTCTGAGTCTCCTCTCCATTGCCTCAAATGAATTGGAATCCGACAGCATATCCGGGTGGAACCTCACTCAAGCCTATAATAATCGACTTGATTTGGGCGCTTACAGGACATACTATAAAGGATTTACTTGCTTCTTTAACAATACTGTATTGCGTGGGGCGGGACTTAATGGCTGCGCCATTTTCGTCCGCAAATATTGGGATCGGACTGTTTTGAGATGATGCATTTTCTACTTTCTGGGACTACGCTGTTTTTGTCTGCGAATTTTGAGATGAGGCTGTTTTGAGATGATGCATTTTCTACTTTCTGGAAGCTCCACACTTCCACTTAATCAACAACTGGCTGGAGCATCCGGTTTTTTCCGCACATCATCAGACTGGGGCATCCCGTCTGTATGTTTTCTGTCTTCCAGGAAGAGGGTGGGGAGTTTGGGAGGAAAGGGGGCGGGGCGACCAGGCAGAAAAGAAGGGATTCCAATTCATTTGAGGCAATGTAGATGAGACTCAAATCATTGTGGAAGCCATTGCTGACACAATGATTGCTTTCGGAGGCTCATCGGAATGGTTTGCCGATTGAATCGGAATCCCTTCTTTTCTGCCTGAACCGCCTGCTCCCTTCCTCCCAAACTCCCCACCCGACCGTCAAACCAAAAAATACACACCTCAGCCTCCCGGTCTGATGGTGTGCATTTCTTCTATTATATATAGTACATATCCTGACTGTATTCACTGTATTCCTGATATTTTTGTTCGAGGTCAGAGAGAAACAGATTCTCAAGGATATCCTGTAGTCCTCTGTTCAGACGTTCGATAACTTCACTCTGCACAGCCTGAGCCGCAGCTCTTCCATTCTCGGCGCCTTCTACATCCTCTTCTTCGATGAGATAATCACCTTCCAGCGCACGTAATATTTCCGCAACCGAAATCTTTGTGGCAGGCTTCGCCAACAGGTATCCCCCCTGCGGTCCTTTCACGCTTTTAATGATTCCGGCTTTTCTGAGTGCCGCAAATACCTGTTCCAGATACTGCGGTGAAATACTGTTACGCTCTGCAATTGCTGCAAGTGCAACATGGGATTCTTTTGAGTATACGGACAGGTCGATCAGTGCCCGAAGTCCGTATCTGCTTTTCTTTGAAAAATTCATATTCTACTCCGTGAAGAGCGGTGTGGAGTAATATCTGTCTCCGGTATCCGGAAGCAGTGCCACAATCGTCTTTCCTTTGTTTTCCGGACGTTTTGCAAGTTCGATCGCTCCATAAAGTGCGGCTCCCGAAGAAATTCCTACCAGGATTCCTTCTTTCTTTGCAAGCAGCTTTCCTGTTGCAAAAGCGTCATCATTTTCTACAGTAAATATTTCATCATATACAGTTGTGTTGAGTACGTCCGGTACAAATCCTGCTCCGATTCCCTGAATCTTGTGAGGACCACCTTTTCCTGTAGAAAGTACCGGTGAGCTTGCAGGCTCCAATGCAACGATCTTCACATCCGGATTCTGGGATTTCAGATATTCGCCGACACCGGTCAGTGTTCCACCTGTACCAACACCTGCGATAAACAGATCTACTTCTCCGTCTGTATCCTTCCAGATCTCTGGTCCGGTTGTCTTTCTGTGTACTTCCGGATTAGCCGGATTAACAAACTGTCCAGGGATATAGCTGCCCGGGATCTCTTTTGCAAGTTCATCTGCTTTTTCAATCGCACCCTTCATTCCCTTTGCGCCTTCTGTCAGAACAATCTCTGCTCCGTATGCTTTCAGGATGTTTCTTCTTTCTACACTCATTGTCTCCGGCATAGTAAGAATGATACGGTATCCTTTGACTGCTGCAATCGATGCAAGACCGATTCCCGTATTTCCCGAAGTAGGCTCAATGATAACAGAACCTTCTTTTAATAATCCTTTTTCCTCAGCATCCTCGATCATTGCTTTGGCAATTCTGTCTTTTACACTTCCGGCCGGGTTAAAATATTCCAGTTTCACAAGGATTCTTGCCTCTAATCCTAATTCTTCTTCAATATTTTTCACCTCTACAAGAGGAGTATTTCCAACAAGCTCTAAAGCACCATTATAAATTTTTGACATCGTAAGTTCTCCTTTCTTTCCTACTGTTTTGATAGGTTTAACTCGATGATGTCATTATATGCCTATAAAACCTATTTGTCAAGTATACTTTATATTTTTCTGATTTTCCAAATTTTACTCTTCCAGCAGAAACTCTACAAACACACTGTTGCTGACATCGATCCCCCGTTTTGTAAGCCATACTCTGTCATCATCTTGCTCAAGAAGCTTTAAGCTTTCCAGTTTGCAGATCGGTTCACCGTAAATATCCTCCAGACTTTTCCCAAAATACTCTGAAAATTCTTTTTTTGAGATTCCGTTCATTTTCCGCAGTCCAAGAAACATAAATTCCTCCATCTCCTCAGTTTCTGTCAGAAGCTCTGCCTGAAATTTGTTCCTGTAGGAATGTGCATACTCCCTTAACTGATCCGGGTTCGTGTAGCGACTCATTTTTCCTTCCAGCTTCCTGCATTTTCCAATCAGATCCCCGGGAACCAGAGATGCCGCACCAATTCCAAATCCCAGATACGGAATTCTCTCCCAATATCCCAGGTTATGCCGGCAGGCATATCCCTCCTTAGCATAATTGGAAATCTCGTAACGGTGATATCCGTTCTTCTCCATCAGCGTTTCCGTATCCCAGTACATCTGACGCTCCGCATCCTCATCCGGAAGCTTTGGCCCTTCTTTTGCCTCGTCTTCTACATATTTTTTATAGAAAGTTGTTCCCTCTTCCAAGATCAGACTATATGCAGAAATATGCTCCGGGGAAAGTGCCATTACCTGCTCCAGTGTACGCCTCCAGCTTTCCACCGTCTGCCCCGGAATTGCCGAGATCAGGTCTACATTGATATTTGAAAAACCATTGGCTCTCGCCAGATGATATGCTTCCCGAAATTCTTCATAAGTATGGATTCTTCCAAGCAGACGAAGTTCCTCATCATTGACCGACTGCAGACCGATACTCAGACGGTTCACTCCTGCCTGTCTGTACTTTCGCAGTTTTTCTTCCGTTACCGTTCCCGGATTCATTTCCATAGTGATCTCTGCGTCCTCATCCAACGTAAATATTTCCCTGACCGTATCCATCAGCCGCCCAATCTGCTCACCGGTAAGAAGAGATGGGGTTCCGCCTCCGAAAAAAATGGAAATCACCCTGTAATTCTGCACTGTATCCGGACAGTTTCTGATCTCGTCGACCAGCATTTTCACATATTCCTCTTTTTCCTTTTCTCCGGCCGGACCGGAAAGGAAATCACAATATGCACATTTTTTCACACAAAACGGAATATGAATATATAGTTCTAAAGGCTGCATCTGCTTTTCTCCTTTTCTGTGCAAAAGGCAGGAACCTTTCCCTCGGAAACCGCTCCTGCCTTTTTGTGTATACGATGAGCCAAGTACAGATTTGTGCTTGCACAAGAATCTGTACTTGGCGAATGTACATCATCGAGCTGTTAAGCGAGATAGTGTACAAAGTATACGAATCGAGTAGGAGCCAGCCTGCTCGATTATCCTTTGTCTGTCTATTTGTCGTCCAGTTTTAATACACTCATAAATGCCTTCTGTGGAATTTCTACATTTCCAACCTGGCGCATACGCTTCTTTCCTTCCTTCTGCTTTTCCAGAAGCTTCTTCTTACGGCTGATATCACCGCCGTAGCACTTGGCAAGTACGTCCTTACGCATGGCTCTTACTGTCTCACGGGCAATGATCTTGCTTCCGACAGCTGCCTGGATCGGAATTTCAAAAAGCTGTCTCGGAATCTCTTCTTTGAGCTTCTCACACATCTTTCTTCCTCTCTCATAAGCACTTCCCGCAAATACAATAAAGGAAAGAGCATCCACTTCTTCTTTGTTGATCAGGATGTCCAGCTTGACCAGATCAGATTTGACATAGCCGAGCATTTCATAATCAAAAGACGCATAACCGCGGGATCTGGATTTGAGCGCATCAAAGAAATCATAGATGATCTCATTCAGAGGCAGGTGGTATTTCAATACCGCTCTGGTCTCTTCGATGTATTCCATTCCCTGATATTCGCCACGTCTTTCCTGACACAGATCCATGATCGCACCGATAAATTCGGATGTCACCATAATCTCTGCTTTTACCATCGGCTCTTCCATAAAATCAATTTCTGACGGATCCGGAAGATTAGACGGATTGGTCAGGTCGATCACTTCTCCATTGGTCTTGTGCACCTTGTAGATAACGCCCGGCGCAGTTGTCACCAGATCCAAATTGTATTCTCTTTCCAGTCTCTCCTGAATGATCTCCAGATGCAAAAGTCCAAGGAAACCACAGCGGAAACCAAATCCCAGCGCAAGAGAGGTCTCCGGTTCAAACTGAAGTGCCGCATCGTTGAGTTGCAGTTTTTCCAGTGCATCTCTCAGATCCGGGTATTTGGAGCTGTCTGCCGGATACATTCCGCAGTACACCATCGGGTTGACCTTTTTATATCCCGGAAGAGGCTCAGAACATGGATTTTCCGCACCTGTTACGGTATCACCCACACGGGTGTCCTTTACATTTTTCAGGCTAGCTGTAAAATATCCAACCATTCCTGCTGAAAGCTCATCACAAGGGATAAACTGTCCGGCACCAAAATATCCAACCTCCACAACATCAGCAGTTGCACCTGTCGCCATCATATGAATCGGCATTCCTTTCGTGATACATCCTTCTTTGATACGGCAGAATACGATAACGCCTTTATACGGATCATAGAGGGAATCGAAAATCAGTGCCTGAAGCGGTGCATCCGGATCTCCTGTCGGAGAAGGAATCTTTGTCACGATCTGTTCCAGAACCTGATCTACATTAAGCCCTGTCTTTGCCGAGATCAGTGGTGCATCCTGCGCTTCAATTCCGATCACATCTTCAATCTCTTCGATCACACGCTGCGGCTCTGCGCTTGGAAGATCGATCTTGTTGATAACCGGCATGACATCCAGATCATGGTCCAGTGCCAGATATACATTTGCCAGTGTCTGCGCTTCTACGCCCTGTGCCGCATCAACGACCAGGATCGCTCCATCACAGGCTGCAAGACTCCGTGACACTTCATAGTTAAAGTCTACGTGTCCCGGAGTATCGATCAGGTTAAAGATATATTCCTCCCCATCCTTTGCCTTATAAACCGTGCGGACTGCCTGTGATTTGATTGTGATACCACGTTCTCTTTCCAGATCCATGTTATCCAGCACCTGTGCCTGCATCTCTCTGCTGGTCAGAAGACCTGTCTGTTCGATAATACGGTCCGCCAGTGTGGATTTTCCATGGTCAATATGTGCAATAATACAAAAATTCCGAATCTTTTTCTGATCCATATGCATATTTTCAGTCTCTCCTTTTTCTTCTTATCTATATCTGATTACTTTTCCCGTTTGCTACTGTACTGCACCAGAAAGAGTTCCACCGAGAGGATATCTCCCATCTTTCCGATTTTTACATCTTCTTCCGTCTGTACACCGGCTTCTACGATCCCACGCAGCTCTTTCCTGGTAAATGCCTTCGCCTGTGCCCGGTACTTTCCTACCAGGAATGGCATGATTCCCACCTTGGCGGCAATCTCTTTTGGCGGAACCCCAGTACGGTCCATCTCTTTTACCTCCATCAAGATACGGAACTGTCTGGTCAGCAGGTAGAGGATCCGCATCGGCGGTTCCTTCAGTGTCAGAAGATCATAATAGTAATCCAGCGCTTTTTTCTGCTCTTTTGCTGCAACCGCATCTACCATATCAAAAATATGGTTTCCGATCTGCGTAGTACAGATTTCATCAATATCTGCTGCCGTAATCTCCGTGTGGTTCATGCAGTAACAGAATAATTTTTCTAGCTCCTGCCCGAGATTCTCCATGTCATTACCAGTCTTTGCAAGCAGATAGCGCACTGCTGCCTCCGACATCTGAAGCTTCTCCTTTTTCGCCATCCCAAGGATCCAGCGGATCAGTGTCTTTTCATCCTGCCGCTTCAGTTCTACAATATGTCCTTTCTCCTTGATCGCTTTGTAGAGCTTTCCTCTCTTATCCAGCTCTGATTCCACAAAGATCATATAAGTGGTCTCCGGCATGTTCTTCAGATATTCTGCCAGCTCCGGTGTCGCATTTTTCAGAAAACCGGTATTTTCCAGAACGATCAGCCTGCGCTCTGAAAAAAAAGGCAAGGTCTCGGCAAGATCGATAATCTCCTTCGGGTTCGTGTTCTTCCCCTCAAAATAACGATAATTCATCGTGTCACCTTCCGGAACCATTGCTTTGACGAAACGGTTTTTATATAATTTTTTCAGATAAGCTTCTTCTCCGTACAGAAGATAAATCTGCTTAAACTGTCCTGTCTTTAAATCTTCATTCAAACTTTTCATGGACTTTGGATACCATATTCCCTTCCATCTGTATACATACTGACAGCACCTCTGTCTTTCGTATTATATAGGCTTACGCCCCATTTTGCAAGTCTTTCCAGTGTTTCCGCATGCGGATGTCCATAACGGTTTTCTTTTCCGGATGAACAGAATGCTGCCCGTGGTCGGATCACTTCCAGAAGCTCTTCGCCGGTCGCATTTCTTGATCCGTGGTGTCCGACTTTCAGCAGATCATAACACGCCGGAAGTTCTCCTTTTTTCCGGAGATTCTTTATTCTCTCTGCCAACAGCTCTTCTCCGGTATTTTCCAGATCTCCGGTAAAAAGCATGGTAATTTTTCCATATTGCAGGTGAAGTACCAGAGAATTTTCATTTCCATTTTCAGATGGCTCACCTTCTCCAGGCCAGAGACAACGCATCTTCAATTTTCCAGACAGAAAAATAGTATCCATCTCCATTACCCGTACCTTCGTTCCTGCCTCTTCTGCCAGATTACATAATTTAATAAGCCTTTCATCCCAATATTTCTGTTCCGGAAAAATCAGATACTGGATTTCTACTCCATACTTTCTCCGTTCCAGAAGTTCTTCCACTGCATTTAAGTGATCCACATCCCCATGCGTCACCCACACATAATCCAGCCTCTTCACGCCCCGGAATTTTAAAAATGGTTCCAACCGGTATCTTCCTGCTGCATCTACCGAACTGCTTCCGCCATCGATCAGGTAATTTTTTCCGTTTCCGTCCCGAAAGAAAAAACAGTCACCCTGTCCCACATCCAGCATAGTCAGCTCCATCTGCCCTCGTTTCCACTTTGGAATTCCGAGCAGGATGAGCAGGATCCCAGCTGTCACAAGCTGTCTTACCACCTGTTTCCCGGTTTGTCTGCCCTCTTTCTTTTCCTTCCTTTTTCTCCACAAATAAAATAGAAGAACCCCATAATAACAGGCAATCTGCCAGAGCCGTGGTCTTCCCGGAATCCACCTTGCCCCCGGAAGTTCCAGGAGCAGACCGCTCCCTTTTTCATAAAAAAGCAAAATCCACTCTGTTATTTTCCAGAGCGCGCTCTGCATTATATCTCCTGCCCCACACGGAATCAGCATGACTGCCATCCCTGCACTCCCGCAAAGCAGAAGCACGGATGCCATCGGAATTACCAGAAGATTCCAGGCTGACGCATACAGGCAGGTTTCATAATAGTGCCACAATGTAACTGGCAGCAGAAAAAACCAGAGCCTCACCGACATCCGGACACTGTCTGAAAATCTGCCTTTTTTATTTTCCGAACCAATCAGATAGATACCGAGAACCGCAGCAAAAGAAAGCTGGAACCCTGCCGTAAAAAGCCGCAACGGATTTGCCAGAAGCAGACCACTTTCCGCAATCCCAAGTGCCGTCAATCCATCGTATTCCCTCCCTGTCAGCTCTGCTCCCATCCGGATCAGAAACATGGTAAACGCCCGCAGTGCCGAAACACTCATTCCGGTCATCACCACATAGCTCCCAAGAAGCAGACTTCCCACTACACCGGCCTGTAAAATAGAAAATCCGATTTTCCTAAGCCCCCGGTAAAGTCCGTTGCCAAAAAAAGAAATATGCAGACCGGATATGGCAAGCAGATGCCCGATCCCTGCCACCCGGTAAAGTTCTTTCACTTTCTCTTCTGTATAAAAAGAATCTCCCAGAAGAACCGCACACAAAATACCCCCTCGACGCTTTCCCATCTCTCTGCAGATCTCATCTGCGGTCCGGTTCCTAAACTGCCACAGCTTTTCCCGGAAGGAAGTCTTTTTCACCTGTTTTTCCAGAACCTTCCCTTTCCATAAGACTGCCTGGATATTCTGCTGCTTATAATAATTTTTCTGGTCAAAATTGCCCGGATTGGCCGCCGGATCAAAAAATCCCACATTACCTTTAACCAGGATCCGCTGTCCGATTTCCGGACCATTTCCCTTTTCATCCAGATAGACAAGCAGCCTCTCGTCAGCGACTGCTTTTCCATTCCCCATCTCTCTGATCTGTATTTTTTTCAGATACAGGATCAGTTTTTCTTCTTTTCTGGTTTTCTGATAAACCTCGCCTTCCACCATCACTTCTTCCGACTCTTTCCAGAGCTTCTCACACCTTGACACACCGAGTCTTCCAAAAATCTTTCCTCCCCCTGTCAGATACAGTACCAGAATCAGTCCTGCCAGAAGTATTCCGGCAAAACCAAGTCTTCGCTTGATCAACCGATCAATCCTCCTTTATCATTTCCTGGTTTCTGCTCAGAGGTTCATCCAGCTTTATACTCTCCTGATATACAATACTGCTGTCTCCGTTGATTGAAATCTGTACTTCAGAGACATTTCCACCATCGATCACTGAATTTACGATGGAATAGATCACCGTCTCCGGACTGACTCCCGGAGCAATGTTCCGAAGTCCTTCATCAAAATTCAGATAGCAGATATGATCTTTGATCGACACACCCAGCAGCTTTGTTCCTTTTGGTATGGTAGCAAGCAGTCTATTATTGGATGGTCCTCGCATCAGCTGTTCCACTACAACCCGTTCTTTCGACTCATTGCTGTTATACCGCACCGTATCCTCTTCCTTTTGCAGCTTTTCTCCAGATGAATCTGCATAATACAGCGTAAGCTTCATCTCCTGAAAAGAGTTAATAGAAGAGCCTGTGTTCTGTACAAAATCTTCTGCCTGCTGGTATCCATAAGTATTCCCTTTTTTATCCGTAAGTGGCGTTCCATCTACACAGATCATCACCAGATCCACTCCATCGATCTGCGTCAGTGAACGGACAAGCGCTGCCCTGCACAGAACCTCTCTTACCGTATCCATCTTTCCGTAAGCAGCATTATAGTACAGGATCAGCTTTTCATCCTCCAGAGTGTATCTCTCCAGTTTTACCTTTTTCGGCAATGCCGCCTGTGCCTTCACCTCGTCATCACACTTCTGCAGCGCAGACAGCATTCCTTTTACTTCTTCGTCCACCGACTTTCCTGTTCCATCGTAGTCCTTCGGAACCAACGCCGTTCCGCTCTGGTTAATCTGGTAAATCGTGTATTTTGCATCTGCTTTCTGTTCCTTTTTTCTGCATCCCACAATGCCTGTAAGAAGACACACCGCAAGAAGAATGCTCATGATCTGGTAAATTTTTTTCATTCTTCTCATCCTTCCCTCTTGATATAAGTAAGCGGGATCCGGACTGTAAATGTCGTTCCCTCTCCCGGTTCACTGTAGACCTTGATCGCACCGCGGTGCATGACAACCGCATTTCTTGCAATCGAAAGCCCAAGACCGGTTCCGCCGATCTCACGAGAATGGGATTTGTCCACACGGAAAAATCGCTCGAATATATGATCCGTATCTTCTTTCGGAATCCCGATTCCAGAATCCGCAACCTTCAGATAAAAATACTTATGATCCGCATTTAAAGACACGTGTACCCATCCGTTCTCTTTATTGTACTTGATCGCATTTTCCACCAGATTCGTGATCACAAGTGCAATCTTTACCTCATCAATCTCCGCTGTCACCGGACGAAAACTCTCAAATACCAGCTCAATATTACTTTTTGCCGCAAGTGGCTGTAATCTTTTGAGAATCCGTTCTACCAGTTCATTAACATCCTGACTATTAATATTTAAGTTTGCACCCTTCTTATCCAGTTTTACAAGATCCAGAAGGTCATTGATGATCTTATTCTCCCGCTCGATTTCTTCGGACAAATCACCCATGAATTCCCGGTAAATCTCCGTCGGTGCATCCGGCTGCATCAGCAGTGAATCCGCCAGCACCTTCATAGAGGTCAACGGTGTCTTCAACTCATGGGATACATTTGCCACGAACTCTTCTCTCGATGCATCCAGTACTTTATAGCGGTCCCACAGCTTATTAAATGCATTGGAAATCCGTTCCGTTTCATCGTAAGCATTTTCATGGAGATAATTATCTCCATAGCCTCCTGCCATCTCCTCGATCGATTGAGACATCCTTTTCAGCGGCCTTACAAGCAGCATACCGATGATTGCTGATAAAAAGATCCCGATAATACTGATTGCAACCGTTGCAATTCTTGCCTTTGACTGCAATGCCTCTACATTGTCACGCAGACTGTCTGTAGAAACACTGACCAGAATCATTCCTTTTACCGGCTCTTCCCCTTTTTTGACCGGGACTGCCACTTCAATGTACCGGCTCTTTCTGTCATAACTTGCCGGCTTCTCGCCGCGGAAGCATTTGACTACATCCTCGGAAATGATCGTCTTTCCCTCCTCCAGATCATAGGTATCTTCCACAATCCGGAATTCATCATCAATAACAAGCACTCTTCCATTGTAAATATTGGATAACTGTGATAGTTCTGTATCGATCACATCAGAAACTCCCGTTTTCAGATAATCAGAATTGACCAGCTGATTACTCAGAATCGTACACTGGTTTTGAATCTCTGCTGTGCGCACGGATACGGTTCTCTGATCATAGCTTTGCAGAATCGCATTCATCAGGATCACACTGGATAATATGACAAATACACTCAGGATCACCGTTACCCGCACTTGCAGACTTTTTATGAATTTTGGTACAAAAAATTTAACCCCTGAAATAATAGCCAACTCCCCACTTTGTGTAAACGTATTTCGGATCACTTGGATTTACTTCAATCTTCTCGCGCAGTCGTCTGATATGTACATCTACCGTTCTTGCATCTCCCGGATACTCATATCCCCAGACAATATTCAAAAGACTTTCCCTGCTGTAAACCTTGTTCGGATTCATTGCAAGAAGCTCCAGAAGATCAAATTCTTTTGCGGTAAGATTCAGTTCCCTGTCCCCGGAAAAAACTCTCCGGCTTTCACAGTCGATCTTCAGATCTCCCTTTACCACAACTTTACCGCTCGCGCTCATCCCGTCTTTTTTAGCGACCCTGCGCATGATTGCCTTCATTCTGGCCTTAACCTCAAGAATGTTGAACGGCTTTGTGATGTAATCATCTGCGCCATATTCCAACCCGAGGATCTTGTCCATATCCTCGCCCTTCGCAGTGAGCATGATGACCGGTACATCTGAGAAATCACGGATCTGTCTGCATACTTCAAATCCATCGTATTTTGGAAGCATGACATCCAGAAGAATCATATCATACTCTTTTCTTTTTACCATCTCAAGTGCTTCCTCACCGTCGTATGCGCAGTCAACTTCCATATCATCCTGTTCCAGGCTGAATCTCAGTCCTTTCACGATCAGCTTTTCATCATCTACTACCAATACTTTTCTGCCCATCTTGCGCACTCCTCTACTCTACCGTTATCTGCTCCCGGATCTTCTGAAAGATTCCTTCCTTGATCCCGTCCACTTTCTTCAGATCCTCTATCTTCCTGAATCCACCGTTTGTCTCTCTATAAGCAATAATTGCTTCCGCGCGGGACTCGCCAATCCCGCTTAAGCTTAAAAGTTCAGCCTTTGTCGCGGTGTTCAGGTTTATTATTCCTGTGTCTTTTCCCATCCCGGCATCTGCCATATCCGATGGTGAACCTTCTTCTTTCAAAGTCTGTTCTTCTTCTCTGGATGGCACATAAATCCTTTGTCCATCTGTCAGATGTGCTGCCTGATTCAGATAAATCTGTCCTGCTGCCTCCGTCAGACCTCCCGCTGCTTCTATGGCATGCGTGATGCGGTCTCCTTCCTGCAGTTCATATACACCGGGTGATGCCACCTCGCCGCATACATACACCCAGATCGAACCTTCTTTTTCTTCACCACCCGGATCTGCTTTTGCCTTATCCGGCTTTTCTTCGGCAGCCTTTGATTCTGCCTCGTTTTTCTTATCCCCGGCATCCGCTTCTGCAGCAGCCACACTGGTAAAGGTCTCTTCTTTTTCATGGCATGCTGACAGCATACAGCTGATTCCAAGGAAAATTCCACATATTTGATATAAAATCCGTCTTCTTTTCCGCATACATACTCCTTTTCCGCAGAGCATGTCCCCTCGTACTTCCAAGACATGATTATTGTAACGAATTTTTTTCCAAAAGACAACCTATTTCCACTGAAAAATTGTCGTGCCGATCAGAGCGATCCCCATACCGATCACTTTTCTCCAGGAAAATGGCTCTTTTTCCACACCAAATAATCCCACCAGTTCAATCAGATACGCTACAATAAGCTGAGACATAACGATCAGAAGTGCCGCCTTTGCAGGCCCGAGCTGCGCCATACTTTTGATCACGGTCCAGGTGATCCCTGCTCCGATCACACCGCCAAGCAGCATATATTTAGGCTGCACCTCTCCTATCGTGGCAATACTGTCCCTTCCCATGATCAGCCACATTACCAGGCAGATGGCAAATGCACTAAGCTGCACCCAGGCATTGCTCACCCACATTCCTGTCGTCTTTGTTACCTGTGTGTTAAATACCCCCTGCACACTCATCAGCGCTCCCGACAGCAGGGCAATAAAAAATCCGGTCATCTTTCATACCTCCTTTTCTTCTGAAAGTATATCCGATGACCGGCTCTTTTATTCTCTTATTTTTATCAGGCACCGACTTTATGCAAGTGCTTTTTTCAGGATCTCTGCCATCTCATCTACCTGTTCTTTACCGATAACAAGCGGTGGGATCATTCGGATCACATCTGTTCCAGCTCCGATGATCAGAAGTCCTTCTTCCAACGCTTTGGCTGTCACTTCACCCAGCGACTTGGTGATCTGAAGTCCCTGGATCAATCCTCTTCCCTTTACTTTAACGGCTGCATCGCAGGTATCCACGATTTCCTGCAGTTTCTGTGTCAGATATGGTGCGATTTCATTGACATGATCGAGCATATGCTCTTTTTCAAAGATCTCAATAGTCTTGCTGACCGCTGCACAGCAAAGTGGGTTTCCACCATATGTAGTTCCGTGATCTCCCGGTACCAGCGAATTATCTGCAACTTCTTTTGTCATCGCAAATGCGCCGACCGGAACACCGCTTCCGATTGCTTTCGCCATTGTCATGATATCCGGTGTGATTCCCATCTGCTGCCATGCAAACCATGCACCGCTTCGTCCCATACCACACTGTACTTCATCGCAGATCATCAGGATTCCGTTCTCATCACAGATCTTACGGATTCCCTGCATAAATTCTTTTGTCGCTGCGTTGATTCCGCCTTCGCCCTGGATTGTTTCCAGAATGATCGCGCAGGTCTTATCATTTACCAGTGCTTTTACACTGTCAAGATCATTGTAGATTGCAAAATGTACACCAGGCATAACCGGTTCAAATGGCTCTCTGTATTCTTTGTGTCCGGTAAGTGCTACTGCACCCATACTTCTGCCGTGGAATGAATTCTCCATTGCAATAAATTCATAACGTCCGGTTTTTTTTGTGTACGCATATTTTCTTGCAGTTTTGATCGCACCTTCGATTGCTTCTCCACCACTGTTTGTGAAGAATACCTTGTACATACCGGTGATCTTTTTCAGATCTTCTCCTGCTTTACCGCAGGTTGTATTATAATACAGGTTTGATGTATGGATCATCTTGTCAATCTGAGCCTTTAATGCATCATTAAATTCCTTGTTGTTATATCCCAGAGAAGATACTGCATATCCTGCTGAGAAATCCAGATATTTCTTTCCTTCCGGATCATAGAGGTATGCGCCGTCTCCATGGTCCAATACAACCGGATAACGGTTATAAGTTTTTAAAATCGCGTCGTCCTCTTCCTGCATATACTGATTTGCCATAAGAATTACCTTCTTTCTTTGTCTTCCCTTTAATCTTCTTCACCGTTTCTTAAAATTGCAGTTCCGATACCTTTCTTCGTGAAAATCTCAAGAAGCAGGCAGTGCGGAATTCTTCCATCCAGAATATGGACTCTGGACACTCCGTTTTCAATCGCTCCTACACAGTTCTGCAGTTTCGGGATCATTCCTCCGGAAATTGCTCCGCTTTCGATCAGTTCATTCGCCTGATCTACAGTAAGAGCTGTGATCAGAGAAGATTTATCCTCGTAGTCTCTGTATACCCCTTCAATATCAGAGAGGAACGCAAGCTTCTCAGCATGAACCGCTTTTGCGATCGAATAAGCTGCATCATCCGCATTGATATTATAAGTGTTGTAATCATCATCGATTCCAACCGGGCATACGATCGGGAGAAAATCTTTATCCAGAAGATCCAGAAGAACCTCTGCATTGACCTTCTTGATATCTCCTACAAATCCAACGTCCTGTCCTGTCATTGAAAGCTTTTTATCAACTCTTAAAAGTCCGCCGTCTTTTCCACTGACACCGATAGCACGGACACCAAGTTCTTCGACCATACGAACCAGATTTTTATTAACCTTGTTCAGTACCATCTCTGCAATTTCCATGGTCTCTGCGTCCGTCACACGAAGTCCGTCGATGAATTTCGGCTCCATTCCAGCTTTACTTACCCATTTACTGATCTCTTTTCCACCGCCGTGAACGATGATCGGTTTGAATCCAACCAATTTCAAGAATGTAACATCCTTGATGACATTTTTCTGGAGTTCTTCGTCCAGCATTGCACTTCCACCGTATTTTACAACGATGATCTTACGGTTGAAACGCTGAATATAAGTAAGCGCCTCAATCAGAACTTCTGCTTTGTCCAGATACTGCTGCATATCCTGATCCATTTTGCTTACCTCCTAGCTTCTGTAATCTGCATTGATGTCAATATATCCGTGAGTCAGGTCACATCCCCATGCGGTTGCGCTTTCGCTTCCCATCTTCACATCAGCAACTGCTTTTACTTCTTCCTGTGAGAGGATCTCCGTTGCTTTTTCTTCACTGTAATCTACCGCTGTACCATTTTCGATGATCTGGATCTTTCCTGCCTTGCTCTCGAAGAACAGATCCACCTTTTCCGGGTCAAACTGTGCTCCAGAATATCCCATTGCACAGAGGATTCTTCCCCAGTTTGCATCATGTCCTGCAATTGCTGCCTTGGTAAGATTTGAGCATACGATTGATTTTGCAAGTGTCTTTGCAGTCTCTTTTGTATCTGCGCCAACTACAGTTACTTCAAATAAAGCAGTTGCTCCTTCTCCGTCCCCTGCGATCTTCTTTGCAAGGTATTCATTGATCTCATGCAATGCTTCCGCAAAGGTCTTATAGCTTTCACTGTCTACCGTGATCACTTCATTTTCAGCCATTCCGTTTGCAAGAAGAACTACAGAATCATTTGTAGAAGTATCTCCGTCTACGGAAATCATATTGTATGTATCATTAACATCATCACTGAGGGCTTTCTGAAGTGCCTCTTTTGTGATTGCTGCATCTGTTGTGATAAAGCTGAGCATGGTGCACATATTCGGATGGATCATACCAGATCCTTTTGCCATACCACCGATGGTAACGGTCTTTCCGGCAACCTCGATCTCTACTGCGATCTGTTTTTCACAGGTATCAGTCGTCATGATTGCTTTTGCTGCCTCAGTTCCGTTTGCCAGTGTATCATTTTTCTTTTCAGCAAGAGCCTTTACCCCTGCCACGATGCGATCAATTGGAAGCTGCTTTCCGATGACACCGGTCGATCCAATCAATACACCGTCTGCATTAATTCCAAGAGCTTCTGCTGCCGCATCTGCTGTGTCCTTGCAGTAGCCAAATCCTTCCGCACCGGTACATGCATTGGCAATTCCGGAATTGACGATCACAGCCTGTGCTTTCGCACCACTCTTTACAACCTGCTGATCCCATTTTACGCATGCTGCCTTTACAACGTTTGTAGTAAATGTTCCTGCACATTCACATGGAACCTGGCTGTAGATCATTGCCATGTCGGTTCTGTCCTGATATTTGATCTTTGCTGCTGTTGATGCTGCCTCAAATCCTTTTGCTGCGGTCACACCGCCTTCGATAATCTTCATCGTATATAGCCTCCTTTAGCCCTCTTCGATAAATGCTGTAATATTTTCCTCATTTAAAACAAACTCATAGTAGTTGACATCCGGTCTCTTGGTCCATCCGATCGTATTCCAGAACGTATTGCCGATATCATTCTTGGTAAATGCGATCAGTGTGATCTTGTTGATATGTTCCTCTTTCAGAGCTGACATTGCATAGGCAACCATGCTCTTTCCGATCCCATGACAGCGGTACGCCGGATCTACACATACATGATAAAAACATCCGGTTCTTCCGTCGTGTCCGCAGAGGATTCCTCCTACTACTTTTCCGTCTATTTCGGCGATCACACTGGTTGTCGGATTCCTTTTCAGGAATCGTTCCACGCCTTCTTTTGAATCATCTATGCTCCGGATTCCAAATCCTTTGATCCGCATCCAAAGTGCATGAAGCTGGTTATAATCTTCTACTGTCATCGCACGAATAATTGTTGTCATATATTTTCCATTCCTTTTCTTTTTCTGCCGTGTTCTACGGGAACATCGGAACCAGATCAAGACCCTCACTTTCCGGAAGTCCAAAGATCAGGTTCATGTTCTGTACAGCCTGTCCTGCTGCACCTTTTACCAGGTTGTCGATCGCACCCATCATAATGATACGGTTTGTTCTCGGATCGATCTTAAATCCGATATCGACATAATTGCTTCCTTCTACCCATTTTGTTTCCGGGTAAACATCTTTCTCCAGAACGCGGACAAATTTTTCATTTGCATAATATTTATCGTAAACTGCTTTTACTTCTTCCCAGGTAACATCCTTTGTAAGCTTCGCGTACTCTGTTGCCAGGATTCCTCTGTTCATCGGAACCAGATGCGGTGTAAAGTTAATCACAACCTCTTTGCCACTCGCATATCCAAGCTGTTCCTCGATCTCCGGTGTGTGTCTGTGTGTTGCCACACCGTATGCTTTCATATTTTCATTGACTTCACAGTACAGGTTCGGAACCTTTGCCCCTCTTCCTGCTCCGGATGTTCCGGACTTAGCATCAATGATCAGCGTATCCATATCGATCAGTCCTTCTTTTGCCAGCGGATAAGCAGTCAGGATGGAGCATGTTGTATAGCATCCAGGATTGGCGATCAGTCTTGCGCCTTTGATATCTTCTCTGTTCACTTCACACAGTCCGTAAACTGCTTCTTCGATAAACTGCGGACTCTTGTGCTCAATACCGTACCATTTTTCGTAAGTCTTGACATCTTTGATACGGAAATCTGCGCTCAGGTCGATGATCTTAACCTTTGATAAGATTTCTTCATTAACTAATGATGCGCACAGTCCCTGTGGAGTTGCTGTGAAAATCACATCTACCTGATCTGCAAGTTGTTCCATATTATCATCTAAACATACCGCATCTACGATCTGAAACATATTGCGGTATACATCTGCATATTTCTTATCGATATAGCTTCTTGAGCCAAACCATTTAATTTCTACGTCTTTATGTCCTGTTAAAATGCGAACCAGTTCTCCTCCGGCGTAACCGGTAGAACCGATGATTCCTGCTTTAATCATGTAAACCATCCTTTCGTAAATGCCGTATTTGTGTATAGATAGGCATAATCATAAATACTATAAACCCATTAATCCCTATTGTAAAGGGGTTCGCGGGAATTGGGGGAATGTTTTTTTGATTGGTGCGGGGACGCTCCTGCGCGAAATATGTTTGCACGCAACCGCGCTTGCGCTTGCCATGCATGCCTAAAGAAATATCCAGTGGGTATTTCTTCGGCGCGTCTCAAACGCAACGGTACTAGGCTCGGCTTTGCTTACGCTCGCTTTGCCAAGTGCCGGCGTTTTCGAGGGGTTGCTTAGCAAAGATATTTCGCACAGGAGCTGTGCACTGACGAATGGGAACATTCTCCAATTGGGTGGGGCTGATGCTTGTCGATTCATTGTGGTGCAACGGGCGGGAGAGGCGGAAAAAATCCTCATCTGCATGCGGCTTTGCGCATGGCAGATGGAATTTTTTTCTGTCTCCCTTTGGAATGAGAAAGTTTCATATAATTTCAACTGAGTTTGAGCTCAGCCTATTTCCTTAAAAATTATTATTCTATCTATTTTATTTTCCGATTGGTTTAGTATACATGGTTTTATTTGGTAAAGCAAGTGGTTTTTTGATTTTTATGCATATTTCTGTGTATTTTTATGTATAATTTCTTATTTTTATGCATTTATATTTATTTTTATGCATTGTTATGCATTTTTATTATTATAAGATGCATTAGGTCTGTATTCTTTTTATTGACTATTTTAGGAAAATTCAATTACTATTAAGGAAGTGATTGTAAAGGAGTTGTTATTTTATGGAACGGGATCTTACTTCGGGGAGTGTTTTTCGGAATGTGATTTATTTTTCGCTACCTTATTTTTTATCTTATTTTTTGCAGACGCTTTATGGGATGGCGGATCTTTTTATTGTTGGGCAGTTTGATGGGGTTGCCAGTACAACAGCGGTTTCGATTGGGAGCCAGGTGATGCATATGTTGACGGTGATGATCGTGGGGCTTGCGATGGGGGCTACAGTTTCAATCGGGCAGTCTATTGGAGCGGGCGATAAGAAAAGGGCTTCTGTGTTTGTGGGAAATACGGTGATTTTGTTTATGGGGATTTCTCTGGTGCTGGCGGTTTTGCTTCTGTTTTTTGTGAAGCCGGCTGTTGCCGTGATGTCTACACCTGCGGAGGCTGTGTCAGGAACGGCAGCTTATCTGACGATCTGTTTTCTCGGGATTCCTTTTATTACGGCGTATAATGTGATCAGTTCGATTTTCCGCGGACTGGGGGATTCTAAAAGTCCAATGTATTTCATCGCAGTTGCATGTGCGGTGAATATTATACTGGATTATCTGTTTATCGGATTTTTCCATCTGGGAGCTTCCGGTGCTGCGCTTGGCACAACACTTTCCCAAGCGTGCAGTGTTCTGTTTGCACTGATTGCCATTAAACGTAAGCAGACCGGACTTTCTCTTTCCGGAGACTGTTTCCGCCCACAGAAAAAAACGCTTAGCAAAATTCTGAATATTGGGATTCCGGTAGCGCTTCAGGACGGATTTATTCAGATTGCTTTCATTATTATTACGATCATTGCCAACCGGCGCGGACTGAACACAGCCGCTGCTGTCGGCATTGTGGAAAAAATCATCAGCTTTCTGTTCCTGATTCCGTCTTCCATGCTTTCGACTGTTTCTGCACTCGCAGCTCAGAATATCGGTGCCGGAAAGTATGACCGTGCAAAGCAGACACTTCGCTATGCCATGATGATCGCCATTGGATTTGGCCTGGTCGTCTCTATATTGATCCAGTTTATCGCAGCTCCGGTTGTCGGACTTTTCACTGCAGACGCAGCCGTTATTCTTCTCGGTGCACAGTACATTCGCGGATATATCTGGGATTGTATTTTTGCCGGCGTTCATTTCAGTTTCAGCGGCTACTTCTGTGCATGCGGAAAATCTGGAATTTCATTTTTACATAACCTGATTGCTATTTTGTGCGTGCGTATTCCGGGTGTTTATCTGACTTCAAAAATTTTCCCGCACACACTGTTTCCAATGGGACTCGCAACCGCTACCGGCTCCTTATTGTCTGTGATCATCTGCATCATTGCTTACCGATGGTTATGTGAAAAATCCGGAAAATAGAATACAGGATCGGACTCTCACGGATTTCTCCAGATCATCAAAAATGGTGACTCACTACGAGCCACCATTTTTGATGATCACTTATCTGATATGCGCTTCTTCATGTGCAAGCAGCCATTCTTTCTTTTCAAGTCCTCCAGCATATCCGGTCAGGCTTCCGTCGCTTCCGATGACCCGGTGACAGGGAATAATCACAGAGATCGGATTATGTCCGACCGCACCTCCGACTGCCTGCGGCGAGATACTTTTCGCGCCCCGTTTTACTGCAAGGATCTTTGCGATCTTCCCATAAGTAATAGTACATCCATATGGGATTTTTGCGATAATCTTCCATACTTCTTTTCGGAAATCACTTCCTGCAGGTGCAAGAGGAAGTTCTTCCGGATCCGGATCCTGCCCTGCAAAATACCGATCCAGCCAGTACTCTGCCTGATCCAGTACCGGCAAGTCTTTCTTCTCCTCAAAATCTTCTATAATCTTGTCCATATAGTATTTCTGTCCTTCAAACCATGCACCGACAAGTACATCCTCCCGTGCTCCAAGCGTAATTTTCCCGATCGGCGAATCATAGTAGCTTACATACAGCATTTTTCATTCTTCCCCTTTTTCATCCGTCCTGATACCCATGTTTTTGAGGATTGCGAGAGTGCAAAGCACGTAGCAATCTGGTATCAAAGGGGTCAAAATACCTTTGGACCCCAACATCTTAAAAATAAAAACAAAATTCCTTAACTTTTGTACTATTCAAATTATAAAATGGAGATTTTTTCCTGTCAATCTTCTTATCCGCGAATTTGTCCATTTCCAAAGATCACATACTTTTTCGTGGTAAGGGCTTCCTGCCCCCAGTCGCTTTCCTATGCCCAAGCGATCCGCTCATCAATCTGCCTTGCTGCTTCGTCTCCCCGGATCTCTACCCCTTTTGCCGAAAGCCGGTCACAGATCACCGGAAACGCCTCCTCTGCAATTTTCCGGATTCTGTTTTCATTTAGAAGAAGCCGGTCGATCAGTGGCTCTGTCATCTTATTTTTTCTTGCAAGCATAATATCCTTTTGGTTTTCTTCTATTATATATTCCTGTTTGACAGAACCAGCCGGCTTCTCGCTGATTCCAAGGACATTTTTCCCGATACCGACTGCACCGGAAGATACTACGATTATTTCTTTTCCTTTAGGGTGGCTCTTAATTCCATTTCGTTTTTCCTCTTTTCAGTTCATATTCTTAGTAGGTATAAATAAAAGAAGCAGAAAAAGAGTATGCGGCGATACCTTTTTCTGCTTCTTTTTTCACTATCGAATCATAATACTTCAATGACTGAACAAAACCTATCACTTTTTCATTCCATCCGAAATGAACATTTTGAGCTGTATATATTGGATACACGCATTCCCTGATCTGCAATATTGAATTTTCTGTTCTGTGCCCTTGAAGGACACGGTCGATGCGGGAATGTAGGAATGAAAAATACACTGCCTTCTGCCGGCAATGTCAGAACGAAATCAAATATGTTATTCTTATTCATTTTATGCATATCACTCATCTCGCCGGTCCCTTTCTTCCTTTAGCGTGTTACCTTGTTACTTTTTGTTATATTTTACGGATTTTTGTGCAAATGTCAAGTATTTTCCTGATTTATCTTTATATTTTCTGTTTAATCTTCTTCTATCCTTCTTTTTTCTTATTACTCTCTTTCCTTTTTTATACATAATTATGCATATTTTATGTATATTTTTACTTTTATTTGCATAAAAATAACATTTTTAAAAGTTTTTTCATTTTATTATTGCATAAATATAAAAAATGGTGTATAGTGGGTTGTGAATTGAATACAAAAGAAAATTTTTAGGAGGTTTATATACAATGAAAGAAAAAGTAGTTCTTGCATATTCTGGTGGTCTTGATACTACCACACTGATCCCTTGGTTAAAGGAGACATTTGATTATGAAGTAATCTGCTGCTGTATCGACTGCGGACAGGGCGAAGAGCTGGATGGTCTTGATGAAAGAGCAAAACTCGCAGGTGCTTCTAAATTATACATCGAAGATATCACTGATGATTTCTGTGACAACTATATTATGCCATGTGTACAGGCAAATGCTGTTTACGAAAATGCATACCTTCTCGGAACTTCTATGGCTCGTCCGGCAATCTCCAAGAGACTTGTTGAAGTAGCAAGAAAAGAAGGTGCTACTGCTATCTGCCACGGTGCTACCGGAAAAGGAAATGACCAGATCCGTTTCGAGCTTTCTATCATGGCTCTTGCCCCGGATCTTAAGATCATCGCTCCTTGGAGAATGACAGATCTGTGGACACTTCAGTCACGTGACGATGAGATCGCTTACTGTAAAGCTCACGGAATCGATCTTCCGTTTGACGCAAGCCACAGCTATAGCCGTGACCGTAACTTATGGCACATCAGCCACGAAGGACTGGAACTTGAAGATCCATCCTGCGAACCAAATTACGCTGATCTTCTTGTTCTTGGAAATACACCGGAAAATGCACCGGATGAAGATGAATATGTAACTATGACATTTGAAGAAGGTGTTCCGAAGACAATCAACGGCGAAGCCATGAAGGTTTCTGATATCATCCGCAAACTCAACGAACTTGGCGGCAAGCATGGTATCGGTATCGTTGATATCGTTGAGAACCGTGTTGTTGGTATGAAATCCCGTGGTGTTTATGAAACTCCTGGTGGAACAATCCTGATGGAAGCTCACAAACAGCTTGAAGAACTGGTTATCGACCGTGCTACCATGGAAGTTAAGAAAGATCTTGGCAACAAACTCGCTCAGGTTGTATACGAAGGAAAATGGTTCACACCACTTTGTGAAGCTCTTCGTGCTTTCGTAAAATCTACCCAGAAATATGTTACAGGTGAAGTTAAATTCAGACTTTACAAAGGAAATATCATTAAAGCCGGAACTACTTCTCCATACTCACTTTACAATGAATCTCTGGCAAGCTTCACAACTGGTGATATGTACGATCATCATGATGCAAGCGGATTCATCACTCTGTTCGGACTTCCGCTGAAGGTTCGTGCGATGAAGAATCTTGAGGTAAACAATAAATAATTGTATATCCCAATACTGACAGATTTAAAGGACGTTGATATGAAATTATCAGCGTCCTTTTTCTGAGCAAGCCAACGCTTAAAAGGTTCCGCTTTTGGCGAGGGTCTACATGAAATGTAAGTTTCACTCCAACAGGCTCGTCAGGCATAAAATGTCATTTTTATAATTATGCTATAGTAGTTATCAGCCATTTATGATTCATATAAAGGCATATCCACCCCGTATTCTCTATCAATCCCCATACAGATCTGCTCAAATATCTGATTTGGCAGATATACACCTTACTTTCCGCTTTCAGGCAGCTCTCCCGGTGATAGTTTCCCCGGCACAACGCAGTTCCAAGACCGGGAGACGCGCGCAAAGTGAGATCATATTTCAGGCGATACTCCCCCGGTTTTATTTCGGGAAGTTCCTTACAAAATTGCAGATCTGGCATGAATTTCATTCCCATTTCTTCTGCTTTCTATCATTATATGATACCACAGGCACAGTCGTTCTTATTCTGTCAGTTCTTGCTCTTTAATCTTCAACCAGTCCTCTTTCCACTACATTTTCCACGGCATCCATCTGTTCCAGGATTTCTTCACGGCGTTCATCCAAAAGCAAACCTTTGTTGTATTTGTAATACATCGCACAGTCATTTTCCCGCAGGAACGCAATGCTGTACACATTACTGTTGAGTTCCGTGACAAATACTGCCATTTCCTGGCTCTCGCCGAAAGCAGATTCCAGGAATTCAAAGCAGTGATTCAGCGTTTCCAGTGTCTTATCTGCCATTTGCTCTCTCTGCTCTTCTTCGCTGTCAAATGTGGTCTTTACAGACTCAAATTCCGGAGCTTTCCGGTATTCTTCCAATTTGCATAAAATACGCTCCATACGGTGCATTTCCGCCTTTGTAAGCTGTCCGGCGGCCTTCTTCTGTTCAACTTCCCGCCTAAGAGACTGAATTTTCGCAGCAAGGACCTCTCCCGGAACTGCACCTTCCTTTTGCAATTCCTCTTTATAAGCACACAGCTGAGCAAACAGTCCCTCCACAAATTTTTCCATCTCATATTCTTCTTTAAAAAGTTCTGCCATCTTTCCGACCAGAAGATTTACCACACTCAGCCGCTCATCAAACGACGCAAATTTCAAACGTTCTAAGGTATCTTTTTCATAATATCCTGCAAGGATCCGCTCCAGTCCATACTCCTTCTGATACTTTCGGTAAAGCTCCAGATAATTTGCAAAATCCTTCGCTGTCTTCCAGTGCTGGAGGTACTGATGCGCAACCTCACGATCCACCTCTTTACCAAGCTTTTCATAAACCTGGATCAACCTTGACAGGTCTTCCCATCCTCTGGCTGTAACAAACATTTTTCCATCTACTGTATTTTCCATACGATAGAAATTCTCTTTTCGAAGTTCCAGATAAGAAAGCACTGCAGGATGGATTCCAACCTGATACGCATATTCCTTCCAGACATCAAAATCAGCTTCCACATCGATCCGCTTGATCCGGTCCAGTGTCACCACATCAAATTCCCGCACCGACTTATTATATTCCGGCGGATTTCCTGCCGCCACAATGATCCATCCCTCCGGCACACTCTGATTACCAAACATCTTACACTGTAAAAACTGCAGCATAGTCGGCGCCAACGTCTCTGAAACACAGTTGATCTCATCGATAAACAGGATTCCTTCTTTCATGCCGCTCTGCTCTATCTTTTCATATACAGCAGCAATGATCTCACTCATCGTATACTCGGTTACCGAATACTCTTTTCCACCGTAGATCTTTGTCTGAATAAACGGAAGCCCGATCGCACTCTGTCTGGTATGGTGCGTGATCGTATACGCAACCAGTCCAATCTCACATTCCCTTGAAATCTGCTCCATGATCTGTGTTTTTCCAATTCCCGGAGGTCCCATCAGAAGGATCGGTCTCTGATGGATTGCCGGAATCTGATATTCTCCATATTCATCCTTCATCAGGTATGCCTGCACCGCATCCTTGATTTCCTGTTTTGCACGTTTAATATTCATCTATTTCTCACTCCTCTTAAATCTTCTTCATCCAGAACCAGTTTCATCGCCCACGGCGGAACTTCCTGTTCTTCTGCCCCGTCGTCCATAAATACAAACGCGGTCTGGTACAGAGGCATTTTCTGCGGATAAATCCCCTGTCCATCGGTAAAATAGATCACACCCTTCAGTTCAGTGAACCGGTGCGTCGCGATCAGTTCATCAATATAGGCAAACGCCGGCCTGAAATCCGTTCCACCTTCCCCGGCAAGATCCAGCTTTTCCATATATTCCTGTAATTCTTCTTTACAGGTAATCTTCCTGTCCGACTGCACCTGGTCATCACATTGTATAATGTGGATATTGACTCTCTGAAAAAAGCTCCCTGCTTCACTTAAAATACCATAAGTCTCCTCCAGGAATTTTTTTACCAGATCTCCTGAACAGGACATGGAAGTATCGATCACGATTGCAAAATCCTCCACTTTTTTCACTTCTTTCCATTCCTGTGGCTCGATCAGAGGCATATTTCCATAAAGGCGCAGTCCATAACTGTAAAATACATAATCAAAGCTGTCATCATCCACGGTAACCTCTTCCTTCAGTACAGCAAATTTATGCAAAAAGCTGCGGTAGTCATATCGCTGTCGGTTCTCTACCCGGACCTGATCCAGAAAATGCCCGGTATTTGATGCTGCTTCTTTCGAAAAAGTTTCCATATCGGTCTGCATTTTCTCGCTGATATCCTGCCACCTCTGGTTCATTTCGCTTTGTTTTTCATCATCTTCATCTTTTGCCCAGTACTTGTGATCATCCACGGTAAATTCCCGGGTCATGCGCTCCATCTCTCTGTCCGAAAGCTTCCATCTTACCAGTACTCCATAAATTTTTTCCGCTGTAAATACCTTGATTTCCTCTTTCAGATCCCGGTAGGTTCTCTGTCTGATCCAGGACTGGCTTTTTCGTATATTCTGGAGGTTCCAGTCGTCAATCACAGATTCTACCGCAATATCCGCCGCCAGGTTCCATACAAGCTCTTCCCGTCCATTTCTGCGAAATACATGTCGGAAAATGCAGTGCAGAACCAGATGTAGATAGGCGCGGTTTACCTCGATCCGGTTCTGCCTGTACTCACCTCCCAGCATCTGCCCGTTAAAATACATTGTCTCTCCGTCTGTAGCAAGAAGGTCTACCGAAAAATCCTGTACATAATAAAACGCCGAAAGCGCCACATCCATAAATCTCATCTTCATATACAGTTCGTTCCTCGTCAGAACCAGTATTTTATGTCCGATTTCTTCCAACCCCTGTTCTAATGACATTTCTTCCAATCTTTCCACCTTCTTTTACAATACAAACTTTTTCTTCTTTTTTGGAAAACTACGGTAACGCTCGTCCATCAAAATAGCTGAAATCTCGGTCTGTCCTGCATCTGCCGCATAAGTAATCGTTTTTCCCAACGCTTGTTCATCAAAATAATGCTCTCTGCAGCAAAAAAGCAGAATCTCCTGCGGATCTCCGGCGGCGATTTCGCGTCTTTCTTTCACCGCATGGATACAGCTTTCTCCAATTCCTTCCATATGCGCCTTTACATAATTTTCATAGCGCAGCTTTGCCGCATCTTCCAGCTTCCACGGATATCGCAGACGCGTCAGAGCCACACTGAAAATTGCCTCTTCCGAATCTCTTGCTTCAGAAAGTGCAAACAGCCGGTCGTATTTTCCATAATCCAGTTCCCGCCGGTAAAAGCACTCCCTGTACTCTCCACCGGAACCATAATAATGCGTCTCCACGATCCGCGCCGGCGTATTTTCCACCGCATCTGCGTAATATTCCGGAAACAGGATCTTCGTCTCCGTTCCCTGATAACGCAGTGTTGCAATGATCTGATACCGGATCTCCGTCAGAATTTCCTTAAGACAGGACTTATTTCCATCCATAAAATCAATCTCCACCTTCTCCAGACGGCATCCGGTAAATACCCCGCTCCCCATCCGCACGATTGCATCTGTCCCATGGAAAAGTTTCAGATTCATACATCCATAAAACGCATAATTTCCAATTGACTGTACAGTAGACGGAAGATGGATCTCCCTTACCATTCCACCACAGCAGAGTTCTTCCGGCTGCGCAAAACGATCATCCTCTTCATCTGTCTCTGTCTGATAAACAGATGCATTTTTCTCTTCTTCATCTTTATGCAGTGAAAATGTATATGGAGCAATGCGGATGACAGGAATTCCCTCTATCTGCTCCGGTACTTTTATGATTCCTGAATCCTGCCAGATCCTGAGAATTTCAAGTCCATTTTCTATTTTCTGATATTGTATCTTCATAAATTTCACTCCTGAAATTGATTCTGTCTGTTCTATCCAATTAAGGATTATAGCAAAAAAAAGCAGATTTTTCCATTATCCACTTCACACAATATATCGAAATCTCACGAAATATATCGTTATGGACAAAATTATTTACATATCTATAGAATTCCTTTATTCTATAGTCAGATAGTCGGTATGAATATTTGAAGGAGGTTCTTATGTATGATGTCAGGCATGTATTAAGAAAAGCCGGTCTTCGTTCCACGTACTCTGGTTATAACTATCTTGCTTCAGCAGTCGCCCTCGTTCTCAAAGATCAGGAATTTTACCTGAAGAACGTAACCTCTAATCTTTACCGCGTTGTCGGTGAGCAGTATGGCGTTTCCAACATGTGTGTTGAAGCCGCCATCCGTACAATGATCAACAGTTATTGGAATCAGAATTCCAATAAAATTTTAAGCCCGCTGCTTGGTTATCCTGTATTTGACAAACCGACCGCATCCGAATTTATTTCGATGCTGGCTGATTATATCCAGGATCATTCCCCTCGTTAATTATTAGATACTGGTAGAACTTATGCATTATCGCATATCAGCATGGTATATACAGAATAACATTAGTAGGCAGGCATTTAAAAAAGGTGCAGCCTATGAGGTTGCACCTTTTTTATCAAACCGGATTTTCATAATTGGGGACGTTTTTCCATACGCGCTGTTTTAATTGCCACAACTACTATTTGAATCCGTATCAAACTCCGGATTGATTGCATAAAAGTTCTTACTGTTCAGATTATCCTGAACGATCCTTAAACTTTCTCCAAATCTTTGGTAATGTACAATTTCCCGCTTTCTTAAAAAACGAATCGGATCACATACTTCCGGGTCTTTTACAAGCCTTAAAATGTTATCATACGTCGTCCTGGCTTTCTGTTCTGCGGCCATATCTTCATGTAAATCTGTAATTGGGTCACCCTTGGACTGAAAATAAGTTGCTGTCCACGGTGTTCCACTGGCTGCCTGTGGCCAAAGTGCAAGTGTGTGGTCCACATAATATTTATCAAAACCAGAAGCCTTAATTTCCTCCGGAGATAAATCCTTGGTAAGCTGGTAAACAATGGCACATATCATTTCCATGTGGGCAAGTTCCTCTGTGCCAATATCGGTTAAAATTCCTGTCACTTCTTTGTACGGCATGGTGTACCTCTGTGATAAATAACGCATGGACGCAGCTAATTCTCCATCCGGTCCACCGAACTGACTGATGATTACCTGGGCCATCTTCGGATTGGTCTGGGTAATTTTTACGGGATATTGTAAACGTTTTTCATAATTCCACATAAACTAACACCCTCCTTCCTGCCATGGCCATGGTTCCTGAATCCAGTTCCATCTGTCTGAGCAGGAAGGAACAGCGGTATCTACTGTGAGCGGTCCATAATATTTTGCATATTCTTTCAACAACTGGTTCCTTTTTTTATTATATTCATAAAAAAAGTCCAGCGCTTCCTGATCACGAGGATGAGTGTCCAGATAAAGCTTTACATCATCTACCGCAAAGCTCGCATGACCAATCTGCATCAGTAGATCTTTTCTACAAGGTTTGGAATTTGGAATTTCATTCATGCGTTACATCCTCCTTTCCCTTTAAACGGAAGATCAAGCTCTTCGAATATGGTTCCTCTGTGGAATCCTTTTCCGGCTTCGTAAATGTGTCTCCAACTCTGCCATGGCACATAAGCCATTGCGATCGACATTCCCTCCAACGCATCGTCCCGGTCGCTACATCCAGATCGTTCTCGGTAAACAGGTGCTGACATCGATGGATTTCTTCCATCATTGTTCGCCATACATGAATTACTATTACAGCTATTGTTATTATTGCCACATCCACAATTTGCACGTCTCATATATGGATTATTATTTCTGCAATTTTGCATTGTTTTGGCTCCCCTTTCTTATATCTGCAATATTATTGTATGGTAATTTTTTAAAAAGGGTTCTGACTTTTGCATCCGGTATAATCTGATGCCCGTTTCCGTTTCAAACAGGTCGTAACATCAATAATGCCGCCAGACCATTTCTGATCTGACGGCATCTTTCTTTAGTATTTTATGATGTAACCGGATTGCTCCATTGCTATGCAATTCCCGCAATCCTCGAACACCTCATACTCCCATAAAACGGCGTGTTCACACCATTTTATGAATTTTTACCAAGTGTAACCTTGATATCTTTTTCTGTATATTCACCATTCTTATCCGGGATCTGTACGGTAAGCGTTACCTCTTCTCCTGCTTTATAATACTGAAACTGTTCCTGGAGAGAACTCATACCACTGATGGAACTTCCCTCAAAGCCAGTAATGATCGATCCTTTTGTAAGACCGGCTTTCTCAGATCCGCCACCACTCATAACTTCTTTGACATAAACACCGGTCGGCATATTGTACATCTGTGCACCTTCTTCAGATACATCGTATCCCTTGATTCCAAGATATCCTCTTTCTTCATCTGAAACCTTGCTTCTTGTCTCTTTATTCATCAGATTCTGGATAACATCACTTGCATCAGAAATCGGAATCGCAAATCCCATACCCTCTACTGCCGAGCTGTTGATCTTTGCAGAGTTGATACCGATTACCTCACCATTTGCATTCAGAAGAGCTCCACCACTGTTACCAGGGTTGATTGCTGCATCTGTCTGGATGTATTCTCCGTCAAATCCATCAATTGTTCGTCCGGTTGCACTGACGATACCAGTTGTAACAGACTGTCCATAGCCAAGTGCATTACCGATTGCAATAGCAGGTTCTCCAACCTTCAGAGAATCTGAATCTCCGAGTGTTGCAACCTTAATCGCATTCATTGTATCGTCTGAAATTTTATCAAGCGGAACGGCTACGACTGCAAGATCCCTTGCGGAGTCTGTTCCTTTAATCTGCGCTTCCACGCTGTTACCATCATTAAATGTAACAGTAAGTGTATCGCTTCCTTCTACAACATGGTTATTGGTAACAACCAGGAGTTCTGAATCATTCTGGCTGATGATGATACCGGATCCGGCGCTTTCACTCTCCTGCTGGCTGATTCCTCCGAAGAAATTCTGTACTTCCTGTACGCTCATATTGGTAATAGAAACAATTGACGGAAGTGTATTCTCAACAATATCTGATACATCAGAAGTTACTGTACTGGTAGATGTTGTAAGCTTTGCGTTCGATACAGTCTTTGTTGTGCCTACGGTACTCTTTGTATTCTTTCCAAGCAGCTTACCAGTCAGATAACTGGTTCCCTGCATCGTCACACCGCCAACTGCCCCGAATAATACTGCAGCACCTACAACAAGTGCGACTTTCTTTGCGTAACCTTTTTTCGGTTTTGGAGCTTTCGGATTCTGCTGCGGTCCTGCTCCGAATCCCTGCTGATTGTCTGCTCCTCTATTTTCATCTGAATCTGGTCTGTAGTAATTGTACTGATTGTCCATCATTCAAGACTCCTTTCTTTTCCTTTTCTATAGTTAAGAGTTTAGCCCATAATTGTGATGAAAGTGTGATAAAATATGAAAAAAAAGATGAACGGCACATTTTTATGTCGTTCATCTCGTTTATTCAACAGGAAATTCCGCTGGAACTTCCTGCATCACTTTATTCAACCGTTACAGATTTCGCCAGATTACGCGGCTTATCTACATCCAGTCCCTTTGCAACGGATACATAATATCCCATCAGCTGCAACGGAATCACTGCAAGCGATGCCTCAAAATGCTCATCTGTCTTCGGAATATAAACCACAAAATCAGCAGTATCCTCAATGCTGTAATTACCATAAGTTGTAAGTCCCATCAGATATGCACCACGGCTCTTGCACTCTACCATGTTGCTGATCGTCTTTTCATATAATTCCGGCTGTGTCAGCACACCGATCACAAGCGTTCCATCCTCTATCAGAGAAATGGTTCCGTGCTTGAGTTCTCCCGCTGCATATGCCTCTGAATGAACATAACTGATCTCTTTCATCTTCAGGCTGCCTTCCATACAGATTGCATAATCAATTCCACGTCCGACAAAGAATGCGTCCTTTGCGTTTGCCTGCTTTGCTGCAAACCACTGGATTCTTTCTTTATCTTCAATAATCTTTTCGATCTTCTCCGGGATTGCCTGTAATTCGGCAATATAATTTTCATACTGCTCTTCAGTGATTGTATTTTTTACTTTGGCAAACTGAATTGCAAGGATGTAAGAAGCCATCAGCTGTGTACTGTACGCTTTCGTTGTTGCCACAGAGATCTCCGGTCCTGCAAGAGTATAGAATACCTTATCAGCTTCTCTTGCAATAGAAGATCCGACTACATTGACAATTCCAAGTGTACGGATTCCCTGCGCTTTTGTCTCACGGAGCGCTGCAAGACTGTCTGCAGTCTCTCCTGACTGGCTGATAATGATCACCAGACCATTTGGATCCAGAATTGGCTTACGGTAACGGAATTCAGAAGCCAGCTCCACACGAACAGGAATCTTCACCAGATCCTCGATCACATACTGTGCCACCATACCTACATGGTAAGCAGAACCACATGCTACAATGTAAATCTGGCTTGTTCTCCGGATATCCTCTTCCGCTAATCCGATATCAGTCAGATCAATCTTTCCGTCTTTTAATACAGAATTCAGAGTATCCTTAACCGCTCTTGGCTGCTCATGGATCTCTTTCATCATAAAATGCTCATAACCGGCTTTTTCAGCTGCTTCCGCATCCCAGTCAACAGTTTTCATTTTTTTCTGAATCTCTTCTCCGTCCAGATTGTAGAAGGTAATTTCCTCTTTGCTGACCTTTGCCATCTCCAGGTTGCCAATATAGTATACATTTCTTGTATATTTCAAAATAGCCGGCACATCTGATGCAATAAAACTCTCTCCATCTCCTACGCCAAGAATCATCGGACTGTCTTTTCTTGCCACATAAATTTCTTCCGGATAATCCTTGAACATCACAGCAAGCGCATAAGATCCACGAATGCGGACCAGGGAATGGTTGATCGCATCTACCGGTGTTCCTTCATACTTTTTATAATAATAATCGATCAGCTTAACAGCAACCTCTGTATCCGTCTCAGAGTAGAATGTATATCCTTTGCGGAGCAGCTTGTTCTTTAACTCCTGATAGTTTTCAATAATACCGTTGTGTACAGCAACTACATTGCCATCGTCACTCATATGCGGATGCGCATTGTTCTCTGACGGTTCCCCGTGTGTTGCCCATCTGGTGTGACCGATTCCACAGGTTCCCGGAACGGCTGCACCACCATTGGTCTTCTCAAACAGTACTTTCAAACGGCCTTTCGCCTTGATAACTTCTGTCTCTTCTGTTCCATTACGAACAGCAAGTCCTGCTGAATCATATCCACGATACTCCAGCTTTGACAGTCCATCCAGTAAGATCGGAGCCGCCTGCTGCGATCCAACATATCCTACGATTCCACACATTTATCTATATCCTCCAGTCTTTTTTGCGAAAATAAATTTTACTCTTTTCGTTACATTGTAGCAAACATGGGACTTTTTGTAAAGAATAAGCGGGAATAACAATCGTCATCCCCGCCTTTCTCTTTAATCCAGATCAATAAAATCCATTTCGAAAGTATCACCTTTTTTACGCTTTTCTTTCTTGATATTATAATCATCGAACGAATCAAAGTCGTCATCATCAAAATAGTCATCAAACTCATCAACGTTGCGAGTATCATCACTTATTCCTTCGTCATCATAATCATCGTCGAAGTCATCATCATAATAATCATCATCGTCGAAATCATCATCAAAGTCGTCATAATCATCTTCGAAATCATCATCCTGTCTCTTTTTGAACTGTGATTTCTTTTCTGCCTTAACAGGCTGGATCGGTTTTACCGGATTACGTTGTGGCTCATCGTCCAATTCATATTCATCATACAGATCATCCAACTCTCTGTTGCGGTTATGTAACTTCACAACGGAAACAAGAAGGAAGATTACCAGAAGAATAACGATAACTGCTGCCGCTGCTACAAACCAGATCAGATAATCGGAAATCTTTTCTAAAATTGTGTCAAACTTGCTTGCACTCTTCTTATCCGGTGTAGTCGCAGACTTCGGAGTCTCCATTCTCTGATAAGTATGCTCTACAGAGTCATATAAATAGAGGGATTCTTCACCGTCATTATTTACTGCATATAATACATAGAAACCATCGCGGTCCGGTTCATCCCAGATTTCAAAAGTCTTGCCGTTGATCTCCAGATTTCCTTTTGAATACTTTGATGGCATAGACACTTTACTGCCTGCATCAAAAATTACGATAGAATAAGTATCTGAAATCACAACCTGTTCTGCCGGTGAGAAGCTGCTGTCAGATGAATCATACATCCAGAAATCGCCTTTTCCATCACCGTCTACCAGGTAAGCCATCTGAAGTCCTGTCTTTTCCTGCACAGCACCTTTATACGTCGAATCATTATAAGTAATCTCTCCTGCTGTAAATCCAGCTGGTATCATGCTGTCTGAGAAATCACCGGATAAGGTATACTCCTGACCATCAATCGTGACACTTGTTCCACTCGCAACATCCTTGATCTTGCTCGGATCTCCTGCTCCGATCGTAACATCCGCATATCCTTCTTCACATGCCACACTTGATCCAGCGCTGTCTGTAACCGTCGCATCTCCCTGTTCAAGTCTTGTACTTCCTTCCTGGAGAGCCTGGAATTTCATTGTAAACTCAATCCGGTCACTACTTCCGTCACCTGAACCTTTAAATGTCAGATTACCATCCGTGTCTGCATTCACTCCGTCTCCCTCTTCAAATCGCATATAAGAAGGATCGTAAGTCATATGAATAGTCGCGTCTCCGATTACATCTCCGCTGACAACTGCTGTACCTGTGATCGTAAATTCATCCCCGACACTTGTCTCAAGATCAGAAAAGAATATCACACCATTTGCAGCTAGCGCCATCACAGAAAAACATGGTACGATCAGACATACAGACAAAAGAATTGTCGCTATTTTTTTCGTAAACTTCATCTTCATGTACTTTCCTCTTTCTAACCATATTAATTGTAAGTATAAATACTCTTAGACTCTATCTTACACTTTTTATGGGGAAATGTCTACTTGTTTGTAGAATTTCTCATTGTATCAATTTACGGATAACTCCGTTCTGCTTTATTTATCCGAAGAAAAACCCCGGCATAAACCGGAGCTCTTCTCTAATTTACATTTTCTGTTGTTCCGCCTGCATTGCTTTCTGCGCCTCCACCGGGATCTGGAGTTGGTGTTGAATCCGGTGCCGGATCTGGTGTTGGTGTCGGCTCTGGCGCTGGAGCCGGTTCCGGCGTTGGAACTGGAGTCGGTTCCGGCGTTGGAGCTGGAGTCGGTTCCGGCGTTGGAGCTGGAGTCGGTTCCGGTGTTGGAGTTGGTTCTACATAAGTATTATCATCATATCCTCCATTCCATGAATTGTCCCAGGAATTTCCTCCGTCATACCAGTAATCATTCGATCCGTCATTATAATTATACTGATAATTATCCTGCGTATACCCCTGCCATGCATCCGGTGTTTCAATACCACTTGTATCTATACCTGCATCTGGCTGATTCGTCTGCTGCTCTTGATTGTCTGTATTTTCCTGATTATCTGCATTTTCCTCCTGCTGTTTTTCGGCCTCTTCCTTTCGCTTTTTCTGTAGTGCATCAATATCCACATCATTGATCAGCATATCATAGAATTTTGATTTTTTCATCAGCTCTTTATCAAGGCCTTTTCTTCCATATTGCTCGGTAAGTGTCTGCTCATCAGAAAACAGATTCACTCCAAGTGCTAACCTGTCTCCTTCAATTGTTACTCCCATCGCAGCCAACGTGGTCGGGAACATATCCAGTGTTGCAAACTCTCTGTTATGTGTTTTTTCAAATGAAGTGTCCAGACCTTCTGGAAGATTGATAAATACATTGTATACACTACGTTCATAATCTTCACTGACATCATTACAGAAATCAGAATCCATCGTCAAATGATCCCCACTTATTACAATCGTTGTATTTTCATAAAATGGCTGTTGTTGAATCCATTTTACAAATGCATCTACCTGCCTGCTCGAACATGCCATTACATTTGCATACTGGTTATCACCAAATTCATTCTGACACTGTTCACATACATATCCATCTTCAAAATGGGTATCTACCGTCAGCATAGTAAAATTAAACGGTTCATCTTTTGAACTTAATTCGGTCAGTTTTTCCTGCGCATTTGCAAACAGCTTCTGATCCTCATATCCCCACCATACATAATAATCTTCTGGTATCTGTCCGTTTTCTTTTGCCGTATTATAATCACAGATTTCTGTTTGTCCTTTTCCATGACTCTCAAAGTAAGCTCTTCTTCCCCCAAAAGTCGCATCAGAGCCAATCATAAAACACTGGTTATATCCTTCATCTGCAAGAATATCCTCTAAGTTTCTTGCCTGCGAAGAGAAAGAAGACTGTTCTGCAAGTGTTGCATTTACATCATCCGTCTGTTCCGAATTCTTGATCGGTATTCCTGAAGTCTGTGAAAAAATACCTGCCATTGTCCAGGTTCCTCCATAAGCAGGATATCCACCACCCAATTTATCTGAATTGGAAAAATTAGTATTTTCTTCTGCAAGAGTCGTCAATTCCGGAATACAGTTGAAATCCAGTCCTCCTCCATCTCCTTTTGACGCAAAGGTGGATTCCATTGACTCCAGATAAATATAAATCAGATTTCTTTTTTTATCAGGAAACGTAATCTTCGTTGTACGTGGATCCACATAATTCTGTTCAATAAAATGCGATTCTTTCTTCTGACTTACCAGATATTCTTTTACATCCAATTCATCATATACTTCATAAGCCGCCCTTCCTGCACTTCCACATGCAATCACAGCTACAAGAAATAACGCAATCATACATTTTCCATGCTTATTCCTTAATCCTATAATCAGGAAAATAGATAAAAATAATACTAATACTGCCAATGGTACACATGCATTGATCCCATCCAGTACTACATCTGAGTTTGTCCCATCAAGCGGTACTTTCAAATGAAAAATAATTTCATCGATAGACAACAGCCCCCACGTGTCTAATACCCAGTTTCCCAGATTATAAAGAATAAATCCAAGAACCGATATTATGATCATTAGAATACAATAGAACCCATATCCGATACTCTTTATCTTTGGTTTTTTCATTTTCCTTTCATTTCCTTTACTTAGTATTTACAAACATACATAATATAGTAAAGCATAAATATTGGGAAAATGCAAGATTGACAACAACTACAAAATTACCAAAATATATAAAAATATCTTGTAAATTATACTGTTGATATATTTTGACATCAGGCAGGCTGAACAATCGTTATCGCTCTCCGAACTTGCTCTATCGACAATTTTGTAGTTCTTGAAATCTTATCAAGATCATGTTCGCCTTCTGACCACAAGTTCAATGCTATATCCATTCTTGCCTTAACATCAGTGTCATCACGCTCTCTATCCACAATTTTCTACATCGTTTCACACATTTCAGTCACTCCTTTCGGTTCTTCCTTAAAATATCTGACTCTTTCGTAAAGCCTCAAACATGAGTACTGGAAAGCAAAAATCCCCGCATTTTATCGGGGATTGAGCAGACTTTATAGAAATAGATGTGTACATCGAAAAATCAATGCACTCAAACGGGCTACCATATTCAAATTTTAGGATTAGAGCATATCAGACAACAACTTTTTTCAATTTCCTCACCCAAGATTATTCATTAGAATACGATTCAAATAGTGTCGTTATATCTTGAGATGTGACTAAATATGATTCGTGCCCTACAACAGTATTATTTGTTTGAAAATCAATGAGTTCAAACAATTTTGATATGTCATTTGGAACATCTAAATCACGATCTCTATTACCAATGAATTTTACTAAATACAATTCTAAAATGTAAAGACCTGCTAATGCGTTTGCTACATTTTTTAAATTAGCATTTCTAAAGTTATCTATACGTTCATGTTTCACACGATTGTACGGACTCCACCAGTCAGGAGATTTAAAAGTTGGATTGGAACTCCAATTTTTGAATGGTTGCAGTTCAATAGCATTCATTCTTACTTTTTGATTAGGAAGATTGCTCCATTGATTTAACACTAAATTGGTATAGTCCGGCATACTGTCTGCAGAAGTATTCCCTAATTCTTTACATATAGTTTTTAAAATCACATCTACCTCAGAACATATTGCCTGATATTGTTTAACAAATTCATTAGAAAACGTGGTACTATTGGCGTAATCAGCTACTGTATGATCAGAATCATATAAATAGTTATCTCCAAAATCAAAACTGATATATCTTTCTACATCTAAAAAATCTTTTTCCAGAACCAGATAATAACTCCAATGTAAACAACAAAATTTATCTCGATCCATATGAATTCCTCCCTTAAAATTTTATAGACAGTTATATAGTAAAAGTAGCATATGCTCAATAATTCTAATACATTTTCAACATCCCTGATCTTCTCATCATTTACTTCTTAACCTTATCCTTTTACCTTCTTTCACCTCAAACTTCGCAAATGGGAGCATCAAAAACACATCATAATACACTTCAATCATATGATGTTCCATCACTGAATGAACACATATGATCACCATAGCAAGCAACATATACGGATGATTCAAATTTCTAATCATGATAATTGAAATAATCAGCATAACCAGAATAAATACTATCAGACCTAACCGCATCAAAATATTCACATAAGAGCTGTCGATAAAGAAATAGTCTGTTACTGCTTCTGCTGTTCCTCCATTTCCACGCATTGGAATATCTTGTCCCCATATCTGAATATCATACCTGTCAAAAGTTTCTTTTCCTAAAGAAAGCCGGGTTGAAAAAAGAGTATTCAGTTTTGCCATCCATTCAACATCTGGTTGATAAAATCTGGAAACTAAAATCATAAATCCTGCCAAACCATACGGTGCCGCCAGACATAACAACTTTAATAGCATCGATGGTGTATATTTCTTTCCTTTTCTTTCAGCAAATTTATTTCTGATTTTCAAATAAACAACACCTAAAATCAAAAGTACCATTACCGCTTCACTATTCCGTACATCACAATATTTTTCAAACAGAACCACACTGATTATCATCAGTCCAATTTCTATCCATGTGCATCTCGCCCGTCGGAGTACAACCCATGCTGTTATCATAAAAACAATGCCCGCCACAAAATCTGTAGGATAAATAAACCCAAATGACATCCGCACCTGATCTCCCCTATGGTAAACCAAATTCGTGATAACTCCTGTATATCCTGCAATCATCGTACAGATTGTCATCGGAATTTCTACAATCAAATATACCTTTAAAATTTTTCTGTAATCAATATCATTTGCACCAGCAATCAATAATCCCGTTTCAAGCAATGCATCAACTCCAGAATATCTCCTTGCAATTACAAATGATCCAATAATCAGAAATACAAATAATATTTTCTTTATATCCGCTGGTCTCATCACCATATACCGAAATAAAACTGCAAGTCCAATCCCTATCTGAACGCAGAAATAAAAAAATGGTGGCCATGGAATATGCGCCATCGTTGTCCAGCTGTAAGTCAAAATCAGCCATACAGCAAAAATTCCAAGAAAAAATATTTCTGATAGATTGCATTTGAATTCATAAGATGAATTTATCCATCTTTCTTCCACCTTATTATTGATTTGCTTTATCCAATTCATTTTATTTCCTCTCTTTACAGACAGTCTAAATCAGGATATGCTTTTCAACATATCCTGATTTATCCAAACCTTTTATAATTCCTCAGCCACCATCTCCAGTGCCGCCTCAATTACCTTATCCATATCATAATACTTATAATTTCCAAGACGTCCACCAAAGATCACATTCTTTTCCTGCTCTGCAAGCTTTCTATATTCTTCAAACAGCTTATTGTTCTGTTCGTTATTTACCGGATAATACGGTTCCA
>OLNN01000019.1_pt1 | contig 157941 bp, 129 predicted proteins | sample 1672141 | NCBI WGS metagenome assembly OLNN01 (sample SAMEA3136652, study PRJEB25190) | human gut metagenome | biome: human gut; feature: human-associated habitat; material: faeces | place: Austria | collected 2013
TGTCACGCATATATTGTTGGTTCTCAAGCCCACAGCTATCGCAGTGGGATGTAGAAAATCCGCGCCTCCGGCGCTTGACGCGAATAGACTGTTTGAGGTGGTTATTTTGCAAAAATGTCAGGTACTGTAGCCAAAGGTACGCTGCTACTCTTTGTCGGAAACATCGATTCTGATATGTCAAGGAGTTTTGCAGCTATCCAACGTCTGATTCATCGGTTTTGAAAACCTTAGAGGCTGTGTCAAAATCTTTGACACAGCCTCAGGTTGTCGTTAAGTTTCGTTTAGCGCGCTTTACGCTTCGAGGGGCTTCACGTTGATGAACTTGCGGCCTTCTTTTCCGGTCGAAAATTCTACGGTGCCGTCGATGAGAGCGTAGAGAGTGTGGTCCTTGCCGATGCCGACGTTGAGGCCGGGATGGTGGACGGTGCCACGCTGACGTTTGATGATGTTGCCGGCTTTGGCGAACTGGCCACCAAAGATTTTCACACCCAGGCGCTTGCTTTCTGATTCACGGCCGTTCTTAGAACTACCAACACCTTTTTTATGTGCCATTTTTCTTCAGATTTTTTGTGGGTTAAGCTACTACTTCTTTGATCAGCACCTTCGAGAACATCTGGCGATGACCGTTTTTGCGGCGGTAGCCTTTGCGCCTTTTTTTCTTGAACACGATAACTTTCTCGCCTTTCACGAGGGGTTCAAGCACCTCGCAAACGACTTTCGCACCCTCGAGAACCGGGGCGCCAACCTTCACCGTGTCGGCATCCTGCGCGAGGAGCACGCGGTCGAATTCAACCGTGTCGCCTGCTTTGGCTGCGCTGCCGAGATAGTGAACATACAAGAACTTGGCGGGTTCAGCCTTGAACTGCTGTCCTTGAATTTCAACAATTGCGTACATTGTAGTTTATTGGTTTTCAGGTTTCTCCAGCGGGCGGCCGACGTTTTGCCGACGCTTCTCCGGGCCCGTCAGGAATCATCAGCGCGCAAAGTTAGCGAAAAATCCCCGTCTCCGCAAATTTCTCGCCCACAAAAATTTTCAGTCGACGGAGCGGATGGCCATGATGGCGGGCTCGAAGCGGTCGTTCGAGAGGTTCGAGGCTTTCTTGGCGCGCGTCTTGTAGGTGTTGACGGTGTTGGGCGAGTAGTTGAGGAAGGTGGCTATCTTGGCGATGTCGCTGACACCGAGGCGTATCAGGGCGAAGATGCGCATCTCGGGAGTGAGAGTGTGGTCGGGGTCGCCGTCGGCTTTCGCGCGTGTCTCGGCCACGACCTCGGGCGGGAAGAGGTCGTTATACTGGGCTATGAAGGTCGGGAAGAGGCGCAGGAATATCGAGTCGAAGTTATGGAGCATTTCTTCTTTCTCCTTGCGCAGGTCTGATTCGCGGAGTGTGGCGGCGAGATCGTCGAACTGGCGCGCTTTCAGTTTGCGTCCGACGAGCTTGTAGAGCGATTCTATCTTCTTGATATACTCTGAATTGAGGTAGAAGCCGTAGCCGAGATATTCGTCTTTGATCTTTACGCTCTCCGATAGCTTCTGAAGAGTTTCGCGCAGGCGGGCGTTGGCTGTCTCGGTGCTCTCGCGGGCTTCGCTGAGCTCTTTGTTGGCGAGTTCGAGCTGGGCGGTGCGTTCTGTGAGAAGTCTGTTTGTGCGGCTCAGGCGCCGCGCTGCCCTGATATAGAAGAAAAAGACTGCGGCGAGGCTGAGCAGCAGCAGGGCGAGGGCGCCGACGCCCCACCAGAGTATGTTGCGTTCGCGGTTGACGCTCGTGTAGCGCTGTGCTTCGATAAGCGGCATGACGTTGGCTATCTCGGCCTTGCGGTGGGGCGCGTTGAAATAGTTGGCGTCGTCCATGGCAGCGTTGATATAGCGCGAGGCGCGGTCGTAGTCGCCGTCCTGGAATCTCATTTCGGCGAGCACGCGCAGCGACGAGGTCTCGCGTTTCGATTCCGTTATGTCCATTATGGCTGAGCGGGCCTTGTAGAAGATGCCCATGTTGCGGTCGCCGTCTTCGAGGTAGAGGTCGGCGATGATGGCACATATCATGGCCTTCTCGCTGTTGTCGATGTCGTTGCGGAGCATCAGGCGGTTGAAGATGCCGATTTTTTCGGGCCAGGATTTGTCGTCGAGCGTCTTGAAAATGCTTGCATAGCGAGCTTCGTAGCTGTCGGCCGGCATAACAGCTATCACCGAGTCGGCATAGGCATGGCTAAGGAGGGCGTTGTTGTCGGAGAAGGTGCCGTCGGTGAAGTTGCTCATGTCGGAGAAGAGGCGGCGGCAGAGGAAGTAGAATTCCCCTTTCATGCGCGTCGACAACGTTTCCGACTCCGATTTCCCCTCTGATGTCAATATTCCCGTCAGTCTGACGCTCGATAACGGCTCCGAGGTCTCGACAAAATTTTTCCCCGCTTTCCGCGACGGTCTCCCCAGACGCGGTAGCGCCGTGTTGCGGCTTACGTCGACATTGCCGGCCGGCGGTGTGACTCTCAGTGCGGCGCTTGATCCAAACAGCCGCTACGGCGAGGTTACATCCGGCTCGGCTGATGTGACGAAGCGCCTTAATGTCATGCCTGATCTCGGCGACAAAAGCTATACGCCGACTTCTGGCATAGATTTTCAGGTGCTCGACCTCGTCTGGAACACCACCGGCTCGAAAACCGAGTTCGGAAAAGGAACAATCAATGAGGGGGATCATGTATATTTCGCCGCGCGCGTTGTCAATGCCGGATCAGAAAATTCCGCTACCGCAGTGAAGCTCGGAGTGGCCTTCCGTCAGAACGGAGTCGCTTTCAGCCAAGGCTCGAACGGCTTTCTGTGGTGTGACGACGGGCCCTCGCGAGAGCCTCTCGCCGCGGGAGAGCAAAAGCTTTTCCCCGTCAATAGCGGTGCAGCCGGACGAGATTACTGGGTGGCCGACAGAAACTGCGCTAACTTCCTCATTCATGTCAACGACGACGGCTCGCGCGACGAGACCGACAAGAGCAACAACACACGAACCTGTCCGCTTGCAATCCCATATGCAGGCCCTTCATATTTCAGCGATTCTGAAGTCGATAATCCCGACGATCTGACAACAGCTATAATTTCAGCCGCCGCCGACGCTCCCGCCGACGGACGCTGGTATACACTGACGGGCGTAATTCTGCCCGGAATTCCGACGGCTCCCGGAATATACGTATGCGGGCGCCGCGTTGTGGTTGTCACCCGATAGCCGCGACCTCCTTATCTGATAATTCCGGCGTAGGTCACGGCCTGTGCTACAAGATATATCCGCACAAAGTAAGTAAGCAGTTAAAAATAGGGAACTAAAGTAAATAGGTAACAAAGGAAAAGAGGGCATGCCCGCGACGGGTGTGCCCTCTTTGGATGTTATCGGCTTTGTGCGCACGGGGGGACTCGAACCCCCACGCCCGAAGACATTAGATCCTAAGTCTAACGCGGCTACCAATTACGCCACGCGCGCGTTTACGCCACAAAGTTAGCAAATACTTTTCAAACAGCCAACTCTATTCTTCGGCCAGCCCCTTGAACGGCGGGGGAGTGACAGAAGGCTCTGAGTTCTCTGAGTTCTCAGAGTTCTCAGAGTTCTCTGAGTTCTCGGATTTTTCTTTGGCTGCCAGAATCTCGTCGGTGCGCGAAACCCAGGGCCGTTTGCCGAATATGTTCTCGACATCTTCGGTGAAGATGACCTCGCGGCTGACGAGCACTTCGGCAAGCTTGGCGTGGCCTTCGGCGTGCTCCTTCAGCAGAGCCTTGGCGCGCTCGTATTGCTCGGATATGATGCGCGACACCTCTTCGTCGATAAGGCGTGCGCGCTCGTCGCTGTAGGGCTTCGAGAAACCGTATTCCTGACCTGTCGAGTCGTAGTAGCAGACGTTCGGCAGGCGGTCGCTCATGCCGTAGTAGACGACCATGGCGTAGGCCTGCTTGGTTACGCGCTCAAGGTCGTTGGCGGCGCCTGTGGAGATGCGGCCGAGGAACAGCTCTTCGGCGGCGCGGCCGCCGAGGGTGGCGCACATCTCGTCGAGAAGAGCCTGTTTCGGCGTTATCTGGCGCTCTTCGGGCAGATACCAGGCTGCGCCGAGAGCCTTTCCGCGCGGAACGATGGTGACCTTTATCAGCGGGTTGGCATAGCGCAGGAACCAGCTGACAGTGGCGTGGCCCGCTTCATGGATGGCGATAGCCTGTTTCTCTTCGTCGGTGGTTATCTTCGAACGCTTCTCGAGACCGCCCACGATTCGGTCGACGGCGTCGATGAAGTCCTGTCGTCCGACGGAATGCTTGTTGTGGCGCGCGGCGATCAGGGCTGCCTCGTTGCAGACGTTGGCTATGTCGGCTCCCGAGAAACCGGGCGTCTGGCGTGCAAGGAGGTCTACGTCGACAGTGTCGTCGGTCTTGATGTTGCGCAGATGAACCTTGAAGATCGCCACACGGTCGTTGAGGTCGGGTAGTTCCACATAGATCTGACGGTCGAAGCGCCCGGCGCGCAGAAGGGCCTTGTCGAGAATGTCGGCGCGGTTTGTGGCGGCGAGAATGATGACGCCGCTGTTGGTGCCGAAGCCGTCCATCTCGGTCAGAAGCTGGTTGAGGGTGTTTTCGCGTTCGTCGTTGCTGCCCATGTTCGGGTTGCGGCCGCGGGCACGGCCAACGGCGTCTATCTCGTCGATGAAGACTATGCAGGGGGATTTCTCCTTGGCCTGACGGAAGAGGTCGCGCACACGCGAGGCGCCGACACCTACGAACATCTCAACGAAGTCCGATCCCGACATCGAGAAGAAGGGAACGTTGGCTTCTCCGGCTACGGCCTTTGCCAACAGGGTCTTACCAGTTCCCGGAGGGCCTACGAGCAGCGCTCCTTTCGGAATTTTGCCGCCGAGGTCGGTATATCGTTTCGGATTCTTGAGGAACTCTACAATCTCTTCGATTTCGGTCTTTGCCTCCGACAGTCCGGCTACATCCTTGAATGTGACCTGAACGGGGCCGTCCTTGTCGAAAATCTTCGCTTTCGACTTTCCGACGCTGAACACGCCTCCGGGGCCTCCCGAGCCGTCCCCCTTGCCGCTCATGCGGCGCATCATCCAGAACCAGAACACGAAAATCAGAATCAGCGGGCCGAACGACCAGAGCAGTCCGGTGAAGTCGCTGCTTTTCTCGAACTTGACTTCGCCGCGGAATTTGCCTTCTTGCTGCCACTGGTCGATTTTTTCCTGAAGCTTGTCGGCCGACGGGATGTCGGTTATGATCTTCGCCGTCTGGTTGCTGCCGCTCTTATACTGGCTTTCGTGGAACACTTTCCGGGCCAGCGAGTCGTTCAAGACGGCCTCAGCGGTGTTCTTGTTGGTGGTGACGATTATTTTCTTGACGCCTCCCGAGGCAACATACTGCTCGAATTTCGAATACGACACCTCTTTGCTCAGCGAGTTGTCGTCGATATAGAGCATGGCTACCAGAAAGGCAATTATCAGGGCGTAAGCCCAATACATACTGAATTTTATGACGGGCTTTTTGGACTTGTTAGGCTTTATCATGCGGTTAATGTCAGTCTAAGTCGGGAAGATTGGTTATTTTGGCGTCGCTCCAGAGCTCTTCGAGGTTATAGAGGCGCCGTGTGGCGGGCTGAAAAACGTGGACGAGGGTGTCGCCATAGTCGATGACGATCCACTGGGAGGTTTCGTATCCGTCGTATCCGTAGGGCTTTATGCCCTGTTGCTCGAGCAGCTGCTCACGAATATTGTCGGCGATGGCGCTGACCTGGGTTGTCGACGATCCTTCACAGATAATGAAGTTTGCCGCCGGCGTAGAGTTGATAGCGCTGAGGTCGACATGGGTTATGGCGCGCCCTTTGCGGTCGCGTATGCTTTCAGTGATGCAGTCGAGTAATGTCTGCCCGGAGGGTTGTGTCATGCTTCGGATTGAATTAGTTCGCAAAAGTAACGAAAATAGTTCAGACAACGGAGGTTCCGCTGCTTTTTCTATCTGATAAACAAATTACGGGCCTGAAAGATTAAAAGTGTGTTAAAAAATGCTGTCCGCGGCTTCGGCTGACCTTCTGACGACGAACGCGACAGGGGTTATTCTGACTGCGAAGGGGGTCACACCGCGCGTTCTCGGCTTCGGACCGAGATGGTAATAGAATGTCTGGCGTTTGTCCCACGAGCTGATGTCGACGCGGCGCGTCTCTCCGGCGGGGATGTCGGCGGCGACGGCGACACGGCGGTTGTGGAGCTGGCGCCCCTGAAGGTCGAGATATTGTATGTCGAGGATTACGGCCGATAAGCGTTGCCGGGTTACGTTGGTGACGAAAAACGACTCTCCATAGCTGCGCAGCGGCTTGTCGTAGCCGCTGACGGTAATCTGCCCCGGCGTGGCGATGACTGTGTCGCAGGCAATCGTGTCGGCGTCGGCAACGGGCGCGATGTCGACGCGGGTGTGGCGCCGAAGAGTGTTGTCGGCTGCGCAGACGATGGCAATTGCTGCCAGAAAAATCCAGACGAGGCGTTTCATCAACGGCAAATTTACCTATTTCCGTCCGAACGTCAAAATTTAATGGGCGCCCCGTCGTTGTAGATTTATTTTTAGGACCTGTTTCTGAAAAATTATCAATATCGAATCAGATTCACAGTGGTTTATGATTGCGATGTTGAGCCGGTTGTAGAGTTTTTGAAAATTCCGCATTGAGTTTTTGTGTGGCTTTTTTCTTGGAAATCGATTTTTCAGGGCGCTAATTTTGCGGCAGTAATTCAAATTCCAATCATTTCATTCAACTCCATGAAAAAACTACAGATTATTACCATTACGGCACTGATGGCTTCCGGCGTTGCTTATGCCGCTCTCGACTGGGACGGCGTCGACAACCTTGCCAAAGGAGCGTCAGTGACTCTTTCATCAAATGATTCAGAAGGCAACCGCGCCGCTATAGTCGATGACAATAACGGCTCGGGCTGGCAGGCCGCCGGCGGAGCTGTCAATCCCGACTGGGCGCTCATCGACTTGGGCGAATCGAAAGCTTTCAAAGATATTGAAATAAAATGGGAGGCTTCTCATCCGAATACTTATAAGGTTTATGTAACCGACAACGCTCCTACTGTGACTGCCTCGGGCGACGAGAATGTAATCGATGCCGCGTGGCTGACCGCAAACGATTCAAAGGCTGTCGAACGCGACATTACCGGCGAAGCTTCGGTCGATGACCATATCACCGGCGATTTCTCGGGCCGTTACCTGCTTATTTACGACCTGACCGACAATAACTGGGCAAGCCAGTATGGCATGAGAATTTTCGAAGTGCGCGTAGGTGACTTCAGCACACTGGCCGACCGTATTTCGAAACTCGCTCTCGACGATGTATCGGTTGTCCGCGGCGAGACCGCCACTGTTAATGTAAAGGCAATGACTGCCACAGGCGAAGGCGACCTCTCGAAGGTGACGAACCTGCGTCTTGAGGCGTCAGACCCCTCGGTGACTGTGACCGACAAGGGCAACGGCCAGTTCGAGGTTGTTCCCTCGGCCTACGGCAACTATACGCTGACAGCCTTCGGTGCGGCCGACGGTAAAGATCTGACTGCTACCGCAAAACTGACATCGAATCCCGATGCAAGCACATATCTCATCAATGAATCGATGACCTTCCAGGCCGACGCCAAGAACGCCAACGGCGAAGATAATGCCAAGAACGCTTTCGACGGCAATGACGGCGGAAACGGCTGGATGGCCGGCCGCGACGGCTATGGCGAGAATGAAGCTGCCGGAGAGCATCTCCACTGGCTGCTTCTCGATATGCAGAACGAATATAACATCGAGCTTATCACCGTCAACTGGGAAGGCGCAAGCTCGAACCGCTACGACATCTATGCCGTTCAGACCCTCGACGACCTGAAGGCCCTGACTCTCGAATCAGAGGCTACTTACGGAATCAGTCTCGCTCCGGGTGTGAACGCCCGAACCGACTGGTTCTATGGCAAAGAGCTTACCGAAGTCCGCTATCTGCTCCTTGTCAGCCGCGAGAACGGCAGCCCCTACGGACTGAATCTCCGCGAGATGCGTCTCTATGGCAAGACTTCCAGAGATCCCGAGGCCAGCGATATCCGCATAGCCTACGAGGGCGATGCTATCGCAAATGTCGGTCTGCCTCTGACCGCCACTGTCATGGACCAGTTCGGAAATGCATGGTCTGATCAGGAGGGTATCACTCTCGCAGTCACCGACGGCGACGCTACAATCGACGCCAACGTCCTTACCGCTGCCAAACGAGGCTCTGTTACTGTTGAGGCTACATGGAAAGAACTCAAAGCCACAAAGACCATCGAGTTCAAGGCCGACATCAATGAGGCTGTCAACCGCGGCAAGCTCACAGTCGAGGCCGACGCCAAGAACGCCGACGACGCCGACAATGCCGCGAACGCTTTCGACGGCAACATGACCACAGGCTGGATGGCAGGCCGCGACGGCTACGGAATAGAGGAAGGCTTCGAGTCTGCCGGCGCTCACGAACACTGGCTAAAGGTTAACTTCTGGCGTCCGTTCAACCTCTATATGGTAAGCCTCAACTGGGAGGGCGCGAACTGCAACGACTACGAAGTATATGTGCTCGACACCGACGAAGTTCCCGAATCGTTCGACGGACTGACCCCCGCGCTGACCTACTATGAGAATCCCCGTCAGGCCGCCCGCACTGACAATCTTTTCGGCGACCTCGAGAATGTGAAGACTCTTCTGTTCCGTTTCAGGAACAACGCCACAGGCTATGGCCTCAACCTCTTCGAAGTGAACTTCTACGGAAGCCCCTCCGAGGAATCGGTAGCCAAAGCTATCACTCTTGAGACAAATGTCGGCGAGGCTGTCAAGATCAACGAAACCGGCGCAGCTCTCATTGTCAGCGCTGTCGACCAGTATGACGACGCCATGACAGTTCCCGTAAGCGTCGAAGGCACGGGAATCAGCTACGATGCCCTGACCGGCGCCCTGACCGCCGAAGCCGAAGGTTCGGTAGAAATCACCGCCGGCGAAGGTGACATTGCCAAGACTATTACCATCGGTTCGTTCGACGGCTCGACACAGGCCAATATCGCTCTGGTTGCGTCGGCAACCGTCGACAATGGCGACAATGCCGCCGTGGTTCTCAATAAGAGCGAATCAACCGGTCTCGAAGATATGTATCAGCCCAAGAACCAGAATATGGCCCCCTATAAGCTGACTATCGATCTCGGCAAGGAATATCCCGCCGACGTAATCGAGGTTATCTGGGAAACAGCCCATGCTTCGGACTTCGAAATCCTGACTGGCACCGATCCCAACGCCCTTACCGCGGCCTACACCGTTGCCGGACGTGCGCTGCGCGGCTATGACAACGTCATCGATCGCACTATGCTCGAAAAGAACACTCCGGTACGCTACATTCAGATCGATGTCACAGGCCACGCCCACGAATATCCCGCAGCTATCCGCCGCGTGCGCCTCTACAACGCCGACTCCGCCGAAATGCTCGGCGTCACCGGCATCACCGACATCACCGTCGAGCCCGCCAAAGCCCGCACGATCTACAACCTTCAGGGTATCGCAGTGCCGGCCGACCGCATGGAACGCGGAACCATCTACATTGTCGACGGTGTTAAAATGATTATTAAGTGACCGTATAATTAAGGTAAATATATTAACTGTAGTGGACGCTCCCTCGCCGGTGAGGCGCGGGAGCGTTTTTTTAAAAGCTATCCTTCCATATCAGACAGTCAGTCTATATCGACGCCGTGAACCTCGCCGACGCCAATCTCGCACTCGGCTGTCGTGCGTGGGCATCGAGTTCAAGGGGCGACTAACCGACGGCCTCACTGCCGGCAAACGCTGGGAGAGCGAATGGAAGAAAGACGGCGAGTGGATTGCCGTTGATCTGAAGCATGAGTTTGAGCTTACGCGCGTCAGACTGTTCTGGGAGAATGCATACGCCACAGCTTTCGACATAGAAGTGTCGGCCAACGGCGACAACTGGACTCAGGCAGCTTCGGTCAGCGACGGAAAGGGGGGGCGAGGAAGACGTCGCACTCGCTTCCGGAACTCACGGGCGCTATATACGTATGCGTGAAATGGGTCGCGCGATGCCGGAATACGGCACAAGCCTATATGAGATGGAGGTCTACGGTTCGCGTCAGCTCAGCACGATTATCGATGCCATTGTCGATGAACGGGCCTACGACGGTGTTGCCTACGATCTGCGCGGCTATCGCGTCGAGTCCGATGCTCCCGGAATTGTCATTACGGCTTCGGGGAAACGGCTCAACCGCTGACCCGCGGCCAACCACGACAAAGGAGCGCTCTCTCGCGGGAACGCTCCTTTGCTATATAAAATTTCAACAAAAAAGCCAATAGAATTATTGATAATAGCAAAGGGGCGCCTCCGCACAGGAAGGCGCCCCTTTTTCAGGTATTGTTGTTATTCTTTAGAGAATCACTTTTGTGGCTTTGCCGTTCTGAACGCGGACGAATACGCCGTTTTCGGGGTTGGCAACGCGCTGGCCCATGAGGTTGAAGTAGATGGCGGGAGTGTTGTCGGCATCGATAGCTTCGATAGCGCCTTCACCGGCTGTGCAGACCATCTTGACCTTTTCGCCGTCGATGGTAACAGTAACGGTTACGTTGGTCCAGTCGGCTGCGATATGCATATTGTTCTGACTGTCAACTGGGCCTACGAGTTCATATTCCTTACCGAGCTCAACAGCTGTAACGTCTTCGGGAAGGATGTAGCAGTTCGACCATGCACCGTTTTTGTCAACTTTGAAAGTGAATTTATCGGCAGTGGCGGCGTCTACGGTCTTGGTGTAGACATTGTCACCGGCTTTGGTCATGATGGTGTTGTCGTTGAAGTTCCATTCGAGGGGAGCTTCGCCTACGAGATACCATGCTTCCTGCTCATCTTCGATTGATTCGGGGGCAAATTTGATTGTCAGGGCGTTGTCGGCACCGGGAACGATGGTGACGGTGACGTTCTTCAGAACTTTACCGGCGGGAAGGTTGGCGTTTGCGCCGTTGAATGTCAGGGCGACATCTTTGTTAGCTTCTACGATATCACCTGCAGCGGCAACGCCCCAAGTGATGTCCCAGTTCTTGACTTCATCGGTGTATTTCACAACCTTGAAGTCGCCCTTGATTTCGGCGATCTTCTGGGTGAGCACGCCATCAACTTCTTCGAAGAGGTTGTTCTCAAGGCTCCATCCGTTATAGGTTCCGGGCATTGCCCAGATGTCGGCGGCGTTAGCGTTGAAGCTGATTGCTGCGATAGCAGCGCAGGCAAGAGTAAAAATTTTTTTCATGTTGTTTTTTTATAGGTTAATAATTAGGTTTTTACACAATAATATCATGGCTGATTCGGGAGAATTTTAACCGGAAAAGACGATGATATAAAAACGATAGGTCTTGAAGTATGGTATTTTTACTTTCGCTGCAAAGTTAGAAAAAGTTTTTTGGAATCGGTTCGAAAAAAATTATGTTAGTAAGCATAAAAACAGCTAATGTCAATAATATTAGCTGTTTAAGTGTTTGGTTTAGTAAGTTGGGAGGTAAGATTACAGTTTCGAGAACTGCCTTATTTTTTTGAAATAGAAGGCTGTCAGGATGTTCGGCCGCCCGTTTATGTCGGCTTCTGATTCAAATTCCGATTCATGAAGTTCCTTAGCCATCCGGCGATAGTCGCGGTGGGCTTTCAGCACGGCCGAGGCATTGGCGAAATCGAGCGTCGCCATCATTTTGGCCCATGCCACAGTGTCGAGCAGGCGTCGGCGAATCAGTGCGCTGCGCCGACGTCCGGCGGGCAGGTTCTTGCGCAGCATCAGAAGATTGTTGCGGAAATTCAGATAGGTTTTGCGCGGATTCTCGGCCGGAAGCGAGCCTCCGCCGAGATGGAACACTGCGGCGTCGCCGACGGCGACAACGCGTCGGCCCGATCGCCGCAGGCGCCAGCAGAGGTCGATCTCTTCCATGTGGGCGAAAAACGAGGCGTCGAGACCGCCGACGGCTTCATAGTCGGCGGTGCGTACCATCAGGCAGGCGCCGCTGGCCCAGTCGACGTCGACAGTGTCGTCGTATTGTCCGTTGTCGGGTTCGACCGAGGCGAATATGCGGCCGCGGCAATAGGGATAGCCGTTGCGGTCGAGGAATCCGCCGGCGGCACCGGCATATTCGAACATCGCGGGGTTGCGGTAGCTGCGTATCTTCGGCTGGCAGGCCGCTACGTCGGGATGAGCCTCCAAATAGTCGAAGAGCGGTGTCAGCCAGTCGTCTTTTACGGCTACGTCGCTGTTCAGCAACACCGTGTAGCGGTAGCCGGTCTCGCGCAGCGCGCGGTTATATCCGGCGGCGAAGCCGAGGTTTTTATCGAAGGGGAGAACGGCGACATCAGGAAAGTCGCGGCGCAGCAGTCCGAGGGATCCGTCGGTCGAGCCGTTGTCGGCCACTATGACGTCGGCTATCCGGCGCGGAGTGAAGCGGTCGACCGACGGCAGAAACTCGCCGAGAAGTTTCTCACCGTTCCAGTTCAGTATGATTACGGCAACAGGTTTTTTCATTCTTTTGAGGGCAGATTGACGAAATGATGCCAGCGGTTGTGGCTCCAGAGCCAGTTGGCGGGCTGGCGACGCAGCGTTTCGCTGAGCATGGCGAAATAGCGGCGCGTTATCTCATGCTCGGGCAGATCGCGCGGGCTGTCGGTTATAAGTCGTGTCGTTATGTGGTAGTGGCCGCGTCGCGTCTTCGACATGTCCCAGTAGACTACCGTCGTGTCAAGCTTGCGTGCAACTGTCTCCGTGCCGGTTATGACCGGGGTCTGACGTCCCATGAAGTCTACCTCTACCACCGGGTCGTTGTGGCTCGGCTTCTGGTCGCTCATGAAGCCGGTGACCCACAGCCGGCCGTCGCGGCGAAGGGCGAGCAGATCGCGGAACGACCGGGCTTTCGCCAGCGAGCGCGAGCCGAATCGCGAGCGCAGTGTCAGAAACCAGGCGTCGGAGAAGCGCGAGCGCAGCGGACGGTAGATCTGGCAGAATGCCACGCGCGAGTTGTCGGCGTAGCGCGACCAGAGGGTGACCGATGGCGCCCACTCCCAGTTGAAGCAGTGGCTGAAATAGACCGTGACTGAGCGACCCCGGGCGAGGCTTTCGTCGATTATGCCGACGCCGTCGAAGGTCATGCGGCGACGCATCTCGGCGTCGCTGATATGGGCGAGCTTCAAGGTCTCGACGGCATAGTCGGCGAGATTGCGGTAGAACTGCTTCTCGATCCGGTGCAGTTCCTGAGGCGTCTTTTCGGGAAAGGATTCGGCGAGGTTGCGCGCCACGAGCCGGCGGCGGTAGCGGACAATGTAATAGGCCAGGGCAAACAGGATGTCGGCCACGCCGTATAGAAACCAGAACGGAAGGTGGCCGACGGCGCCGAGAATGGCGAATCCGATTCGGCGTCCCGAGCCGCCGAACGAGCCGTCGGTGTCGGGCATCGGTTTCATACGGACACCTCCCCGACCATATCGCCGTTGCCGAGCGGTTTTCCGAGCCTGACGCCGACGATGTCGCCCGAAGCGTGCCCCGCAGCGTCGGGGAGTTCGACGCGCAGATAGTTGTCGGTGAACCCGGCAACGGAACCGTCGTCGGCGATATGCTCGAGAAGCACGGGGCGCACTGCTCCGGTGAATCGTTCGGAGAACCGGCGCAGTTTCGCCTCGCTGAGCGCTATCATGGCGCGCGCACGCCGGTGTTTCTCGGCTTCGGGAACAACAAAGGCGTCAAGCCCGAGGGCACGGGTGCCGCGCCGCTCGCTGTAGGGGAAAACGTGGAGGCGCGATATGTCGAGCGAGTCGACGAACTCGCGCGAAGCCTCGAAAAGCTCTGGAGTTTCGCCGCGCGCGCCTGTTATGAGGTCTACACCTATGAATGCATCGGGTATCAGGCGACGGATCTCTTCGATCTTGTGGCGGAAAAGCTCCGTCGTATAGCGGCGTCCCATAAGGCGCAGCACGGCGTCCGATCCGCTCTGGAGCGGAATGTGGAAGTGGTGCATGAAGCGGGGCGACGAGGCGCAGAAGGCGATGATCTCGTCGGTGAGCAGGTTCGGCTCGATCGACGATATCCTGTAGCGCTCGATGCCGTCGACGTCGTCGAGCGCACGGCAGAGGTCGAAGAATGTCTCCCCATGGCCGGCGCGGCGCCCGAAATCACCGATATTCACGCCTGTTATGACTATTTCGCGGCCCCCCTCGGCGGCTACTTCGCGTGCCTGCCCGACGATCTCGGCTATCGAGGCCGAGCGGCTGCGGCCGCGCGCCATCGGAATCGTGCAGTAGCTGCAGCGGTAGTCACAGCCGTCCTGAACCTTCAGGAAGTAGCGGGTGCGGTCGCCGCGCGAGCATGAGGGGGTGAACGACGTGATGTCGTCGGCGGGTGTCACATAGCTGCGCGCACGCCGCTGGGCGAGCCAGTTGTCGAGATATTCTGTCAGCAGTCCCTTGCGGTCGTTGCCTGCCACGATGGCCACGCCCGGGATTGCCGCGACCTCGTCGGGGCGCAGCTGGGCGTAGCAGCCCGTTACGATTATGGCGGCGCCGGGATGGCGCCGGGCGGCGTGGCGTATGGCCTGCCGGCATTTTTTGTCGGCTTCGGCGGTGACGCTGCAGGTGTTGACGACGACGATGTCGGCGCAGTCGCCGGCATGGACGCGGCTTATGCCATGGTCGGCCATCAGGCGCGCCACAGTGGAGGTTTCGGCGAAGTTGAGCTTACAGCCGAGGGTGACATAGTCGGCTGTCAGGGTTCCGAACGTTTCGCGGTCAATCATTTAGTTTTTTTGGTTGCACGGCGGCGGCGAAGCTTGAGCACCTGGGCCGAGCGCGCCGGCAGATAGAGTTTGAGCCATCCGAGGCCGAGAGGCGAATAGAGCGGGTCGGGCACGGTGAAGTGGGCCACGCTCTCGTCGATATTGCCGTAGCCGCCGAAGCGCGGGGAGTCGCTCGACAGCACGACGTTGTATTCGCCCGGTTCGGTCAGCACGCCGTAGTCGGTGAAGCTGCGCGACGGACTGAAGTTGAACACGAACACGAGGTTGCCGCGGCGGAATGCCAGAACCTGATCGTCGTCTTTCTCCCAGAGCTTCACCACCGGAAGGGCCTGGAAGTTGTAGGTTCCGCCGATCAGCTCTACCATGGCGTTGTCGAAGGCATTGAGATATTTGTATTTGAGATCGTCGCGGTCGACGAGCTCCCACTGGCGGCGGGCATATTTATAGCTCCACCCGTTCCCCTCGCGCGGGAAGTCGATCCATTCGGGATGGCCCCACTCGTTGCCCATGAAGTTGAGGTAGCCGCCGTTGATAGTGGCTGCGGTCACGAGGCGCAGCATCTTGTGGAGCGCCATGCCGCGGGCTACGGTCATGTCGTTGTCGCCGACCATCATGTGCCAGTACATCTCTTTGTCGATAAGGCGGAAAATCACCGTCTTGTCGCCGACAAGGGCCTGGTCGTGGCTTTCGACATACGACACTGTCTTTTCGTCGGCACGCCGGTTTGTCAGCTCCCAGAAAATCGAGGTGGGGTGCCAGTCTTCGTCGCGCTTCTCCTTAAGGAGCCTGATCCAGTAGTCGGGGATTCCCATAGCCATGCGGTAGTCGAACCCGATGCCGCCGTCTTTGAAAGGGATGGCGAGGCCGGGCATTCCGCTCATCTCTTCGGCGATCGTGATCGCGCGCGGGTTGACCTGATGGATAAGCAGGTTGGCCAGAGTCAGATATGTTATGGCGTTGGTGTCCTGACCGCCGTTGTAGTAGTCGTCGTATGAGCCGAATGCCTGTCCGAGACCGTGGTTGTAGTAGAGCATCGAGGTGACTCCGTCGAAGCGGAAACCGTCGAAATGGAATTCTTCGAGCCAGTATTTGCAGTTGCTCAGAAGAAAGTGAAGCACCTCGTTCTTGCCATAGTCGAAGCAGAGCGAATCCCATGCGGGATGCTCGCGGCGTCCGTCGCCGTAGAAATACTGGTTGTATGTTCCGTCGAGGCGGCCGAGCCCCTCGACCTCGTTCTTGACGGCGTGGCTGTGGACGATGTCCATGATGACGGCGATTCCGCGCTCATGGGCGGCGTCGATAAGCTCCTTGAGCTCTTCGGGGGTGCCGAAGCGGCTTGAGGCGGCGAAGAAGCTCGACACGTGGTAGCCGAACGAGCCGTAGTAGGGATGCTCCTGAATCGCCATTATCTGGATGGCGTTATATCCGTCGGCGGCGATGCGCGGCAGAACGTTCTCGCGGAATTCGCGGTAGGTGCCGACTCCTTCGCGCTGCTGGGCCATGCCGATATGGCATTCGTAGATCATCAGCGGGCGCGTGTCGGGCTCGAACTTCTCGATTTTCCATTCGTAGGGATGCTCGGGCGCCCACACCTGTGCCGAGAACAGCTTGGTGTTTTCGTCCTGAACAACGTGCCGGGCGTAGGCCGGAATGCGTTCGCCGCTGCCGCCGGGCCATTCGACGATCATCTTGTAGTGCTGTCCGTGGTGTATGTCGCTGGGACGCAGTCGCGTCTCCCAGACGCCGTCGGAGCCGGGCAGACGCCGCAGCTCGAATTTCTTCATAGGCTTCCAGTTGCTGAAGTCGCCTACGAGAGTTATAGCGGTTGCGCCGGGCGCCCATTCGCGGAAAACCCATCCGCCGCGCTGGGTGCGGTGGAGCCCGAAATATTCGTGGGCATTGGCGAATTCGGTCAGAGAACCGCAGGCCTGGGTCAGTTCGCGCTCTTTGTTGATGACGTCGTTGTGGCGGCCCTCGATGGCTCCTTTGAAAGGCTCGAGCCACGGGTCGTGTTTTATGATTTTAAGATCCTTCATGTTTAAGATCGGATGTCTTGTTTGTATATATAACGCCCGATTGGGGCAAATATACGAATATTTAACGTAAAAACCTTAAAATCATGTTCAACAACACGAAATGGCGCCCCCTGGAACGCTTTTGGAGAGAATAGCGCAGCTTATGCGTGGCTGTGAGGGGAATCAGCGCGACAGAGGGATGAGTATGGCCTGACTGTTGTCGAATTTGCCCGAATAGCCTATCGGGCCGTACTGACAGGTAGCGTCGCAGACGGTATATCGCCGTCCGTCGTAGACAACAAAGTCGCCGCCGGGTTGGCCTTCGGTGAAGGCAACAGCGGCGGAAAGATGTCTGGGATAGTAGATCAGAACGGCGTCAAGACCGAGTATGACGAGGCGCACATAGTAGAGTTTGCCCGTGCCCCCCTTTGTTGAACTGGATGCAATAGCCTTCGTCGACTATCAAGCGGACGCGGGCCGACGACAGCTCGACGGTAAATTCACCCGAGACGCCGTCGTCTTCCTGAGCGAAATTGTTTTTTTGATGTTCATGGCCTTCAACAAAAAACACGGCGGGCGTTTCGATATGCCTAATTGGCCTAATAGGGTTTATGGGGACAGCAGTCATGAAAAAAGAGCTTGCATCGCGGAGATGCAAGCTCTTTTTTTGTGGGCGCTGAGGGATTCGAACCCCCGACCCTCTGCTTGTAAGGCAGACGCTCTGAACCAGCTGAGCTAAGCGCCCTTTCCTCTGAAAGGCTCCGCAAAGGTAGTGCCTTTTTCCGAACCGGCCAAATTTTCAGCGAAGAATTTTTCGAAAAATTGCGGTGTCACACATACATGGCCTCTATTTCAGAGGCATAGCGGTGGTTGATGACGGGGCGGCGTATCTTCAGAGTGTTGGTCAGTTCGCCAGCTTCCATGGTGAACTCGCGCGGCAGAAGAGTGAATTTCTTGATTTTCTCGAATCCGGCAAGCCCCTGCTGGAGTGTGTTGAGGCGCTGCTCTATCAGAGCACGTATGTCGGCGTTCTTGACGAGGTCTTCAATGTTGCGATACTGGATTTTCTTTTTTCGGGCATATTCCTTGATGGCCTCGAAGGCGGGAATGATAATGGCCGTCACATATTTGCGCTGGTCGCCGATGACGGCCACCTGTTCGATATACGGGTCTTCGCCGAGGCGGCTTTCGATTGCCTGCGGGGCGATGTACTTGCCGTTGGAGGTCTTGAATAGGTCTTTGATGCGCTCTGTCAGCACGAGGGCGCCGTTGGCGTCGAAATGGCCGGCGTCGCCGGTGCGGAACCATCCGTCGGCTGTAAAGGCGGCTTCGGTGGCTTCGGGCTTGTTGTAATATCCGGCCATTACCGTAGGCCCTTTGACGAGAATCTCGTTTTCGTCGCCTATGCTGACCTGAACGCGCGGCATGGCGGTTCCTACAGTGCCGATAACATATCCGACGTTGGGATAGCAGGTGACGGTGGCTGTTGTCTCGCTCAGGCCGTAGCCGATGACGATGTTGATTCCGGCCGAATGGAAGAAGCGGACGATATTGTCGCTCAGCGGGGCGCCGGCCGTCGGGAAGATGTTGGGGTTGTCGAAGCCTATGGCGTGGCGCATGGTGGCGAACACGCGCGAGTCGGCCAGGCGGTAGAGGCGTTCGAGCAGCCAGGGGGCTTTGCGCCCTGTGCGGACATAGCCGAGGTTGCGGCGTTCGCCGATCTTCAGGGCGCGCGAGACTATTGTCCGCTGAAGCCATCCCATCGACGCTATCTTCTCCTGAACGGCGGTGTAGGCTTTCTCCCAGAAGCGCGGCACTGAACACATGCATGTCGGGCGCACCTGACGCAGGGTGTCGGTGATCTCGCGCGGATCGGTGTTGATCCACACTTTCATCGACATGACGAGGCAGAAGTATGTCCACGCCTTCTCGAAAATATGGCTCAGCGGCAGGAAGGTTACCGAGGTGTCGTTGTCGCTCAGCATCGTCAGCCGCTCGATATGGATTTCCATGGCGGCGTCGAAGCAGGAGTGGAGCAGGGTCGCTCCTTTCGGTTCGCCGGTGGTGCCTGACGTATATATAAGCGTTGCTATGTCTGACGGTTTCGCGGCCAGACGCCGTTTTTCAACCTCGGCGCGGCATGCGTCTGAGGCGGCGTGTCCGAGGGCGATGAAGGCGTCGAATGTCATCGTCGTGGTGTCGTCGGCGTCGGGGGTGACAGAGCTGTCGAAGGTTATTATCTGGCGCAGCGAGGGGCATTTGGCCATTGCGCTGCGGGCGATGGCATATTGCTTGGCGTCGCCGGTGAAGATGATGGCGGCGCGGGTGTCGTTGAGGATATATTCGACCTGCTCGAGCGAGCTTGTGGCGTAGAGCGACACCGGGATGCCCCGGTTGGCGTATGCGCCGAAGTCTGCAGTCAGTATTTCCTCGCGGTTGGCCGAGAAGATTGTCAGTATCTGCTGGGGCTCCAGCCCGAGGATCTCAAGGGCGCAGGCGGCGGCTCCGACGTTGTCGGCAAAGGTGTGCCACGTTGTCGGCTGCCACTCGGCAGAGCCCGGCCGGCGCGTGAAATATGCCTCGCGGTCGGGATTCCGCAGCGCTTGTCGTTCGATGAGGGTTGTCAGCGTATTTTGCATACGACAATTTATGGTTTACCTATTGGGTCGGGACAAAGATAGGGAGTTTGTCAGCTATTTGACGGAGAATTATTGACTAAACATGGCACATGTTAACGCTCGTTAACAATATTGGGGATGGAGAGGGTGGGATTTTAACACCCGTTGGCAACCTTAGTCGAGCATCAGGGCCATGTCGGGCCTGATCGAGGGGAGGCCGAGAAGCTCTCCGATAGGCGGTGCGGAGAAGACTGCCCGGGTGAAAACATCGATGTCGACGTCGAGGTCGAGCCGCCCGCGGTGGCCGGGAGCGAGGCGTTCGCAGGTTCCCCCCTGCAGCCTGTAGACGCCGCTGTTCTCTGCCAGCAGCGGGTCGGTGATGCGGTATATGGCTCTGAGGCGCGGGTGGGATGCTGCTATGGCTTCGAGTGCTGTCGGCACGTTGACAATGCGGCCCATGGCGCGCGGCGAAAGAAAGCGTTCACAATTGCCGGGCCGGGCCGGGTATTTTACCGGGAGGTCTGGCAGCGAAGCGTGGAGCCGGCGCAGAACGGCCTGTTCTGCATCGGCGTGGTCGGCGAGAATGTCGGTTATGACGCCCAGCCCGTCGCGTTCTGCGGCAAAACCGATTCCGCAGATCTTTCCCGAGGCGTCGGCTATTATGGCGCAGTGGCCTCCGTCGAGGCGGGTGTCGTCGAGGATGTTGAGGAAATCGCGCTGAGAGTGGAGGATGCGCCCGTCGATGTTGTGCTCCATCCGGCTGAAGGCCTCATAGACGCCGACGGCATAAGGATCGTCGACAATGGTGAATTCGCCGGGCCCTGCGAAAGGGTGACACGATGTGTAGCGGCGGTTGCGGGTGTAGAACACTGTCGAGAATCCCCTGGCGGCGTAATAATAATATAGGTGGCCTTCGGCGGGAATGAGGGTGACGAGCATATCGCCGCGTTCGCGGGCTTCGCGCAGCGATGTGGCAAGCAGGCGCGTCATCAGCCCTTTGCCGCGCTCATTGCGTCGCGTCGCCGCTCCGCATATATAGGCGCAACCGACAGTAGCGCCATGAAAGTTTATCGCGTAGCGTTGAAGCAACAGAGCGCTTGCCGGACGCGAGCCGTTGCCGTCGGGCCGAAGTACCATGACGTCGTCGTCGCGGTAGACGCGGGTGAAGAACATCTCGACCCATTCGGCTTTGTCGTCGAAAGTGTCGGTCCAGAGTTTGCGTATGTCGTCGCGTAGATTAGCCATCTCATCCTCTATAACATCCGGCGCGGTGAAAAAGTGCGGAGTGGCTGGTGTGTTGTTTTCCAGGCTGGAAATTCACACAACAAAGGAGGCCTCGGAACAATCCGAAGCTTCCCCTTGCCGTTATAATTTTTATATGAGTAGGGTCGCGGACCGATGATTAGTCCTCGCAGGCGCGCAGCTGCTGCACGTAGACGGCCTTCATCATCTTTTTGCGATTTGCAACTGAAGGCTTCTCAAATGCCTGACGGCGACGCAGTTCTTTGACGATGCCCGTCTTTTCATATTTGCGTTTGAATTTTTTGAGGGCCTTCTCGATGTTCTCGCCTTCCTTGACTTGTACGATGATCATAATAGAATGGTTGTCTTGATTGTTTGTTTTTAGATGTGACTAAATTTTTTTGCGGGGCAAAATTAGCTATAGTTTTCAATATGGCAAAACTTTTAGCTAAAAAATGACTACCTTTGTCGGGTATTCGACATCCCAACCACTTGTAAAGCCATTTCCGATGGGTGATTTCCTGAAACTTCTGCGGCGCTTTGTGCCTCCCTATAAGAAATATCTCTGTCTCAATCTGCTGTTCAATCTTCTGGCGGCGGTGTTGACGGTGTTCTCGTTTGCTATTATCATACCGATTCTCGAAATGCTTTTCGGTATCCGCGAGACCGGATATTCGTATATGGCGGTCGGACAGGGCGATCTCAAAGAGGTCATCCTCAATAATTTCTATTACTATACTCAGGAAGGGATAGCGTCGTTCGGGCCTTCGAAGACGCTGGCGCTTCTGGCGGCTGTTCTCGTGGCGATGACGGCGCTGAAAACCGGAACTACGTATCTGAGCTCATATTTTATCGTTCCGCTGCGCAACGGAATTGTCCGCGACATACGCAACTCGATGTATGAGAAGATTCTTCGCCTTCCGATAGGCTTCTTCACCGGCGAACGCAAGGGCGATGTCATGGCGCGAATGAGCGGCGACGTCGCCGAGATCGAAGCCAGTGTGATGGCCAGCCTCGACATGCTGTTCAAGAACCCGGTCATGATTATCGTCTGTCTGTCGACGATGATTTTCATAAGCTGGCAGCTGACGCTGTTCGTGCTGATTCTGCTGCCTCTGGCCGGACTGATGATGGGAGAGGTCGGCAAGCGACTCAAACGCAAGTCGTTCGAGGCTCAGGAGAAATGGGGCGTCATAATGAGTTTCATCGAAGAAACGCTCGGCGGATTGCGCATTGTCAAGGCTTTCAACGCCGAACCTAAGATGGGGCGTCGCTTCCGGGTCGACACTCAGGAGTTCTTCGAGATGACCAACGCTGTGGCGCGGCGCCAGAGTCTCGCCCATCCGATGAGCGAATTTCTCGGAACGCTCACAATCGCCATTGTCCTCTGGTTCGGCGGCACGCTGATTCTCGACGGACGGTCGTCGATCAACGCCGCGTCGTTCATATACTACATGGTGATTTTCTACAGTATCATCAACCCCGCCAAAGACCTGTCGAAAGCGGCATACGCCATTCAGAAGGGCCTGGCGTCGATGAAGCGAATAGATAAGATTCTGCTGGCTCCCAATCCTATCCGTGATCCGGGCGATCCGGTGAAAATCAGCCGGTTCAACGGCGAGGTCACCTACCGGCATGTCACTTTCGGCTACGACCCGGCCAATCCCGTTGTCGACGACATCAATCTCGACATCAAACCGGGTCACACGGTCGCCCTCGTGGGCCAGAGCGGAAGCGGAAAGTCGACTCTGGCCGATCTTCTGCCCCGGTTCTACGATGTTCAGCAGGGCTCAGTGGCCATCGACGGTGTTGATGTGCGTCAGATGCGTGTGCGCGATTTGCGCGCACTTATGGGGAATGTCAGTCAGGAGCCGATTCTGTTCAACGACACCTTTTATAACAATATAACTTTCGGTGTGGCCCATGCCACGCCCGAGCAGGTCGAAGAAGCCGCCAGGATCGCCAACGCACACGATTTCATCATGGCCACTGAACAGGGCTACCAGACGACAATCGGCGACCGAGGCTGCCGCCTCAGCGGCGGCCAGCGCCAGCGCATCTCGATAGCGCGCGCCATACTGAAAAATCCGCCTATCCTCATCCTCGACGAGGCCACCTCGGCCCTCGACAGCGAGAGCGAGCAGCTCGTGCAGCAAGCCCTCGACCGCCTCATGGAGAACCGCACGACTCTGGTCATAGCCCACCGCCTGTCGACAATCAGAAACGCCTCGCAGATTTGCGTTATGCACGAAGGCCGCATCGTTGAGCGCGGAACCCACGACGAGCTGATGGCCCTCAACGGCCATTACACCCGCCTCGTCGAGATGCAGTCGATGGAATAAAACACTGAATTCCTGAACAATCGTGCCGCCAGAGTTGTTAGACTTTTAGATAAACTATACGATTATGAAAAAGATTCTTCTGACAACCGCAGTTTTAGCTCTCGCCGCCGGCGCTTTCGCCGCCGAACGTAACGTGACCGTTGGAAACTTCAGCGGCATAAATGCCTCGGGCCATATAGAAATCGAATATCGCGTCGGTTCGCAGCCTTCGCTGCGCCTCGTCGGCGACAGCCGCGAAATTGCGGCCGTCGACGTCAGACTGATGGGGCAGATGCTCAATATCGATGCTCCTGCCGCAGGAGAGATCAAGGCCTATCTCTATGGCCCCGTCGCGAACACATTTATTCTCAATTCGCTTGCCGAGCTCGACGTTGAGAGCGACCTCGATCTCGGAAACCGCACCTTCAGTGTCCGCGCCGGCGATAATTCCAGCGCCGACTTCAGCAATGTCAGCTGCGGGCCCGCCACGTTCGCTGTCAGCGCTCTGGCCGACGTCGATGTTGACCGACTCGACGCGCGCTCGTTCAACGCCAATGTGCTCAACAATGGCGAGCTGTCGGTCGACGCTCTCGACACCAATGCCGCCTCGGCGACGGTTGCTGACATTGCCGAGCTGAAAATCAAGGGAGGCACGGCCCGGAGCATCAACTTCAACGCCTCTGGCAGCTCCGTCGTCAAGGCTTCACGTCTCACGGCCGGCAGTGGTCAGGCTATCGCCCGCGGCAGCTCTCTGATAGAGGTCAACGTGTCGGGCAAGTTCACGAGCCGTAGCACCGACAGCGCCAGCGTCAGCAACATCAACAAATAAGCCTCTCCGGCAAAATTTCGCGAAAAAAATTCGCCGAAAATTTGGCCGCCTCGAAAAAAGGCCTTACCTTTGCGGAGCCTTTCAGCGGAAAGGGCGCTTAGCTCAGCTGGTTCAGAGCGTCTGCCTTACAAGCAGAGGGTCGGGGGTTCGAATCCCTCAGCGCCCACTAAAAAGAGAGTTTGCATCGCGATGCAAACTCTCTTTTTTAGTGATTAATCCTGATTAATCGGGATGATTAAGTATGAATCAGCATTTTCTTCGGTCCATCGGGGGTTAGTCTTCGAAGAAGGTGATGTAGGAGGGCTTGTTGTGGCGCCCCCAGGTGCCTTCATAGCGCAAACCCGATTCGCTGCCGACGGGCGAGAGGCGCCATTCCGACTTCGATGAACCGTGGCCGAGCTGAATGTAGAGGTCGCCGTCGGGCTGGATGAAACCGTTGGCGTCGAGGGTGGTGCCGTTCTCATGGCGATAGCGGCCGTGGATCTCGCCGTCTTCGGTAAGCCAGCAGCGCATCGTGACATTGCTGTCGTCGATAGCGCCCGTGGCGTGGAAGTAGGTGTGGGTCGAGCCGGTCTGGTCGGCCACTTCGTCGAAATTGTTGCCGATGGTAAGCTCCGTCAGCCCGGCCATTCCCCTGCGAACCCAGGAGGGATCGGCGACATAGTCCATCAGCGTCTTGCCGCCACTGTAGGCGGGCTCTGCCTCGACGGGAACACTAATGGTATCGGCCTCATCGTAGTCCTCATCAAGGACGGCAGCACCAACTTCGTCGTCGCCGAATTCGCCGAGGTCATAGCCGCTCTGACCGAGCGAGCCGAGGGCGCTCAGGCTCATCCAGACGCCGATGCCGAGCAGAACGACGCAGCCGCCGGTCGCGATGCCGTCGACCATGTTGAAGCGTGTTTCGGTTTCCTCATGTTCATACTTCGTCGGGAGGCAGTACATGACGAGCAGAGCGAGTGCCCCGAGGCCGGGAACGAGCGACACAAGCAGGAGCCAGGGGCTCAGGCCGGCGTCGCGGAGGCGACGCACCGAGATGGCGAGGCCGGGCACGACCATTCCCAGTCCGACAATCGAGCAGAGGATCGTGGCGATAAGTCCGCCCGACACACCGGCAACAGCCATCAGAAGCAACACAAGGCCTGTGAGGCCTATCGACGCAACAATCATCGCTACATAGCAGAGCCAGAACTCCTTTCGCGAAGTCACGCCCGAGAAATCAGCGTAAGGCCTCAGGAAGCAGTCTACAAGATAGTTCTGAAAGAAACCCTTCGGCTGATATTCTTCGACTTCAGGCTGATATTCTTCGACTTCAGGCTGAGGTTCTTCGGCCTCAGGCTGAGGATCCGGCTGATTCGGCGTGGGTTGGGGTTGATAGACCGGCTGAGGTTGCGGAGCAGGTCGCTGCGGCTGTTGAGGCTGAACCGGCTGCGGCTGAATCTGCGGCGCAGGCTGGGGCTGAGCGGGGCGCTGAGCCGGTTGTTGAGGCTTTTCGAGCCATTCACCGCAGAAGCGGCATTTCTTGGCCGTGGCGGCGATTTCCTCACCGCAATAAGGACATTTTCTTCGTTCCATTACTAATATATGATTGAAAAGGTTTATTCGGTTAATCTGCTGATGTCGGTATATAACCGTGGTCTTTAAGCATTCGGAGCATATCTTTCGAGTCGAACTCAAATTCTTTGTTGTTGAACTCGTCTGTCGCGAATCCGTAATCGAGAGTCCCGTCAACGGCAATCAGCGCCATCATCAGCGTAGCCCACGAGTCGTTGAAGCTCTTGTTGATGATTTTTCTGGCTGATTTTTTGTCGGCCACCTCAACCGAGGCGTTGACCATGTCATAGAGACTTTCGCCGAAGTCGCCGAAAATGAGCGACATGGCGGCTTTGCTTCCCATATCGACGGAGTAGGTGAGGGTGAAGGTGTCGAACGTGCCGTTCCAATCGGCCTGATAGCTCTTCTTGCCGAACACCGCAGGGCTTTCGGCGGCTTCTTCAAGATATTCCTCGGCATCTTTTTCAATGATTTCTTCGGCTCCGTCCCATGCGTCTTCGAGGCCCGAAGTCAGGTCTGACGTCTGCATCGCGGCGTTGCTACAGCCCGTAAATACTGTCAGCACGGCCAGCATTGCGGCGAGTAGTTTGATTTTCAGCTTCATATTATTTCTTCTTAAATGCGATGTCGCGGATTTCCTGCGGGGTGAATGTGATATAATATCCTAATTCACCGGCCTCTACCTGAAAGGCGAGATTCCGTTTCTGCCGGATAAAGCAGGCGAGCATGTCCCCCTCGTCGAGCGACTTGCAGATTGTAGTGCTGAAAGCTTCCTGAGCGTTTTCGTCGGAACCCAGAATCTTGACCTTGGCGAGATTCTCGGGGGTCTCTTTGAGGCGCATGCTGAGGTAGATGGTGCCGTCTTCAAGTTCTCCGGCATAGATTCCAGAGGACTTTGTCGAACTGTTGACATCTTTCATGAAATTGGCGATGATCTCTTCGTCGGAGCCGCTCGAACAGCCCGTCGCTGCCATAAACAGCAGCGCTGCACAGGCCGCAGTGACGACAGAGCGGAGGCGCAGCAGAAGGGAGGGGTTAGTCATAAAAGTCATCGGAATTCTTGTCTTCGATGTTAATACCGATCATTACGCCGGTTGCAACAAGGCCGATAAGCCAGCATGCCCATGTCGGCGCGCTTAACGCCGCAGCGATAACTCCTGCCAACAGACCCAGGCCGCAGCCGAGCACAACACAGATGAGTGTGCCTATAACAGGAATTTGGAGGGCTATGCCAAGAACTATAAGGGTGATGATACCGGCCCATAAGTGCCCGCTGAAGCCCCAGACGGCGCCCCCAACGCCGAGAACCTCGATCCAGAGCCAGCCCGACGAAGAGCTGCTGCGTTTCTCTACTATTACCGTCTGTTCCTGACTGACGTTGGTCTCCTGCGACTGCGCTACCTGAATGTTGATGACAGGCTGCTGCATGGCTCCGGGCTGAGCAGGCTGCCCGGTGTACGGCTGCTGAGGATATTGCTGCTGAGCCACGCCGTTGACGTTGATTGTCGCGGGCAGCGGGCCTTCAGTGTAGCCGTTGACAGCAATATCTGCGGCCGGCGCGGCATATTCCTGAACCTGAGCGGCATCTGCGTTTTCGGGCATAAGCACAGCCTCTTCTATTTCGAGCCATTCACCGCAGAAGCGGCATTTCTTGGCCGTGGCGGCTATCTCTTCGCCGCAATAAGGACAATTCTTACGATCCATATATAATTGTGTAAGAAGCAACAGGTGGTGGTTACACCGACATAACCGCCGCCTGTTGCCCGGTGTGTGCGGTTATTACATGCTTAATTCCTTGCCTTTGCTCTGTATCTTTTCGAGCTTTTCTTTTGTGGCGTCGTCAAGCTTCCCTCCTGTATCCTCAGCCATGACGAGCGCGCCCATGAACTCAAGCCAGTAAGGATATTTTTTCTCAAATTCTGTGAACCCCTCAGGAGTATCCTTCTTAGTGCCTTTCATGCTTTTCATTTCATCCACACATTCTTCCACATAGGTTGCCATGGCCGAATAATCAGCCGTCGTGGGCTTCTCGTTTTGTTCGAGCTTCTTGTGGATTGCTTCGTAGTCTGCACTCGATCCGCATGACGCAAGTGAAAGCATCAGGCACGTCACGACCGTAAAAATCAGTTTTTTCATTTGTAGGTTGTTTAAGATGGTTAATAAGATGGTTGGCTTTTTCTGCAAATGTAGGTAATGCGAAAGAGTTCATTTCGGTTCAATCCGAATCATTTCGGTTCAATTCAGTTCAAAACGGTTTGAAGGCTGTTTTTTTCTGTAACTTTGCACGAAAGATTTCACAACTTTATCAGAATGGGAAACGCTGACCTCGAACAATATTATATTGAATGCTTACGCAAGGACATCGAAAAAGAGATAGGACGCAGTATCTGCACCTATTCCGACTTCGACTTTCTGTCGCTGAGGCTCAGGGAGCGAATCCCCGACGCTCCGAGTGTGTCGACGCTCAAACGGCTGTGGGCATACGTGACCAACTCATCGATGCGCAGCAGGTCGACGCTCAATGCGCTGGCCCGCTTCCTCGGTCATGCCGACTGGCCGAGCTATATCGAATCGCTGATGCGCGACAACCGCGTGGAAAGCGGCTTTCTCTCGCGAACGTCGCTGACGACCTCAAGCCTCCACGCCGGCGACATCGTTGAACTGACCTGGAATCCGGGGCGATGTCTCGTCGCCGAATATCTCGGCGATGACCGCTTTGTGGTCCGCAAGTCGGAAAATGCCAAGCTCGCCGAGGGGACTTTGTTCACTACGCTCATCATCACCAAGGGATTACCGCTCTATTGTAATAACGTCGTTTTCGACGAACGGAAGCTCGACGACTATGCCGCCGGTCTGAAGTCGGGAATCACCGGCCTGCGATATATTCCCGGGAAGTAACTTGCGGAACAGCTGCGGAATACTTATCTTTGCTTTGTGGATTCAAATGAGGAATCGGGATATTTCGGGCCGGCGGACACTCGCGCCGGGGGGTCGCACGACGACCGCTACCACGACTTCCGGCAGGTTTACGCCTCCCGGCGCGGCTTTGCGCGCATTCTGACGGCCAAGAAAAACGGTCGGATATTCATATTCAAGTGTCTTCGCGGCGAATATGCCGGCAATCAGATAGCGCTGGCCGCCCTGCGCAAGGAGTATGAGTGCGGCTATGCCGTCGATTCGCCCTACGTTGTCCATACTCTCGACTTCGACACTGTCGAAGGCCTCGGCCCGGCGATAAGACTGGAATTCTGTCCCGGCGATACGCTCGCCGACATAATCGCGCGCGGATCGATTATGCCCGACAGAGACATCGACAGGATAGTGGCGGCTCTGACGGCCGGAGTGGCCGACATCCATGCCGTCGGTATTGTCCACCGCGACATCAAGCCGTCGAACATAATCTATTCCCCTGCCACAGGAAGTCTGCGCATCATCGACTTTGGGAGCGCCGACGCCCTCGACTTCACGATTCTCCGCGGGCCGGCGGGCACCGAGCGGTTCACTCCGCCCGACGTCGCCGATTCGTCGCGCCCGGCCGATGCCGCCTCCGATTTCTATGCCGTAGGAGTGACGTTGACGCGCCTTTGTGCTGTCGCCTCTCCCGCGCGCCGGACTGCGCTCGAATATCTCGCTTCGGAGATGATAGCGCGGCGTATAACCGACCGCGATGCCGCCTTGGCGCTCTACCGTTCACGCGGCAAACGCCGATGGAAGATCGGGCTGGCAGTCGCCGCGCTTGTCCTTGCCCTCGTCGTGGGACTCGCCGTCATCTTTCTGCCGACAGAAAAGGAGGGGGAGCCGGTTCGCCCCGTTCAGGTAACAGCGGAAACCGACACCGTTGCTGCTCCCCCTGAGACTGACGTTCACGAGCCTGTCGGGAAGATCGCTCCGGCCGAGCCGGAGGCCCCGGCGCCCGCAGCAGAGAGCGATGAAGCGGAGGCGCAAGATGAATGGCCCGACTTTGTTTTGCCCGACGAGAAAGTGCGCGACCAATACGGCGTGACGCTTGCCGAGGCAAAATATCTGCCGATTTTCAAGAAGCGGCCCGTCGACAATTTCACCGTGCAGCGCACCGACGTCATGCTTCAGGAGTGCATCATCATCTACAACAAAAGCAATAATTCCGACGAAGAACGCACCCGCGCTTACGACCGCTATTACTCGCCCGATGCGATTCCGAATGACGTTATTGCCGAGGTCATGCGCAAATATCCCGATGCCGACCGCCGTCGTGTCGAAGGGATAGCACGCCGGAGGGTAAGCTTCTGGCGCGACGCTTTCGCTCCGCTGGAGAAGCATCCTTCTCCGGCTCTTCACGACCTCAAACCCTGAGCGCCGACTTACTATTTTTGCTGTCGACTATCTGCGTAACCGACAGCTTGTCAGGGATATATTGAAATCGGGAGTTTACTATACAGCCTTACTATATCTTCGACCTTTTTATATGTATGATTAATTTTGCAGCGCAACTTCCAAGATAACCTTAAATCGATTATGAAACTACGATTAACGAGTTTTTTGCTCACTTGTGCTGCAATAAGCATGACAGGATTCGCGGCTACCGATGTCCAGTCATTCTATTTTGACTTCGGACCGAACAACGTCGTCAACCGGGGAAATCTGACCCCCACAGACAAGGCCGACGCCAACGGCCACTTCTGGAACAATATCCATTCGACGAACGACAATGACATAACAGCCGGCTCGGAATTCAATACCGTAAGAAATTCCCTCGGAACCACGGTCGACAATATGACTGTAGTCGTCAACGGAACATTCTGCACAAACGGACTCAGCGGAGGCGGTGGTCTGATGTCGCCGTCGGCCGACCTGCTCGGAGATCTGGCCGTCGAGACCGCTACTGAAGACTATATGTTTCTCAACGGAAACAACGTCGACAACCGCGCGTTCACGATCTCGGGCCTGAATCCCGACCACGCATACACTTTCAGAATCTTCACCTCGCGCAAGGCTACCGATAACCGCACCGGCCGCTTTACTATCGAGGGCCTGAACAGCTTCAAGGGCGAGAACCAGGCCGCAGGAACAAATCTCGGCGGAGAGGGTATCAACCAGAACAACTCGACCATTCTCGTCAGCGAGCCGGTGTTTCCGACAGCAGAGGGGGCGATAAAGATAACTGTGTCGCGCGTCAGCGGCCAGTATATCCCTATAAACTGCATGTCGGTTCTGGAGCAGTCGGGCATCACCCGTCCGTCGGTCGATCTGTCGGACCGCAGTTACTACTTCGACTTCGGAGCTACCGACAAAGCTGCCAACAAATGCGAGATAACTCCCTCGCCCGACGCCAACGGCAACCACTGGAACAATATAACAAACACGGCCGACGGCAGCAAGTATGCCGATGCCGGAACTGTGTTCAGCTCTCTGGTCGACGGCAAGGGGGAGGCATCGGCGCTCACGCTTACGCTCAACGACCGCTTCTCGACCAACGGCATGAGCGGTGGCGGCGGTCTTCTCGATCCTGACGCCTCTCTGCTGGGAGATCTCGCCATTGCGACGGCCACTTCCGACTATTATTTCTATGAGGCCGACCAGAGCGACTGCTCGTTCACAATCGCCGGTCTCGACCCCTCGAAAGCCTACAAGTTCCATATTTTCGCATCGCGCAAGGCAACCGACAACCGCACGGGCAACTATCAGCTTTCGGGCTACAACATCTGGGCCGGAACGCTTCAGGCCGCAGGCTCGAATATCGGCGGTTCAGGCATCAACCAGAACAACTCGACGATTCTCGTCAGCGATTATCTCTTCGCCGACGCCGACGGAAAGATCAAGATGACCGTGAAACGCGCCAGCGGCACATATATTCCGTTGAACTGCATGAAGATCGAGGAATATTCGGGCATAGAGCGCCCCGTGCTGAGCGACTTCACCGCTCTCACCCTCGCCGGCACAGCCGCCGACAGTCGCCGTGTTGAGCTGACACGCCAGAGCGTTGACGGCAAGCCTGTAAACACATTCGAGGGGGTAGCCGACTTCGCCGAAGGGGAGTTCACCCTCACGGCCACCGACTCCGAAGGCGCAACTTATAGCTTCGGAAAGACCGAGGCCGACGGCAAGCTTGTTCAGGGTGGCGCTGCGCTGACCGTTGCCGCCCATCCGACACTGATCAAGTTCGATCTCGACGCTATGACCTATACTCTCACACCGATCGAGAACATCCGCCTCATCGGCAGCGCCGTAGGCTCGTGGTCGCTGACCGACTATAAGGAAATGACCTACGCGGGCGATCTCACCTTCACCTGGGAGGGCAAGCTCGAAGGTCACGACACATCGACCGACTCGGGCCGCATCGGGCTCTATGTCAACGGCGGCTGGACAGCTTTCAAGCGCTCGGGAGTCGACGAAGACTATAACGCTGTGCTCGCCCTCGACAACGGCTCCGATATTCCCATCAACCCCGGCAGCTATAAAATGTCGTTCGACCTCAGCTCGAAGGTGCTGAAAGTGGAAAACGGTCTCGACGGACTCGATCCCGACCGCATAACGGTGTTCGGCTCATCGGTGGCCAACGGACAGGGCGCAGATCAGGTTGACAATGAGAATCAGGGCTATATCCGGCTCTACGACGCCATGCTCGCCGACCGCTATGCCTCCGGCGACAGCAAGCAGCCGTTCTACACCTCGAACATCTCGATAGGCGGAAACTCTACCGTCATGTTGCTCAACCGCTACGACGATATGCGCCGCGAGTTCGGCAAATATGTCATCTTCGGCGTTTCTCTCGGCAACGAGGGCATTCACGGCGCTTCCGATCAGCAGAAGATCTACGACCAGTTCAAGACCAACATGCTGAAGCTCATCGAGATGGTTCGCGCCGACGGAAAAGTGCCCGTTGTCTGCAACAACTACACCCGCGGCGACTTCACGGCCGACGACTATGAATATATCCGCCGCATGGACCGCGAGATCGGTCTCTGGGACGTTCCTTCGATAAACCTTCTCGGAGCCATAGACTCCAAAACGGGACTCTGGGCCGACGGCTATCAGAACGGCACAGACATCTACCATCCCAACCAGAAAGGTCATCAGGAATTCGCCTACGCCATGGTGCCCGACCTCTTCGACGCCCTCGCCTCGGGCAAGACTCTATGCATGAACCGCGTGGCTGCTTCGGGTCTCGACCTCGCCGACTATACTCTGTCGGCTACTCCCGAAGGAACGATGCACTCTTTCTCGCTCGCTCTTGTCGGCAACAGCGACAAGGCCTCGGGCAACATCGCCTCCGTCAAGCTGGCAGATGACACCGAAATGCTCGTCAGCTACTCCGATGGAAAAGTGAACGTGGCTCTCGGAGACAAATCTGTCGGTATTCCCGCCGTAATATCGCCGGACAACACGCTGATAACGCTCAACTACACTTACGCTTCGGGCATCATGGACGTCATAGTCTACAACGGCGACAAGCCGGCCGGAAGCGGACGTCTCGCCGGACTGGCCATTGAACCGGCCGAGTTTGTTCTCGATTCGTCGATAATGACTCTGAAAGAGTTGATGCTTTACCGCTCTGCTCTGTCGGCCGACGATGTCGAGAGCCTCGCCGCCGGCGAACTCCAGAAAGGCAGCCTCGAAATCTATTCGACATTCAGCCGTCCCGAAGCCGGGACATTGGCCGAAGAACCGGCTCCCGTAGAGGTGGAGAACTATGCCATGAGCCTCAATGCACTCCGCCAGACAAAGAAACCAATCATGGGGCTCGGTGACATCGAAAACGAACTGAAATATACTGATACGGAATATTACACGATCGAAGGGATTGCCACACGCTTTCCCGTCAGAGGGAATCTCTACATAGCCGTAACCGGCAGCACAGCTAAAAAGGTAATCTATTGAAATTAATGAGGATAAATCAGCAAAAGAGGCGCCGTGAGGCGCCTCTTTTGTTTTGCTTTGATTGCAGACCTTTGGTTTTATATGATATGTCAGGGAGTTTTGCAACTCATCAGGAGAATTCTGTTGTTCGGGCTGAACAATAGAATTTTTCGGCTGACAATGTGGTGGCTCTTGAATAAAATTGTAAATTTGTAGCGGATACAATGATGTCAGCCATGAAATTTCTCAAGGACTTGCTTGATGCCGAATGCACATATCGTCTGCCTGACGATGTGATGTGGCGTTTTATCGGACTGATGACTCGTGAAGAGGTCAGGAAAGGGGGTACAGTCATTGACGAAGGTCGGGTGAATCCTGATATTTATATTGTTGCGGATGGAATTTTCAGCTATAACTACCTCAACGGCACTGACGAACGTTGTCATGCCTTTGCGCTGCCTGGTGCAATGATGTGGTCTGCCTATTCATATTATGCCAGAGAACCGGTGGTCTACACTTATCAGGCGTGTTGCGACTCGGTAGTCTATCACTGCCGGGTGCGCGATTTTGACGACCTCATTAAAGACAGCCATGAATTCGCGCAGTGGATGTTGTGTTACACTCAGTGTCAGCTCTATTATTTTGAGAAGAAAAATTCACTGATTAACGGCGATGCTCCCGAGCGTTTTAAGTCTATGTTACGAAACCGCCCTGAAATTTTCGAGAAGGTGTCGAAGAAGGCTATTGCATCATATCTGGGCATTACACAACAATACCTGTCGGTGTTACTGAAGAAGATGTGCTAAAATCACCTTTCGCCACTCTTTTACAGCAAAAGCATCCCGTGCTCAAAGCCGGCGCCAGTCAGGCTGTCAGACTCAATCTTCCCAACGCCGGATAGCGCATAAGACAATGGCGGGGGTGTTGAAGGACTCCGGCTTTATAAGATTTTCAGCCCCGGCAACTCTTTGTCGGAACCCCTTTTTATGATTCTATGGGAGCTCGTCTATTTTTCTTGGAATAGTCAAAAATTACCCCTATTTTTGTAGTCGGCTTACGGAAATAGGTTAAATTTTAGAAAATCAGCCAAATGATACGAGAATTCTGGACAGAAAATTATCTTTCCATCCGAGATCGTCAATGCTTGAACTTTGAGGCAACGGGTGACAGCCGTTATTGGATAGGCGCTGAGGTTACCGACGGAATGTCACTTAACAAAGTAGGGGTTATATTCGGTCCCAACGCTTCGGGGAAGTCAAATATGCTGAAGGCATTGAATAATGTGTTCAGACTGCTCTTCATATCCTCTGACAACAGAAACAAGCCGGTATGTTCAGAGGCTCCGTTCGCGCTGACTGCTGACAAACCTACGCGGATGTACGTATCTTTCTATGCCGACAACGTTCGCTATGATTATACAATAGTCTATACCATTGACCATATTGTTCGGGAAGAACTATTGTATTATCCCAAAAAGAGCAAGTCGTTATTTTATGAAAGGGATTATGTAGGCGCCGACAGCCAGTGCCGTATCAAATTCGGAACCAGCGTTGGTATCAAAGGGCGTACTCTTGACACGCTGATGGAAAATACCCTCAATAACCATTCCGTACTATCGACCTACGGAAAAGTGGCTTTGTCGGATGATGCCCTGAAGCTGGCGAATCTTTATAACTGGATTAGAACGCACGTTCATGGAATTGCAGACAACGAACCCGAGCTTCCCCAACTCTTGAAAGAAGTCGAGAAAGATCCCCGCAAGAAAAGGTTCTTCCTTGAAATGCTGAAGAAAGCTGATTTTAACATAACCGGTTTTTCGGTGGTATCAAACAGCGATTCAGATAAGGTGGAGTTTGTCAATTCATCAAATGATGGCGTTTTTAGTCTGTCCGAAACCACTCAATCATCAGGCACCATCAAGTATCTGCAAGACCTTCGGTATCTTTACGATGCCATTTCCGGCGAACATATATATATGCTTGACGAACTTGGCGAAGATCTCCATTACGACCTTCTGTTTTATTATTTGCAGGTGTTTATTGCCAATTCCGGCAAATCACAACTCTTCTTCACATCGCAGGAAGTGACGCTGCTTTCGGAGGATCTTTTCAATGATAACCGTCAGACCATCTGGTTTGTAGAAAAATCCGCAGAAACAGCATCCTCTGAATACACACGTGCCGACAAGCTGGGATTGCACAAAAACAATTCGCTATACAATGCCTATCGCATCGGTAAGTTCGGAGCGAAACCGGTTCTGGGTTCTCCTTTCATAAATCTTGATTGAGACATGCCGAAAGTCAGACGTATCACTACTGTGATCATAGGAGAAGGCCCGACAGAGTATTTCTATCTTAATTCCTTGAAGGATGAATTCAGGGAACTACAGAATATCAAGCCTGATTCTCCTAAGAACACAAGTCTCAGGGAATTGGAAAGGTCTATTGAAGAAGCCGTGTCGATGGGTTATGACAGGATTTTTTGTCTCATAGATATGGACAACAAGAAAAAGGATGCAAAAAGCCTTTCCGATTATCAGAAATTGAAGAACAAATACCACGGCAAGAAGGTGTCAAAACCATCAAAAGGCATATCTTATGAAATAACCTTTATTGAGACCGACAGATGTACCGAGCTGTTTTTTCTCTACTATTTCCGATATACCGGCCAGCTTTATAGAGAATCAAAAGATATTGAGAGCGAACTTGCCCGAATCTGCGGCTATGAGAAATCAAAGCATTTTTTCGCTACCCATCCGTTACATCAATATTTTCAAAAACAGGGAGGCAGTCTTAAAGAAGCCATAGCAAACTCGAATAAATCCGTCGATAGTCTGAGGCGAGGCGATCGTGATTATACTTATTCCGAAATAGGTATGATGTTCAGAGAGCTTGGATTGGTTCCATAATTTAGACCACGCATCCCAAAGCAAAGTAACAAGCTTGCCAATGCAATATAATCGCGGCCGCCACCTCGGGGTGACGGCCGTTTCCTTTGGGGATGTCGCGGGCTTACAGGCTGTTGAGCAGGGGGAGTTTGCCGCGGTCTATGAGGTCGAGGATGAGCTCTCCGAAGAGGGTGTTCTGCCAGGCGAACCAGGGGCGGGTGAAGTGCGTCGGGTCGTCGACGTCGAACGATTCGTGGATGAAGCCTGTCTCGGCGTCGGTCGCGAGCAGAAGCCTGAGGCAGTCGGCTATCTCGGCGTCGTCGTCGCTGGTGAAGGCACGCATCATAATGCTCATCGGCCATGCCATGCCGAAGCCGATATGCGGGCCGCCGATTCCCTCGCCGGCCTTTCCGCTGAAGAAGTAAGGATTGGATTTGCTCCAGACGAAACGGCGCGTGTTCCGATAGACGGGGTCGTTACGGTCGACGTCGCCGAGATAGGGCATGGCCAGAAGGCTCGGCACGTTGGCGTCGTCCATGAGATGGTGGTTGCCGAACCCGTCGACCTCGAATGCATAGATCTGGCCGAATTCGGGATGATTGTAGACGGCGTGGCGCTTAAGGGCACTATCGACTTCGGATGCGAGGCTGTCGCAGCGTCCGGCGAGGCTGTCGGCGCGGTTGACGGTGCGCAGAATCTCGGCCGCCTTGCGGAGCGAGCTTACAGCGAAGAAGTTCGACGGAATGAGGTAGGGGAAGACCGTGGCGTCGTCCGACGGACGGAACGAAGACACAATCAGTCCGCAGCCGCTCCAGGGGGAGCCGTAGCCGTCGTTGACCTGTGTGTCGGAAGCGCGGTGGGTTTCGCGCATGAAGCGGTAGTTGCCTTTGCCGGTCTTGCGCTGCTGGTCGGTGAAGGTATCGAGGATTTTTCCGACGGCGGCAAGCCAGTCGGCGTCGAAGACCGACGTGTCGCCCGTCTCCTTCCAGTATTGATATGCCAGCCGCAACACGTAGCAGGGGGAGTCGATCTCCCATTTGCGCTCGTGAATTTCGGGGCGCATCTCGGTGTAGTCGCTCATCCATCCGGTGCCCGTCGGGCCGTCGTTGAAAGCGTTGGCGTAGGGGTCGAGAAGAATGGACTTAAGCTGACGGCGCACGACGCCGGCTATCATGCGCCGAAGCGGCTCGTCGGCTGACGCCAGGCTGACGTATGGCCAGACCTGGGCACCCGAGTCGCGCAGCCACATGGCGTGGATATCGCCAGTGTAGACAAAGGTGTCGTCGTGGCCGAGGCTGTCGGTGCGGTAGTGGACTGTGGTGTCGAGAGTGTTTGGGAAGCAGTTCTCGAACATCCAGCGCAGTTTGGCATTTGCCAGAAGCCCCTTCACTTCTGCGATTTTCGCCTCGACGGCTTCGGAACGGAACAGGCGGTCGGCCGGAGCCGGGCGCAGTGTCGTTGAGTAGCGGGCCGCAGCTGAGTCGGCCGGCGCTGTCGCAGCCGCTCCCGCTGAGCAGGCGATGGCCGCGGCGACTATGATATGTCTCAGTTTCATGGTGTAGATTTGTAGTTTTCGACAAATCTACAAAAAGTCGGCCGCTCCCGCAAATGTCGTCAGGCAAGAGCAGCTGCCGCGGCATCGCGTCGCGCCACAATGGCGTTGGCCATTTCGACGGCAACGGAGATATGCGGGCAGATATGGTCGGCGCCGATAAGTCTGTCTATACCGGCGTTGACGAGCGTCTGGCGCACATTTTCCTTTACGCCCGACAGAACGACGTGGATTCCTTCGCGCTGCGACGAGTTGATGAGAATCTCGAGGTTGTGGATCGCCGTGGAGTCGATAAACGGCACTTTCCTCATTCTGACTATGCGCACGTGGGGTTTCTCGCCAGGCGTCGAACGCATCATCTCGTCGAACTTAGTGGCCACGCCGAAGAAGAACGGCCCGTCGATCTCATAGACTTCTACGCCGGGGAGCAGATTCAGCTCCTCGTGGTGAGAAGCGTCGAGGTCGGTGCCCTCGGCGACGTCAAGCTGCTGGGAATAGACTTTTATCTCGGTGTTCTCCATGACGCGGCGCAGGAACAGCACTATGGCGAGCAGCAGACCGATCTCGATCGCTATCGTGAGGTCGAATATTACCGTAAGGGCGAAAGTGACGATCATTACGCTTATGTCGCTCTTGGGATTGCGGAATATGGCAACGATAGTGCGCCAGCCGCTCATATTGTAGGCTACGACGACGAGCACGGCCGCCAGGCAGGCCATCGGAACATAGTTGATCAGCGGCATCATAAAGATATAGATGAGAAGCAGCACTGCGGCATGGATAATGCCGGCAACAGGTGTGCGGCCGCCGTTGGTGATGTTCGTCATAGTGCGCGCTATGGCGCCGGTTACAGGAATGCCGCCGACGAACGGCACGGCGATGTTGGCCAGCCCCTGACCGATAAGCTCCGTGTTGGTCGACGTGCGCGAGCCGGTGACACCGTCGGCCACCGTGGCGCTCAGCAGCGACTCTATGGCTCCGAGCACGGCGATAGTGAAGGCTGAAGGGAGCAGCAGGTTGATATTCGCCATCGTCAGCGCGAAACCGTGGACTTCGGGCAGGTCGGTCTTCATTGAGCCGAAGCGGTCGCCGATAGTCGTTACGTTCAGGTCGGGAAAGTACCCGCGGCAGACGGCTACGGCAGCTGTGACAACGATGATGGCCGTCAGTGCGCCCGGCACGCGCTTCGAGATCCTGGGCGTCACTATGATTATCGCCAGCGAGGCGAGCGCTACAGCGAGCGACGCCGGGTCGATGCGGTCGAGGTTTTGCAGATAAACGCCCCATTTCGACAGGAATTCGCCCGGAAGGTCGCGCAGCCCCAGTCCGAGGAAGTCGTTGACCTGAGTGGTAAGAATCGTCAGTGCGATGCCGGCGGTGAAGCCTACGACGATCGGATAGGGGATAAACTTGATGACCGTGCCGAGCTTGAACAATCCCATCATAACCAATATCAGTCCGGCCATGAATGTGGCCACGGCCAGACCCTCAAGGCCGAAACGCGCTATGATACCGTAGACAATGACGATGAAAGCGCCTGTCGGCCCTCCGATCTGCACCGAATTGCCTCCGAATGCTGATACCATGAATCCGCCGATTATGGCGGTTATGAGTCCGACAGTCGGGCTCACGCCCGAGGCTATGCCGAAAGCGATAGCAAGCGGCAGTGCCACAATTCCCGTTACGATGCCGGCCACGAGATCGGCCTGAAATTTCTTGCCGCTGTAGTGTCGCAGAGCCGACCAAACCTTTGGGCGGAACTCTACTGAAGAACTGAAATTCATAAAAACAAACCTTTGCAATTGGTTACCTTAGAAACAGGCTGCAAAGATACAAAAAAGAGTTAACATTCGCTAATTCTGGTTGCTCTTTGTGAATTCCAGCGAACGCTTTAAGGACTTTAAATAGAATCAGCGCCACCCCGATGGGGCAGCGCTGCTGTATTTTGAGCCGGATTGTGGTCGCTTACTTGCCGAGTTTGTTGACGTGGAGGGCAAGCTTGCTCTTGAGGTTGGCGGCTTTGTTTTTCGAGATATGTTTTTTAGCTGCGAGTTTGTCGAGCATCTTTGTGACAACGACGAGCTTGGCGGCTGCTTCGGCGGCGTCGGTCATCTTGCGCAGATTGCGCACTGCGTTGCGGGCTGTCTTTGCATAGTAGCGGTTGCGAAGACGGCGGGTTTCGGTCTGGCGGATTCTCTTGATGGAAGATTTATGATTTGCCATTTATGGAATCGTTTTTTTATTTATCGATTGGTTTTTAGAAGTAGCCCATAGCAGAATCGAACTGCTCTTTCAAGAATGAAAATCTTGCGTCCTAACCGATAGACGAATGGGCCATTGCCTTTCAAAAGCGATGCAAAGGTAGGGCCTTTTTTCTGAACTACCAAATATTTCTGAAAAAATTTCTCAAAAATTTCGCAATCTTTTGAAAGTCAATAATCAGTTTTAACGCCTGAAGCGGCCGAGACGGCTGAGGATTCGGCTAAGCCGGGCTGCGTCGCCGGTTCCCGAGCGAGTTGTGCCGAGGAACTGGTCGCGGTCATAGACTTCGGGGCTCACACTGACGTTGCGGTAGCCGTAGGGCAGCCTGAACCATTCTCCGTCAACTCTGAGATACTCGGCTTCGATAGATCCGTCACCTTCTTTGTTGATGTCGTATTTAAGATCCATCGTTGTTACATTTTTTTCGCCGTCTTCAATAATAGTTGTTGTCACTCTGGTCGGCAGATATGTCGAGGCTCGTCCGACGAGACGCATATTTCCGAAGAATAATGTCGGCAGACCTGTGATCAGGGTCCACTGGGAGCGTGCATTTCTGAAGTCGTCGAGTTTCAGCGGATATTGAAACTCATATTTTTCGATATAGTCCTCTTCAGTATGGATGGCGCTGATGAGTTTTCCGTCATTGTCCCATTCGAGCGATACTGTCATACCACCTCCTGCCATGCCGGTCAGGTTGTAATTCTCGTTGTAATAGAGCTTCAGACGCAGGGGCTCTCCGTCGTCGGTCGACCGGCATTCTTTTAGGACGCCTGACTTTTCATCGAAAGAGGCATCGGTAAATCTTACGGGACTGTCGTCGGGATACGGCACATAGTTACCGTTATTGTCGAACCAGTATTCTCTCATTGTCATTACGAAGGGGTCGTAAGAAATGCTTATTTTCTCCTGAATGAAGCTGTTGTCGAAGAGCTTGACTCGACCGGCATTATCGTAGGCGAACACAGCCCGGTATTCGGGATTGTGTTCCATAGGGCCGATAATACCCAGACGCTTGCCGGAGGGAGCGAGCGACAGCGGCTGCCCATAGTAGCCGCCGCATATCGGAACGGCATAATAATCTACGTCGGTTTTCAGTCCGCTTACGTTAAAGGCATATTTATAGGTCGGGAATCGCCGGCCGGTTTCATGCGGTTTGATATGGTCAACGACATATCTGTCAGAAGGATTTTCGAGCCATTCCTTGGTGACGATGTCGAACTCTATATTTCCAACCTGCCAGAACAGCAGGCAAAGAGAGCTCGATGAATAGGTTACATCGGCTACTGGAGAGTCTTTTTTGCGGGCGACCTCCCACGACTCAACCTGAGGGAAAATAGGGAAGACATCGTAGGAGATTGTAGGCTGAGTATATTTGAAATCTTTTCCGGGAACCATCCAGTTTAAGTAAGATTTGGGAAATCTCAGAATGAAAGAGGCGTTAAATCCGGCGCTTAACATCGGATTGGTTTCGTAGAGATGGTAGTCGGCGAGATTTGCCTTTCCGCCAATGCTTAATGTTTCGTCGCACATAACCAGCGGCATGGTTCCTTCGATTCGCGTGGCGAGCAAGTTGTTGATGTTTAAGCTTCCGTCAACTTCTATATTGGGAAATCTGAAGTCGAAATCTTTGCCCCAGTCGAAGTTCGTCTGCGATACGCCCCATGATGTAGTGCCGTCGCTGGCGGTTCGGTGCTCGCATTTTATGAGGAATCGGGAATTTATGTCGAGCGAAGTCGATATTTTGCCCAGAAATCCAAATCGGAATGAGTCGTAGACGCGAATCGGCACGCCGGCTGAAAAAAGCATCGATGCAGTCGGCAGTCTGACCCACAGACGTTTCAGCAACATATCTTTGTTCGAGCCTACAACCATGGCAATATTACCGTTGACGGTCAGTTCCCAACACTCGCTCTCTATTGTTTCACCACTGACTTTGTCGACAATCATCTTGCGGATTTCCTTATAGATAGGGCGGAGGGTTATTGTGAGGCTGGGGTTGAACGTCATTGGGCCCTTTTTGCCGGGATCGTATTTACCGGATACTTTAAGTTTGTATCCGTTTTCGAACTTTTTGACCTCCAGTTCAATACCTTTCCACTTCTTTTTTGAAGCATTCATCGGCGCCTTGAAGGTGCCTTCTTCCTCGTAATTGCCTTCATCGCCCTCTTCCCAAATCAGTGGCTGATCATAGTCATAGTCGGAGGTTGCCATGATGGCGGTGGTGTTGCGCAGCTGCTCGGCGTTGAGACGGTAGTCGAGCTCGAGGTCTTTGTAGACGTCTTCGAGCTGAACTATCTCGGTGTCGATGACGTAGGCGTCGCCCAGGGGCGTCGTTCGGGTGACGCGCCCCATATAGCCTGCGGGCATTTGGTCGCCGCGTGGCTGCGACACGATTATCTGCCCGATTTTAGGGATGAGCTCTTTGTGGTTGACAAGACCCGGTTTGAAGCGTATCTCCTGTTTTTCGGAGAATGTCAGCTCGTCTGGCATAATCCACTCGGCGAGTTCGTCGCTGATTTCCACGACGTCGTCGTTGTAGACATAGTTGAAAACGCTTTTGCTCGATATTGAGTCGATTTCCATTTCGGCAGAAGCGTCGGTGTCGGGCGTCGAAGGCTCGTCGATATAGTTTTCGCCGCATGAGGCTGCGAAGAGCGCCATTGTTGCGGCTATAATGATTGAGAGGTAATTTTTCATTGCAGTGTCAGAGTCAGAATGTGAAAACTAAAGAGGCTCGCAGTGAGAAGAGCTTTGTCGAGATTCGGCTTCCGTCGGTCGACGAGCCGGGTCGGTTAATCACCGGGTCGCCGATGTTGTCGTCATCTTCTTCCTCTCCTAATATGTCGGCTACGACATCTTTATATTTGGCGCCTCCGAAGCGGGCGTCGATGCCGAGTCCTATGTGTTTCCAGCTCAGGCTGACGCCGGCGACGCCGTAGTTGGCGAAGGCGCCCTGAAAGGAATCGTTGTTGTAGAGGCCGGCGAAAGCGGGATTGTAGCAGGCGCGGGCGTGGAGGCGAATGTCGCGGGTGATGTTGAAGTTCACGCCGCAGCCGACCTGAAGGCCGATGTCGCCGCTGTGCATTGTGTAGCGCGTCGTGTAACCGTCGAAAGTGCGCAGGTTGATCTTGTAGTTGTAATAGTTGATGTCGGTCCAGGCTACGTCGATGCCGAGTTGGAAGCGATGGCTGCGCGGTTTCCAGAGCCAGTAGGAGTGGTAGACCGAGAAGGCGAAGCCGAAGTCGCTCTTTAGAGCCGGGAAGCCTTTCTGGCTGAATTTGCCGTAGTCGAATGAGAGCTGGATTGATTTTGACGGAGCTGTGTAGTACTCGTCGCTTTTTTCGCTGTTTTCTCCGGCCATGGCAGCGGCGGGGAAAAGCGCCGCTATCGCTGCGGCGGCTAAGATGCGTTTCATTGTGATGAATGGTTTTGGAAATAAGCGACGCGCGCAGACCCGGTTGGGCCTGCGACGCGTTGTAATGGGTAGAGAATCGATGGGCCTGTGCTTATTTAGCGGGAGCCGGAGCGGGAGCTGCGGGCTTGGCGGGAGCTGCCGGGGCCGGAGTGGCCGATTTTGCGGGAGCGGCAGGAGCGTTGTTGTCGAAGGTCGACGGGGTTGTCTGCTCCTGAACGGGGGCTGTCACGCGCGATCCGGCGTTCGAGTTCGTTGTGGGCATTACGAAAGTCGAGAGCACGGCCAGCAGGGCGATTGCGCCGGCGAGGCTCCATGTGAGCTTCTCGATGAAGCTGTTGGTGCGGCGCACACCCATAACCTGGTTCGAGCCGGCAAAAGCCGACGAGAGGCCGCCGCCTTTCGATTTCTGAATAAGCACAACTCCGATGAGCAGCACGGCTGCGAGGATTGTGAGCACGATAAGCAGAACGTACATAGTTAATTAGGTTCTATTTTGTGTTTGATTTATGTTTGCTGTTGATGATCAGTTTCTGCAAGAAACGCAATTGGTCTGCAAAGTAAACACTTTTTTCGGGAATATTCAAATTTAGACGGCTCAATATTTCATAGGCCTGTTCGTATTTTCCCTGACGGATATAGACTTTCGCGAGAGTTTCGTTGAGAGATGACTCTTCGCGCGGATGAATAGCGGCTTTCTGAGCTTTTTCTTCGGCAGGCGTTTCCAAGGCCGTTTCTACGGTTTCTATGGCCGGTTCCGGCTCAGGCCCGGGGGCGGGCTGACTGTCGAGGAAGGCATCGATAAGGCGCGATTGCTCGTCGGGGGTGTCGATGTCGGGTGCGTCGGCATATTCCTTTTCGAGAACTGTGGCGTATTCGGGCTGCGGATTCAGAATCATTCGCTCGAGCAGGGCGTCGTTTTCGGCGTCGGCATGGCCGTAGGTCTCGAGAAAGGTATCGATAGTGTCGATTGTCGAAGGTGTGGGAGCCGGATTTTCGGGCGGATAGAACGGTATGTCGGCGTTGTCGCGCCCCACGAGGTTATATAGCTCGGCCGGATCGGGAGCGTTCAGCGCTACGCGGAGCGTCAGGCGCCGGCGTTCGTCGTCGCCGAGCCGGGGTTCGCGGCGCAGGCGTAGCATGGCAGGCAGCGTGAAAGCGGGCGATTCGTCGGCCAGGGCGTCGACGAGCGCGGCCGAAGGGGCCTCTCCCGAGGCTATGCAGGCGAGAATCTGCTGTAGCGGTGTTCCGTTGTTGATTTCTGCTGCCATGGGGGTTACCAGTCGCCGAGGGTGGCGTTGAAGATTAGTGTGACGAGTTCTTTCGAGATTTCCTGACAGAGCTGATCCTGGACGTCGGTGAGCATCTGCGAGCTGTCGAAGTCGCGGTAGGCGCTGAAAGTCTGGTCAATGTCTTTGTTCTCGGCTTTGTTGTCGATATATTTCACGTGAACCTGAATCGTCAGGCGTGTGCGCGATGCGTAGGCGTCTTCGGTGACGGCCTGAGGCGAAAGGCTGTAACCTGTTATCTCGCCTTCGATATGGAGGTCGGTGTTGTTGTCGTCGGTTATCTGGAGCCGGGTGTTTCGGCTGATATAGTCGAGCAGTTCGGTCTCGAATGTCTGTTGCAGCGGGGGATAGACGAGTGCGGCGCGAATGGGGAACTGGCTTATCGAAACGGTTTTGTAGACCGAATAGTCGAGCGCCGCGCCGTTGAGCTTGAAGCTCGGGATGCAGGCCGTCAGGCCGGCGCAGAGCGTCAGCAACGCGGCAATCACCAGTGTTGCCCGGGTGTGGTTATTCCTTGTCGCCATAAGCGAGGTCGCCGGCGTCGCCGAGGCCGGGAACGATATAGGAGTGGGCGTTGAGTTCGGGATCGATGGCGCCGACCCACAGGGTGGCGTCGTCGGGGAAATGGCCGGCGATATAGTCGACGGCCTGTTGCGATGCGATTACCGAGGCAACATGGACGTGGGCAGGGATGCCTTTGGTCAGCAGCGCGCGGTAGCTCAGCTCCATTGACGAGCCGGTGGCAAGCATCGGGTCGACAAGAAGCAGGGTCTTGTCGTCGAGGCGCGGCGAGGCTATATATTCGATGAAGACGTCGAAATTGTCGTCGTCGGTATATTTTCTGTAGGCCGACACGAATGCGTTCTGCGCGTGGTCGAAAATGTCGAGGAATCCCTGATGGAAAGGGAGACCGGCGCGGAATATGGTCGCCAGAACAAGTCTGTCGTCGAGCAGGCGGCAGCGCGCGGTGCCTAAGGGGGTTCTGACAGGAGCTTCGCGGTAGCTGACTTCGCGCGAGATTTCATAGGCCATTATCTCGCCGATTCGCTCGAGATTGCGGCGGAACCTGAGCATATCGCGCTGGATGTCGACATCGCGCAGCTCGGCCATATATTGGTTGGCTATCGAGTTGTGGTCGGCAAAATTATATACTTTCATAGTGATTGAGGATAGAAACTGGCTTTCGGGTTATTTCTTTTCGTCTGCGAAGTGGCCTGGGAATTTCAGCTTCAGACGAGGGCGCCTCATGGCGTAGATTATCAGCGAGATTCCGGCGACGATGAAGGGTATGCTGAGCCATTGGCCCATGTTGAGGGCCATTGACTGTTCGAAAGCTTCCTGAGGATTCTTGATGAATTCGATGAGGAATCGCGGTATGAAGATGCCGATCAGGAATACACCGAATATCAGGCCGGGCCGTTCTTCGGCGTTCTTGCGCCAATACATCCACATCAGCAGGGCGAACAGGGCGAAATAGCATATCGCCTCGTAGATCTGTGTAGGATGGCAGGCCTGTCCGGCATATAAAGCCTGCCACTCGGGCGAGTTGACGAACCTGAAGCCCCACGGCAGGGTTGTGGCGTGACCGAAAATTTCGCTGTTCATGAGGTTGCCGAGACGGATGAGACCTCCGACAAGGGCTATCGGCACTACAAGACGGTCGAATGTCCACAGCGGTGACCGCTTTGTTGTCACTATTGAGAAAAGAATCACGCCGAGGATTACGCCGATGGCGCCCCCATGGCTCGCGAGGCCCCCTTCCCATACGTAGAGAATCTTTATCGGGTTCTGACTGAACAGATCCCATTCATAAAAGAAAACATGTCCGAGCCTGGCGCCGACGATTGTTCCGGCGACAGTCCACATGAGCAGCAGGCCGAGCCACCGTTCGGGGGCACCCTCATGCCTGAACATGCGGGCGACGATTTCGTAGCCGACGAGGAAGCCTACCATGAAAGCGAGGCTATACCATCGCAGGGTGAAAAATCCCAGCTTGAAAATTACGGGGCTGACGTCCCAGGTTATGTAACTTAGCATTTGATGCGGTCGAGATTATATTCGGGGGACAAATATAGTGAAAATTCTGCGATTAGCGGAGGGTTATGTGGGTGGCTTCGACGGGAGTGCCGAGGAAGAGCTCGGCGAGTCCGGTGAAAGTTTCGGGATTTTCGGTAGTCAGAAAGCGGGCCGAGCCGCCGCGTGTTGTCAGCGCGTCGATTTCAGGATGCCGTTCCATATAGTCGGCGAGGCTGTCGGCCACGATGGCTCCCTGAGTCACGATATTGACATTCGCGGGCGCGTATCGGCGTATTTTTTTGAGAAGGAGGGGATAGTGGGTGCAGGCGAGCACTATGGTGTCGATGTCGGGAGCTTCGCCAAGCAGTGCGTTTATGTCGCGTTCGACGAAATAGTCGGCTCCGGGGCCGTCGGCTTCGCCGTTCTCGACCAGGGCGGCCCAGAGCGGGCAGGCGTGGCCTGTGGTGACGAATTCGGGGTATAGTTTGGCGATCTCAAGATCGTAGGAGCGCGAGCGGATTGTGCCGGGGGTTGCCAGCACGCCTATGCGGCCGTTTGTGCTGAACCGGCCGGCGGCTTCAACGGTGGGGCGTATCACTCCGAGCACGCGCCGCTGCGGGTCGAGATTCGGGAGGTCGCACTGCTGAATCGAACGCAGCGCCTTGGCCGACGCCGTGTTGCAGGCAAGGATGACGAGGTGGCATCCGCGCTCGAACAGCGCCCTGACAGCCTCAAGAGTGAACTGATAGACAACGTCAAACGAGCGGGCGCCGTAGGGAGCGCGGGCGTTGTCGCCGAGGTAGAGGTAGTCGTAATGAGGCAATCGCCGCCTCATTTCTTTGAGAATTGTCAGGCCGCCGTAGCCCGAATCGAACACTCCGATAGGGCCGGGAGCTGTCGGTAGACTATTCTTTGTCATCGTTTTCAGTCAGATGGGCCATGGAGAATTCACAGCCACAGTAGAGTTGGTTATAGAAGTTCTGTTCGCGGATAATGGCGTTACGGCGTTCCTGAAGGCCTCCGCGCCGCCAGTTTGCCTGCCAGAACACAACGCCGGGGATTCCGTCGACAGCGCGGGCGCCTGCGATGCCTATTTGCTCGAGGCTTTTCCAGCGGCTTGATGCCAGAGTCGTGGCCACGAGGCCGAAACCGTGGCCGGCGGCGTAGAGCGCGGCCCGGCGCAGGCGCATGGCGAAACATTCGAGGCATCGGTTCCCGCGTTCAGGCTCATGCTCGAGCCCTTCGACAGTTTTGCGCCATGCGGCGTGGTCATAGCTATCTTCGACGAAATCTATGCCCATTGTCGAGGCATATCTTAATGCCTCGTCGCGGCGCCGCTGATATTCGGCTTCAGGATAGATGTTGGGGTTGCAGTAGAAGAGGGTAGGATGGAGTCCGTGGCCCAGCATAGCCTCGACGATGGCTCCCGAGCAGGGCGCACAGCAAGCGTGGAGCAGCACGCGCGTTGTGGCGTGCTGCTCCGGCGTTTGCCATATATTATCGGTAGGGCGGTGTCTGCTCATCAGGCTTATTTGCCGCCGGGAGTCTTCAGGTCGTGGCTCTCGGGCTCGGCTTCGTCGTCGAGGCCGCGGTTGCGCAGAAGGGCTTTTACGCTCGGCTCGTGGCCGCGGAATTTCACGTAGAGCACCATAGGATCTTCGCTGCCGCCCATCTCGAGGACGTTCTCGCGGAAGAGTTTAGCTGTAGCGGGATCGAAGACACCCTTTTCGCGGAAGAGCTCGAAGCCGTCGGTGTCGAGCACTTCGGCCCAGAGATAGGTGTAGTAGCCCGAGGCATAGCCGTCGCTTCCGAATACGTGTTTGAAGTAGGGGCTGCGGTAGCGGTATTTGACCTGACGCGGCATGCCTAATTTGTTGGCGACCTGAGCCTCGAAGGCTTCGACGTCGACAGTCTCTCCTTCGGCGGGATTGAGATGGCCCCATGCGAGGTCGAGAAGGGCGGCTCCGGCGAGCTCGGTGGTGGTGAAGCCCTGATTGTGGGTCGACGAGGCTTCGATCTTGGCTATCAGTGAGTCGGGGATGACGGCGCCGGTCTTATAGTGGTGGGCATACTCCTTCAGCAGGGAAGGCTCGAAAGCCCAGTGCTCGTGGATCTGGCTGGGAAGTTCCACATAGTCGCGGTCGACGTTGGTGCCGCTCTGGCTGCGCAGGGCGGCGCGGGTCAGCATTCCGTGGAGGCCGTGGCCGAATTCATGGAACATTGTCTCGACATCGTCCATCGACAGCAGCGACGGGCTTCCGGGGGTCGGTTTGGCGAAGTTCGCCACATTATATACTATAGGACGCTGGCTCTTGCCGTCGGGATCGATAAATGAGCCCTGCAGGGATTCCATCCATGCGCCCTGACGTTTCGACGGACGCGAGAAGTAGTCGGTCATGAACACTGCTACGTGCTCCCCTTTATCGTCGGTGACGTCGTAGACCTTCACGTCGGGATGGTATTTCGGAGCGTTGGGAATCGGCGTGAAGTGAATGCCGTAGAGGCGTTCGGCCATAGCGAAGATGCCTTTGGCCACGCTGTCGATTTCGAAATATCCTTTGACTTCGTCTTCGTCGAGGGCATATTTCTTGCGGCGCACTTTCTCGGCGTAGTAATAGTAGTCCCACGGCTCGATGGTGATTTTATCGCCGAGATCGTCGGCGAGAGTCTGCATTTCGGCAACCTCTTTGTCGACGCGCTTGATTGCCGGGCGCCAGATCTGCATAAGCAGGTTCTCGGCGTTCTCCGGGGTCTTGGCCATGACGTTGGCGGTCATGTAGGCGGCGTAGTCGGGATAGCCGAGCAGTTTGGCCTTGGCGGCGCGTGTCTTGACGATTTCTCCGATGACGGGATAGTTGTTATACTCTCCCGACGAGGCCTGCGTAGTGTAGGCTTCGTAGATCTGGCGGCGAAGGTCGCGGTTGTCGGCGAACTGTAGAACCGGCAGACGGCTCGGGGCATGGAGGGTGAAGACCCACTTGCCGTCGAGACCGCGCTGTTTGGCCTCGTCGGCTGCCAGGGCGATTGTCGACTCCGGCAGGCCCGAGAGCATGGCGGGATCGTCGACAACGAGCTGATAGGAGTTGGTGGCTTTCAGAAGATTGCTGTTGAACTTCGAGTAAAGTTCGGTCAGTCGGTTGTTGAGCTTTTTGAGTTCTTCCTTGTCGGCTGCCGAGAGCAGGGCGCCGTTGCGGGTGAAGTCGCGGTAGCTTTTTTCGACGGCGCGACGGCGCGGGCCGCTCAGACCGAGCTTGGCACGGTTGTCGTAGAGATATTTGACGCGCTCGAAGAGTTTGTCGTTCATCATGACGTTGTCGACTGTCGACCCGTAGAGCAGCATTGCCTCGTCGGCGACTTTCTGAAGCTCGGGGTTGCTGTCGGCCTCGCTGAGCGACATGAGCACACCCATAACGCGGGTTGTCAGCTCGCCGCTCTTCTCCATGGCGAGGATGGTGTTGTCGAACGTGGGCGTGGCCTTCTGATTGGCGATGGCATCGATTTCTCCGCGGTAGATTTTCAGCCCTTCTTCGAGAGCGGGCATGTAGTCGGCCGTTGTGATGCGGTCGAAAGGCGGAATGTTGTAGGGCGTGTTGTAGGGCTCGAGGAACGGGTTGTTCCGTTCGGCGGCCATGCCGCCGATAACGGCGACTGTCATGGCAGTCATCAATGTGAGTCGTTTAAACATTGCGTATAGAATTAGGTTATAGAAGATTGTCGGATTATTAATCGTCTGTCCAGATGAACCGGGCCGTCAGCGGGTAGTGGTCGCTGCCTACATCCTTGCCGCGCAGAATGTCGACGGCCATTAGCGGCCCGCGGTAGAGGATATGGTCGATACGGAAAAAGAATTTGTTTTTGTGGTAGGTTATCATCGGACCGAAAGCGGCCTCGGCGAAAGCGTCGTGCATGTCGCTGCCGAGAATGGTGCGCAGGGCGAAGCAGCCGGGAGTGTCGTTGAAATCGCCGCAGACTATGGCGGCCCCGCGGCGGCTGTCGAGAAGCCGGCGCACTTCTTCGGCCTGATCGGCGCGCAGCGCGGCGGCGCGGTAGATTTTCGTGAAAATATGGTTGCGCATGTTGCGTATGGCGCTTCGGTCAGCGTCGCCTTTCGTCACCCGTGAGAAAAGCTCCTTGTCGTCGCCCGAGAGCAGGAACGACTGGAGATGGACGTTGTAGATCGTCAGCACGTGTCCCTCGACCGAAAGCCTGAACACTGCCAGCTCCGCCGGGCTGCATACCGAGCCGGGAACCTCGATGCGCGTCACCGGAAACCGGCTGTAGACGGCAAGCCCGGGATCGCTGTTGTCGGAACACCGGAAGGGATAGACCTTCCTGATAGTGTCTAACGGGTTGAAGGAGGATTTGCGCAGACTGGCCAATCCCACGAGGCTTTCCTGAACGACGAGAATGTCGGGTTTCATCGCCATCACATAGCTCAGCGAGGGGTTAGGGTCGGGAATGCCGTCGCGGCCGTAATCCTGCCAGTGGAGGGCGTTGAAAGTCATCAGTGTAAACGATTTCTTTCCCCGGGTCGTTTCGGGGGAGACGGTCATGTTGACAGGCGCGAAGTTCAGCAGGGCGGGCGAACTGATTAAAATTGCCGCGCCCATGACCCATGCCAGACGGTTGCGCGCGATAGCCAGAACGATGAGGGCTACGACAGAGAGCAGTGCTGTCACAGGGAACGCCATGTTGAGCAGGCAGGCGGGCGGAAAAACGCGCGGGTCGACAGCTCCGGTGTAGGCTGTCGCTATCAGGGCGAACGACAGCAGAACCGTTGCCGCCGTCACCACGAAACGAACTGTATATTGCCTTGGAGTTGCCACTTCGTTATTACTTTATCCGGCGGCTGACGTCGAACAGACGCGCCCGTTCGTCGGCTGTCAGCGATGAATAGCCTGATTTCTTGATTTTGTCGAGAATATTGTCGAGCTCGGCCTGGTCGGCGGCCGATGCTGCCGAAGGTGCCTTTGGTCTTGGCGCCGACGGCGCTCCCGAGGCCCTGAAGCGCGCCGGACGCACTTTCGGGCGCCGTCTGAACAGATTGACAATGGCGTCGATGAGCGAATTGAGCGGCGCCGTTATGTCGTGGCCGCGTTTGAGCCCAAGAGCGAATATGGCCCCGACGGCGGCTCCGCCGAGGTGGGCGATATGGCCGCCGGCATTGCTGCCGGTGACGCTCAGCAGGTCGATTCCGATGGTCACTACGGCAATCCATTTCAGCGACACGGCCCCGAGAAAAAGAAGGTTCATGCGGTAGTCGGGCGCCATTATCGCCGTGGCGGTCACTATGGCTATGACCGAGGCGCTAGAACCGATGAGAAGTCCGCCGTGGCCTGCGAAATAGGGGATGGTGTTGACTGCGAGAAGATAGAGCGCCGCGCCTCCGAGACCTCCGAGCAGATAGAGGCCGATCATCCGCTTCGGCGTCGACAGAAGCTGAAACACTATTCCGAACCAGTAGAGCCAAAGTATATTGAAAATGAGGTGGAGCGGCTCGATCTGGCAGAACATGTATGACAGAGGTGTCCATGCATGGCGCGCCAGCCGGCCGAAATTGCCCGGCATAGCAACCCATTGTTCGACGATGAAGCGTCCTGATTCCTCACCGGCGAAGATCATCACTATCGATATGATGTTCAGCACGAGGAATACGGCGATGTTGATGACGACGATCTTCATCAGCATCGTCGCCGATGCGAAGCGTTTCAATGCGGTCTCAATAGTTGTCGCCATGGACTATTCCTTTGCGTTTCCAATAAAGCATTATAAGCAGGCCGAAAATCATTCCGCCCAGATGCGCCCAGTGGGCTATGCCGTCGACAGCTCCGCGTGCCGACCCCATGCCGATAAGCAGCTCGATGACACCGTTGCCGATGACAACCCATTTCGCTTTCACAGGCACGGGAATGAACATGATATAGAGCGGCCGGTTCGGGAAAAGCATTCCGAAAGCGAGCAGAACGCCGTAGATCGAACCTGAGGCTCCGATGGTGACCATCATATTCTGATACTGGCCGACAAGACTGTCGATTTCGCCCGAAGCGAGCGCCTGACGCACATATTCGAAGTCGACACCATTGAGGTTGGCTATGGTTTTGACGAATTCAGGCTCCCAGGTCAGCGCCCAGAAAGCTTCCTGAACGAGGCCGGCGCAGAGGCCGCAGGTTATGTAGTAGAACAGGAAGCGCGGGGCTCCCATGGTGCGCTCGACTATGCCGCCGAACATCAGCAGCATGAACATGTTGAAAAACAGATGGGCGAAATTCTGCGTCGAGTGCATGAACATATAAGTGAAAAACTGCCATGGCGCGAAGTCGGGAGCCGTCAGATAATGCAGCCCCGCCACGGCGTCGATTTCGATGCCCAGGCGGCCGGGAAGAATCATCATGGCCAGCCACACAATGAAATTTATGATGATCAAATTCTTGGTCACCACCGGAATATTACCGAATAGATTTCTGAAATTCATCTGTTCCGTTAAAAGTTGAGGTCGCTAAGCCGGCCGTAGCTTCGGCCGACGATAGTGCAAAGATAGCGTTTTTTTGGCTATCAGTGCCCGAAAAGGGCTCTTTGAACTTTCAAAACAGAAAAAATAGAGACTATTTTGAGTTTTTTTCACAAATATTTGTGAATATCAGTTTTTTATGCATATATTTGCGGTGATAACCAAACTTTCATCTAATTATCAAAAACCAACATGAACAAAACCGAACTTGTTAACGCCATTGCTGAAAAGGCAGGCTTAACCAAAGTGGATGCTAAAAACGCACTTGATGCAACGCTGACGTCCATCGCTGATGCTCTGAAAAACGACGATAAAGTAGCTCTTGTGGGCTTCGGAACATTCTCTGTTACCGAGAAAGCCGCCCGCACCGGCATCAATCCCCGCACCAAAGAGAAAATCGAAATCCCCGCTCGCAAAGTCGTAAAATTCAAAGCAGGCGCAGATCTCGCCAAATAATTTCACTTAGCGAAGAACTTATCTCCGGCCGCAACCGCCCGCTCAGCGCAGGCAGTTGCGGCCGGAACTTTGTCGCTGAGCCCTTTTTACGGGTCGCGGCAGACTTTTTTTACTCAAGGCAGATTTTTTTTGCACCCCCGTGAAACTTTTCGGCATAAGGAGCGACATATTGATAAAAACGCTATATTTGCATCCTGAGAATATTTTCACGTAACCAACATATTTTCATGAAAAAAACACTTAAGTTTCTGGCGTTAGCCATCGTGTCGCTTTTCGTGATGCCGGCTATGACAGCTCTGGCACAGGAAATGCCTCAAATGCCCCAGCTTCCCCTTGACCCGCAGGTGCGCAAGGGCGTGCTGCCCAACGGATTGACCTACTACATCCGTCACAACGAGAAACCTAAAGGCCAGGCCGATTTCTATATCGCGCAGAAGGTCGGCTCGATTCTCGAAGAAGACCACCAGCGTGGTCTGGCCCACTTCCTTGAGCACATGTGCTTCAACGGCAGTGAGAACTTCCCCGGCAACGGAATGATCTCGTGGCTCGAGACCGTCGGCGTTAAATTCGGCCAGAACCTCAATGCCTACACCGCTATCGACGAAACCGTCTATAATATCGCCAATGTCCCCGTTGCCCGCAAGAGCGTTCAGGATTCATGCCTGCTCATTCTCCACGACTGGGCCGACGGACTTCTTCTCGAACCTGATGAGATCGACAAGGAGCGCGGCGTTATCCACGAAGAATGGCGCAGCCGCAACAAAGGCTCGCAGCGCATTCTCGAGCAGATTCTTCCGGCGCTCTATCCCGGCCTGAAATATGGCTACCGCCTGCCGATCGGCACCATGGAAGTTGTCGACAACTTCAAGCCGCAGGCTCTTCGCGACTACTACGAGGCCTGGTATCGTCCCGACCTTCAGGGCATCGTTGTTGTCGGCGATATCGACGTCGACTATATCGAGGGCAAGATCAAGGAAATATTCTCGCCCATCAAGATGCCGAAGAACGCCAAAGAGCGTGTCTATCCCGCCGTCCCCGACTATAACAAGACCGTCTACGGTATCGGACACGACAAAGAGATGAATGTCAACGTCATCGAAATGTCGTGGCTCAGCGATCCCCTGCCTCAGGAGCTCCGCAACACCCAGATCTACTACATGACCCAGTATATGCAGTCGATGATCTCGATGATGCTCAACAACCGCTTCAACGAAATCACCTCGAAACCCGACGCACCGTTTGCCCAGGCCGATGTCAACTTCGGCGGCTTCCTCGTCAGCTCGCGTGTCAAAGACGCTTTCTCGCTCAGCGTTGTTGCCAAAGATGAAAATCTCGAACCCGCCTTCGCTGCCGCTTACCGCGAGGTTCTCCGCGCAGCCCGCGGCGGCTTCAACCAGAGCGAGCTGACCCGTGCCCGCGACGAATATCTGAGCAGCATCGAACGCGCCTATAACAACCGCGCATCCATCGAGAGCGGCACATTTGTCAACCAGTATGTCCGCAACTTCCTCGACGGCGATCCCGCTCCCGGAATCGAGACCGTCTACACCATGATGAACCAGATGGCCCCGATGATTCCTCTGGAAGCCATGAATCAGGCTCTCGCCGAAACCGTAGCCGGACAGTCACGCGCAGTCCTCGTCATGCAGCCCGATAACGAGAAGAATGTCTATGCTACCGAACAGGGCATCGACGCCGCTATCAAGAAAATCGACGCCGAGAACATCGAAGCCTTCGTCGACAATGCCAAGACCGAGCCTCTGATCGAAAAGCTTCCCGCTCCCGGCAAGATTGTCAGCGAGTCGAAGAATGACAACTGGGGAACAACCGAGTATACCCTCAGCAACGGTGTCCGCGTAATCCTCAAACAGACCAAGTTCAAGGAAGACGAGATTCTCATGGAAGCCCAGGCCCTCGACGGATATGCCGCCATGTGCCCGCGTAACGGTGAGAAACCCGCCGAACTGGCCAGCATCAAGCTCCTTCCCTACAGCGCCGACAACTTCTCGCTCGGCAGCTACACCAGCAACGACCTCTCGAAATATCTCGCCGGCAAGCAGGTCGGAATGGGATTCTCGATGGGCGCCTACACCCGCGAAATCAACGGCTCGACAACTCCGAAAGACCTCAAGACCCTGATGGAGCTTGTTTATTCGGCCTTCACCGGACTCAGCTACGACGCCGAAGAATTCAAGGCTTTCCAGTCGCAGATGTCGGCAATGCTCGCCAACCAGACCAAGACTCCCGACTACAAGTTCAGCAAAATGCTGATGGAGAACCTCTTCAAGTCGCCCATGCGTCAGGCTCTTACGGCTGAAGACGTCACCGCCGCCACCGCCGAGGGAACAACCAAGGTTATGAAAGCCCTGACCAACAATGCCGCTGACTACACCTTCGTGTTCGTGGGCAACATCGACGAAGCCGCCTTCCGTCCGCTGGTCGAGCAGTATATCGCCACACTTCCCGCTAATCCCGCCTTCTCGATCAAGCAGGTCGAGGAATATAACGCAGCCGACTTCATCACCCCCGGCGACGCCAACGTAACCATGGCCACCAAGATGGAGCAGCCGACAACCTACGTCGCTGTCTTCCAGACCGCCAATATGCCTGTCAATCCGAAGAACCAGCGCATGGCCGAGATCATCGGTCAGGTTCTGACAAAACGCCTTCTCAAGACCGTCCGCGAAGAGATGGGTGCTGTCTACAGCATCGGTGCCAACGGCGGTGAAAGCTCGATGGGCCCGATGAACGTAAACCTCCAGTCGGCCTTCCCGATGAAGCCCGAAATGAAGGAGCAGGTACTGAAAGTCGTTGCCGACGAATTCAACGCCATAGGCAATAACCTGACCGAAGCCGAGCTCTCCGACATCCGCAACTTCATGGTCAAGGAAGCCAAAGAGAACCTCGAGAAGAACAACGGATGGCTCAACGGTATCACCGGATGGCTCATCCACGGCAACGACGCCTTCACAACCCGCGTCGCTACCCTCGAAGGCATCACCGTCGACGACGTCAAGGCCTACGCCAAGGCAGTCATGGCACAGAAGAACTACAAAGTGCTCATTCTCGAACCTGAAAAGTAATCAACCTTAACCTTAAACCACAACACGTTATGAAGAGCTTTAAAAAGGCTCTCGTTGCCCTCACCGCCCTCACATTTGTGACGGGCGGTGTCGGTGCAAAAGAGCATCTCCACAGCCTTAACCCCTCTTATTTCGACCCCTCTGTAGCCGTCGGACAGGATTTCTACCAGCATGTCAACGGCGGCTGGCAGAAAGCCAATCCCCTCACCCCCGACCGCTCGCGCAACGGCCAGTTCAATATTCTTAGCGACACCTCCGAGGTGCGCATCAAGAATATCGTCATGGGACTCGACGCAACCAATCCCGCCCCCGGAACGATAGCTTTCAAGGTCGCCACAATATATAATCAGGCAATGGATTCGACGCGCCGCAACGAACTAGGTGTCAAGCCTATCAAGCCCATTCTCGACCGCATCGAGAAGACCGCCGACGCCGACATGGACGACCTCTTCCTCTTTATGCACGCCAACTATGGCAGCCCGTTTATCGGGGCCGGCCCGATGGAAAATCTGGCCAATTCCAACGAATATGCCATGTATGTTTCGGGTGCGCCGCTCGGTCTGGGTGACCGCGACTATTATCTGAAGAGCGACAAGCGCAGCGTCGAAGTGCTTAACGCCTATAAGAAGCTGATCGAGAAGCAGATGGTCAACGCCGGCTATTCGAAGAGCGCCGCAAAGCGAGTCGCAAAGAACGTCATCAAATATGAGACAGCGCTGGCCGACTCGACATGGACCCGCGAAGAAAGCCGCAATATTCCGGCCATGTATAACCCCCGCGACATCAAATTCCTCAAGAGCGAATATCCTTCGATCGACTGGGACAATTTCTTCGTCAAGACAATGGGTATCGCCACTCCCGAGCAGGTTATCGTGACCGAGCTGCGCACAGTCAAGCAGGGCGACAACCTCAAGCGCTCGATGACCCCGCGCGAGATCAAAGACCTCTATCTCTGGGAGGTTGTCAATGGTGCGTCGGGAACTCTCAGCGACGCTTTCAACGACGCCAATTTCGAGTTCAACAAGGTCATGAGCGGCATAACCGAGCAGCGTCCGCGCTGGAAGCGCGCTCTGGGCGCCACCGAAGGCGCTCTTGGCGACGCTATCGGCGAACTCTATGTGGAGCGCTACTTCCCCCAGTCGTCGAAAGATTATATGATCGGCCTCGTCGAGAACCTCCGCACCGCTCTCGGCAAGCACATCATCAACCTCGACTGGATGTCGGACGACACAAAGCTCAACGCTATCAAGAAACTCAACGCCATCACTGTCAAGATCGGCTATCCCGACAAATGGAAAGACTATTCGACAATGAATATCGACCCGGCTCTGTCGTATGCCGAGAATATGCACAACGTCAGCATGTGGCATCAGCAGGAGACCTACAACAAGTGGGGCAAGCCTGTCGACAAGACCGAATGGGGCATGACACCCCAGACTATCAACGCCTATTATAACCCGATGGCCAACGAAATCGTGTTCCCCGCCGGTATACTTCAGGCTCCTTTCTTCGACCCGAACTCTTCCGACGCCGAGAACTACGGCGGTATCGGTGTTGTCATCGGTCACGAAATCACCCATGGATTCGACGATCAGGGCCGCAACTTCGACGCCGACGGCAACATGGTGAACTGGTGGACAGAAGAAGATGCCGACAAGTTCGCCGACAAGACCAAAGCCCTCATCGACCAGTATAGCGCTGTAGAGGTTCTTCCCGGCCTCCACGCCAACGGCGCCTACACCCTTGGCGAGAACATCGCCGACCAGGGCGGCCTGCGCGTTTCGATGACAGCGTTCCTCGACTCGCAGAAGAAGAAAGGCATCGATGTCACCTCTGAGGAAGCCCTCATCGACGGCATCGACCCCATCAAGGTGTTCTATATGAACTACGCCAACATCTGGGCCGGCAATATCCGCGACGCCGAGATCCGCAATCTGACCAACGCCGATGTCCACTCGCTGGCCAAATACCGCGTCAACGTCGGACTGAGCAACATCGACCCGTTCTTCAAGGCCTTCAACATCACCGACGGACAGCCCATGTTCCGTCCCGAGGCCGAGCGCGTCGTTATCTGGTAACCGCTTTTCCGCAACCCCTCTCGGGAGCCTCCGCCCCGGCGGAAGGCTCCCGACTTTTTTAAGGACCTTAAAGACCTTAAGGACTTTAATGACCTTAAAAACTATAACGAGCGTTCATAGGGGAATTTTATGAGAAAATGTCTGTAGTTTTCTGAAAATTTGCTAATTTTGAGCCGACATAGCGCCCTTGTTACCGAAGGACGCTCGTCGTTTGTCCGTGGCGGTGTTGACCTCTGCCATATATATACCGTTGAAAATCAATCTATAACCTGTAATTTATGAGACTTAAACTGTTTCTGTTAGTGCTGCTGGCGGCTGCTTTGCCGACGCTGGCGCAAAAAACAGGCGTGACAGGCACCGTGGTGAATGTCAACACGGGTGCTCCCGTCGACGGAGCCAGTGTCATGCTCAATTCTCAAAGTATCTTTGTCACGACGGCTTCCGACGGCACGTTCACCATTGACACCGCCCACGCCGGCAACGATGTGCTCGTGGTGGCGGCTTTCGGCTATAACGATGTCAACCTGCCCGTCGAGATCAAGGACGGCCGGATTCTGAATCTTGATTTCATTCAGATGACGCCTTCCGATATCACCGCGACTTTCTATGAAGACCAGCAGGATATGCTCTTCGACGAAGGTGTGCTCGACGATGAGGAAGGGCAGGCCCAGAGCATCGTGGCTCTGACCGGCGCCAGCGACGACGTTTACTATAACGCCGCCAGCTATGACTTCAATGTCATGCGTTTCCGCATCCGCGGCTACGACAACGAGTATCAGAGCACCTATGTTAATGGTCTTCCGTTCAACGACCTCGCCCGCGGGCGTTTCAACTACTCGTCGATCGGCGGCATGAACCGCGCTTTCCGCAACAAGAGCGTCGCTCTCGGCCTCGGAGCTGCCAGCTATGGCTTCGGCGATGTCGGCGGCGCTACGAATATGTCAACTCTGGCATCGGAGTATGCGCCCGGCTTCAACGGCTCGGTAGCCTACACCAACTCTAACTATATGTTCCGCGCCATGGCGATGTATTCGACCGGACTCAACCGCCACGGATGGGCTCTGACCCTCTCGGCTATCGGACGCTATGCCAACGAAGGAATCATCGAAGGCACGTTCTACAACTCGGTCGGACTGTTTCTGGCTGTGCAGAAGGTGTTCAACAAGAACCATTCGCTGAACCTCACCCTCTACGGCGCCCCGACACAGCGCGCCACCAACTCGGCGACATATCTCGAAGCCTACGATCTGGCCGGTTCGAACCTCTACAATCCCAACTGGGGCTGGCAGGACGGCAAGAAACGCTCGTCGAAAATCGTCAATACTTTCGACCCTACAGCAGTGCTCAACTGGATATGGAAGGGCAACAAGGAGACGACGCTCAACACCGCCGCCGCCGTCCGCTGGACAAACTATTCGACCTCGGCTCTCAACTGGTATAACGCCGCCGACCCGCGTCCCGACTACTACCGCTATCTGCCGTCGTATTTCGCCGACGATCAGGAGGCATTCGATCTCTATACCGATCTCTGGCGCAACGACGAGTCGATGCGTCAGATCAACTGGGACGCCCTCTATCAGGCCAACTACCTCAACTCCCAGATTGGCCCCGATCAGCTCGGCAACCGCCGCGGCGGCTCGACCTACATACTCGAAGACCGCCACAGCAACCAGTTCAACTTTATCGCTGGCTCGACGCTCAACACCCGCCTCAACAGTTTCCTGACCCTTCAGGGAGGCGTCACTTTCAACTACACCCGCGCCCACTACTACAAGACTATCCGCGACCTCCTGGGCGGCGACTTCTGGACCGATATCGACCAGTTCAGCGAGCGCGACTTCCCCGAAGACACCAACCTGCTCGAGAACGACCTCGACAACCCGGGCCGCAAAGTCGGCAAAGGGGACAAGTTCGGCTATAACTACTACATCAATGCAATTCAGCTCAGCGGCTGGCTGCAGAACATGATAACGCTGCCCCACTGGGATATCAACTACGGCCTGAAGGTCGGCTATACCCAGTTCCAGCGCGACGGCAAGATGCGCAACGGCCGCGCTCCCGAGAATTCGAAAGGCAAAGGCTCGATGCACCGCTTCGACACGGGTGCCATCAAGGTCGGCGCCACCTATAAGATCGACGGCAATAACTTCATCGCCGCCCACGCCGGCTACGAGACCCGCGCCCCGCTGTTTGAATACAGCTACGTTTCGCCGCGCATCAAGGACGACGCCATCGACGGCCTGACAACTTCGCGCATCGTCTCGGGTGACATCGCCTATATCTGGAACTACCGCCGTTTCCGCGGATCGATCACCGGTTTCTGGACCGAAATGTACGATCTGACAGAGCGCACTTCGTTCTACGACGACCAGTATTCGACCTTCATGAACTACGTGCTCAAGGGAATCCACAAACGCCATGCCGGCGTCGAGATCGGCGCAGCCTACAAGATCACCCCCTCGATCACCGTCAGCGCCGCAGCGACCTTCGCCAGCTACCGCTACAAGAACCGTCCGACCGGGACGCGCTCCTATGAGAACGGCGCCCAGTCCGACACCACTCAAGTTGTCTACCTTAAGAACTTCCGCGTCGGCGGCACACCTCAGACGGCCGTCAACATCGGCATCGACTACGCCGCTCCCCACCAGTGGTTCTTCAACATCAATGCGTCGTGGATGGACAACGCTTATGTAAACCTTTCGCCGGTGCGCCACGAAGTGCTCCCCAACCTCTGGCAGGGCTTCGACCAGCCGACACTCGAACTTCTCGAGAGCAAGATGGAGCAGCTCGCCGAGCAGGAGAAGCTCAACGACGCCTTCGTGCTCAACGCCTCGATAGGCAAGGTTATCTATATCAACCGAAAGGTGTCGCTCAACCTGAATCTCAACGTCGACAACATCCTCAACAACCGCAAGATCATGACCTACGGCTACCAGCAGGGTCGTTTCGACTACACCAACTATTCGACCACGAAGTATCCCAACCGCTACTTCTATGCTCAGGGCATAAAAGTGTTCTTCAATGTCGGTGTGCGTTTCTAATGTCAAATCCAACAATCTGAAACAATGAAACTCAATAAATCCCTCATGGCAGCCTTCGTGGCCACGTCGGCGCTCTGGTCGCTGACCGGCTGCGACAATGATCTCGACTATCCCCCCGTCGAGATTCCCCACGCCACAATCGAGGCCAATACAACCATTGCCGAGGTAAAGGAAGCCTACTGGCAGGACGACCGCAACTATGCCGTCACAATCGGCGAGCGCGAAGACGGCTCGCACATAATCGTGGCCGGTCGCGTCACCAACAACTGTGCCAGCGGCAATGTCTACAAAAGCCTCATCATTCAGGACGAGACGGCCGCACTGGCGATTTCGCTGAACGAGTCGGATATGTCGCAATACTATAAGGTCGGCCAGGAGGTGGTCATCGACCTCACCGGTATGTCGATAGGCAAATACAACGGCCTGCAGCAGATCGGCGAGCCTGAAGTATATCAGGACGGCTACGAGGTCACCTTCCTCGACTCCGATAAATTCAAGGAACACGCTCAGGTCAACGGGCTTCCCGATATGTCGCTGGTCGACACCCTGACAACCACCATGGACGAGATTCAGGCCATGACGACAGGTCAGGAGATCGCCCGAATGCAGAGCCGTCTTATCCGCCTCGACAATGTGTCGTTTCAGGGCGGAGGCACACTGACATTCTGCAGCCCCTCTGAGAGCACCAACCGCACTCTCGTCGACGAAAACGGCAACCGCATGACACTCAGAATGAGCAACTACGCAACATTCTCGCAGAAACTCATGCCTAAGGGAACCGGTTCGCTTGTCTGCATACTCAGCTATTACGGAACCAACTGGCAGCTCCTTATCCGTGACCTCAGCGACTGTATCGGCTTCGAGGGCATCGACGACAATCCCGGCGGCGACGTTCCCGCTGTGCCCGAGGCTACTGTCACCGTGGAGCAGGTGCTCGCCAAATACTGGAAAGACGATCTCAACTACTGCGAACAGATCGGGCAGACCGACGACGGCAAGGACATGATCGTCACTGTGCGTGTATTCTCGAACGACCAGAGCGGCAACGTCTATAAGCAGCTTTTTGCTCAGGATGCTACCGGCGCTCTCATGTTCTCCATCAACAAGAGCCGCCTCTATCAGGAATATCCCGTCGGACAGGCTGTCAACGTCAACCTGACCGGACTCTATATCGGACGCCGTCAGGGTATGCTTCAGGTCGGCGCTCTCGGCGACTATAACGGAACTCCGCAGCCCGACCGTCTCGATGAGAGCGAGTGGGCAACCCACGCCTCGATAACCGGCTCGCCGAATCCGGCCGACATCAAGACTTTCGACGCCACAATCCCGAACTTCAACAGCGCCGCCCGCAAATGGAGCGCCGCCTATGTCAAGCTCGCCGGCGTCCACTTCGCCAAGGGTGGAACAGGAACGTTCGTAGAGGGCGGCCAGGCTACGAGCGTAGATCTTCTCGACGCTTCGGGCAACACCGTCATCGTGCGCACAAGCGCCTATGCCGACTGGGGCAGCCAGAAGCTCCCCGCCGGAACGGGTAATGTAACAGCTATCGTCACTTACTACAACCAGACACCGCAGCTCATTCTCAACAGCTCGGCCGACTGCACCGGCTTCTCGGACACTCCCGGCGGCGACACCCCGCCGACCCCCTCGACGAACGATCTTCTCAACGAGACCTTCGCCGCTTCGCAGGGAGCGTTCACAATAGAGAACGTAAAGCTTCCTTCGGGAATGGCAGCTGTCTGGACTCACTCCACGCAGTTCGGAATGGTGGCTACAGCCTACGACAAGACAACACAGACGAATTATGAGTCGGAATCGTGGCTCATCTCGCCGGTAGTCGACCTCTCGAAAGCTGCCGGAAGCCCCGTATTGACCTTCGATCATGCCCTCAACTTCTTCGCCGATATTGCCACCGCCGTCAAGGATGTAAGCGTTTGGGCCCGCGAAGAGGGAGGTGCGTGGCAGCAGCTGTCGGGCGTAACGATGCCTGCCCAGCTTTCATGGACTTTCGTCGGCAGCGGCAACGTCTCGCTGAGCGCATTCGCCGGTAAGAAGATCCAGATCGGCTTCAAGTATACCTCGACGGCTGCCAAGGCCGGAACATGGGAGGTAAAAAACGTAATCATAAAGTAACTCCATGAATCTACCCAATATGAGACATCTCAATAAAATTGTCGTGGCTGCCGTTGTGGCTCTGACAGGACTCTCGGCCTGTCAGAATGACTTCGATGCTCCGGGACTCGTCACCCCGCAGGCCACGCTGAAGCCCAACATCTCGATAGCCCAGCTCAAGGAGACCTATTGGAGCGACGATAATGCCTACGTGACGAAAGTCGGTGTCAACGAGGCCGGCGAACATCTTGTCATCGCCGGGCGCGTGATCAGCTCCGATGCGGCCGGAAATGTCTACAAGAACCTCGTCATCCGCGATTGCAGCGGCATCGATGAGGGCGACTATCAGGCAGCGCTGACGATTTCGCTCAACGCCAATTCGCTCTACAACCAATATCGCGTCGGTCAGGAAATCGTCATCGACGTGACCGACATGTATATCGGCAAGTATCGCGGTCTGGAACAGATCTGCTTTCCCAGCGAGACCGATCAGGGAACCCTCGAAGGTACGTTCTGCCCGCTGGAGTTCTTCAAGGAGCATGTCGAGCTGAACGGACTGCCCGAACCGTCGCAGGTCGAGCCATACGTGACAACCCACAATGAATATGCTTCGGCCTCTCCGTCGGTTGTCCGCAAATATCAGAGCCAGCTCGTTGAGTTCAAGGGATGCCACTTCAAGGAGGGGGGCAAGCTCGCATTCACCGACGGCAGTAAGATAACATCGAACCGCACTCTCGTGCTCGCCGGCGGCGATACAATCAATGTGCGCACCAGCGGCTACTCCAACTTCTGGGCTATGACTCTTCCGGAAGGAGAGGGCGATGTTGTCGGCATCCTCAGCTATTTCAACTCGGGAAACACGGCCGATCCCTGGCAGCTCGTTCTGCGCTCGGCCGACGACCTCCACTTCGGCGATAAAGAGCCTGAGCAGGGCTCGCTTGACAATCCCTATACGGTCGATGGCGTCATCGAGTTTGAAAACAAGGGAGAAGGCGGCTCGGGCTGGGTTACCGGCTATATCGTCGGCGCCGTTGTTCCCGGAACTTCGGCCGTGACCTCAAACAGCGATATCGAATGGACAGCCGACGTTTCGATGCCCAACACACTCGTCATCGCCCAGACTCCCGAAATAACCGAGGCCGTCAGCTGTCTCGTGGTCGAACTGCCTCAGGGTTCGTCGCTGCGCGAGAAAGGCAATCTGCTCGACAATCCGAAGAACTATAAGAAGCAGATATGGCTCAAAGGTTCGTTCGCTAAGGTGCTCGGCACATGGGGCATCACCGGCAACACCGGCTCGTCAGACGAATGGAAGATCGACGGCGTCGATAACAATCCCGGCGACAATCCCGACACCCCTGACAATCCCGACACCCCGATAGGAGATCCGATCAATGAGACTGTCAACTTCGCGCAGGCCGGTCTGGCCGACGCTCCTACGGAGTTCACCGTGGGCGACGTCAAGTTTGTTGTTTCTGTCGGAGGCGGCCGCACACCTCCCGCATGGAACGCCAGTGCCGCAGAACTGCGGCTCTATGCCGGCAACACAATGACGGTATCGACAGTCGACGGCCGTCCTATCGACAAGATGGAGATGACGCTCGGCCGCTACGCTTCAGACCGCTACACTACCTTCACCCCGTCGACAGGCGTCGTTGCCGAACAGGCTATAGGCGACAAGACCATCCATTGGACAGGCTTTGCGAATTCTGTGACCTTCACTGTCGGCGACAAGGCTATCTATGCCGAGAAGGAAGAGAACCGCGGGGCTGCCGGACAGGTGCGCCTCGCCTCTATTACATTCGGTAACGGTGGAAGCACGACTCCCGACAATCCTGACAATCCCGATAACCCTGATAACCCTGACAATCCCGACAAGCCTTCGACAGGGGGCACAGAGGCTTCGCCCTACACTGTGGCACAGGCTCTCGCACTCAACAACAGCGGTTCGGGTTGGGTAGCCGGCTATATCGTAGGTTGGGCTGACGGCAACATTGCCTCGGCTCAGTTCAACGCCTCGGCTATGACAGCCTCCAACGTGCTCATCGCCGACAGCGCAAGTGAGACCGATGCCTCGAAGTGCATTGTAGTCGCTCTTCCGAAGGGCGCAATCCGCAATGCCCTCAACCTGATGGACAATCCCTCTAATCTCGGCAAGAAAGTCCAGATAACCGGCCGCTTCGCCGCATATCTCGGCGGTCACGGCCTGACGGCTCCCACCGCCTATAAGTGGCAGTAATCAACAGAATATCACAGCCACGGCTATGCCGGTATCAGTCGGCTTAGCCGTGGCTTTTCATTATCATTATTTTCTATGAAAAAGACAATCATCATGGCTATGGCACTCGTGCTCGCATTGCCGGTCGGCGCCGCCACATCGCGTCGCACGACCCAGAAGCGCGCCGTCAAGACAGCCACTGTAAAACCCCACATCTCGATAGCCGGCATACCGTTTGCGTTGACATCGGCAGACAAGCTTACTCTCGACCCCGATCCGGCCGGAAATGCAACGCGTCTCGAACATCCCGAGGGTGTCCGCTCGGTTAAGATAACGACTCCTGTCTTCGACGGCGACTTTGAAAGCCGCACGGGTGCCGAAGAAACTTATGAGTTCGATCGCAACGGCCGCCTGACAGCTTTCAGCGAGGATCTCGGCGACGCAGCCGGAGGCCGTAGCTTCAAGGTGTTCTACAGCGGCAATGAGGCATTGCCTGACTCGCTTCAGCTGACGTCGATGGTTCCGACTCAAGACCCTTGTTCCGATAATATGAATGTTGTCGCCACCTATATTTTCGCTAAAGATGGCGGACGCATCACCGGCTTCAGTGAGCACACTACTATGGTAGGCACCCGCAAAGCCGACGGCGTGTTCAATTATTCGGTCAGCTACTATCCCGACGGCGTAGTGAAGCAGATCGTCTGTAAGGAGCAGCCGGCAATGATGGTGGTTTTCGACCGTAAAGGCAATATCGTCAAGGTGAACCGCTTCATCTACGACTGCAACGAACAGTTCCGCCCGGCCTGGATCAGCGACAGCTGGGAGAATACCGAAGGCGACATGTCGGTCTACGGCACACCGCCCGCTGACGTTAAGCACAAGACCGACCCCCGCGGCAACTGGATCGAAGAGACCTGGACCGAAAGCTGGGAAGGGAGTGCTCCGACAACCAACGGCCGCTTCCGCTCGATCACTTACTACGACTGACAGCCCCGGCTTATCGTGCACGTAGTCAGGATAAAATGGATGTTGCGGAACTTCATCACGGTGTTTGCAAATAGTAATTTCAGGACTAATGTTGCGATTGCACGATAAAATTTTCGTAGTTTTGCGCCGTTTTTAAGTAAATACCAACAATAAGAACTATGAAAAAGTTTTTATCACTATCATTGACAGCCCTGCTCGCTTCAACGGCTTTATTCTCTTGCGGTGGCGGCGACGAGGATGAACCGCAGGAACCCGACGTTCCGGTTGTCGGTCCGAGCCAGCCGGATGAGCCGGATGAACCCGATCAGCCTGACAATCCGGGAGGTGGAGACAGCGACAGCGATCACAATCCCAATCTCCCCGAACTCGCCGCACAGTTTGAGAATTTATACAGCCCGGTGCTTTCCACCGAAGGTTTCATGGCTGACAGCGATGTCACCCGAAATCTGATCGGCTACTGGAATACCGATGGTAAATACGACCAGAATCTCGTATTGTTGCCCAACGGACGTTTCCGTCTCAGCGACGGTGGCAGCTGGATGCACAAGTGGGTAGGCTGGGGCGACTGGGCCTATAATGCCGCCAAATCCACAATCTCTCTTTTTGATGCCAATGTTTCTATTGAAATTAGTGCATTCAATAGCGCGGGTGACAAGTTCTCCGGAACGATGTTCTATCAAAGCAGCACGGGCGTGCAGTTCTCCGCAATCAAAGTGACAAATACCGAGTATGGCATTCCCGATGGCATGCTTCAGCTTTATTGCGATGGAATCAACTGGGACAATGTCAATGTCGAGGGTAATCACATCAGCAATGATCAGCCTCTGATGCCGTGGTCGCTCGTCGGAATGTATAACAGCGATCGTTACGCCCTTACGAAAAATTGCAGTTATCTCATCGACGACGATATCATTATGATCGTATATTGGCAAAATCAGGAAAAAGGGCTTGCCAATGCTATCTGGTGGATCGAGAAGCCCTGGAGCGCAAGTCCGCGAATGGTTGCATATACCAAATCGACCAAGTTCAAATATTTCGTCGGTAGGTTTAAAAGCAATTGATTTCAGGAACCTTTCCAAGATAAATGAAGCCGCAACGTAGACGCCACGTTGCGGTTTCATCGCATATATGGGACATTTCGACTCTGACGTCTCGTACTTCGGCAACTGTATTGACGAGACCTGAACCGAACACTGGGCGATGAGCCCCCGAGTCAAGAAAAAGGGGCGTTAAAATCCCAAAAGAGGAATTGTCTTTCAGTCGTTGGTGAACAGTGAGGCGATGTCGAATGCCAAAGCCGTAAAAGCCAGGATGTAACCGAAGACGGTGCCGAATTTGTATATTTTGCTGTCTTTCTGTCGTTTGGCAATTACGGTTCTGCATATATATGCCAACAGTGCACCGCAGGCAAAAAGGATTATACCTATCCAGAAGAATGACATAGTGTTATCAGTTTAGTCCGATTGTTATTCCGGTTCCGGTTAATATGATGCCAACAACGGTTATAATCCCCGCCGCTTTCAGCCATGGCGACACCGCTTTCATGGCCAGCTTGTTGTCAATGACCTTTCTCTTTATAATCGCCGCTTTCACGAAAGATATGAGTGCCACTATCTGACCTGCTATCAGGGTATACATGCCCGAATAAATAAAAATATCCGTCATAGGACTATTACGAAAAGAATTCGACAAGTGCTTTTAAATCTCCAACGTCGTCATGTTCAAATAGTTCGAGCGACGAAGAAGACGGTAAGACAATAGGTAACAATAAACATGTTGGCTACTAAAAGTAGGGCTGCACCATGGTGCAGCCCTACAATCTGATGGCCAATCATTTATGAAAAGTCAGTAGCCAACAAGTATATCATTACCAAACAATATGTGACGGTGCGATGACAGGTATCCCCCCGTTGTTGCGCTGAAGGCCACGCCCAAAGAGTCGCCGAGGTTACGCGCAATCTAATCGCGGCGGCCATGGACGACGCGACGATCTGCAAGGTCACAGGTCTTACACTCGAGGAGGTTGAAGCCATCCGTAACCGATAAGAAATTTGGCGGTTTGGCTAACTCGCTGGATTTTGCTAACTTTGCAGGCGTAATTCGATTAGCCTATGAAGTTTTATGAGCTCGATCTGAGCGATGAGGTGCTCGATGCTCTCGATGCGATGAATTTCGACGAGTGCACCCCCATTCAAGAACAGTCAATACCGCTGGCTCTCGAAGGCCGCGATCTTATAGCCGTGGCCCAGACCGGCACGGGAAAAACGGCAGCTTATCTTCTCCCTGTTATCGACAGTCTCGCCGGCGGCGGTTATCCCGAAGATGCCATCAACTGCGTGGTGATGTCGCCTACGCGCGAGCTCGCCCAGCAGATCGACCGCCAGATGGAGGGCTTCTCATATTATCTGCCGGTTAATTCGCTGGCGATATTCGGCGGAACCGACGGCCCCGAGTTTGCGCGCCAGCAGCGCGGTCTTAAGATGGGAGCTGATGTCGTCATCGCCACTCCTGGGCGCCTGCTGGCTCATCTTCAGATGGGATATGTCGATCTGTCGCGCGTGTCGTTCTTCATTCTCGATGAAGCCGACAGGATGCTCGACATGGGCTTCTACGACGACATCATGACCATTGCCAAGCAGCTGCCTCCGACCTGCCAGACTCTTATGTTTTCGGCCACGATGCCCCCCAAAATACAGCGCATGGCCGAGGCTATATTGAAGAATCCCGCCGAAGTCAAGCTTGAGGTGTCGAGGCCTGCCGAGAATATCCGCCAGAGCGCGTTCGTGTGCTACGAAGGGCAGAAGACACCGATTCTGAGATCGCTGTTCAAGACGCGTGCCAACAAACGAGTGATTGTGTTCGCTTCGTCGAAACTGAAGGTCAAGGAACTCACGCGCGAGCTTCGACGCGCCGGCGTCAAGGCTGCCGAGATGCACAGCGATCTCGAGCAGGCGCGCCGCGACGAGGTGATGCTCGATTTCCGCGCCGGCCGCATCGATATACTCGTGGCCACCGACATCGTGGCTCGCGGTATCGACATCGACGACATCGCAATGGTTGTCAACTACGATGTTCCGCGCGAGGCTGAGGACTATGTTCACCGCATCGGCCGCACGGCCCGCGCAGGTGCCGGAGGCTATGCCGTTACGCTCGTCGGCGAGCGCGACCGCCGTCACTTCAAGGCTATTGAGGATTTCCTCGAGAAGGAGGTGCTGAAAGAGGCTGTGCCGGAAGAACTCGGGTCTGCTCCGTCGTATGGAGGCCGTTCCGATTCAGGACGTCGCGACGGTGGCCGCAGCGGCGGCAAGCGCGCCGGAAAAGGGCAGGGGCGCCGTGACCGCGGACGCCGTGACGGCCGCAAGCCTCGCCCGACCACCCAAGATTCCCCAAACTCCCAAAGCTCCCAGCCTGTCCCTGAAGAGGCCGCCAAACCTAAGAAGCGGCGCCATCGCGGAGGGCGTAACAGAGGGCGTCGCCGTCCGGGTCCGGGCGACGGTGGAAATGCTGCCGAAACCCCACAGCAATGACCGTCAGGGATCTTCGCCGCGCTGCTGTCGCCGCGCTCATTCCGCTTTACGGGCGAGGCGAGGCAGAATGGATGACACGCCTCACGCTCGAATATGTAACCGGCTGGAGTCGCGTTGACCTGCTCGTCGATGCCGACAAAGAGCTTGGCGAAGTGCGCGTAGAAGCCGTTAAGAATATCGTGGCCCGGCTTCTGAAACATGAACCGCTCCAATATATTCTCGGCTACGAGGATTTCATGGGGCTGAAGATCAAGGTCAGTCCCTCGGTGCTCATACCACGCCCCGAAACTCAGGAACTTGTCAACATTATCATTGACCGCGAGGCAAAAGCCTCTGACCTCAGTGTGCTCGATGCCGGCACCGGGAGCGGTGCAATAGCCGTGGCCCTGTCGCGAAATCTGCGCTTCGCGCGCGTAATGGCAATCGATAATTCCGATGCCGCTCTTGAGGTAGCCCGAAGCAATGCTGAACGCCTGCGCACGCCCGTCACCTTCGTCAATGCCGATATGCTCTCTCTGGCCTCTCTTCCCGGCGAGCCTTTCGATATTATTGTCAGCAACCCTCCTTACGTTCTCGACAGCGAGCGAGCCGAAATGTCCGCGAACGTTCTCGGTCACGAGCCATCGGTGGCCCTGTTTGTGCCCGACAGCGATCCGCTCCGCTTTTATCTCGCGCTTGCGCGTTATGCTGCTGCCGGAGGACTGAAACCGGACGGTAGACTCTATTTCGAATGTAATCCACTGACAATAGGCGTATTGTCCTCGCAGTTGGAGGTCGATTTTGATGAAGTCGAGGCTATTCGCGACAGTTTCGGCCGAAAGCGGTTCATTATAGCCTCGTTGCGGTCATGATGAAGAAACCGATGATGCCGCGTGAGGCACTTGAGAGGCTGCTGACGCTTTGTAACGCTTCCGAGCAGTGTTCGACCGACCTGATTGCGAAGCTGCGCCGGTGGCAGATATCGACGGCTAACAGCGAGAAGATAATGCGCTATCTGCATGAGAACCGTCTGGTCGACGACGCCCGCTTCTGCGGGGCCTATGCGCGCGACAAGATGCGCTACAGCCGCTGGGGGCGACTTAAGATCCGGGCCATGCTCGCGGCGAAACATCTCGACCGTGATGCCATAGCCGACGCGCTCGACGCGCTCGAAGAAGACGAGTATCGCGAGGCTGCGCGTAGGGCAATCCTCGCTTTTGCGGCCCGTTTCGAACGGCCGCTTGATTACAATGAACGTCTGAAAACATTGCGCCATGCCGTCGGTCGAGGGTTCGAGAGCGCCATTGTGGCCGACATAATGAAGACTGAAGGGTTATGGGGTTCGTGAGCACGGCGTGGAGAGCGCTGCTGACATTTGTCTATCCCGACCATTGTCCGGTGTGCGGATCTCCGCTGGCTTTCGGCGAGCGGGCGATCTGTCTCGGTTGCCTGACGCGATTGCCGCGGCTCGGATGGCACACGAATCCTTTCAATGAGATTCATCAGCGACTGGGCCATCAGGTGGCTGTTGAACGCGCCGGGGCATGGTTTCTCTATCGTCGCGGCTCGGAGTTCACTCATATTGTCCACGATTTCAAATATCATGGCGCCTGGGCGCTCGCCGTCGATGTCGGCCGTATGATGGCCGAAGAGATGAACCCCGACGGCTTTTTCGACGGCGTCGACCTTCTGCTGCCCGTGCCGCTGTCATATTCGAAGATGGCCCGGCGCGGATATAATCAGGCCGAACGTGTTGCCAGAGGCATCTCGCAGGTGACCGGAATCGCTATCGGCGACAATCTCGTGGCGCGAACCCACAAGACGCAGACGCGCCGGTCGCTCTTCGAGAGAATGGCGAATGTGGAAGAAATCTATCATGTGGAGAATGCAGATGAGCTTGACGGGTTACACGTCATGGTCGTCGACGACGTCATAACGACCGGTTCGACGATGTCCGCCAATATCTCGGCGATCCACAGCGCTGCCCCGACGGCGCGTATCTCGGTTCTGTCAGTCGGCGCCACAACCCGCACCGGTTAGCGCGGAACAACGAGCAGATGGCGCTCGCCGTCGCTGTCGGTGAGACGTAGCCATAGGCGGCTGTCGGTTTCTTTCAGGATTTTCTGATTGTCAAGGTTTATTTCGTCGCCGTTGACAGTAAGTCGTTTTGCCTCGTCGGTTATCTCTGTTTCGGCGCGACGGTTACCGTCGATGTCGTAGAAGCCTGTGAGGGCCGACGATCTGTAGGTTTTCATCAGAACTCCCGGTTGTCCGAAAATCAGAGTCAGTTCGGGCCCTTCGTAGCGCGGACGGTCGTCGGCTACGATAGCGGCGTCGGCGTCGGTGTCGCCCGGACGCTCTTCAGGATCGTGCTGCGGCGCGTCAAGAGTGGTTGCGCAGGCTGAGAGCAGAACAGCAGCCGGCAAGACTGTTATCAGTTTTTTCATTGCGTAATCTCGATTATGACGCGCCCGAACTCGTCGTTGAGGCGATAGCTGAGTTCATGAAGACCGATGCCGAGGTCGCGCGGCTTCAGCGAAGAGGCGCCGGCAGGACGTCCGTCGACGCTCCATTCGGCACCCTCTCCGACGAGCGGACTGTAGAGGTCGATACGCTCGTCAGAGAGACGGTATCGGCTGCGCAGAGGCAGCGGCACGTCGCTGTCCGGAGTGTAGATGTCGCCCGCTTTTTCGCCCCAGAGGTAGTCCGTCAGCTCGGGGAAGTCGACAAACGGGTTGCGGTTTCCCTGCAGTTGCTCGGCGGCGTCGTTTCGACGCCGTTCAGTTTCGCTGACGGGGTCGGCTGTGTGCCAGCCGAGTAGTGTTGCGATGCCGTAGGCGGTCAGACCGGGGTAGGGGGTGTCGGTGGCAATGAGCCAAGCCCAAGGGTCAAGCACGCCTGACTGATAAACCGTCAGCATGTAAAAGACTGTTCGGGCCACGTCGCCGCGCAGTTCGGCCGGCGGCTCCCATCCGGTTGTGACGTCGTTGCCGACGGCGACATCGCCTACGCGCCAGTGTCCGTTGTCGAAAGTCGGCGTCGTCACCGTCGATGGGGGATAGTCGCTCTTGAGGGCGGCGACATCACCGGTGCCGCTGACGAAGTTGAGAATGTCGGCGGCGATCGTGTCGCGTCGCTGTGTGTCGCTGTCGAAACGCCACCATCGGCTGCTGACGACCTCGACAGGCTGCGTTGCCGTTGCTTCGGGCTCGAAAGCGCATCTGATGTCGCCGGAGGCGCGCAGAAATGTCGCCGGGTCGGGACTGAGGCGCCTCGGACGCGCTGTGGCGGCAATGGCGTCTTTAAGGTTCGACCCGCTGCGGCCCGACCATTCCGTCGGGGGCGTAGCCGAAATCAATATCGCGCCCAGAAATATGAGAAAGAGAGGTTTCACTGTGTGCAAAGATAGTTAATTAGCCTGAAAAATCCACGAAACTGCGCCTTAATTGTCTGCCGCGGTTCAACATAGTTCGTTTCCCCGTTGTTATTATCGGAAAGAAGAATCCAAATAATAATATTATGGCTAACAGCATTGCTACGCCTTATGTCGCCTCATTGACGGCGGAGAGGCAGAAACTCGAAAGTCTGGTGTCTGACGAAGTGAAGGCTATTTCGCTTCCTGATCAGGCAGTGGAAGACAACAATAAAGACAAACTTCTCGAAATATCGGGATGGGTCATGGGTATTGCCGGAGTTATCCTTGTGGCCGCCGGCCTGTTGAAGGGCATTGACGGAATATGGTGGACAGGCGTCATCGCTTTCATGAGCGGCGTCTATTGTTATCTGAAGGCCGGACAGCTCGGCCGGCAGTCGGCGCTTGCGGCAGTAGCTGCGACGCTCGACGGTAAGCTCGCCGCTATCAATGCGGGAATAGCCTCGGAGTGGAACTCATTTGTGAAAGGTCAGAATCTCGGGCTGACGCGCGACATTATTTCGTCGGCTGCGGCCAACGACTCCAAAACAGCCATGATAGAGGCTATCGGCGTCGCTCCCGTCGACATTGATCTCGATAGCGCGCGCAAGGCTATGGTCGGAGCAGCCGCTACCGGCAAGGTCGAGGCTTTCGACAAGCCTCTGGCCGACTACATGACCGTTGCGAACGACGCTATTGCCAAGGCCGGAGAGGCGCAGCTGGCTATCTACAGCGCCGTCGACGCAGCAAACAAATAGAAACACAATTATTCGACATATATCAGAAAGGGACGCGGCCGCCTGGGTGCGTCCATTTCTCTATGGTGTTAGCAGGATGCAAAAAAAGAATGAGTAAATGAAATCGCGATGGATTTTCAATTACTCATTCTCCTCTCTCCTCAGCGGTGCGTACGGGACTCGAACCCGTGACCTCCTGCGTGACAGGCAGGCATTCTAACCAGCTGAACTAACGCACCAGATTCTCTGTCTAGAGTTTTGCAGCGGCGTTGTTTCCGTTTTGCGAGTGCAAAGATAGGGCGCTTTTTTGGATTGTGCAAATTTTTTTGAAGAAATTTTCAAAAAAAAATGCACTGAAGGCCTTTTTGGCCTGTTTTTGGCCCGTTTTGTTGCCGCGAGGGCGCCCCTTTCGCGGAAAAGTTGTAACTTTACGGGTTGAAATATCTAAACCAATCAAAGAATACCCCCTATGGGAAATAAGATAAGAGTGGGAATCACCCACGGCGACATTAACGGCATAGGCCCCGAGGTAGCGCTCAAGGCGCTGGCCGACGAGCGTATCCTCGATCTGATGACGCCTGTTTTATATAGCTCGTCGCGTGTAGTCCAGCATTACCGCAAGGCTTGCGAGCTGCCGCATATAAAGTTCAATATCTCCGACACGGCCGACGATATCGTGGCCGATGCTGTCAATCTTGTGAACGTTGTCGACGAGAGTGCCAAAATCGAGACGGGGACTCCGACGAAAGAGGGGGGTGAAGCTGCTTTCGCCTCGCTCGAGCGCGCTGTGGCCGACTTACGGGCCGGTCTGATCGACGTGCTTGTCACAGCTCCTATCGACAAGAAGACTATCCAGAGTCCGACTTTTACCTTTCCGGGACATACGGAATATCTCGAATCGTCGCTTTCCGAGCCGGGGCGCGACAAGGCGCTGATGATGATGGTCGCCGGCAACCTGCGCGTTGCGCTCCTGACAGCCCATACGCCTATTAATAAGGTGCAGGAGGGCGTCACGGCCGACGCTATCCGTCAGCGGCTGGCGACACTCAACCGCGCGCTCGTCGAAGACTTCGGAATTGCCACGCCGCGCATCGCCGTTCTCGCTCTCAATCCCCATGCCGGTGAAGAGGGGCTGCTCGGATCGGAAGAGCATGATATAATCGCTCCGGCTATCGCTGAGGCCAATGAGGCGGGCATTCTCTGCTTCGGCCCGTATGCCGCCGACGGCTTTTTCGGGGCGGGGCAGTGGACGCGGTTCGACGCTGTGCTGGCCATGTATCACGATCAGGGGCTGGCTCCCTTCAAGACGCTCGCCATGGACGCCGGTGTGAACTTCACCGCCGGACTGCCATACGTGCGCACGAGCCCCGACCACGGCACCGCCTTCGACATCGCCGGAACGGGCAAAGCCGACGAGCAGTCGATGCGCGAGGCTATATATCTCGCCCTCGATATCGAGCGCAACCGCCGCCGCTACGCCGAATTCTCGGCAAATCCGCTCAAGAAGCAGGTCGCCGAGAAGCGCAAGCAGGCTCCCAAGACCGACAAGCCGACGAAATCACCGAAAGATAATCAGGCCGAGGCGCCCGACGCCGAGGCTCTTTCCGAAACAACAGCTGAAGAATGAACTACGCTATTATTGCCGCCGGCGAGGGCTCGCGGCTCGTTCAGGAGGGGGTTAAGCTCCCCAAGCCGCTTGTCGATCTCGACGGGCGTCCGATGATAGGGCGCCTGATCGACATCTTCATGAACCATAACCCCGAAAGCCTTTCGATAATCGTCAACGAGCAGATGACTGAGGTTGCCGACTATCTGCGCAGTCGCAGCTATCCCGTCGGGATGCGTCTGACGGTGAAGTCGACTCCGAGTTCGATGCATTCGTTCTGGGAAGTCAGCCGTGACTTTGCTCCCGGCAAGTTCGTTCTGACCACTGTCGACACAATCTTCCGCGAAGACGACTTCGCCCGCTATGTCGAGGCGTGGGAGAACGATGCCGACGGCTGCGACGGCTATATGGCCGTAACTCCGTTTATCGACGATGAGAAACCGCTCTATGTTGCCACTGACGCCGACAACCGCATCACCGGCTTCCTTGACAGCTTCGAAGATGGTGTGCGCTATGTCAGCGGCGGAGTCTACGGCCTTACATCGCCCGGCGCCCTCGACGTTCTGCGCCGCTGTATCGACGGCGGAGTGTCGCGGATGCGCAACTATCAGCGTGCTCTCGTCGATGCCGGACTGAAGTTGCGTGCATGGCCCGTCGAGAAGATCGTCGATGTCGACCACGCCGGCGACATCGCCACAGCCCGTGCTTTCATCGCCTCGAGATAACCATAGAAAACACTAACCGCAAATATATTTCAACACGTATGGCTGAAATCAAGATTGCCGGTATCATGAGAGCCGGCGCCTACAGCCCGAACCATATCGGCAACGACGCCGCCATCTTCAACCTGACAACCGAGCAGCTGCGCAAGCGCGGATGCGAGGTGAAGGTCTACAGCGAAGAACAGTTCATCGCCGGCGAAGTCAAGGAAGACATAATCGTCGATATGTGTCGCGAACACCGCTCGATGGTGCTCCTTCAGCAGCTCGAAGACGCCGGCGCGCTGGTCATCAACAGCGGATATGGCATCGAGAACTGCACGCGCGAGCGCATGACGCGCATTCTGCTCGGCAGCAACATTCCTTACCCCGACAGTCTTATCGTCGACACCGACGAAGTCGTCAAAGACCGAATGGTGGCCGCGAAGATGGATCGCGCCTGGATAAAGCGCGGCGACTTCCATGCCATGCACAAGGAGGACGTGTCGTATGTGCGCCATCCCGAAGAGGCTCAGGAGGTTCTTCAGGAATATTTTCTGCGCGGTATCAAGCGCGCCGTCATTAACCGCCACCTTGTCGGCGACCTCATTAAGTTCTACGGCGTGCGCGACACCCCCTTCTTCTACTGGTTCTATCCCTTCGACGAAGGCCACAGCAAATATGGCCATGAAGCCGTCAACGGCCACAGCCGCGGCATAGAGTTCGATGTCGCCGGTCTGCGCCATATATGCCAGCAGGCTGCCGATGTGCTCGACGTCATCGTCTATGGCGGCGACTGCATCGTCGACCCCGACGGAACGATACGCATTATCGACTTCAACGACTGGCCTTCGTTCGCCCCGTGCCGACAGGAGGCAGCCCCGCATATCGCCAAGGCTATCATTAAGAAAATCAAGGAACGCCAATGACAGAAACCGCTACACAACGTCAGAACGGGTCTGCGGCCGGGTCGTCGTATCGCGACAGCCTCAAGTCGATGGACACCGAAGAACATATCGACCTCTATTTCTACCGCCGCATAGGCTACGCCTGGGCTGTCGCGGCCCGCAAGCTCGGTGTGACCCCCAACGCAATCACCATTGCCTCGATCTTCCTCGGTCTGGGCGCCGGTGTGATGTTCTATTTCTCGAATATCTGGCTCAATATAGTCGGGATGCTGCTGCTTATATGGGCCAATTCATTCGACAGCGCCGACGGTCAGCTTGCCCGCATGACCCATCAGTATTCGCGCCTGGGCCGCATTCTCGACGGCCTCAGCGGCGACATCTGGTTCGCCGCCATATATGTGGCCATCTGTCTGCGCGAGAATGTGACGAGCGAGTTCTTCATGACCCATCAGTGGGTAATATGGGTCGTGGCCGTCGTGACCGGCATCTGCCACGCCAAACAGGCAGCTATGGCCGACTACTACCGCCAGTTCCACCTTTACTTCCTCAAGGGGGAAGAGGGGAGCGAACTTGAGCGCGCCTTCCCTCTCAAGAAGAAGCTCGCCGGGCTGAGCTGGAAGCATGACTTCTGGCAGAAGCTGACCCTTCTGTTCTATACCAAATATACCATCAACCAGGAGGCTTACACCCCTGCCATGCAGGCTTTGCGCAACGAACTGCGCGACCGTTTCGGCGAGTCGACGCCCCCGCAGGCCTTCCGCGACGAATTCCGCCGCCTGAGCCTTCCGCTGATGAAATATACGAACATCCTCTCGTTCAACTGGCGCACGATAGCGCTCTTCACGTCGCTCTTCCTCGAGATGCCGTGGCTCTATTTCGCTTTTGAGCTGACGGTGCTCAATATACTCCTTATATATATGATGGCCCGCCATGAGCGCCTTTGCCGCCGGCTTACACAGGAACTTCGCGATGGAAAATACTGACTCTATTATTAAAGGTGTCATCTTCGACTACGGGGGCACCATCGACTCTCACGGCGACCACTGGAGCGAGGTTATCTGGCAGGCATATCTCGACGAGAACATTGACATCTGCAAGAGCGACTTCCGCGACGCCTATGTCTTCGCCGAGCGCGAGCTTGCCCGTGTGCGCCACATTCTTCCCCATCATAATTTTCTCGATCTTCTCGAAATAAAGATGGATATCGAGATGCGCTGGCTTGTCGACCGCGGTCTGATGTCTCCCGATGTCGCCGCCGACAAGGCTCCGAGGGTTGCCCGGCGCTGCTACGACGCCGCACGTCGTTCGGTCGAAGACGCCCGCCCCGTGCTCGAGGCCCTCGCGGCGCGCTATCCGATGGTTCTCGTCAGCAACTTCTACGGCAATGTCGAGGCTGTTCTGGCCGATTTCGACCTCAGCCGCTATTTCCGCTCGGTTGTCGAGAGCGCGGTTGTCGGCGTGCGCAAGCCCGACCCCGCCATCTTCGCCCTCGGAGTCGAGGCGCTCGGTCTGCGTCCAGAAGAGGTTATCGTTGTCGGCGACAGTTTCCGCAAGGACATAGCGCCGGCTCGCTCTCTGGGCTGCCGCGTGGCGTGGCTCAAAGGCAAAGGCTGGACGGCCGAAGAGGATGCGTTGACCGACCCGTCGCAGATCGCTTCGCTACGCGAGATTGCCGATGCATTGTTATAGGCTGTTAACAATATTGACACAGTTTTAATGCATTTTTACATAAAATTGGCAAAATACCAGCGTCGTTAACAGTCGTTGACAAATATAAGGTTACTTTATATTAGAAAGTTTTTCACAATCAAAAATATTGCAGTAATTTTGAGCGCTTTTCCGGTTGACCCTACTGTGAAAAGCCACTAACAAACCGAAAATAATTCAACATTATCATCTATTATGAAAGCAAATAACGTTAAGCCCGCACAAGGCAAACTTGGTGTGATGGTAGTCGGCCTCGGTGCCGTTTCTTCAACGTTTATGGTGGGCACACTGATGACCCGCAAAGGCCTGGCAAAACCTGTCGGCTCGATGACACAGTACGACAAGATCCGTGTTGGTCGCGGCGCCGATAAAAAATATCTGAAATATAACGAGATCGTTCCTCTGGCCGACCTTAACGACATTGTCTTCGCCGCCTGGGACGTCTATCCCGTCAACGCCTACGAATCGGCCATCAACGCCGAAGTTCTCCGCGAGAAAGATATCAACCCCGTCAAGGAAGAGCTCGAGAAGATCGTGGCCATGCCCGCCGCTTTCGACAAGAACTATGCAAAGCGTCTCGACGGAACCAACGTCAAGAACTGCAAAGACCGCTGGGACATGGTAGAGCAGCTGCGCGAGGATATCCGCAACTTCAAGAAGAACTCGGGCGTTGACCGCGTAGTAGTTCTCTGGGCTGCTTCGACCGAAATCTATGTTCCCGTTGACGAGAAGATCCACGGCACTCTCGCAGCTCTCGAAGCCGCCATGAAGGCCGACGACAAAGAGCACGTCGCTCCCTCGATGTGCTACGCATACGCCGCTCTCAGCGAAGGTGCTCCCTTCATCATGGGCGCTCCCAACACAACTGTCGACATTCCCGCTATGTGGGAGCTCGCCGAGAAGACCAAGATGCCTATCGCCGGCAAGGACTTCAAGACCGGCCAGACTCTGGTGAAGAGCGGTTTTGCTCCCATTATCGGCACCCGCTGCCTCGGACTCAACGGCTGGTTCTCGACCAATATCCTCGGCAACCGCGACGGCCTCGTGCTCGACGAGCCCGCCAACTTCCACACCAAGGAAGTGTCGAAGCTCTCGACCCTCGAGACCATTCTCGTTCCCGAAAAGCAGCCCGACCTCTACGGCCACGGCAACGACGAAGACACTCAGTACTACCACAAGGTGCGCATCAACTACTATCCCCCCCGCAACGACAACAAGGAGGGTTGGGATAATATCGACATCTTCGGCTGGATGGGCTATCCCATGCAGATCAAGATCAACTTCCTCTGCCGCGACTCGATTCTGGCAGCTCCGCTCTGCCTCGACCTCGTGCTGCTCAGCGACCTCGCCGCACGCGCCGGCCGCTACGGAATTCAGCGCTTCCTGTCGTTCTTCCTCAAGTGCCCGATGCACGACTATACTCAGGGCGAAGTTCCCGTGAACCACCTCTTCCAGCAGTATGTCATGCTCAAGAACGCCCTTCGCGAGATGGGCGGCTACGAGGCCGACGAAGAGATCGACTAAACTTCAGCTTCATCAACACAGAACAGCGCGGGCGGTGCCTCAGGCATCGCCCGCAGCTTTTTCGCCGGGTTTATAAATCTTATAAAAAGTAACCGCTCGAGCCGATTTTAACAAACGTTAAAATCGGGCGACGCTATCCTTTTTTTTGTGATAAATATTAAAAATTCAAAAAATCTACCTATATTTGCGGAGTTAAAGACGCATAGTGTTCCTTTTTATGTCCTTGTGTGCCATGATTGACCCAGTACTCTTGACATATAACTGAACAGTGTAGAGAGATTATATTGATTCTAATTAATACCATATACTAACCTAAAATTTTAAATTTCATCCTGCATGAAGAACATTTGTTTACAGATGAGTCGGAAAGCGTGGCTGACCCTGGTCTTGGTCGTGTGCCTCTCTTTCCCTGCTTTAGCGCAGAAGATCACGGTCACAGGTACCGTGACTGACCCTTCCGGTGAGCCCCTCATCGGTGCAAGTGTGCTTGCCCAAGGCACGTCCAACGGCACGGCCACTGACATAGACGGTAATTACACCATCAATGTCGACGCCAACGGCACCCTCGTTTTCTCGTATGTCGGCTATGACACACAGAATGTCGCTATCAAAGGCCGCACGAAAATCGACGTTCAGCTCGCCGAAAATTCCGTAATGCTGAAAGAAGTCGTAGCCATCGGTTACGGTGTCATCAAGAAGAGCGACGCCACCGGTTCGGTTGCCGTCATCAAGCCCGACGACATCGAAGCCGGTATCGCTACCTCGACCCAGGATCTTCTGGTCGGCGCAAGCCCCGGTGTGACCGTGACCCTCGATGGTGGTAACCCGACAGGCAACGGTAAGATCCGCATCCGCGGTGGTTCCTCGCTGTCGAGCGACGACGCCAACGATCCTCTTATCGTTATCGACGGTGTGCCCCAGACCAACCAGAGCGGTGGCACAGGCGCAAACGCCCTGACCATGATCAACCCGCAGGACATCGAGCAGATGACCGTGCTGAAAGATGCTTCGGCAACCGCCATCTACGGTTCGCGCGCTTCTAACGGTGTGATCATCATCACAACCCGCAAAGGCACAAGCGGACGTCCGCGCGTCAGCTTCGCCGCCAACTGGCATGTCAACACCGCCCGCAAGACCCTCGACGTCATGAACGGCGCCCAGCTCACCGAGCTCGTCCGCCGCGAACTCGGCGATCAGGCCGTTGCCGACTACATGGGCGACGCCGACACCGACTGGCAGAAAGAGACTCTCCGCACTTCCTTCTCGCAGGACTACAGCCTCAGCGTAAGCGGCACGGCCGGATTCCTTCCCTACCGCGTCAGCGCCAGCTACACCAACAATCAGGGTATCCTGAAACGTTCGAAGATGGAGCGCACAACCGTAGGCTTCAGCCTCGCTCCGAAGTTCTTCAACGGCAAACTCTCGATCAACGCCAACGCCAGCGGTTCGTATGTCAACACTCTCGAGGCCAATACCGACGCTGTCTCGACCGGTCTGACATTCAACCCGACGATGCCCGTCTACACAGTCTATCCCTCGATCGGCAACTCGGGCCTCACCGGCTATAACGGCTATGCAAACTATGTCAGCGGAACCGCGCTCGACCTCAACCAGCCCGTCAACCCCGTGCAGCTTCTCAACGAGCGCGACCGCAAGGGCAAAAACCTGTCGTCGACCGGTAACCTCCAGATCGACTACGCTCTCCACTTCCTCCCCGAACTCCACCTCAATCTTAACCTCGGTTATCAGGTCAGCAAGAACGAGCGCAACGAACTCACCGCCGCCAACTCGGCTATGGTCTGGAACAATCAGGATATCTACGCCGACGGCATGGCCGGCGCAGGCACAAGCACCAAATGGTGGGAGCTCCAGCGCAACACCCTGCTGAACTTCTATCTTAACTACCGCAAGGAATTCGAGGCTATCCGCTCGAATCTCGACGTTATGGCCGGTTACGAATGGCAGCGCTTCAGCTTCCTCGGCCATGAGCAGACCTATTACACGACTCCCGGTTTCATCACCGGCGCCGACTCGGCTTACCCGATGTTCTCGAACGACCAGTTCGTTCTCGACTATGTTAACGGTGGCGAAGGCCGCATCGGCGATGTTGTCGGCAACAAGCCCATGACACGCTGGGGTCAGAAACTTCAGCTCATCTCGTTCTTCGGACGTCTGAACTACTCGTTCGACGACACCTACCTGCTGACCTTCACTCTCCGCGACGACGCTTCTTCGCGCTTCTCGAAAGACAACCGCTGGGGTCTCTTCCCCTCGCTGGCTCTCGGATGGAAAGCCATCAACTGCCCGGTATTCGAACCGGTCCGCGGATGGTGGAACGACCTCAAACTCCGTCTCGGCTGGGGTATCACCGGTCAGCAGGACGTAGGCTCGTACTTCCCCTACATGCCTATCTACACTCTCTCGAACGCCGAAGGTTTCGGCTATGTCGGCCCCAACGGAAGCTGGCTCTATCCGCTCTACCCGAACCCCTACGATGCTGACATCACCTGGGAGAAAACAGCTACCTGGAACATCGGACTCGACTTCGGTTTCCTCAACAACCGCGTAACTGCAAGCGTCGACTGGTATCTCCGCAAGACTACCGACATGCTTCTCAAAGGTTACACCGCCGCTATCAACACTTCGAACCAGTATGCATTCAACGCCGGTTCGATGCGCAACGTCGGTGTTGAAATCAACATCGGTGCCAAGCCTGTCGTGACCCGCGACTTCACATGGAACACCGGTATCAACATCGCATTCAACGACAACAAGATCACCGAGCTGACCGAGGGTCAGGAAATGATGAACTGCGCCAACACCCCCGTCGGTATCGGTACTCCCGTCGAGTGGCATATCGTCGGCGAGGCTGTCCGCTCGTTCCTCGTCTACGAGCAGGTCTATGACCAGGCCGGCAACCCCGTGCCCGACACCTACGTCGATCAGAACGGCGACGGCAAGATCACCGACGCCGACAAGATCATCTTCCACTCGGCCGATCCGAAATGGACATTCAACTGGAACAACACCTTCACCTGGAAGAACTGGGATCTCGGTATCGTTCTGCGCGCCAACCTCGGCAACTACGTCTACAACGGCCCGCGCTACAGCACAACCACCCTCAATGATCTCTTCGCCAACGTTTGCCAGATCAACAATAAGGCCGCCGATGACTATCTCTTCCCGAACATCACCTACGGCACATCGCTCAACCTGTCGAGCTACTGGGTAGAGAACGCTTCGTTCATTCGCTGCGACAACATCTCGCTCGGCTATACCTTCAAGGATCTCATCAAGGGCAACCTCAACCTGCGTGTGTTCGGCGTTGTTCAGAATCCGTTTGTCATCACCAAGTACAAAGGCCTCGATCCTGAAGTATTCGGCGGTATCGACAACAATATCTATCCGCGTCCCATCACCGCTACCCTCGGTGTAGTCGCTACATTCTAATCATCTCTTAACACTGAGTAACAACATGAAATCAATCAAGAAATATATTCTTTCGCTCGGTGTGGTTGCAGCGGCTCTTTCGTTAGGCTCCTGCACCGGCGACCTCGACCTCATGCCGTCCGATCCGCGCGACATCACGGCTACGGACTTCGCGTCAGACCCCGAGGGCTATATGGACCAGGTCATGGGTCAGGTTTATATGGCGTTTGTCAACCACGGCCCCAACAATAATTCGCAGGTTGCCGGTTTCGACGGCGGTATGTCGACCTTCGGCCGCGCCCTGTTCAACCTCGAAGAGATTCCTACCGACGAAGCCTGCTGGCAGTCGTCGGGCGACGCCGGCCTCTACTCGCTGCAGTATGGCAACATCTCGTCGGACAACGACGCTATCTTCGGCTCGTATTCGCGTCTGATGATCAACGTCGCTCTCTGCAACGACTTCATCCGCACCGTCAACGATAACCTCTTCGCTCTCTCGACCGACGAACAGAAAGAGAAAGCTGCCGAATATGTCCGCCAGTGTAAGACTCTCCGTTCGGTCTGCTACTTCTATCTGATGAGCCTCTTCGGCAATGTCCCCTATGCCGACGAATCGGTCGCTATCGGCACCATGGCTCCCCAGATGAAATCTTCGGAAATCTTCCCGCTCGTAACCGAAACTCTCGAAGCTGTCGTTGCCGAATACGGCCAGGGCGGCCAGAACCCCGCCTACGGTTATGTCGGTGTTGACGCCGCCGAAGGTTTCCTCGTGAAACTCTACCTCAACGCCGAGGTGTTCACCGGAACTCCCGCCTGGGACAAGTGCCTCAGCCACGCCAAGAACATCATCGCCCGCCATCAGGGCAAAGGCTTCAAGAATTCGGGCCTTACCATGGGTTACCATCAGAACTTCGCCGCCAACAACATCGACTATGTTGTCGGTGGAAAGGGCGTTCCCGAAATTCTCTTCCTTCTCCCGCAGAAGTATCCCAAACTGATGTCTTACGGTAACGCCACCGTCATGATCCTCGGCTTCATCGCCGAAGATGTCGACAAGGCTTTCTTCAATGTCGGTAACGGCTGGAAATGCGCCAAGGGTCGTCCTCAGCTCGTCAACCGCTTCCAGTGGAACGACCAGCAGCAGACAACCTCTCCCGATAAGCGCACAGCTCTCTGGCGTACATCGGCCGACGGTTACGTCAACGAGATGCCCTCTCTGCAGCAGAGCCAGTGGAACAAGAACGGCTACCTCACCCCGAAGTATATCAACCGCAATGTCGACGACAATAACGAAGTTGACATGAACACCCAGCCCGCTTTCAACGGCGACAAATATGTCACCACGAACTATCCTATCCTCCGTCTTGCCGAAATTTATCTGTCGGCCGCTGAGGCGGCTCTCCACGGAGCCGGCTCGAAAGACGAGGCTCTGACCTATGTCAACCTTATCCGCGAGCGCGCAGGCGTCGCTCCCTGGAGCCTCGCCGAGCTCACCCTCGAGACTCTTCAGGACGAGCGCAGCCGCGAGCTCTATCTCGAGAACACCCGCCGCACCGACCTCATCCGCTACGGCAAATGGGTGAGCGGTCTCAACTGGGCCTGGAAGAACAACGCTCTCGAAGGCCAGAACTTCGCTCCCGCGGCAGTTCTCTATCCTATCCCCTCGCAGGTTCTCGCAATCAGCCCCTATCAGCAGAACCCCGGTTATTAATCATCCACACATTAGACTACAGGAAAAATGAAAAAATTCTCAATATTACTGGCTTGTGCGGCTATGCTGGGGTTGGCTTCGTGTGACTCCACCGATGACCCCAAGATGACTCTGCCCGAAGACAAGACCTTCGTGCTCAACGCTCCCGCATTCGCCGACCAATATTATGAGCTGCAGGAAGGCAACAGCTTCATGCTGACCTGCTCGCAGCCCGCCTACGGCGTTGCCGTGGCTGCCCAGTATTCTGTTGAAGTGGCTCTCGACGACAAGTTCACCGCCGTTGAGACCCTCACTTCGTCCGATCCCGGCTCGGCCAAGATCGTCATCGCCGACAAGGATCTCGCCACAGCTCTCTGTAACCTCCACGGCTTCGACGCCGCCAACTACGAGGATCTCCCCGCAGCTCCCGTCTACTTCCGCGCTTTCTGCGAAATTCCCAACGTAGAGGGTTCGCGCTGCATGTCGAACACCGTTTCGCTCAACAAGGTTAAGTTCTACCACGCCGTTCAGGGTAAGCGCGACATTTATCTCGTGGGCGCTATCTCTGGCTGGACAACACCCGACGCGGGGGCCGCAGCTCATTATGAGAACTATAAGCTTACCGAAACCGAAATCGGCAGCAATGTATATTATGGATCGTTTAAATTCCCTGCTGGCGAAAGCACATTCCGCTTCTTCACAGCCCTCAACGGTTGGGATGACAAAGAAGTGCAGCTCGGTGCAGGTCCCGAAGATATGACAGATATTCCTGTCGAATTTAATGCCGACGGAATCTATGAGGGCCCCTATGTATGCCCCGGTCAGAGTAACTGGAAAATTAATGTTCCCTCTGAAGATAACGTGAACTTCACAGTTGACATGAACAATAAGACCGTTAAGTTCGAAGTCGGAGGCGATATTAACTACGACGTCTATCCGTGTGCATGGATTATAGGTAATATCAGTGGTTGGAAGGAACCCAACAAGGACAATGCCGAGGCTTTAGCAAACTTCCGCATCTTTGATACTACAGGCTCGGGTATCTTTACAAATAAGCCTGGTGAGCCGTTTGCTTATACAGAGGCTCCTGCTTTCCGCATATATACCGAACTTGGAGGTTGGGGCGAAGACGGCTGTGACTTCTGTATCGGTGCCAAGCCCAATAATGACGATAATGTCGATGTAACGGTTCCGGCTGATGGAGTCGTCGAGCTTACCGGAGTCAACGGCAAGGGCAATTGGAATTTTACTAATGCTCCCGTGCCCGGCACAATGGAAGTTTCAGTTGATCTCAACGCAAAAAAAATCACACTCACATTCAAGGCTGCCGCCGCTGACTAATCCAAAGTTAAATTTATATTATATCTGCGGGGTTGTTCCCGCGGGGAATGGCCTCGCAGATAAATTCAAAATAAGAAACCAACCAAATGAACAAGATTGCATCAATGCTGTCGGTGATGGCTCTCTCGATGGGTTTTGTGGCTTGCGAAAACTACGATCTGCCCAATCCCCCGGCCCAGAGCAACCCCGCCGACGCAATATTCAAGGCCGAAAACCTCACCATCGCTCCCATCAGCGTTGAAGGTGAACCGTCAAAAGTGATCGACCTCAAGGCCCTCAACGACGCCAACGAGCCCGCAGCTGTCGCCGCAGTCGACGTTGTCGACTGGCCCGCCGACTATCAGCTCGGAATGACAATGTATGTGTCGAAGACCGAAGACATGGCCAATGCGCAGCCCTGCCCCCTGACCGTTAAGGACGGCATCGCCTACGCTGCCGCCGACGAACTTCAGGGCACCATAGCCGCTGTTACCGCCGACCCGCGCGAAGCCAATTTCTTCACTAACTTCGCCGCAACCGCCGACCTCGTCGACGCCGAAGGCAAAGTTCTCGGCTCGGTCAACATCGGTTCGCCCGAATACCGCTATGCCGGATTCCCTCTGGCCATCAAGCCCTTCCCCGCCGACTATGTCATCGAGGACAACTACTTCCTCGTAAACGGTGACAACCGCATCAAACTGACCCACAGCTCGGCAAGCCCCTACGACGACCCGATGTTCACAACTATCGTCGAGATCACCGCCGATCAGGCTGCCGCCGGTTATGAATGGACTATCGTTCCCGAAAGCGGCAAACCCGTCATGGGTGGCGAAGGCGAAAGCGGCAACCTTGCCGAAGGCACAACCGGCAAGGTCACCCTCTCTGGCCCCGTAATGTTCACGTTCGACATGAAGGCGAAGACCTTCAACATCACCAACGCCTACGAGTTCCTTTACACCCCCGGTGCCTCCAACGGCTGGGCACAGGATGCCTCTCAGGTGCTCTTCACAACAGACTATGTCAACTACAACGGCTTCGCTTATCTCAGCGGCGAATTCAAGTTCTGCGCAACCCTGAACTGGGACAAGCCCTTCGGTAATGCAGGCGTTGAAGGCAAACTCTCGACCGATCCCGGTGCCGGCAACCTCGTAGCCGATCCCGAAGGTCTCTACTGGTGCACCGTCAACATCGTCGAGCTGACCTACGCCATCACTCCGATCCAGAGCGTATCGGTTATCGGCGACGGCACCCCCGGCGGCTGGGACGCTGACACCGAACTCACCCGCGACCCGAACAACTGGCTCATCTGGAGCGGCGAAGTTGACTTCACCGCCGGTGAATTCAAGTTCCGCATGAACAACGGATGGGACATCGACCTCGGGGGCGAACTCGGCAACCTCCAGCCCGGAGCCGGCAACATGGCCACAACTCCCGGCAAGCACAAGGTTACCCTCAACCTCACCACCGTTCCCTACACCTGCACGATCGAATAATCGCGTTAAGCAAAATAGTCTGCGAGCCCGACGCCCCGTGCGCCGGGCTCGCTGTGTGAATAGCCAACCCCCAATAGATAATTGGGGGCTAACTAAAGTTTTGCGCCTCCCGGCGCAAGATGTTACCGTCTGGTGGAGTCCCCGCCGGTTGCCCGATGCCTCTCAGTAATGCGCCGGACGGCGCATTACTGAATGTTAGCCCCCAATTAATATTGGGGGTAGCCTCGCGCCCCGACGCTCAATCCCGGAGGGATTGCACTATTGCCGAAAAAATCGCTAATTATTCCTATATTTGCAAAAAATCGGTTATCATGAGCAAAACAAAATGCCTTATTCACCTCGTATTTGCAACAAAAAGTCGCAAAACGACAATCTTAATGCCACGCAAGGCAGAACTTTATAATTACATCTTTGGCATTTTGAAAAATAACAACTGCTTTGTTCATAGAATCAATGGCATGTCCGATCATGTGCATATATTATTCGATCTGAATCCATCCATCGCACTTGCTGATATCGTGAAGGCTATCAAGAGATGCTCAACGTTGTGGTTGAAGGGAAATGGTATCTTTCCATATTTTGAAGGATGGCAAGAGGGATATTATGCCGTATCCGTCGGCCCCGATGGATTGAATGCTTGTCGCCAATATATCATAAATCAGGAAAAACACCATAGCACAAGCAGTTTTATCGACGAAATCAAAGATTTGATTTTGCATAGCAATCTGCAATGGTATTCTAAGGATTGGGAGTGACCTATGCGAAAGTGCAATCCCTCCGGGATTGCTTTGTAGATTGTTTGCCATCACCCCCAATAACGAATTGGGGGCTAACTAAAGTTTTGCGCCTTCCGGCGCAAAGATAGGCCATCGTCGCCTGTGCCCCCGTCGGTCAATCGTCGCCTCTTTGTAATGCGCCTTCCGGCGCAAAAAGTCCGCCAATTGTCGGCGTTATGCGCCGGACGGCGCATAACTTAATGTTAGCCCCCAATTGATATTGGGGGTAACTCCAATTCTAATGCTCAATCCCGGAGGGATTGCACTATAGCAGGAATCTGAAGATTTGACACGCGATTTAACTTTTTCTGACATTTTCAGTTTTGGCATATCTTTTGCTGAGTTGTTATATTGTAAGCATAACAAATCTAAAACCCTATATATGGCAACAAAGCAAGGGTCGATTGGGGTAACGACCGAAAATATATTCCCCGTCATAAAGAAATTCCTCTACAGCGACCACGAAATTTTTCTGCGTGAGCTCGTCAGCAATGCCGTGGACGCTACCCAGAAGCTCCGCACGCTCGCTTCGTTCGGCGACTTCAAGGGTGAGGTTGGCGACGCCAAGGTAACAGTGAAGATCGACACCGAGGCCGGAACGCTGACCGTCAGCGACCACGGTATCGGAATGACCGCCGACGATGTCGACAAATATATCAACCAGATTGCCTTCTCGGGTGCCGAAGAGTTCCTGTCGAAGTATAAGGACACGGCCAACAGCATTATCGGCCATTTCGGACTCGGCTTCTACTCGGCTTTCATGGTGGCCAAGAAGGTTGTCATCGACTCGCTGAGCTATAAGGAGGGCGCCGAGGCCGTGCGCTGGGAATGCGACGGCTCGCCTGCCTATACTATGGACAAAGGTTCGCGCACCGAGCGCGGAACCGACATCATCCTCTATATCGACGATGACGACAAGCAGTTCCTCGAACAGAGCCGCATAAACCTCCTGCTTAAGAAATACTGCCGATTCCTGCCAGTGCCCGTCGAGACCGACGGCAATGTCGTCAACTCGACCGAGCCGCTCTGGACGCGCAAGCCCGCCGATCTCACCGACGAGGACTACCGCAATTTCTACCGCGAGCTCTATCCCGGTCAGGAAGATCCGCTTTTCTGGATTCACCTCAATGTCGACTATCCTTTCACACTGACCGGTATACTCTTCTTCCCGAAGATAAAGAACAATCTCGACATCCGCAAAGACCGCATCCAGCTCTATTGCAATCAGGTTTACGTGACCGACTCGGTCGAGGGTGTGGTGCCTGAGTTCATGATGCTGCTTCAGGGCGTCATCGACAGCCCCGACATCCCGCTGAACGTGTCGCGCAGCTATCTCCAGAGCGACAGCGCCGTCAAGAAGATTTCGGGCTATATCACCAAGAAGGTCGGCGAGCGCCTCGATGGTATCTTCAAGAACGACCGTGCCGATTTCGAGAAGAAATGGGACGACATCAAGATCTTCATCGAATACGGAATGCTGACCGATCAGAAGTTCGCCGACATGGCAATGAAATTCGTTCTGCTGCGCGACGTCGACGGCAAATACTTCACCCTCGACGAATACAAGACCCTCATCGGGGCCAGCCAGACCGACAAAGACGGCAATCTCGTCTATATCTACGCCACCGACCCGACGGCCCAGCACTCGCAGATCAAGGCGGCTCAGAACCTCGGTCTGAATGTGCTCGTCATGGACGGACAGCTCGACAGCCACTTCATCGGAATGCTCGAGCAGCGCCTTGAGAAAACACGCTTCGTGCGCGTCGACTCCGAGACGGCCGATAATCTCGTTCCGCGCGACACTAAGAAGGAGTCGGGCCTCAGCGGCGCCGAGACCGACGTGTTCGCCCGCATGTTCCGCTCGGCCGTTCCCCACGTCGACAAGGCCGAATTCTTCGTCACCTTCGAGCAGCTGTCGGCTGAGGCCAATCCCGTTCTGATAACTCAGAACGAATATATGCGCCGAATGAAAGACATGGCCGCCATGCAGCCCGGAATGAGCTTCTACGGCGAACTGCCCGACAGCTACAACCTCATTGTCAACACCGGCAGCGAGCTCGTGAAGCGCATCGTCGACGAGGCCCGCGAGAAGCTGATGCCCTCGACAACCGAGTTCACCGACGAGCTCGAGAAAGCCGACAAGGAGCTGCGCGCCGTCGATGCCGAGGTCAAGGACAACAAACCGACCGACGAGCAGCGCAAGCAGCGCGCCGACATCGAGGGCCGCATGAACGCCGCCCGCAACTCGCGCGACAAGCTTGCCGACGACTACGCCAAAGAGCGTCCGCTGATAAGCCAGATCGTCGATCTCGCCCTGCTTGCCAACGGCCTCCTGCGCGGCCAGCAGCTCAGCGACTTCGTGGCCCGCAGCCTGAAGATGCTCTGACGCGAACAGCTGAAACACAGAGCGGGGAGCGTTGCTCGAAGCAACGCTCCCCGTTCTGTGTTTTATAAGGTTCGGTTTAGCGGACGAGGACTTTCGAGGCACGGCCGTCGATGTCGACGATGTAGATGCCGGGGGTGAGGCCCTCGAGGCCGGTCATGGCGCCTGAGATGCTGTAGACGCTGACGGTGTCATATTCGCCCACGATCGTGATGCGGCCGTTGCCGCCGATGGCGCGGGCTGTGGGAGCGTCGCCGATTGCGCCGTCAATGCCTGCGGTGTCGGCTGTGCCTATGATGACGAAAGTGCCTGCGGGAAGCTTGCAGCTTACTTTGCCGTCGGTCACGGCGGGAGTCAGCTCGACAGCGGGGGTCGAGGTCATCACGCGGTTGTTGGCGGCGGCGATCTTGGTCACTGCGGCTTCGACGGTCATTTCGTCGGTTGTCGGGTTGGCCAGAAGCAGGAGTTCCTGATTGCCGGCGGTGAGGCGGATGTGACGGCCGTTTGTCCATCCGTTATAGCTCATGTCGACCTGAGTGTCGGCCGAGAAGAGGGCGGGATTGAGACGGCGTATCCAGTTGAGGTTGGTGTAGGTCTGGAGCAGGTTGGCCCAGTTGCCGTTTTCGAGGCGTCCCCAAAGCACGGTTTTCGGGTCGGTGTTGTTGCCGCCGTCGGTGTTTTTGGTGGTCTGGTCGGCACCGAGCTCTCCGAACTGCCATATCATGTGGTTGCCCGGGGTCATGAGCATCAGGGCGGCTACCATTCCGAGGCGCTGCGAGCGCACTTCCTCGTCGGCCTTGACGTCGTCGGTGGCGCCCCACTGGGTCTGTTTGTAGCCCATGCGCTCTTCGTCGTGGCTCTCGGCATAGCTGACGGTCGAGCCGTAGGGGCGGCTGCCGTGGCGCGGAGCATAGAAGGCGCTCATGTCGCTCTGCTGGTTGTAGCCCATGGCGGTCTGGCATGAGGCGTTGCTCATGTTGGCCCACTGGAGCTGGCCGTCGGCGGCCATCTCGGTCTCTTCCTTGGCTCCGGCGAGATGCTCGTTGATATGGATGCCGTCGGGCTTTACCGAGGTTATTACGGCGTGGAGGCGGGTCATGCGGTCGACGCGGCTCTTGTTGTAGGCTTCGGTGCCGCCCGAATAGCTGTCGTTGTCGCCGAGGCCCTTGACGAGGTCGAAACGGAAGCCATCGACGTTATAGGCTGTCATCCAGTAGCGGATAACGTCGGCCCAGTGCTGCTCTACGAGCGGGTTGCTCTGGTTCCAGTCGTTGAGCACGCTGTAGTCGTGGGGAGCCTTTTCGTTGTAGAATGGGTTGTTCTTGATGTCGTACATTTGATACCAGGGATGGAGGCCGTCGCTCTGATTGAACACGATGTCGAGGATGACAGCCATGCCGTGGCGGTGGATGTTGTCGATGAGGGCGCGGAGGTCGGCCGGCGAGCCGTAGGCTTTGTCGGGAGCCATATAGAAGTTGGTGTTGTAGCCCCACGAGTTGTTGCCGTTGAACTCCATGACGGGCATCAGCTCGATGGCGTTGACGCCGAGCTCCTTGAGGTAGAGAAGGCGGTGCGACACGTTGTCGAAGGTTCCGTCGGCGGTGCGGTTGGCTCCGTCGAAGTCGCGCACGAGCAGCTCGTAGATTATCAGCTTGTCGTGGTCGGGAATCGAGTATGCGTCGTTATACTGCCAGTCGTAGTTGTCAATGTCGCTGTTGTAGACGGCGAGCATGGTGTCGTCGAACCGGTCGTAGGGGTAGGCGGGACATCCTTCGGGCAGTTTGTCGAGCCATTTGTCGCTATAGGGGTCGAGCACGAGGCGTGCATAGGGATCGCCGACTTTCTTCGTTCCGTCGACGAGGTAATAGTAGCAGTAGTTCTTGCCTTTCTCAAGACCTTCTACTTCGGCCCAGAAATAGCGGTAGCCGTTATAGTCCTGATATTTCATCACTGAGGCGTCGTTGGGGCTGTAGTTGTCCCACGAACCGACGATGATGACATTCTCCTTTCCGGGGGCGGCGATGCAGAAGCGCGTTTTGCCGTCGGCCTCGACAGCGCCCTGCTGCGGCACGCCGCCGGGGTAGTCGGCTTTCACGGCCTGGGGAGCCACGAGGAATGTCAGTTCCGAAGTCAGGGTCTCCTTGCCGTTGTCGGCGGTGACGATGACCTTGTAGGTGCGGCGCTCCGACAGCGAGATTTCGGCGCTGAGCGTTGTTCCCTTCTTCGAGGCTACCTTTATGCCGTCGAGGGTGATGGTGATGTCGGCTTCTTCGGTCGTTGTGGCGTTGACGGTTGCTTTCGTCGGCGAGAGAAGCACCGATGAGGCCGTGCTGTTCACGTCGAGGACGAATCCGTCGGGGTTGACGTCGACAAAGATGTCACCGCCGGTTTCGGTCTTGCCCTCTTTCTTGGTGTCGGCCGAACGGAACACCATGGCGAGCTTCTCGACAGTCTCAGTGGCGTCGGTGATGCCGAAATAGGTGCGGATGTCGCCGATGGCGAGCTCCCAGGTGTCGTTGCCTTTCGGGGTCAGTTTGTATTTTTCGCTGTTATCGCCCCATTTCGCAGGCGCGTAGACCCACTGGCCGTTGCTCTTGTCGGTGATGACGCCGATGTGGGCGTACATATCGCCGGTGAAGCCTTTCAGTCCGCCGTTACCGCGGTCGGAATGGTAGACTACGACAACATCTTTGCTTGATTGCTGAAGCGGGGCCGGACGAGTCTCTACGATCTGCCCCGACGCTGCGGTAGTGAGGGCGAGCACCCACACTGCGAGCAGTGAAAACAATTTCTTCATGGTTTGGGGATGTGTATGATTGTTAAGTTAAAGTCTCTACGCCGCAAAGTTAGCGAAAAAAAACGAGACTGCAATAATGCCCTGTCAAGGCAAAGAGAAGGCCGACTCGCTGGGAGACGGCCTTTTAGTTTTTTTTACAGTGGGATGGGTTATTCGCCCGGGATGATAGCGTCGTTGGGACAAACCTCGGCGCAAGAGCCACATTCGATGCAGGTATCGGGATCGATGTGGTAGATTTCGCCCTCAGAGATAGCTTCTACGGGGCAAACGGGCTGGCAGGTGCCACATGCTACGCATGAATCGGTGATTACGTAAGCCATTGTAATAGATGTTTTTTGTTATGGTTGGATAATTATACGTTTGTTGAGTAGATGCAAAGGTAGCGCTTTTGGGCTGAACTGAGCAAATTTTCCGACAAGTTTTTTAAGATTTTTTGCGACGTTTTTTGCCGTTATGCTCGCTGTTCTCGCCGTAGCCGTAGCCATAGCCTTTCTTCGCGCTTGTTCCGTTGACAACGAGACCCATCTTCTTGAGGCGTTTGTCGGCATAGAGGTCGTTGAAGAATTTGACGTCGCGCAGCGAAGTGTAGTTGGCGCGGCACACGTAGACTGTGGCGTCGGAGATGCGCTCGAGCGAGAATGAGTCGCTCACCATGCCGACCGGGGCGCTGTCGACGATGATGTAGTCGTACATCGTGCGCAGCTGTGCGAACAGGTCGTCGACCTTCTTGCTCAGCAGCAGTTCCGAGGGGTTGGGGGGGACGGGGCCGGCGGCGATGATGTCCATGTTGGGCAGAACGGCGTCTTTCATTATTATGTCGTCGAGCGAGATCGCGTCGGAGGCGAGATATTCCGTCAGTCCGCGCTTGCCGGTTCCGAGCGGCAGATATTCGGCGAGCTTCGGGGCGCGGATGTCCATGCCGACGAGCAGAACGCGCTTGCCTTCGAGCAGCGACAGCGACGAGGCGAGGTTGATCGAAATGAACGATTTTCCTTCGCCCGACACGGTCGATGTCATCAGAATGACCTTGTTGTCTTTGTCGGGGAGCATGAACTGGAGGTTCGTCCTTATCAGGCGGAACAGCTCGGCGATAGATGTCGAGCCGCCGGGCTTCACGACGAGGCTGCCGCTGCGGCGCGAGGTGCATACCTCGCCGAGCACGGGAACCTTTGTGAGTTTCTCGAGTTCGTCTTTGCTCTCGAACTTGTTGCGCAGCGAGCGGCGGATGTAGATGATGGCCGGAGCGAGGCAGAGGCCGAAGAAGGCGCCAAGAAGAAGTAGCATCTTGCGCTTCAGCCCGCGCGGCTCGACGAGCGAATAGGCTTCGTCGACGATGACGCCCTTCGGAATGGAGTTGGCCAGAGTCATCGAAGTTTCCTCGCGGCGCTGGAGAAGGAAGAGGTAGAGCTGTTCCTTAAGCTCCTGCTGGCGCATGATCGAGCGGAAGATACGCTCCTGATAGGGCATCTTGCCGAGGCGCGAGTCGGCGGCGTTGACTTCGGCCTGAAGATCGCGCTGGGCGGTGAGGGCGCCGGCGTAGCTCTTCGACAGGCTCTCGCGCAGGCTCTTGCGCATTGCGGCGAGCTGTTCGTCCATGCGCGAGAGGTTCTGGTTGTGGCCTTTGGCCGTGCGGGCCAGCTCGAGGCGCTGGAGCATCAGGGTGTTATAGGAGTTGATGGCCAGCACGGCGTCGGCGGTGACGGCCGTCGAGGGCATCAGCGAATAGTCGTTCGCGGGGTCGTTGACGAAGTCGAGAAGCATCTTCGTCACTTCGGTGGTGGTCTGGGCTTTCAGCAGGTCGCCTTCGAGAAGGGTTTTCTTGCGGAGGTTGAACTCAACGTCGACCTCGGGGTCGGTCAGCCCCTGTTCGCGCTTGAACGATTCGAGGCCGTTCTCGGTGTCGTTGAGGTCGGAGCTCAGAAGGGCCAGACGCGAGTCGAGGAATTCGGCCGTCTTCTGCGACTTGGCAGTGCGCTCCTTTATGCCGCGGTTGTTGTAGTTGGCGAGGATTCCGTTGAGGACGTCCTTGGCGTAGTCGACGTCGGTCGACAGCATGTGGAGCGAAATGACGTTGGCCTTCTTGTTGGCGACGTTGATCTCGACAATGTCGGAAAGACCTTCGGCTGCACCGTTGTAGCCGTCGAGCTCGATTGTCGTCTTCAGCGATTTGCCGGGAACGTAGTAGGGCGTTTTGTTGAGAATGAAGCGGCCGAAGTCGGTCTTGACGGTGACCGGGAAGCGGGCGTCTTTGATTTCGGAGACGGTCTCGCGGTCGATTTTTGTCTTGACATCGACAAGTCCCTCGTCGTCAACGCTGACATTGAAGCGGATGGCGTGCATGAGGGTGTCGGGAATCGATGCCTCGCAGAGCACGTCGACAGGATATTCCTTATATTCGAACTTGTTGAGCAGTAGGTTCTTCTTTACGTAGTGGCGTTTGTTGATGCCGAGATCTTTCACTGTCTCGCGCAGAACCGAGTGAGACTTGACGATGAAAACCTCGTCATCGACTTTGCCCTTGCTGCCGAAAACCGACGAGATGTCGCCGAAGTTGCTCAGCAGGCTTCCGGCTCCCCCTTTCTCTTCGTCTTGCGAGATGAGAAGGTTGGCGTTTACGTCGTAGACCGGCAGGCGCGATTTGGAATAGATATATGCGGCTCCCGCGCAGATTATTATGCAGGCCACAAAGAGATACCATTTCGAGGCATATTCACCGAGAAGACCTCGGATGTCGATTATTTCGCTTTGCTTTTCGCGTTCGGTGCTCATATTGGTTTCGAAGGTGGAATTACTGTGTAAAAGGTCAAAGGGAACGGCACGGAGGCCCGTCTTACTTGACGAAGAGAGCTATTGCCAGCGACGCTACTACCGAGCAGGCGCTGATTATAGCCGAGGTGACCTGAAGACGGTAGCCGTTGTTGACATTGTAGTTGACATTGCTGCGGCGCACGTCGTTGGGCTGCACGACAACCATGTCGTTCTGCTTCAGATAGAAGTAGGGCGAGGTGAATACCTTCGAGTCGTTGAGGTCGAGATGATGGTATTCCTTCTTTCCGTTTTCCTCGCGGATGAGCAGAATGTTGTCGCGCACGGCGTAGGGGGTGAGGTCGCCTGCGCGGGCTATGGCGTCCATAATGGTGAAACGCTCGGAGTTGGCCGACACATTGCCCGGACGGTTGACCTCGCCGAGGATGCTGACATGGAAATTTGTCAGCTGAACGGTTACTATGGGGTCTTCGATCTGGTCTTTGACGTGGTCGTAGATGTAGTCGGCGAGCTGGGTGGTTGTCATCCCGGCTACGTGGATCTTGCCGAGAATGGGGAAGTTGATGTCGCCCGACTGGCTGACCAGATAGTCGATATTGTTACCGGCGGGGGTCTGGACCATAGTGCCGGTGTTGGGATCCATTACGGTGCTGTAGCTCGAAGGGATGTTGAAGATCTGCGCGGCGTTGGGATTGGTCGAGGTCACGCGGATGTCGAGCTTGTCGTCGGGGGCGATCTTCAGTTCGTAGTCGACGTTGCCGAGCTGGCCGCTGTCGGTTGTGGAGATATTCTCGAAATAGGTCATCGAGGCCTTCGGCGTGCTGCACGAGCCGAGAGTCAGCATAACAGCGGCGGCGCTGAGGGCCAGGGCTATTGAGAAGAATTTTTTCATTACAGCAAAAAGTATGTCGGATAGTTATTGAATATATGGGGTTACATAACAAACGCGCGCATCGGCACCTTTATTATAGCGCCGACGCCCGGGGCAGCCCCATTTTTTGCGACGCAAAGATAGTGAAAGTTAGCATAATAATCAAACATAGGAGCGGGTTAACGCTCTTTTAGCGATTCTTTAGAGGATTATTGGCGCAGAGTTTGTAATTTTGCAACTTCAAAAAACGATATTGTCAATGACTTTTCCATATCAAGAGCTACTGTCGCTGAAGTTCGATATTGTCGCGATAGCCGCGTCGGGTGCCGCGCTGGTGTTTGCGGTGCTGATTCTGTCGCTGCTGCTTCCGCGACTTCTCAGGGTTACGCGGCGCATACGCCGCGACAATGCCATCGCGTCGGGAGCTGTCGAGGCCGAGGCGACATTCCGGCCGGTCACCGTTATTGTCACCTCGAGCCACGAGGCGACAAATCTGCGCACACTTCTGCCCCAGATTCTCGAGCAGGACTATCCGGCTCCGATGGAGGTCATCGTAGTCGACGACGACGATGACGAGGGTGTGACTCCGGGGGTTGTATCTCAGCTTCAGGATGTCTACTCGAACCTCTATATGACCTACGCGCCCGCGACATCGCGTAATCTGTCGCGCAAGAAGCTCGCCATAACGCTTGGCGTCAAGGCTGCCCGCTATGACTGGCTGGTCTTCACCAACGGAAACTGCCGTGTCGAGTCGCCGCTGTGGCTGCGCCTTATGGCTCTCGGTTTCGCCCGGGGCAACAAGGTTGTGCTCGGCTACAGCATACCGCGTCCCTCCGACGACGCCGTTGAGAAAGGCGCCCGACGCCGGCGTGCTTTCGACGCAGTGCGCACAGCGGCCCAGTGGCTCGGCGCCGCCATCGGCGGCCGTCCCTACCGCGGCGATGGAAACAACCTCGGCTATACCCGTCAGCTGTTCATGGAACAGCGCGGGTTCGAGAAGTCGCTGACTCTTGTCAACGGCGACGACGACATATTCGTGTCGCAGCTGGCCTCAGTGGCGCCTGCCGACGTCATGGTAGCGCGCGACGCGATGGTTGTGGATCTCGAACGCCATCCAGAAAAAGCTGCGCGCGACGAATACGACGCCCGACGTTTCACCGGGCGCTATCTTCGCCGCTCGACCTCGCTGATGTGGGGCTTCATGTCGCTGTTATGGTGGCTGTGGCTCGCCGCAACGGCAGTGGCTGTGGCGACCGGACTGCCGTCGCTGGTGCCTGCCGCCGCGATGCTGCTCGTCATGATCGGGCTGTGGATTCCCGTCATGGTGACGTGGCGGCGCCTGTCGCGTCTTCTCGATGCCGCGCCGCTGTTCTGGACGGTAGTGCCTCTGACGCTGATACATCCCGTTCTCACTCTGTTTCGCCGTTTCCGCCGCTCCGACGTCAAAAACTATACGTGGCAGTGATTTCGCGCGGCGACAAACGCTATATTTGCAGACCAAATGAAGAATTTTGTCTTACGAAGCCTCACGGGCGCCCTTTACGTTGCCGTAATAGTGTGCGGCATTGTCATCAACTCCACGCTCTTCACTGCGTTGGGCTGCCTGCTGGCGGCTCTTGCCGTCAATGAGTTCCTCCATCTTGTCGACAGGCATGAGGGGGGAGCGGGCCTCGCGATGCATCTGCTCGACGTAGCCGGCGCGCTTGTGCTCGTCTACGGATTCGATTCGGTCGTCTTCAGCCTCGGAACGGGGTCGAGCTTCCCCTTTCTGGCGGCGTGGGGCGGTTTGTATCTGATGTATATCATCGCCAGGCTTGTGGCGACGCTCTATTCGAAACGCGGCTGTCCCGTAAGATCGCTCGTCTGCTCGCTCGGAGCGCAGGTCTACATCGCGCTGCCGATAGCCATGATGTCGCTCGTCTATAACTCCCGTCAGGGCGTAGCGCTTCTGTTGGGCGTCTTTATAATGATATGGCTCAGCGACACCGGAGCCTATCTCGTAGGCTCGAAGTTCGGACGTCACCGCCTTTTCGAGCGCATATCGCCCAAGAAATCCTGGGAAGGATTCTTCGGCGGACTTCTGTTTGCCGTAGCTGCCGGATTCCTCTTCCGTTTCGGCTTTCCCGACTCGTTCGACGCGCGGTCGTGGGCCGAGCTTGCCGGTCTGGGCCTTGTTGTCGGCGTCTTCGGAACGTGGGGCGACCTCGTCGAGTCGCTTATCAAACGCACTGTCGGCGTGAAAGACTCCGGCAACCTTCTCCCCGGCCACGGCGGCATCCTCGACCGCATCGACTCGCTGTTGCTCGTCATCCCCGCCGTCGTCGTCTACTCGGCCCTGCTTCTCTTGTTCTGATTGTCAGGAAAGTCCCGCGGCAACAAAAATTTCGCGGGCCAGTCGCAGAACGTATGATTTTCCAGCCCCTGAATGTGGCGGGGAGTCTTTGGCACGCGCCGGCTCTTTGTCGGAGACGTTGATTCTGAGGTGTAGACTTTTATAACTCCGATGTGACAAGGTCGTATACAACCCAGCATACGATAGAGGCGATGAAAATGACTATGAAGTAACGTAGGGGCTTCGATTTTATAATTCCGAATTTGTCGAAAACCCAGAGCAGAAGTGCTGCTACTACAGCAATTATCAGATAGACATACCAATGTTCGCGCATAACGGTTTGTGTTTGAAGTTCTATCTATTAGACGCGGATTCCCGCGAATAGTTTCAGGCCGATGTCGGGAAATGTCTGACGGGCTAAATATAAAAAGGAGCAACATCACGCTGCTCCTTTCTATGAGTTTCCAATAGGTACAATTTCTAAGGTAAAAAAGATTGTTTCAGGTTTGTATTGCAAAGGTACGCCTACATTTTAGACTTGCAAAATAATTTTATATGTTATTAAGCAGTGTTTTTGAAAATATTTCGGTAAGCGTCTGTTGCAAAATTAATTACGTGCTAACAATTTGTTAGCGCGTTTAGAATTGTTTATATTTTTTATGAAACAGACCTCTCAAACGAACCTATTTTTGAGCGGTGAAATGCTTTAGCTCGATTTTTTGGCCGTCGAAGACGGCGTAGGTCATAAGCTTTATCCAGTCGCCGAGGACAATGACTTTTTTGCCGCCGCCGAGTTCCTGTTCAAGCGCGCAATGCAGGTGACCGAAGACGAAATAGTCGATGTCGGGGCGGCGCGACAGTTCCTCGCGCGCGAAGCCTACGAGCGGAGCGCAGGTCTGCTCCGCCGGCATTTCCGTAGCCGACATGCGCGAATGGCTCGACCAGGCGTGGGCCAGCGGTATTGTCCAGCGCGGATGGATAGCGGCGTAGCATTTCTGCGCTATCCGGTTGCGGAACAGACCGCGGATAAGCCTGAAGCCGGGCGAACGTCGCCCGACGCCGTCGCCGTGTTCCATGAAGAAGCGGTGGCCGTCGATGTCGGCGATATGGGCGCCATCGATGACCGTAGCACCGAGTTCTTTCTGAAAATAATCGAAGAGCCAGATGTCGTGGTTGCCTTTGAACCAGTAGATTCTGACGCCCCGGTCGGCCAGTCGGCCGAGAGTGCCCAGAAACCTTACGAAGCCGCGCGGAACAACCGTCGCGTAGTCCCACCAGTAGTCCATGATGTCGCCGAGCAGATATAGAGCGCGTGCCCGCGGCTCGATAGAGTCGAGGAATTCCACGATGCGCCGCTCGTGGGCTCGCGGGTCGGCGATATACGAAGCTCCGAGATGGAGGTCGCTGATAAAATATGTCAGGTCGCGGGCCATGGAGGTGTCAGAGAAATCCGAGATCGAGCTTGGCTTCTTCGCTCATCATGTCCTGAGTCCACTGTGGCTCGAAGACGATCTGGAGGTCGACACTTTTGAATTCCTTGATGGCTTCGAGCTTCATGCGGACGTCTTCGAAAATGAAGTCGGCGGCCGGACAGTTCGGCGCGGTCATGGTCATGTCGACATGGAGGACGTTGTCGTCGTCGATGTCGATTTTATAGATGAGGCCGAGCGAATAGATGTCGACAGGTATCTCGGGGTCGTAGACGGTTTTCAGGGTCTCGACAACTTTCTGTTCGAGGGCAAGTTTTTCTTCAGGAGTGAACATTGGAGGGTAGTTTTCGGGAGTTGAAATATAGAGCGGTATGGCGGCGCACGACGCCGCTCAGTCTCAGGAGTGTGGCCATCGTCGGGAACACCATCAGCGCGAAGAAGAGGTCGCAGAGGCTCACCGCCGCGCTCAGCGGGATGACGGCGAAGATGACGAGTGTGGCGATGAAAAACCAGGTGTAGTAGCGCGCGCGGCTTTCGCCGAAGAGGTAGGCGGCGCAGCGGTTGCCGTAGAACGAGTAGCTGAACATCGACGACAGCGCGAAGCAGGCCACTACAAACAGCAGCAGCCAGCGGCCTCCGGGAATCGACGAGCCGAAAGCTGTCATCGCTACCGACAGGCCCCTGATGCCTTCGGCCTGGGTTATGTCGCATCCGAGCATTATGGCGAGGGCGGTCAGCGTGCACACGAGGCCGCTGTCGATCGCAGGCCCGAGCATGGCTATCAGGCCTTCGTTGACGGGCGACGATCCGCGCGAGGCGCCGTGCATTATCGAGGCTGTCCCTACACCGGCCTCGTTGACGAGGGCGGCGCGGCGCGCGCCTGTGATAGCGACTCCTGCCAGAGCGCCGAGTCCGGCGTCGAGCGAGAAGGCTTCGGTGAATATCGAGGCAAATGCGCCGGGTATGGCGCTGAAGTGGCTGGCGAGCACCCACGCCACCATGGCAAAATAAACCGCCACCATGAAAGGCACAAGCAGCGACGCCACCCGGGCAATGCGGCGGATTCCGCCGACAACAACGAGAGCTACCGTGGCGGCTATCGCGAGGCCCACAGCGAGGCGTGTGGCTGGGTCGTCGACGCTCCCCGAGGCCAGAGCCGAGAGCAGAGCTTCGGTAAGCTGGTTGGCGTTTATTATGCAGAGGGTTCCGAAGAGGCCGGCTACGGCGAAGAGGCGTGCCATCCAGTGGCCGCGTCGGCCGGTCGACTGCTCGATGATATGCATCGTGCCCCCCTGAGGCTCTCCGGCGGCATTGCGGCCGCGGTAGAGCTGAGAGAGCACGCCTTCGTGGTATTTTGTCGCCATCCCTACCAGTGCGCTGACCCACATCCAGAAAATGGCGCCGGGGCCTCCGACGACGAGAGCTATCGCCACACCGGCGATGTTACCCATGCCGACCGTAGCGGCTATTACTGACATCAGAGCCTGAAATGAGCTTATCTGTCCGTCGGACGACCCCTCGGAACGGTTGCGCCGCAGTGCGGCTATGGCGTCGGGAAGACGGCGCAGCGACACGGCTCCCGACGACACAAACAGGTAGAGACCTCCGCCAATTAACATGGCGAAGAGAGGATAGCCGCATACGGCGTCGGCCAGGGCGGTCAGTGTCTCGGCAAAACCCATGGATTGTCAGAAACGGTATGATGCGCCGGCGAGGACAGTGGCTCCGCGCGAGGCTGTGGCGTCGATCATCGTCGAATGGCGATTGAGAAGATTCTCGGCGCGCAGGCTGACACTCAGGCGCTCACTGAACGCCCACGAAGTCTGAAGGTTGAGCCACGATGCGTTGTGGAGGTTCTCGGAGATATAGCCCAGATCGAAGGGGAGGGGAGTGTAGAGGCTGCGGTGGACGCGCCACTGCCAGTCGGCGCTGACGGTGAGCTGTCTTATCGGTCTGATCTGAGCCTTGATGTCGACGACATGGCGGGCGTTGTCGTGCCAGAGATAGTATCCGCGTCCGTAGCCTGTCGGGGCGGTCTGCCAGCGTGCCGAGGCTTCGAGATATGTCCCCCAGGCATAGCCGACTTCCACTCCGCCGGTGAATCCCTTGATGTCGACGGGTTTGAAGGCTATGGCTGTGATGTCGCGACCGGTGTCGGTCGGCATCATCCAGTTGTTGGCGCGCGCCCATCCGCCGAAGAGCTTGAACCATGCGCCTTTCCACGGCCCGACGCAAACTCCCAGACGCGCGTCGAGCGGTATGTGGCTGTAGCTGTATGAGAGTCCGGGAACCATTCGGCGAGCTATGCTGTAGAGGCCGTAGAGACCATTGCTGTGTTCGCCGCCTGTCAGCGTTGCGCTCAGGGCCACCAGAGGCGAGATGCGCCAGCCGAAATCTACGGCAGGCGTGATATGGAAGAACTTATCGCCGTTGAAAGTGAACTGGAGGCGCGGGCCTATCGAGAGTCTCACTGTTCCGTTATGGAGTTCGTAGAGCGGCGTCAGCGTTACGAGGCCGACGGTGGAAGATCCGTCGGTCTGACTGTCGCTCCAGGTCTGGCCTGCGGGGTCGAACAGGTATTTCGGGCCTGTTGTCGACATGTCGAGAGCTATATCGGCGCCGACGCGCGACTTGTCGGAGACAATCATGCGGCCTTTGGCGCTGAAGCCATAGACGTTCTGCGACGTTCCTTTCCAGCCGAGCGAAATCGGATTTGATGCGAAATAGCTGTAGTGGAGGCGGGTTGCCAGAGTGAACGCGTCGATGGCGCGGTGCCATTCAGCCGAGAGGCGTCCGCGGTTTGTGTTGACCCAGTAGCGGGTGGCGTCGGAATGGTAGCCGTTGGTGCGCCCGAAGTGATATTCGGCGTCGATGCTCAGACGTCCGCGGTGGGAACCGAGGTCATGGTCGAAATTCAGGCCTAGACCGGCGTCGTGGTCGCGCCAGTAGATTTTTTCGGCATCGGGAATGAAGGCGCGCCGGTAGACCTCGCCGGTATAGCCGACCCATGCCGACAGGCGTGTGCGCCGGTTGTCGATTAGCCTGTAGCCGGCGTTCAGCGACGCGTTCCAGAGCGGCCCTGCGAACAGACTGGCATATCCGCGCCATGAGTCGGTGGCAAACACGTCCTCGCGCCGGGCCGGTTCGGCGAAAGCCGTCAGGGCCTCGACCCGGGCGCGCACGGGGCGGTTGCTGAAGTCGAGCTGTGCGGCGGGCAGTGCGGGCAGATTCAGGCGCGGCAGCATATTCAACGGTGTTGCTTCGCGCTCTGTGGCCACGATTTCGCGCTCTACGGTCACTTCGCCTGTCAGAGTTCCCTGGGCGGTGGCGAAGAGCGCCGACATGGCGGCTATGGCAGTGGTTATATGGCGTTTAATCATTTGTTGAGGCGTTGGTTGATCATGTTCTGGATGTCGGCTTCCTTGCCGGGATAGTTGCTCTGGAGGCTCTTGAGGTATTCCCTGGCCTCGAATTCCTTGCCCTGACGGCGCAGGATGTCGCTGTAGAGGATGAATCCGCGGGCGAGCCAGTAGCTGTGGGGCGGATTGGCGTCGATGAGTGCGTCGATGGTCTCGCGGGCCGCTTTCAGCTCACCGGCGTCGTAGAGGCTCTGCCCGAGTGCCACGGCGCTCATCGAGCCGTAGATATTGTCGGGATATGCGGCGAGCTGACGCCACACGTTGCGCGCTTCCTTGACGCGGCCGAGGCCGTTGAGGGCGCGGGCGCGGTAATAGGTGATCTCGCCGGGAGTATCGCCGCTGTTGGCGGCTGTCGACGACATCAGGGCGTCGGCTTCTTCGAGCGACTCGCTCCAGCGTCCGAGGGCGTCGGCGGCGCGCATTATCGCCTTGCGGGCTTCGGAAACCATCGCGGCGTCGGAAGCGCGGCTTTCGAGTTCGCGCAGAGTGCGCAGGGCCGGCTCATATTTGTTCTGGGCCATCTGGGCCTGCGCTTTCAGCAGCATGGCGTCTTCGGCACACTCGGAGTGGGGGAAATTCTCAAGAAGTTCATCGGCGATTTTCTCGGTCTTGACCGAATTTCCTTTATTCCATGCGCTTTCTGCCATGTAGTAGAGGGCTTTGGGAGCGTCGGCGCCGGCCGGATGGCTTGCGATATATTCTTCGAGGCGTCCGGTCGAGCCGTCGGCCGCGTAGGCGTTTTCGGCGGCTTCGAACGACAGATGCTCCATTTCGCTGCGGTCGATTCGCGGTGCTTCGGGAATAGCGTTGATGAACGAGGCATATTCTTCGAGCCGATTGTCGGCGGCATAGAGCCGTTTGAGGTCGTCGGCTGCGAGGCGCGCCTCGTCGCTCGAGGGATAGCGGGTGATGACCTCTTTGTAGGTGTCGATGGCTGCCTGACGGTCTGAGCCGTTGAGGTAGGTCAGCGCAAGCTGCAGATAGCCTTTGCGCCCCGGCACGGTGGCGGCATGGTCGGCCACGAGCGCCCGGTAGGTGGCGATGGCGGCGTCGCGTCGGCCCATGGCGAGCTGGCTCTCGGCTTTCTCAAGCAGGGCCGAGGGCACGAGTCCGGTAGTCGGAAAGTCGGTCATCAGGCGGTTCAGACGGTCGATTTTATCGGCATGGTTGCCGCGCATGCCTTCGACCACGGCAAGCTGATAGATGGCATAGTCGCCCGAGCCCGGATGTAGATCGTAGGCTGCCGCATAGCGGCGCGAAGCATCGTCGAGACGACCGAGATAGTAGAGGCAGTCGCCGGCGCGGTTGTTGGCGTCGGCGAGAGCACGCTGGTCGAGCACTCCGGCTTTGCCGGTGGTGATCGCTTTTTCGAATGCATTGAGGGCTTCGGCATAGTTGCCCGAGGCGAAGCGGGCATAGCCGAGTCCGTAGCGCGCCAGAGCGCGGTTATAGGGATCGCTTTCGGCGCTTTCGCTTTTCATGAACAGTTGGAACTGCTGTGCCGCGCCGGGATAGTCACCGATATGATACAGACAGTCGCCGAGCCATAGGCGCGCCTGGGCTGTCACCGACGGGTTCAGTCCTTCCTGATTCATGTCGGTAACCTCTTTGAGGTGGGTGCGCGCCGCTTCGAAACGGCCTGAGGTATATTCGCGCGAGCCGAGCACGAAAAGAACCTGCTGGCGGGCCTGACGCAATTCGGCCGACGGATTCCTGACGCCGTCGAGGGCGCGAAGGGCGGCCTCATAGTCGTTCTGGCTCATATAGCCCTCGACCATATATTGCTGGACGCGCGGAGCGTAGCGGCTGTCGGGAAATTCGCGCAGGAAGTCGTCGAGAAGGTCGACCGAGCTGCCGAACGGCACTCGGCCGCCGTCGAGACGGGCTACGGCATAGTTGTAGAATGCCGTTTCCTGAACCTGACGGTCGTAGTTCATGCGATAGGCTTTCTCGAAGGCCATCAGTGCGGAGTCTTTGTCGCCGCGCTTGAGATAGGCCTGTCCGAGAAGAAGATAGGCGCTTTGGGCCATGGCGTTGTCGGCCGCGACGGCACGCTGAAGAAGCTTTATGGCGGCGTCGCTGTCGCCGTCGGCAAGTTCGTTGACGCCAAGGATATAGAAAGCGCTCGGAGCCGGATTAGAGACTGCGGCGGCATATTTCCAGAGATAGGGAAGCCCTTTTTTCTCCTGATTGAGATTATAGAGCGATTCGCCGGCGACACGGTTGCATTCGGCTGTGAATTCGGCCGGTGTCGACGTGTCGGCGAGCATCCGCTGTGCTTCGGAGAGAGCTCTGTCGAAGCGGCGGTCGGCGAAATCCATTTCCATAAGGTAGAACCCGGCGTAGCGTTCCGGCGCTCGCGTGGTCGACAGCCCTTCGAAGAGGCGGCGGGCCTTGGCGTTGTCCCCCTTGATATAGGCGATATATCCGCGGTAGAAGCGGGCGTCTTCGCCGAGAAGACCGTCGTTGCCTACGGCTTCGAATAGGGGAAGGGCGGCGTCGGCGTCCCCCTGAAGCAGGCGGCAGTATGCCCGGTTCAGAGTCAGCTCGCGGGCGGCATCGCCTGCGAAGGCATTGTCGGGGATGGTGTCGTAGCGGCGCAGGGCCATCGCATAGCTGCCTTCGGCGATGTCGGCGGCAGCCAGCGCCAGAGTGGCTTTCCAGCGCAGCGGACTTGCCGCGTGGTTGGCGACGAAGCGTTCGAGAGCGGCATAGCCCTCGGCTGTGTCGCCGGTCTGAAGCAACGACAGGGCGTTGATATATTCCGTGTCGTCGCGTTCCGAGGGAGTCAGCAGCGTCGAACGGAGAATGCGGTCGGTGAGGTCGAGCGCTCCCGCGGCGTTGGTGCGGGCCGACATGACCGTGGCGCGCTCGAGTATACCCGTTGTCAGCGGCGAAACGACGCTGCGGGGCGATGCGCCGGCCGACAGACTCACTGCCGCCAGCGCCAGTATGATATTCCGGTTAACCATATTGCAAAGGTAGTGAAAGGTGAGAGCAATGGCAAATGAAATTAATTTTATTTGCCAGACAAAAAAGAGTCCTTAAAGACCTTAAGGACTTTAGGTCCTTAACTCGGAGCTTCAGAGGCGCATTCCGATGCCGAAGAGGGCGAAGTCGTAGAGCGTCGGATCGTCGGGGTTGAACTCGCGCAGATGTCCGGTCAGCTCTTCGACGGCTTTGCGGTCGTTGCTGCGGCGACATAGCAGTCCGAGCTCGCGCGATACGTCGCCGACATGGACGTCGAGCGGAATGCGCAGCTGCGCCGGGGTTATTGTGTCCCAGACGCCGAGGTCTACTATGCCGTCGCGGCGCACGAGCCAGCGCAGGGCCATATTGAGGCGTTTGAGCGCTGTCGTCGAGGTGTTGACCGGCAGGCATCGGCTGTCGGTGCAGCCTGAGTTGGCGGCCGAGAGCTCGGCGTTCAGGCCTTCGGCCAGACGCCATGCAGGCGCTTCGGCCTCTCCGGCTCCTATCGCACGGGCGAAATCGTTCAGCGAGCCGTGGCGGGTGTAGATGGCGCGTAGGCCGCGAAGGTAATGGCGCAGATTGCGGCCGAAAAATGTGCGGTGGATATTTATGTCGGGATCGAGGTCGAGATAGCCTTCGTCGATGACATAGGCGTAGGGCTGGTTGTCCATCAGCGTCAGCAGTTTCTCGCAGTCGCGGCATATCATACGGCGATTGCCCCACGCCAGTGTGGCGCAGAGCAATGCCGTGATTTCTATGTCGGGAAGCGAGCTGAAGCGGCGCGGGAACTGAATCGGATCATCGGAGATGAACGCCTCGGAGTTGATTCGGCGCGCTTCGCTGTCGAGCAGCTCGCGAAGGTCAAACGGATCGGTCATCAGCGTCCTCCCTGGGCGATCATGAGCCGCAGGGTGTTGTTGAACTCTGTGGCCGAGGCGAGTTCGTCGAGGGTCAGGTGCATACGGTAACGCCAGTAGTGGCGCGGGTTGGCCGGCACGTTGATCTGTTCTTCGCGTGGATCGGTGCGGCGCAGTTTGGCGTCGATGGCGAGCATGTCCTGAAGGGGCAGAATGGCCAGCATCGAGGGCGATTTCAGATGAAGCTCGACAATCTTGGCGCAAATCCAGGGCTCGGCATACTGCGGAGCCTGCCCTCCTTCGTGAAGAACATTGTTGAAGAAACGCTGGGTCTTCTCGGGGTTCTCTTCCCACCACTGGCGTATGCCGCCCATGTCGTGGGTCGAAGTCGTGCAGACCGAGTAGTAGGGATAGTGCCAGGTGTCGCCGAACTCGGCACGCGGATCTTTCGGCATCCGCTGAATCTCGAGCGCGAGAATCTCAAGGGCTTTCATCACGGCCGGAACGCAGTCGGGAATCATGCCGAGATCTTCGGCGCAGACGAGCATGTCGGTGGCGTCGATCAGCGCGGGCAGCTTCCACATTGCCTTGCCATACCAGAAGTCGTTGTGGCGGCGATAGAAGAAGTCGTTGTAGAGGCGGTTGAATGTCCATTTCTCGTAGTCGGTCAGCGAACGGTAGATGTAGGTGTACTGGGCCGAGATGCGCGGATGGTATTTGCCTTTCTCTACGGGGTCTTCAATGTAGAGAACATTGTCGATAAGTCCGAGCAGAGCCTCGCAGATGCGCGTGTTCTTGTCGCTCTTTTCGAGCGAGGCAAAGTGGTCGGCGACTTTGCGCTGTGTCGAGAATTCGTCGCGCAGGCGGTAGCGTCCGTCGCCGAGCGGAACGAGGTAGGTCTCGCGCACTTCGTCGGTGAATTCTCCGAAAAAGTCGCCGAGGAACCAGTCCATGATGAACGGTTTTGTCTGCTTGTCGACGTCGATCCAGAAGTCGTAGCTGTTGCGCAGTTCGTCGGGGGTGAAGGGGAGGGCGGGGTTGAACACGCCGAGCAGGCCGTGGAGAGCGTCCATCGGAATCTGCCAGATTCTGAAGAAGCCCAGAACATGGTCGATGCGGTAGGCGTCGAAATATTCGGCCATCTTGCTGAAACGGGCTTTCCACCATGCGAAGCCGTCGCGGTTCATCTCTTCCCAGTTGTAGGTTGGGAATCCCCAGTTCTGGCCGAGGACACTGAAATCATCCGGCGGTGCTCCGGCCTGGCTGTTGAGATTGAACAGCCGCGGCTGAGTCCATGCGTCGACGCTGTTCCGCGAGATTCCGATAGGTATGTCGCCTTTGATGGCTACGCCGCGCGAATGAGCGTAGTCGCGGACTTCGCGAAGCTGCTTGTCGAGGTGGTATTGCAGGTAGTAGACGTAGTTGATTTCGTCGGTGTGGGCGGCGATGAACTCTTCGACACGTTTTTCGTCGTAGACAGCCATGTCGCCCCAGCGCTCCATTTCGGCCGTGTGGTGTATGTCACGCAGAGTGCAGAAAGCGGCGTAGGGGGTCAGCCACGACTTGTTCTTTTTGACAAACGCCTTGAAATCGGCCGATTTCACTGTCTTGGCGCCTTCCTGGGCAAAAAGCTCGCGGGTATAGGCGTTCTTGATATTGTTGACAGCTTCGTAGTCGATCTGCGGCAGCGCGTTGAGGCGCCGGCGCTCGGTGGCGTAATATGTGCGGCGTTCGGCGTCGGCGAGGATTCCCATCTGCTCGAGGCGCAGGAACATCGGATGGAGGGCGAACGTCGAGTTGGCGTTATAGGGGTAGGAGTCGGTCCACGTGTGGGTCATCGTGGTGTCGTTGATGGGCAGAATCTGAACGAAGCGCTGTCCGGTCGAGGCGGCCCAGTCGATCATTGCCTTGAGGTCGATGAAGTCGCCGACACCGAAGTCCTCTTCGCTGCGTAGCGCGAATACCGGAATCGCCACTCCGGCGCCTTTCCATGGAGTTAGGGCGTTGACAAGGCGCAGGCCGCTGACAACGAGGGCTTCATCGGCAGTCTGCGGCATCGATGTCAGGCGGCGGTTGTCGCAGCCTTCCCACGATACAACGCGGCCGGATTCTTTCTCGACGAGCAGGAACTTGAATTCGAAAGGTTCGCTGAAGTCGCGCAGTGGGATGTTGACGCGCCATTCGGGATAGTTGGCGTCGCTCATCTTAAGCGCTTTGGCGGGATCCCACTCGCCAAGCGCGGGAATGTTTCCGCTGACGGCGACAACGCTGTCCGACGGAACCATGGGAGCCGAGACAGCCAGAGTCAGCATTCCGGCTGCGGGATCGACAGCCATGGCGCGAACGCGCCGGCGGCAGATACAGTCGGTGAACGCCGACGAATAATAAGGTTTGTCCCACGGCTGATCCTGCCAACGGTCGACGAGTTCGAGAACGGCGATGCCGGGCGTGAGTTCGAGATGGCGCTGCGGCCCCCATTCGCGGCGCTCGCCGCCGTTTTCGTGGCGCACGACATAGCTGTAGGTCAGGTCGCGGGTGTCGTCGGGGACTTCGATCTCGAGAGCCCATTTTTCGAGGCCGTCGAGTTGCATTGCGCGGAGTTTTCCGGCGTCGCCGTTGCCGAGAGCCGCGATATTGCCCGTGATATATAAGGCTTCGCCCCAGGCGGTGCGATAATCTATCTTAAAAACAAGTTTCATGGATCGTGAAGTATGATATAAGGGATATTATTTTTCCGACGCTAAGTTAGTCAAAAACTTTCAAACAACAAAAATCCCGTTCAAATTCATTTCCGATATGATTGCCGGCTAAACCGGCTGTCAGAAGGAGATGCCGATGCGGGCCGAGAAGTAGCTTATGCCGTGGTTTATGATGGTGTCGTCGTAGGATTTCAGCCCGTTCCAGGCATAGCCGATTATCAGATAGCTCCGGAATTTGTCGCTGCGGGCGAGATTGAATCCTACGCCGGGATTGATGTAGGGGGTAGTCTGGTTGTGGTTGTTCGGCATGTTGTTGAAGGCCACGCCGCCGCGGAGGTCGAAGAAACATATCGACGGCGCCGACCTGAAGCTGGTGCGGAATATTGCGTAGACCGGGAAGAAACGTCCGCTGTTGCTGATGTTCACATCTATCCCGGCGCCGATTCCGGCGACATCGATTGCGCCTCCCTTGTAACCGAAGAAGGCGTCGATGTTTATGGTTGACATGTCGTGGCTTGTCACGTCGATGCCACTTCCGGCGGCTACGCCCCAGGTGAAGTGGCGCATGGCATGCGCCGACAGCATTGCTGCGAGAGCCATCAGTGTCAGAATTATTCTTCGCATCGTCGGGGTTTCAGTGTAAGTTCAAGACAGGCCCATCGGTCGCGTTCGGTGTGGCCCAAAGGGGTAAGACCTGTTGCTTCGGCGGCTTTTGCCACGATAGGGATGTCGTCGACATAGAAACCGCTGAGCAGCATCGTCGCTCCGGGAGCGAGAGTTGCACGGTAGGCGGCGATGTCGCCTGTTATGACGTTGCGGTTGATGTTGGCCACGAATAGGTCTACGCCGCTGATTCCGTCGAGAAGGGTGGCGTCGCCGAGGCGCACATCGATCTGCGGCTGTCCGTTGAGAGCTACGTTGTCGACGGCGTTGGCGTAGGCCGGCGGGTCGATCTCGATAGCAGTTACGGGGGATGCGCCGCGCATTGCGGCGAGTATGGCCAGAATGCCGGTGCCGGTTCCCATGTCGACCATTTTGCGGTTCTCGAGGTCGAGGGAGAGCAGCCGGGTGGCTATGAGCGATGTCGTTGCGTGGTGGCCCGTTCCGAAGGCCATTTTCGGGTCGATGGTTATGTCGTAGCGGCAGCGCGGGATGTCGGTATGGAAACTGCTGTGGACAACGGCTTCGTTGTCGCCTATGACTATAGGCTTGAAATAGTGGCGTTCCCATTCGGCGTTCCAGTCGCGCCCTTCTATCCGCGAGTCGCGGCGGCTGACGGTTATTCCCGGCAGCGGAAAGTCATTTATTGCGGCGTCGATGGCATCGCGGTCGAAGGTGGCTGCCGGCGCGTAGGCCGTCAGTCCGTCGCTGTCGGCGACGAAACTCTCGCATCCGGCGTCGGCAAGCATGGCGGCCATGACGTCGGTTGCTGTCTCTGAGCAAGGGGTGAGGTCGAGACGAATCTCGATATAATCGTTCATTAGAATAAGCAGTGTAACGTGATGAACAGGCCGGGGGCCCTATGGCGACTACTGTGCGAGCCGTTTATTTTTTGCGGCGTCCGAATATGCGACGCCCGGTTCTCCACACTTTCGAGCCTACGGTGAAAGCCAGAAGGGCGTAGTTGAACAGCGGAATGGCTGAGCCGACTTTTTCAACGACGCGCATTGTCGACTGTCCGGCATGGCCGCGGAATCGCGACATTTCCGAAAGCAGCTTTTCTTTCTCGAGTTCGCATCGCGCGCCGATATAGGCTCGCCGGTAGCGCAGCTCTTCGATCGTGTAGCCGTTCCAGTTTTCTTGTTCTTGAGGTTTGGTTAGGGCTTTTGTCATGTCTGATGGGGTGTTGGAGGTTGACTGTCAACGCAGAATCAGCCGAGAGATGAATTTTGCTATCGGGTCGATGATTATCTGGCGCCGCAGCATGAAGATTGCAACGAGCAGCAGAAGATTGAAACCGGCCATAATCGTGTAGGAGAGAGCTACCGACATGCCCGTCAGCGACAGCCAGTAGACAGCGGCTATCGACAGGAAAAACAGTACAATGACGCCCAGCAGCAGGCAAACGATGCCGACAGCCGCGGCTGCGGCCAGAACCGACAGCTTTTCAGCTACGGTCAGCTTGGCGTAGTCGATGTTGAGCTCGAACCATTGTCTGGCCTCCTGCCAGAGGTCTTTTAACGAGTTTGTTTTGTTGCCCATGACTTTCAGGAAAGGAGTGGAAATTTTAGAATGCCGAGCGGACTCTGTTTCGCCCAACGGCCCGCACACACCGACGACTCCGTCGCTGTCGGCGCTCTGACTGAGTCCCCGACACCGACGGAAGCCGTGTGTCATTCGGTTCGTGGCGATATGCTCTTACAGCTTCGGCCGACGGCTTCAGTCGTCGATTTCGGTTGTGAGCTGCTCTACCAGGGCGTCGATCTCTTTGTCGTTGCAGCAGATTCCGCGTTTGCGGAGGATACCTTTGATGCGTTCGCGAAGATCCTCCCCTTTTTCAGGAGCGAAAAGAAGTGCTGCGCCGGCTCCTACGATGGCGCCGCCAAGGAAAGCGCTAAGAATCGTCAGATTATTCATTATCGTCGTTTTGATAAGAGTGGATTGTTATTTCTTCTCGAGCTCGTCGGCGATTTCGTCGGCAAGTTCTTCCATCTTGTTGCGGCGGAGTTTGATGCCTTTTTTCTTCAGATACTCAACGATGAGGTCGCGTGTGTCTTCGCCTTTTTCGGGGGCGAGAAGAAGACCTACGGTAGCACCTGCGATAGCGCCGCCAACGACGGCCATGATAACGTGTAAGGGTTTCATTTCAGTTATTTTTGAATAGGTTAGTTTATCGAGTATATACTGTATAACGGCGAAACACCGGTTTTGGTTTGCGCTAAGATAAGGTTTTTTCTCGATGCGGCAAAAAAAATCGCCCGCTGCAGATCGGTTTTATAAAATTTATAAATCTTATAAAAGACCCCGAAAACGAAGCGGGAGCGCCCGGTCAGGCGCTCCCGCTTATGGCTGTTCCGGTCGGGCCGGATTATTTGGCTGCTTTGCGCACTGCTGTGCGGTTGCGGCGTGAGTCGGTAATGTAGGCCACCGGAGCAGCGACAAACATTGTTGCCAGTGTGCCGATGATCACACCGAAAATCATTGCGAAGGTGAACGAGCGGATCGAGTCGCCGCCGAGGATGAAGATGCAGAGCAGCACGAGCAGGGTCGATGCCGAGGTCATTACCGTACGTCCCAGGGTTGAGTTGATCGAGATGTTGATTGTGTCGAAGAAACTCTGTTTGGGATAGAGACCGACATTTTCACGCACACGGTCGAACACAACCACCGTATCGTTGATCTGATAACCGATGACGGTCAGGATTGCCGCTATGAAGCTCTGGTCGACTTCCATTGCGAAGGGGAAGACGCCCCAGAAGAGGCTGTAGAAGCCGATGATGGTGAATGCCGTAAAGGCAACGGCTGCCAGAGCGCCGACCGAGAAGGCGATGTTGTGGAAACGGATGAGAATGTAGAAGAACATAGCCAGCAGTGCGAGGGAAACCGCGATGCAGGCGTCGGTCTTCATGTCGTTGGCGACTGTCGGGCCAACCTTCTGGCTCGACATCATACCCATGTTCTCGTTGGTTGTCGAGAAGTCTTCAAGCGTCATGTTGCCAAGATCGCTCTTGAGACCTTTGTAGAGAATCTGAGTTACTTCGTCGTCGATATTGGGCTCTTCAGAATCGATTTTGTAGTTGGTCGAGATACGTACTTTCGTGTTGTCGTCGATGGTGATCACGCTGACCTGTGCGCCGTCGAAGAGCGGTGCGAGCTGGTTGCGGAGCACATCGGTCTTGACGGGGTGGTCAAACTGGACAACATAGTTGCGGCCGCCCGAGAAGTCGATGCCCTGATTGAGGCCGCGGATGAAGAAGCTGCCGATGATGATCAGAGCGACGATGCCGACCACGGTGAAGCTCAGCTTGCGTTTGCCGAGGAAGTTGATCTTCGTGTTGGTGAACATCTTGCGCGAAATCGCGGTGGTGAATGTCAGACGCTGGAAAGGTTTGGCCTTGGCGCCGATGATGAATACCAGACGGGTCAGGTAGACGGCGGTGAAGAACGAAACTACGATACCGATGATAAGTGTTGTGGCGAAGCCTTTGATGGGGCCTGTTCCGAAGAAGAGAAGGATCACACCGGTGATTACCGAGGTGAGGTTCGAGTCGAAGATGGCCGAGAAGGCGTTGCTGTAACCGTCGGCGATAGCCTGGCGCACGTTCTTGCCTGCGCGCAGTTCCTCTTTGGCGCGCTCGAAGATAAGCACGTTGGCGTCGACGGCCATACCGAGGGCGAGCACGATACCGGCGATACCCGACAGGGTCAGGACGGCCTGGAACGAGGCGAGAATGCCGAAGGTGAAGAAGATATTGAATACCAGACCGAGGTTGGCGATGAGTCCGGGGATTACGCCGTAGAAGCAGCACATGAAGATCATCAGAAGCACCAGCGCTATGATGAACGACATGAAGCCGTCTTCGATGGCCTGCTGGCCGAGCGACGGGCCGATGACGGTGTCGGAGATGATGTCGACTTTCGCAGCCATCTTACCCGACTTGAGCACGTTGGCAAGGTCTTTCGCTTCGTCGGTGGTGAAGTTGCCGGTGATGACCGAGCGGCCGCCTTCGATGACCGAGTTGATGTTGGGGGCCGAGTAGACCTGATCGTCGAGGACGATGGCAACGGGCTTCTGGAGGTTTGCGGCGGTGATGCGTGCCCACTGGCGTCCGGCCTCGGGGCGCATCGTCATGTTGACGTAGTTGCCGCCCTGCTGGTTGTCGAAGTCGGCGCTGGCGGCTGTTACGACGTCGCCGCTGAGGGCAGCCTTGCCGTTGTTGGTCTTGAGGGCTACCAGAGTGTAGTAACTTGCGGTCTTTTTGCCGGTCGAGTCGTTGCCTTCGACGATTTCAGGCTTGACGTTCCATGCAAGCTTGAGGTTCGAGGGAAGCTTGCTCTTTGCCAGAGGGCTTGCCAGAATGGCGTTGATAGTGTCGCGGGCTGTTTCTGTGGCGATACCTACGTTGATATAGCGCGGGTCGCCCATCTGGACGAAGTAGCTCGACAGGGGGCGGTAGGTCGAGGCCGAGTCGGCGCGCATGGCCTGATCGATCTCTGCTAATGCGCCCTGGAATTCGCTCAGAGGCATCGTCTCGTAGAATTCGAGGTTAGCGCTCGATTTCAGAAGTTCGCGAACGCGGTCGTGTTCTTTGACGCCCGGAAGCTCGAGAAGAATCTGACCGTCTTTTTCAAGCTCCTGAATGTTGGGGGCCACGACGCCGAACTGGTCGATACGGGCGCGCAGAACGTTGGTCGACGAGCTGACGCGGTCTTTGACCTCCTGACGCAGAGCCGAGCGGATGGCTTCTTCAGAGTCGCCGCGCTTGACCTGATCCTTGAAAAGAACTGTCAGGTCGCCCTGAGGGTCGAGAGCCTTATATTGGGTGATGAAGAGGTCGACATAGTCGTTCGAGCGGGTTGCCTTGGCAACGCTGTCGGTGGCTGCGATGGCGCGTTCGAAGTAGGGATTGCCTTCGCTGTTGGCCATGGAACGCAGAATGTCGGGCACCGAAACCTGAAGCGTCACGTTCATGCCGCCTTTGAGGTCGAGGCCGAGGCCTACGCCGAGTTTCTGAACTTCGTTGAAAGTGTAGCCGAGCCAAACCTTGTCGTTGGCGATATTCTTGAGATATTCGCTCTTGGCAAGTCGGTAGGTGTCTTTGTCGCTGCCTTTCTTGGCGGCCTGTTCCTGAGCATACTGCTCAGCTTTGCTCTCATAGTGGTTTCCCACAAAAGTAAACGAGAGATAGAAAAGGCAGATGAGGACCAGGAAGATGGCTATGATGCCAGCCACCCAGCTACCCATGTTTCCTTTGCTTTGCATTGTGGTTTAGGATATGTTAATGATGGTTAATATTTTTCAATTGCAGATTTTCAGCTTGCAAATATACGAATAATTCGGCTATTGGCGTAAACTAAGCCGTTTTTTTATCAACATTCCTCGAAAAAGAGCGCGAAAAGGGGGCCCGTTCGCAGCGGGCCCCCTTCTGTCGAGGTTGTTTAGGAATAATTCTCAGCGCACTACAATCTTGACAACATCGGTGTCGACAGCCACGATATAGACGCCCGGAGCGCCCACGGTCAACGTTGTTCTGTCGGCCGCTGTGGCTGAGGCATAAAGCCGTCCGTCGGCGCTATACAGATTGGCGGTCCGTCCGCCGAGACCGGCGATGACGATGTCGAGTCCGCGGGTTGAAACCGTCACCTTGTGGCCGGCTGAAACCGAGCCGAGACCTGTCTGCCCCGGAACAATGATGTTCGAGAAGCGCGATTCGCCTTCGGCATATACGGCGGTCACGGCAAACGAGTCAGTGGCATTGCCTGCGAGAGTAGCGGCTGTATTGCCGGTTACGGCTGTTCCGGCCGGTTCGTTGTTGCGGTAGAGGTTATAACCTGTCAGCTGCGGGTTGGCAGGCATGCCCGTGCCGGGAGTGTAGGTTATGTCGTCGACAGCCATTGCCCATACGTCGTCGCTTGTGCACTTGATGGCAAAGTATGTTGTCCCGGCGGGGAGGTCGATTTTGAATTCAGTCCAGTCGCCCGGCACTTCGCCGCTTTCGATGACCGAGAAGTCTTTCAGAGAGTTCCCTGTTGTCGACGCGAGCACTTCGTAAGTCTCGGGGCCGTAGGAGAATGTATTGAGGCTGCGTGCCCAGAATGAGATTGTCTGTGCGTCGCCCGACAGGACGGGAGAAATCAGCCAGTCGTCGTTGTGGCAGTCTTTGTCGGCAAAGGCCACGAGCATCTGATGTCCCGAATGGGGGCGCCATGTGACTTCGTCGTCGCCCATCTCAATGCCGAGAGCCCACAGATTGAATATCTGGAACGACTTGGCCGCTTCGCGATAGGGGAAGTGGAGTCCGATAAGGCCGAAAGTGCCTTCGGCGCCGTTTTCGTCGACAACTGTCCAGTCGCCGATCTCATCGATTATGAACGGCTCGTAGTTTTCGAAGTCGTCGGTCACGGTTTCCGGGGCGGGTGCGGTCCAGGGCGCCGGTTCGTTCCATGCGAAGCTGTAGCCTTCGTCGATCTTTCCGGTGAGTGAGAGATCGGTCGGAGCAGGGAAGAGCGGCAGGTGATGGCGCACTCCGATACCATCGCTGAGGTTGTTGTCGGGGTTTCGGTCGGCATTGTAGTTCACGCGGGCGCTGTAGACGGCTTCATCGTTGTCGCCGAGTCCTACTGTCACCGATGTCGTCAGCTTTGCTGTCTGGTCGGGAACGAGGGTCTGTCCGTCGGCGGTGGCTATCACTTCGCCGTCGCGCAGGAAGTCGACGCTCCACGCGTCGGCATTGTTTTCGCCGAGGTTTGTGACTGTCGCTGTCAGTGTCTGGGGCTCGCCGGGATAGAAGTTATGGCGCGACGAGAAGGCAATGCCGAGGTCGTCGGTGAATACGTCGCGTATCTCTATGCAGTCTACGACGATCGGCGAGAGGTCGACGGCGGTGGCATGTAAGGCGATTTGGAATAACTCTGTCTCGTTGAAGCGGTTCAGCGATATTTTGGCTGTGTGCCATTCGTTGTCGGCCGGGTCGAGGACTATTTCGCCTACCGGCTGCCATTCCGCGGAGTTGGCGCTTGCCTCAACGGTGAGCTTCTGGCTCGAGTTGACGCCGCGGTAGCGGAATGAGAGAACGGGATGGCGCGATGAACGCATATCGATATTGCCCGAGAACAGGCGGCATTCGTCGCCCTCTTTGGCGGCCTGGAAGACCAGTGCGCCCTGATCGTCGTCGAATGGCTTGAAAGTGTCGGTTTCGGGGTTCCAGATGCGCCATCCGCTGAGTCCGCGGTTGACCGACTGGTTTTCCCAGACGCCGTAAGTGCTGAAGCCGCTCGGAAAGGTCTCGAAGAAGGGCAATGTATAAGGCTTGCCACCCGTCACCACGCTGTTTGAAAGTGCTGTCGGGCCGTCGCCTGTTTCGTTGAAAGCGGCGATGGCATACATGACTGACGTCTGGTTGTCGCGTTTTGCGGTGTCGACGAAGCGGTTGACAGCTCCGAGGCTGTTGGTCAGAAACGAAAGCTCGCCGTTGATATAGCATCCGAGAACATATCCGAACCCTTCGGTGTCGAGGGTGCCTCCATGGGCCCCGAGCGGGGTGTCCCACGTCAGTACAACTCCTTCATCGCCGACTGTTGCACGGAAGTTGGCCGGGGCGGCCGGGCTGTCTTTGCCCGTGAAAACGCTGACGGTTGCCGGGAAGCCTCGTCCGACGCCGTTGAAGCAGTAGACAGTCACGCTGTTGGCGCCGTCGACTGTGTTGAGCGGGACAACGACGTCGGTGTCGGGCGCCGGATTGTCGATAGTCTTGTAGAGAACATTGTTGAGGTATACGTCGGCATGGCTGATGGCATCGAGAGGATCGCCGCCGACGGTTTTTGTCGGAGTGCGGAATTTCAGTGTCGCAGTATGGGCGCCCCAGGGTGCGGGCTCGATTTCCACGGCCGAGGCTGCGGCGGGAGATGCCATAGGCGCTCCGACAATGCTGATGTCGTCGAGACCGATTATATGGCGGTCGGCTTCGCTCATGGCGTGGAAGCCTATGTTGTAGTCGCCGTCTTTGTCGACCACAACCGTTATCGAATAGTCGAACCAAGTCCACGACAGCTCGTTGCCGATGTTGCCCGGCTCAAGAAGAACGGTCGTCATTGCCGAAGAGCGCGGGGCTTCGCCGAGCTTGACCTCGAACTTCTCGGGCTGTGATTTCATCATGTTCGACGCGCGGAACGACAGGGTGTAGAGATTGTCTTTGAGCAGATGGATTGTCGGGGTGAAGAGCCATTCGTCTTTGGGATTCTCTGTTGAATAGTTACAATGGGGATAGGCGCCGTCGTAGGTCGTGTAGTATTCCCATCCGAGTCCGTCGCCGTTACAGTCTTCGATGGTGTAGAGATAGAAATTCTCGATATTGGCGAAGTCTTCGCTGTAGGGCACGTTGAACGGTGTGCCTGCAATGAAGCGCGACGAGGCTGCTGCCGCGCTTTCTATGGCGTCGGCCGAGGCTGTCACTTCGGCATAGAGGCTTTTCTGGCCTTCGAGGTCTAGTTCTGTCGCCACTTCGGTAGCGGTTATGCCGTCGGCGATAACTTTGCCGACAGGCTGGAGAGTGACTTTATATGTCAGAGCCGAGGTGTTGACAAAACCTCCGTGGGTTCCTTTCGCCGGAGCCGTCCATGAAACTCTGACGTTGTTGCGGTCTGCCGAGGCCGTGATGGCGGCGGGAGACTCGGGGGTGTCGGCGCCGACAAAGGTCTTTATATCGTTGACCGACTGTGAGCCCGAGGCTTTGTTTGTCAGGGTAACGGTCAGACTGCGTTGTCCGTTGTTTGGGTCGGCAATGGCCAAGTCGGCTTTTTCTCCGGGATCGATTTCGCCCGATTTAAGCTCTGAGTCGCGGTCGGTAATCCTGTAGCCGATCTTGCCTGAAAGCGTCTCGCCCGAATAGGTCTGCGTAGGCGCGGTGAAGGATACGTGTCCGTTGCCCCGGGCGTCGGTGAATCTGACGGAGAGATCCGTCAGCAGAGCGGGGGCGTCGGCCGGAGTGAGAACATAGGGGATGAAAATCGATTTCATCATCTCGCCAGCCGTATCGCGTATCTTTGTCGCCGCACCCGTCGAGGTGTCGACGCTGTAGACGGCGCTTGTCGAATATGTCGGGTCGCTGCATACTATCAGAGCTCCGCTCTTGAAGTCGAAGGTGGCCGAGAATTTTTCGTAGTATGAGGTTATGCCGAGATTGCCGATACGGGTCAGGGCGGCATTGGTCTTGTCGACTTTATAGAGCGTCAGGACGTTATCCTGATATATGCTCGCCGGCTCGGTATCGTATTTCATTATGGCGTATATGTCGCCGTTGATGTCGGCGGCCAGTCCGATAATCTTGCGCACGACCGATCCTATCTTTGTCGCTTTTCCGGTCTCGAGGTCGAGGGTGCCGAAAAAGTAGGTCTGGTTCCATCCCGGATCCTGCATACAGCCGTAGACCGTTGATGTCGTCACGTCGTAGGTGAGTTCGAAGGGATATTCGAAAGTCGATTTGTCGAAACTGACCGACTCCGGGGTAGCGCTCCAGTCGGTGGTGTCGTATTTGTAGATTGCGCTTGAGGTGCATACATAATAGCTGCCGTCGACGTAGACGCCGCCGCGCCCGAGCGACGGACTGTTGGGGACGTGGGTCTGACCGTCGTAGTCGCCTGAGAGCGAGAAACTGACTATCCCGGGAGAGGTGTAGCTGTCATTGTATCCGAAGAGCCGGGCGTCGATGTCGGCGGCGCTCCTGCGCACGGCCGGTGCCATAGGCTTTTCGCCTGGCCGCATCTCAAGTGGGGTCGCGATGCCTGTCGGCGCGACATTGTCTCTCAGCGACCGGCCGTTGAGAGCAGCCACAATGGCTATAGGCGACATCATCGCAGCTGCCAGAACAAGTGTTTTGTAGCGATTTGTTTTCATAGGCTGTGGTTGTTATGGTATAGGAATATAATGATCGCAATTCTCAGGCAGTGGCAGGCCGCTGCCATTTGATTTTGCAAACCAAATAAAAAAATGCTGAAAAAAGATTGTACTATGTCAAAAAACGGCGTTAAAACTTCTCGGGGGCTTTAAAGTAGATAGTTTTGAGCCTGCAAAGATAAGATTGTGTAATGCCGAGATATGACGCGATTTTTTTCATTGGAACCCGCGCCATTATTTCGGGGCGCCTGTCCATAAGGCTTTTGAAACGCTCGCGGGCGTTGCCGTTGATGACAGCCTGCTTCATTTCGTAGAAGTAGAGCTGACACTGGGCCATGCTGAGGACCCACCGGCAGAATTCATGGGAGTCGGCCGCCAGTTCGTCGAAGCGCTCTTTCGAAATGTGGAGCAGGGTTGTCGGACAGCAGGCCTCGACCTGATAGAGAGCCGGCTCGCCGAAATAAAAGCAATGTGACGAGAATGTCATTGTTCCGGGCGTCGAGAAAAAGGCTGTCCGTTCTTTCTGCCCGTCAAGATAAGTGTGGCTGAGTATCCCTTCCTTGACAATGTATATGTCGGGGTCGGTCTGGCCGGTCATGACCAGAACTTCGCGGGCTTTCAGACAGCGCTCGTCCATCAGTCCGAGAAATTTGTCGAGTGTCGGTTCAGACAGCTGGAACAGACACTCCTTACGCAGCAACTCTTTAAAATGATGTTCCACAAGATGCGAAATTACAACAGAAACGGCGTATTCTCAAATTTTCGGGTGTAAAAAACCGCGAAAAGCAGAGAATACGCCGTAAACGGTTATCGGCTGAATGTGTCAGCGGATGATTTTAGAAGCGTGGCCGCCGACTACCCGTATGGCGGGAACTCCGGGCTCGGGGGCGCTGATGCGGCGTCCGGTGAGGTCGTAGTAGATTGCCTCTGAATCAGAGTCGGCGCCGATGGAATCGATTCCGCTCTCCGAAGATGTCACTTTGAGAATCGAGTCAGACGTGACGGTGAAGCTGTAGCTTCCGTCGGTTCCTTTTTCGAGGGGATTGCCGTCGAGAGTGACTGTCATCGTCGTGTAGACATCGGGCGTGAGGGTTATCTCGGTGCCTTCGAAGACTTTGATTTCAGCCGCGTCGACGGGGGCAATGAGGTCGTGGACGAGGGTATAGTGGCCTTTGGCCGACTCGACGATGTCGAAGGTGACGTTGTAGCTTTCAGGTCGCTCGCCGAAGAACACTTTCAGCACGTCGTCATTGGTCATGACGGGACGGTAGTTCGGTGCGTCGGGGTATTCAGGTTCGATCTGCTCGCCGTTGAGGTAGACGTATGAAGCGACCGGGGCGCCGGTTGTCAGAATGAAGCTGTTGTCACCTTCGTAGAAGTCGACGAGGGTATATCCGTCGGTGATGCCCGTGATCTCGGAGCGGTCGGCGCGGCAGAGCTTGAAGTAGTCTTTTGCCGATTCGAGTCCGCTGACATACAGTGCGAAACGCTCGTCGCGCTCGATAACGCCTGTGGTGACTTTAAGCACCTCACCCTCTTTCAGAGAGCCGACCATTACGGGCGAGACCTGAAGCTCTTCGCGGGTGTAGGCGTAATCGCCTATGGTCAGCGATGCGATATAGCATCCTTCGGCGGGAACGAGGCTGACAATCGGGGTGTCGCGGAGAACCTCGACGGTGTTTTCGCCCGCAACGAGTGAATATTCGTTGCCGTTGTAGCTATAGCCCTGATATATGTGGACACGGGCCGGGTCGTCGACATCCACTGTCATGTCGAACGATGCGTAGCGCCTTACGGCGATCGAGATTTCGGTGTCCCCCTCGATGAGGAATTTGAAAGGGTTCGAGTAGGCTACAGCCTTTCCGTTGATTGTGAACGTCGTTACCTCGTAGAGGTTTGTGTTGCCGTTGATCTCGAGGCCTGCGCCCATCTTGACGGTGGTCTTGCCGGAGGCGAAGTCGGTGAAGGGCTTGCCGTCGATATCGACGGTCTTGATGAAGTTCAGGGCGTCGTCGTTCTGGAATTTGAATGTCAGGCTGCAGTCGACGTCGGGGAACAGAGCCTCGATGGCGAGCCGGTCGCCGTTGGCGGCGGGGATGGTGTAGCTGTAGCCGTTCGATTCAATCTCATTGCCGTTCAGAGTGACGCGATAGAGCGGTTTTTCTCCCGTGGGCGTCAGCGTCATCGGAGTCTCCGTTGCCGGATCGAATCTGACGATATTGTCTTTCCCTGCCACAAGTTCGACAGGCTCGTCGGAATGGGCCCTGACGAGCTTTACCATCGACGGGTCGTCGACGGTGACAGTCAGAGTGGCCGTGCGCACGTCTTCGGCTCCCGAGGTGCGGATTCTGAATGTCTCGTCTTCGGGGAAGTTCGTGTGAAGGTCGATATACTGAAGCCCGTCGGCGGTCTCGACGCGGTTGAGCCAGCTTATCTCTTCGTTGTCGTGATATGTGTCGATAAGGGTGACGTCGGTGAAGACGACACCCTTTTTGGCTGTCACGCGAAGATATTTCGCCGAGCCCATATCGATTGAGTTCGACCCGTTTTTGAGACCTGTGACGGGAGTGCCGTCAATGTCGAGTTCAACACGGCTGACGTCGTCGATGTCGACAACGTAGGTGTCGGCTGCGGCAGGTATAAATGCCGCAATCAGCGCCAGAAAGAATAAAACGTAATGCTTTTTCATATTATTGCGGTTGTAAAAAAGTAATAGTCGCAGCCGCAAAAGTAGCAATTAGTTTTAAATATGGCGCTGATTCTATGGTTAAAAGGCGTTCAGCGACGTAAAATGGTGTTAATCACCAGCCATCCGCCGATAGCCTGAAGGAGCATTCCGGGAATGCCGAGTCGGAAGTCGGCGAGAGCTTCGGCGAGGCTGCCCGTGATGAGCCATTCTCCGAGTGAGCCGAGAACCTGATAGGCGATGACGACGCCTGCGAGCATCAGCAGCGACGCACGGCGGTAGCGGTCGGCGATGAATCCGGCAATAAGGGCCAGCAGAACCGATTTGAGCATGATTGCGGGAAGAGCCGCTACGGCGGGCATTCCGAAAAGCAGCGAGTTTACGACCGGCGAAGCCAGCGCTGTCAGCAGTCCCACACGCCATCCGTATTTATAGGCGGCAATCAGGGTCAGAAAATAGATCGGGAGCCAGATGTGGCCACCGTCGGGTACGAGGTGGAAAAGCTGGGGAACAGCGATGTTGCCGATGACGAACAGGGCGGCGTAGAGATAGGTGCGGGCCCGACGGTAGTCGAGCTGATAGAGACGGATTGATGATGTCTGAGTCATGATGAGGATAATATTTGGTTGTTGTTAAAATCTTAGGTTTACACCGGCCATGACGGTAGCGCGCGGCATCGGATAGCCGGCGTTTATCTCATATTTCTGAGCAAGCAGGTTGTCGGCGCGCAGCCATAGCGTCAGCCATGACAGGGCGCGGAACGAGCCGCGCAGGTTCCAGAGCACGAAGCTCTCTTTCATCTCAGGCCCGGTCGAGGTATAGAGCCCGGCGATATATTTTACTCCGGTGGCGGCAAGCCAGCGACCGCTCGTGAACTGCCCTTCGGCATAGAGCTTGTGCTCGGGGGCGGCGATGACGGGCCTCTTCATGTGGAGGAAGCTGTAGTTTGCGTTGACGCTCCATGCGGCCGTTATGTCCCATGCGGCCTGCAGCTCGAATCCGGCGTTGTCGATTTTGCCGCTGTTCTGATTGAGACGCCCCGTGCCGTTGGGGTTGGGAAGCGTCACAATGAGGTTCTTGCCGTCGATATAGAATATGTTGACTCCGTAGGATATGCGGTGGGCGGCGAGGGTCTGACGGAACGACAGCTCGTAGTTCCACATCGATTCGGGCCTGAGGTCTGGATTCTGAGGCGGAAACATATACATCTCGCGCAGAATCGGATAGCGGAATCCTTTGGCGGCCGAGGCCCTGAGGGTAATTTCGCGCGGCAGACGGACGACGGCGCCGGCCTGAGGCACCCATTCCGTGCCGACGCGAGAATGGTTGTCGACGCGCAGTCCGGCGTTGAGGGTCAGAATCCGGGCTACGTCCTGACGAATGTCGACATAGCCGGCCAGTTCATCTTCATGTTTGTCGACAAGGAGGCGTTCGGTCCCGGCCGATTCTCCGGCTACGTAGCGCGTCAGGGCACGTCCGCCGTAGCGGAACCAGTCGAAGCCTATGGTCGTGCGGTTCCCCTTGAAAAATGCTGTGGACTGATAGGCCGAGACGCCCATCATGTTGTCGGTCGAGCGGAACCGGCCGTCCTGCGACGTCTCCCCTTCGGCCGGGGTGAAGCCGTCGTTGATATGATGACGCCCCCAGTTGTAGAAGAAGCTCAGCGAGCCGGAGGTGTGGCCATAGTCGTTCGAGAGAGCCGCCGAGGCTACTCCGCGGGTTATGCGCTGGCGCCCGTCTTCGAGCGGTGCGTCGATGGGGCCCGGCGACGAGGCGTTGAAATGGGTTATGTTAACGTCGGCGAAGATGTCCCATCGGTCAGAGAAGCGGTAAGCGGCTTTGGCATACCCGCCATACTGCTCGAAGCCCATGTTGCGCCGGTGGCCGTCGGTGCGGTTGTAGGAGGCGGCTATGGTGCTTGAGAACTGTCCGGCATTCACCGTATTTGTCAGCTCAGTTTCGACCGTCCCGTAAGAGCCGGCTCCGGCGTGGAGCTGTGTCTCGACGCCCGACGTGCGGTTGCGGCGCGTGACGATATTGACGACTCCGCCCATGGCGTTTGAACCGTAGATTACAGAGGCAGGGCCGCGCACGACCTCGACCTTGTCGGCCAGCATCGACTGGTAGGCATCGCTGATAGGATGGCCGAAAATTCCGGCATACTGCGGGTGTCCGTCGATGAGCACCATCATCCGGCCCGATGATCCGTTGAGCCCGCGCAGCGATATGGCGCCGGCCGAGCCATCGGAGACTCCGTAGCCCATGACTCCGCGCGAGGTGGTGAAGAGGCCGGGAACGTGCTCTGTCAGAGTCGGCAGCAGTGACTGCTGCATGTCGGCTTCGATTGTGCGGCGGCCGACAACAGTCACTGTCTGCGACAGATGGCGCGGGTTGACGGCGTCGCGCGAGCCGGTGACGACGACTTCGCCCAGTGTCAGGCTGTCGGCCGGTTCGGAGGCGGCTGTCTGAAGAGACAGCGCAATAGCGGCAAAAGCGGGAATCAGTTTCGTTCGCATTGCCGGGTAATGAAAGATTCGATCAGAGGCAGGCATTCAGCGGCAGTGGCGCAGGGCTCGCAAAGGGTCTCGACGGGGCATCGCCCCGAATGGTCGCGGTTGGCGATGAACGGGACTCTGGTGTCGTAGGAGATCTCGACGCCGCTATCTCTGAACAGCTCTATGGCGGCGTCGCTGATGATGTCGGTGTGGAGCCGGCCTATGCCGCCGAGAATCATCATAGCGGCGGCGCCCTTGCCGACGACTTTGTCGGCAACCGAGGCTCCGCGAAGGAATTCAGGGTTGGAAGTGAGCAGCTCGAAGAGATCGGCCACGCCGCGGCGTCCGAAAGTGCGGACGTCGTCGCCGTTGGCGACTACCAGAGTGTGGTTCCCTTTGTGGAGCAGGTCGACGAGGCTGTCAATCATAGCTTGTCCTGTTTGAGTTTCTCGACGAAGCCGTCGATGCGAGCCAGCTCGCCGGGAATGTCGATCTCCTGGGGGCAATGAGATTTGCATCTGCCGCAGGCTATGCAGTGGCTTGCCTGACGCAGCCGCGGAACCGACCTGTCGTAACCCACAAGGAACGCCTCGCGAGCCTTGCGGTAGTTCTCGGCCTGGGCGCTTTCGGGAACATTGCCCTGATTGACACATTTATTATAATGGAGCAAAATGCCGGGAATGTCGAGGCCGTACGGACAGGGCATGCAGTATTTGCAGTCATTACACGGAATAGTCGGATACTCGCGGATCAGTTCGGCCGTCTCGTAGAGATATGACATCTCGTCGTCGGTCAGAGGCTTGAACGGACTGTAGGAACGCAGATTGTCCTGAAGATGCTCCATATAGGTCATGCCTGACAGAACTGTCAGCACGTCGGGATAGGTGCCGGCATATCGGAACGCCCATGATGCCACACTGCGTTCAGGCTCGCGCTCTTTGAGGCGGGCGGCGATATGGTCGGGCACATTCGAGAGGCGTCCTCCGAGCAGCGGCTCCATGATGATGGCGGGAATACGGCGTTTGACGAGTTCGTCGTAGAGATATTTGGCATTTGTGTTGCGCGTCTCAGGGTCTACTTCGTTTTTCCAGTCGAGATAGTTGAGCTGTATCTGAACGAAATCCCATTTATATTTGTCGTGGTCGGCAAGCAGGCGGTCGAACACGTTGATGTCGCCGTGGAATGAGAAACCGAGATTGCGTATGCGTCCGGACTCGCGCTCTTTCATGAGGAAGTCGAGAATGCCGTTGTCGAAATAGCGGGCATTGAGAGTCTTCATCGAGTCTTCGCCACCGCCGACAGCGTGAAGCAGCATATAGTCGATATGGTCGGTGCGGAGTTTTTTCAACGAGTCGCGATACATGGCAATGGAGGCTTCGCGGCTCCATGTCTGCGGCGCGAAGTTCGACAGTTTTGTGGCTATGAAATATTTGTCGCGCGGATGCCGCGAGAGAGCTATGCCTGTGGCTTCTTCCGAACGCCCCTGACAGTAGGCGGGCGAGGTGTCGAAATAGTTCACGCCGTGGTCGATGGCATAGTCGACAAGCCGGTTTATGGTGTCCTGATCGAGCGGCGCGTCACTCTTTCCGACGCCTCCGTCGGTGTCGGGCCAGCGCATGCAGCCGTAGCCCAGAAGCGACACCTTCTCGCCTGTCTTCGGATTGGTTCGGTATTCCATTTTGTCTTTCGGAATCTCCCCCTGCGCGGTTATGGTGTCGCCGGTTGCGGGATTGCGGTCTGACCGGCATCCGGCAACAGCGGCAGTAGCGGCTACAGCGCTTCCGGCTCCGAAAATCTTGAGAAAATTGCGGCGGTCGAGTGACCCTTTATCGTTGTTGCTCATAGGTCGGGAATGTTAGCTTAGATTTTACGGTGAACTTCGTGTCCTTCGACATAAATTGCGCTGAACGGGCGCGCCGGACACAGGTTTTCGCAGGCGCCGCAGCCTATGCAGCGCTCGGTGTTGACTGCCGGAATCTTCGGCGAGTCCTCCTTGTCGGGCTGGAGCGGCACCATCGTTATGGCTCCTACAGGGCAGTGGCGAGCGCAGTTGCCGCAGCTGTCGCCGTTGACGACAGGAATACAGTTTTTTCTGATCCATACGGCATGACCGATCTGAATCGATGATTTCTCGGCCACGTCGATCTTTTCGATGGCTCCGGCGGGGCATACGTCGGAACAGGCCGTGCATTCGGGACGGCAGTATCCGCGCTCATACGACGAGGTAGGTTGCATCAGCGTCAGCACTCCGCCCGAGGGGCGCAGCACTCCGTTGGGGCACGCCTGAACACATAGCTGGCAGCCTGTGCAGCGGTCGGCGACATTTCTGAGGCTCTTGGCGCCGGGAGGCACTATGGGGGTCTTCCGTTCGGGAATCTGCTTGTCGAGAATAACCGCCATGCCGCCGTCGACGGTCTTGTCGGCTGCTTTCATGGCTGCGGCGCCTGCCAGCGCTGCTGTTACGGTTATGAAGGAGCGGCGCGACGAATCGGCTTTATCGGACTCAGGTTCGGAAACGGTCTTCGCTGATTTCCGGCGCAGGCCGTAGCTGATGGCTCCGTGGGTGCAGGTGTCGACACAGTCGAAGCAGGCCACGCAGCGCGAGTAGTCCACAGTGTGGTTCTTGCCGTCGATGCAGGCAGCCTTGCAGCGGCGCGAACAGAGGCCGCAGGCATTGCATTTCTCGGAATCAATATTGATTTTCAGCAGCGAAAAGCGCGAGAGGAATCCCAATACGGTTCCTACGGGGCAGACGGTGTTGCAGTAGGTGCGGCCGTTTCTCCACGCCAGAACGAACAGGATGACAAATGTCAGAGCCGCAACGGCGAACACCGAAGCCGATCGGATCCAGACCTCGCGGCTGTAGAAAGCGTAGCTGTCGAAGTGTTCGGCAATGTCGGCCAGAAGGTTGTTTACCCAGATATATACGGGAGAGAATAGGTTCGACACTATGCGGCCGTAGGAGCTGTAGGGGGCAAGAAGCGCCACAAACGAACTGATGCCGAAGACGATGGCGAGCACGAAGAGAACGAGGACTGTCGTGCGCAGCCATGTCATGGCCGGTGAATAGCTGAAGCGGTAACGCCTTTTCTTTCCGTGCCCTCCGAGCCACGACATAATATCCTGCATGACTCCGAGCGGGCAGATGACCGAGCAATAGACGCGCCCCATAACAAGTGTGAGCACCACAAGAATGGCGATTACGCCGACGTTAAGCGCCATGAGCGCCGGAAGGAACTGAACTTTTGCCATCCATCCGAGCCACGCGTGAGTAGCGCCGGTAATATCGAGGAACAGCAATGTTATCCCAATGAAAAATATTGTCGCGAAGACAATCCTGATTTTTCTCAACATGCGGAAAACTATACGAAATTAGACTCTGAGGTTAAAGACACGGCTCTCTCGCAGGAGGTGATATGTCATTACGTTGCAAATTTAGTAATAAAAGACATGATTTTCATACCATTATTGCGGTTAACCGAACCAAAAACTCTGTTTTTTGACCGTATTGAACCAAAGAAACAGCCCCGGCGTTTCCTCATTGACTGATTTACTCACGTTCAGCTGTTTCAGATGCATGATGTTAAGTGAAATTATTCCGTCCCACCGTCTCGCCCGAATGCTCATGCGGGGTGTGCGGACTGTTCTCGACTACCTCGGTTTCGACCACGATCCGACGCTCGACCAGGTCGTCTATGTCGCCGTGATTGTCGTTATGGCTGTGGCGTTGGGCTGGCTGACACGTGTTGCCGTTCTCTGGGGCGCGCGCAAATTTGTCAGTCTGCGCAAAAGCGCCATGGCCGAAAATATGCTGAAGCAGAAAGTGCTGCTCCACTGCAGCCACATTCTGCCCCCGCTGGCTATGCTCGCGCTCATTCCTCTCGCCCTGCGTTACGGCACTGAGCTACGCTCATTCTGTGTGTCGGCCCTTCAGATCTATCTTGTCATCACGATAGCGATTGCCGTCAACGCTATAGTGGGATTCGTATGGCGCATCTACGACGCCCGGCAGAACACCCGGAATCTCCCTCTGAAAGGAATTCTCAATACAATGCAGGGCATCGTGTGGCTTGTTGCCGTCATTATAGCCGTCTCGATAGCGCTTGATAAATCTCCGGTGGTGCTGCTGACCGGACTTGGCGCGTTCGCGGCGGCCCTGATGCTCGTTTTCAAGGACAGTATTCTCGGGTTTGTCGCCGGAATTCAGCTTGCTCAGAACAATATGTTGCATGTGGGCGACTGGATAGTAGTGCCGTCGACCCCCGCCAACGGCGTTGTCCTCGATATGTCGCTGACCACGGTGAAAGTCCAGAATTTCGACAACACCATAGTCACGCTGCCCCCCTATACCCTCGTGTCGTCGTCGTTCCAGAACTGGCGCGGTATGAAAGACAGCGGAGCGCGCCGCATAATGCGCAGTATTCTTGTCGAGACGAACTCGGTTGTGCCCGTCACTCCCGAGAGCACTGCGGCCATAGCGGCTAAGCTTCCGATTCTGAAGACTTTTGTGGAGAAGGCAGCCGCGACGCCCGTCTTTGATCCCGGACTGGCAGTTGTCAATGGCACGGTCGATACCAATCTCGGACTGCTTCGGGCCTATCTGTGCGAATATATCCTGAGCCGTCCCGAGTTCGACCACACGGAGCAGCTTCTCGTGCGCACGCTTTCTCCGACAAGCTGCGGAATCCCTCTCGAGATCTACTGCTTCACCTCGACAACAGCCTGGACAGCCTATGAAGCCATACAGAGCGCGCTGTTCGAACATATCGCCGCCGTGGCGCCTCTGTTCGGGCTGAAGCTGTTCAATTATACCGGCACCCTCGACAGTGAGAGAATTGAGGTTGTCGACGACGTTCCTAAGCCTGAGGTTCAGTCGTAGGTCATAGTCTGAAAGCGAAATTTGCGAAGCTGTCGGAGCAGAAATTGTCGGAAACGGCATTGAAGAGCACCGACTCCACTGTCGTTCCGTCGGAGGTCTGCCAGAGCATGAGCCATCCGTCGCCCCCGTAGGCCTGGCTCTGGAGATTGAAAAGTACCGAGCAGACAGGGCGCCCCGAGGCATTGAGGTCGAAGTGATGGGCGCAGAAGCCGTTGTGGCCGCATAGCGTAGCCCTGACATTATCGAAAGGAATGACAAGCTCACGCATTATCTCTGCCGGGGCGGCAACTTTTTCGTTAAACCACACTTTAGGGGCGGTGGCATCGCCGTCGGCAATGATTTCGCCGTCGGCAGTCAGGAGCTCGTGGGTGAGCAGCAGAAAGCGTTCGTCGGGGTGACCGGCTATATAATCGCGAGCCTTTTCGACGATTTCGCGGCGTGGCCCGAATTCGAGGACGATAACCGACAGCGGGCGACCGCCGAAGCGGATTCGGTAGACGACATTCTCGACGCGACCTTCTTCGAAAGAAGCCACGATAGCGCGTCGGGCCGCCCCGGCGGGGGCTATGCTGTTGATTCCCGTCGAAGCGCGTCCTTCGTCGGTGTTATAGTCGTGGTTGCCGGTTGTTAGGATCACCGGCACGGTCGCGGCCAGATCCGAGAGCAGTTCGCCGGCAATGCGCCATTCTTCGGGAGAGTTGTCTTCGGTTATGTCGCCCGTAAGTATTACGGCTCTCAGCGATTCGGGATGCAGGGCATACTGCCAGATGAGCCAGTGGGCCGTCGCCTTCAGATAGTCACGGTTGGCGGGGTAGTGGATCATCGACTGGATGTCGCCTATGATGGCGATATATTCTGTCGAGTCGTCGAGGTGGAACTGACGTCGCCCCATGCGCAGCGGTCCGGCTGTATCTTCCTTACAGCCGACGAGCAAAGCCGCAATCAGGGCCACAATCAGAATCACCGGTTTGCGCACGACACAAAGATAGACAACGCCGTTCTGAAATCAAAATTATTTTACGGTGACGGCGAGCAGGGTGGCGGGGCCGCAGGCTGTCATTTCGGACATCGAAGCAGGGAGCAGCAGCGAATTGCCGCGGCGGAGCGTGGTAGCGCCTCCCTGCCATGTCAGACGCGCGTCGTCGCCGAGATTGATGACGACCATGAACGAGCGGCTGTCGTTGCCCAGAGGCAGGTCATCGGTGATCTCGTGGCGCACGGTTGTGAACATGGGGCAGTCGACGAGTGTTTCTGTCGCCTCGTGGCGCAGAGGGGCATTGCGGTAGTCGGCGCTGACGGTGTAGTCGATGGCGTCGCGCGCTTCGGCGAGATGGAGCTCGCGGGGTTTGCCGTCGGCACCGCGGCGGTCGTAGTCGTAGAGGCGGTAGGTTATGTCGCTCGATTCCTGAATTTCGACGAGCAGGTTGCCGGCGCCGATGGCGTGGATTCGTCCGGCGGGAATGAAGAAGGTGTCGCCCGGCTTCGATTCGTAGGAGGCGACGGCGTCCATAATTTGTTTTTCCTCGACAAGCTTCATCAGCTCGTCGGAGGTCAGCTTGCGTCGCAGTCCGACATGGATGCGTGCGCCCGGCTCAGTGGACAGAACGTGCCACATCTCGGTTTTGCCGCGCGTTCCGGCGCGTTTCATGGCCAGCTCGTCGTCGGGGTGAACCTGAACCGAGAGGTCGCGGGCGGCGTCGATGATTTTTATCAGCAGGGGGAAGTCGGTGCCGTAGCGTTCGGTCACTGCCGTGCCGAGCAGACCGGCGCCGTATTCACGGCAGAGATCAGTGAGTTTCCTTCCTTTGAGGGGGCCTTCGTCGACGATGCTCTCGTGGCCCGGAACGGCTGAGATTTCCCAGCTTTCGCCGATTGAGGTGAGGCTTGTGACGATGTTTTTTAACGGTGCGATCTTGTCGCCTCCCCATATAACTTCTTTCAGATAGGGAGCAAAATGAATAGGTAAAGTAAGCATTTAATTATCAGCAATAGGAATTCAGCCGCAAAGTTACAAAAAAATAACTTATCGGTAGAATCCGAAGATGGGGTTGTATATCCCGGCGATTCGGGCTAAATTTGCGAGTTATTAAACAGACCAATCAAATGAAATTACGACTGATTCTGGCGGCAGCGACAACACTGGCTCTGTCGACAACCGCTTTTCCTGCACCAAGGAAATTCTACGACGCTATGCTTTTCGAGGTTCGGGGACATGTAAAAAACATGGTGACAACGACCTATAACGACGGTACTTCCACCGTGACTGTGACGTTTTCGCCAGACGGAAAGCTGGCGAGTGATCATAAAGAACATTATTCCCATGACGATAACGGACATGTCGATCTCATACTCGAGACCACGCCGGGGTCGTTTCTCTATGCCGAAGAGACTACGGTGAACGGTTCGGTGGAATATGTTAAAATACCGGCATCGGGAGGCGATTTCAGCTATAATTATTTCCCGGTGAGAAGCGACTGGATTGTTGCGCCGATTGTCGATCCCGATAACGGGTTTGTTCTGCGTGACTATCTCGGCGACTACAAGTTTTTTATCGATTACCATGTTACCGACGTTGACTCTCACGGCAACTGGATAAGGCGCGAACTGATGACCGACGGGAAAGCCTATGGCTATCAGATCCGCGACATAGAATATTATCCCGAAGACCGCACCCGCCAGAGATATGCGGTGAAGCCTTACCGCCGGATTCCGGAGCCGGCCGAAGGGGCTATTGATTTCCGCCCGATAAGGATCTCAATCCACCCCGTCGATCTGATTCTCAAGCATTTCGGGTGGATTGACCCGTCGACCGACATCAACACGGAGTTAGCCATGCTCAAAAATGCCGGTGCTGAAAACGCGGAAATTTATAGTAACGGCTATAACCGCATAAACGATATTGAGGTCGTTTTCGATCCCGGAAAATCGCCCGAGAAGCTGTTCAGCTTCCCCGATAGTCCTCTGACATGCAACTATTTCATCTTCGCTGTCGACACTGATAAAAACGGTAACAGAAATGTCGAAAACTATTTCTGTTTCGAGAAAACTCCCGGAAAGAAAGACCCTAAGGCGTTAGAGAAGGCGAAACTGTTTTTGAATGAGGCAAAGGATCTGATTCTGGCGCAGTGTGCCGAAGGAATGGACTTCACTCTTCAGTCGTCTGACAGCGAAAAGGGCGATGAGGAATGGATTCTCGAAAGCGGCGCAGGGACAATAAAGCTCAGGTTGCGCGATAATTATTCTCAATATCAAGTGTTGTTGCGCTACGATCCGCGATGATTTCTTAACTTTGCTGCGTCATGACAAACAAAACATTAACCGCTTTTCTTGCCGCAGCGCTATCGGTTGCGGCAACCTCGTGCGGCGGCTCTTCGGCGAAGAGATCAGCCGCTACCGCCGACTCCGACTCCGTCGCTGAAGCCGCTCTCGAAACAGTTGTCATCGAGCGCCTGCCCGACACGATCTATCCCTCGGCCGAGAAGATAGAATTCTGCACCGACATCAAGGCTGAAGGCGTCGACGGCCGAATCGAAAATCTCACTGACCTCTACGCCGATGCTCCAGGCGCGTTCACATTCCGGCGCGGTGCGTTCCGGCAGGCTGATTTCGGCGGACGGCTCGACAGTGTGCCGTCGCGTTTCGAAATAGACTGGGCTTTCGAGACCGACGCCGACAACCGCGACACCGGCTTCGGCCGCTGGGGCGGCGGCAGCGGATGGACCGGCCAGCCGCTTTATGTAGAATGGCCCGACAGCTGCCTGCGGCGCATGTCGGCGCAGTTCGCTCAAGGCTTTTCGGGACGTGAGGTGATAGTCGGCTCGCTCGCTTCGAAGGTCTATTTCATCGACTTCGCTACAGGCAAAGCCTCGCGCAGGGCTATCGATGTCGGCAATCCCATTAAAGGAACAGTGTCGCTCGACCCGACGCTCAACGGCAACCTCTATGTGGGGCAGGGCGTACCGGCGCAGCGGCCTTTCGGCCATCTTGTCGTCGACCTGTTCAAAGGAGAGGTCACGCAGACATTCCCTGAAGATCCGTCGGCATGGCGCCATTGGGGAGCTTTCGACTCGTCGCCGATCCGAGTCGGGCGGTTTCTGTTCCGGCCGGGTGAGAACGGCGTCGTCTATAAGTATATGATTGAGCCGGGGCGCCTTACGCTCCATTCGACGATGCGCTACCGCGCCGACTACGGCGCGCCCGGGATGGAGGCCTCTATGGCTGTCTATGCAAACTACGGCTTCACTGCCGACAACGGCGGGAATGTCTTAGGCATCAATCTCGACACGATGCGCCCCGTGTGGCACTACAGCATGGGGGACGACACTGACTGCACCCCTGTAGTGGAAATTGAAGACGGACACCCTTATATCTACATCGGCAGTGAGATCGACCGTCAGGGAACAGGCGGCGCAGCTCTTGTGAAGCTCGACGCCGCCACGGGACGTGAGATATGGCGCACGAAGGTCAACGGCCGTCGTTTCGAAACCGGCAAGAAGCATTTCGACGGCGGTTTCTATGCCTCGACACTTCCGGGAACAGCCGACTGCGCCGATCTGCTCTTCGCCAACTGCGTCATGAACACCGACGGCCAGAACGGCGCATTCATGGCTTTCGACCGCAAGACGGGTCGTAAGGTATACTCGACGCCGCTGCGCATCTATGCGTGGTCGTCGCCCGTCAGTTTCACCGATCCCAACGGAAAACTCTGGGTCGTTACCGGCGACTGCGCCGGGAATCTCTATCTCATCGACGGGCGCACCGGAGATATAAAGACGCGCCGCAATGTCGGCAACAACTTCGAATCGTCGCCTGTGGTTGTCGGCAACAGTCTCGTTGTCGGTTCGCGCGGCACAACAATATATAAAATATCAGTCAATTAACAGACAATGAAGAAACTAATCCTCCTATCGCTCATGCTCGCGGCCGTAATTACGGCTTCAGCGATCTCGCTGCAAGGCGCCTGGACGGGCACACTTACTCCCGCGCCGAATGTCGATCTGAAGCTCGTTTTCCATATCGGCGAGGGTGATGGCAAACCTACATTCAAACTCGACTCCCCCTCGCAGGGAGCGTTCGGCATACCCGGAACAGTCGAGTATCTCGGCGCCGACTCGCTGTCGGTAGCCGTCCCCGCCATAGGACTAAGCTATTCGGGCCGTCTTGCCGGCGGCCGTATAGAGGGCACGATGCGTCAGAGCGGCGTGTCGTTCGCGCTCAGCCTTGAGCCTCAGTCGCCCGACGCCCTGAGCCGCCCGCAGAATCCTAAGCCGCCGTTCCCCTATACGACACAGGAAGTGTCGGTCGAAAATCCAGCGGGAGGGTCGGTGCTCGCCGGTACTCTGACATTGCCCGACGGCGCCGACCTGTCGACGCCGGTGCTCGTAATGGTGACGGGCAGCGGGCCGCAGAACCGCGACGAGGAACTGTTCAATCACAAGCCTTTCGCCGTCATCGCCGACTATCTGGGCCGTTGCGGAGTGGCTACGCTGCGCTATGACGACCGTGGTACGGGCGCATCGACAGGCGACGCCTCGAATGCTACCACTGCCGATCTGACCGGTGATGCCGGTGCCGTTGTCGGTTGGCTTCGCGGCCGGGGCTATAAAAAGGTCGGTGTTCTTGGCCACAGCGAGGGGGGCACGATCGCGTTCATGCTCGGCGCAAAGGGTGATGCCGACTTCATCGTGACTCTCGGCGCTCCCGCTGTCGGCGCCGACACTATTCTGGCCGAGCAGAGCGCCCGGCAGCTTCTCAACGCCGGAATGCCGCAGCAGGTGGCCGACGACTACACTGCCGCCGTCCTCAAAGTCTATGATCTGAAGAAGCGCGGCGAGCGCGTTGATGTAGGCGCAATCACCGCAGGATGGCCTCCGATCCCGATCTACACGCAGATGCGCAACAATCTCCAGATTATCGCTACAAACAGCAATCCCTGGATCGACTACTCGATAGCATACGATCCCTCAAAGGATATATTGGCAGTGAAATGCCCTGTCTTTGCCGCATACGGCAGTCTCGACCGTCAGGTTACCCCTGTCAACTACGAGGCGATGCGCCGCTACAGGCCCAACGACGATGTGCGCCTGTTTGAGGGGCTGAATCATCTCTTCCAGCACGCCGTCAGTGGCGACCTGTCTGAATACGGCGAGATCAGCGAGACAATCTCCCCCGAAGTGCTCGAAGCCATCGCCGCCTTCGCTACCCGCTGACCAGACGGCGGTGCGACTTGAGTTTGCACGACAAGCGCCTCACGGCGCTTGTCGCGCGCTTTCAGCCAGACCTTTTGTGCTCAAGAAAGTCGATGAAATCAGCGTCATAAATGCTCTGGTGTAGGGACGTGCCTTCGGCACGTAGCATCGCGACCCGCTGATTGACAGTTGCTTACGAAACGTGCCAAAGGCACGTCCCTACGCCCGGACAGGATAATTTGCTCGGAAGAATTTTAAGTTAATCGCATTGAGATGTCACGCATACAGCGCTTGTCGCAGATGTTATACTACGTATTGAAAGCTCGGGCCCGAAATTTCAACCGAAAAAGAGAGCGTATCAGAATTTTGATACGCCCTCTCTTGGTTCGTTGGGTATTGTGGGTCAGCGGCGGCGCGATTTGCGACGGCTCGCTTTCTTCGACGATTTTTTCGCGGTTGCCTTGGCGGCTTTCACTCCTTTCGATTTCGAGGCGCGGACGCGCGGGCCATATTTGACACCGCGTTCGTATGTGGCCTTGTTGAAGGCAAAGACATCTTTGTGGGTGGTGAAGTTGCTGAAGTCGATTATAGCCTCGGGGTTTACGGCGAGTCCGAGATAGCGTGTCTCGAAGTGGAGATGCGGGCCTGTCGAACGGCCAGTGTTTCCGCCTAAGGCTATGGGGTCGCCGGCTTTCACGCGCTGGTTCGGCTTGCAGAGATGGCGGCTGAGGTGTCCGTAGACGGTTTCGAGGCCGTTGTCGTGGCGGATGACTACGTAGTATCCGTAGCCGCGGGCTTCATATTTGGTAAGACGCACTTTGCCGTCGAAGGCGGCGCGGACGGTGTCGCCGACCGACAGGCGGAGATCGGTGCCGCGGTGCATGCGCCCGAATTGCGGGCGCCAGCCGTAGGGTGAGGTCACTTCGCCGCGCACGGGAGCGCAGAAGCCGGTGACGTCGATATTCTTTGTGGCGGGAATGACTACGTCGCCGTAGGGATTCACGCGGTCGCTGTTCCAGTATTGGCCGAAAATATCAGCTTCGTCTTCGCGCTCGGCGACTTCACGCTGCAGTTCGCGCTTGGCGGCTTCGCGGTGTTTCAGCGAGAATGGACGCTGGTTTGCCAGCAGAAAATTGTGCTGCTGGTTGTGGGATTTCGGAAGTTTCAGCTGGGCGTTGGCGCCAACCGAGGCGCTGACGACCATTATCGCGGCCATGGCAAGGCCTTGTATCTTGGAAATAGACATTAGAATTTTTTCGGGGAGATTCTTTTTTGAGGAAAAAGAGGAGCAATGAGATTTTTTAATTTGAGAAGAGTGGAGAATGATTGTGAGGCGGATCAGTTGGCTTCGCCCGGGCCGTAGACGGCGGTGAAGGCGACCGGGGTGTAGTCGAAGAGCTCTTCGGGGGCGAAGAAGCGTTTCACTTCGGCTTCGGCGTCTTCGGCCGACGATGAGGCGTGGATGATATTCTCCTGATTGCTCATCGACATGTCGCCGCGTATTGTGCCGGGCAGGGCCTCGCGGCCGTTGGTGGCGCCTGTCATCAGACGGACAACGCTGATTGCGTCGCGGCCGCGGAGACACATGACGATTACCGGGGTTGCCATCATTGATTTAAGGAGGGTGGGGAAGAAAGGTTTATCGACGAGGTGGGAATAGTGCTCGCGCAGAATCGGCTCGTCGAGCTGCATCATTTTCATTCCGGCGATCACGAGACCTTTTTTCATGAATCTGTCAAGAATTTGACCTACGAGGCCGCGCTGAATCGACGACGGTTTGAAAATTATCAGAGTTTGCTCCATGGTTTAACGATTTTTTACGATTGGCGTTGATGATGCTCAAAAGTACCGATTTTCAGCACTATGGCCAAATCGAGCGGATTAAAAAATGTGAATTTTAACTGTCGAGTTTTAAACGGTTAGTTCTAATGAGTTGATAGACAATAGCGTTATTAGTCGCTGCGCAAGAAATAATAATGCGGTGACATCTGAGAAAGACGTCACCGCTATGTTAAAAAGATACTAATTTTTGTAATAAAATTTCGCCAAATTTTAACAAATGCGTCAGCCGACCGACCCTTCGAGGGTTATGGCGAGAAGCTTCTGGGCTTCGACGGCGAATTCCATAGGCAGTTTGTTCATGACTTCCTTGGCATAGCCGTTGACGATGAGAGCAACGGCCTCTTCGGTCGGTATTCCGCGCTGATTGCAGTAGAATAGCTGGTCTTCGGAGATTTTCGATGTCGTTGCCTCGTGTTCGACCACGGCGGTGTCGTTGGCGATGTCGATATAGGGGAAGGTGTGGGCGCCGCAGTGTGAGGTCAGCAGCAGCGAGTCACACTGGGTGTGGTTTCTGACGCCGTCGGCTTTCGGGGCTACCTTGACGAGGCCCCGGTAGGAATTCTGGCTGTAGCCGGCCGAGATTCCCTTGCTGACGATTGTCGAGCGGGTGTTGCGGCCGAGATGTATCATCTTTGTTCCGGTGTCGGCCTGCTGGTGGTTGTTGGTGACGGCCACGCTGTAGAACTCTCCTACCGAGCCTTCTCCGGCGAGGATGCAGCCGGGATATTTCCATGTTATCGCCGAGCCGGTCTCGACCTGAGTCCACGACAGTTTGCTGTAGTCTCCGCGGCATAGTCCGCGTTTTGTCACGAAGTTATAGACGCCGCCGCGCCCTTCGGCGTCGCCGGCATACCAGTTCTGGACAGTGGAATATTTCACTTCGGCCCGGTCTTCGACGATGATCTCGACGATGGCGGCATGGAGCTGGTTCTCGTCGCGCATCGGAGCCGTACAGCCCTCGAGGTAGCTGACATAAGCGTCGTCGTCGGCCACTATCAGGGTGCGCTCGAACTGGCCTGTGCCCGAGGCGTTGATGCGGAAATAGGTCGACAACTCGACCGGGCAGCGCACGCCTTTGGGAATGTAGACAAACGAGCCGTCGGAAAAGACCGCCGAGTTGAGGGCGGCATAGAAATTGTCGGTGTAGGGCACAACCTTGCCGAGATATTTCCTGACGAGGTCGGGATAATCTTTGACAGCCTCTGAAATCGAGCAGAAGATTATTCCGAGTTCGGCGAGCTTGTCGCGGCCGGTTGTCTTGACGCTGACTGAGTCCATGACGGCGTCGACGGCTACGCCGGTCAGCGCTTTCTGTTCGGCCAGAGGAATTCCGAGGCGGTTGAAGGTGTCGATAAGCTGAGGATCGACCTCGTCGAGGCTTTCGGGCTTTTTCTTCTGGACGGGCGCGGCATAATAGCTTATTGCCTGAAAATCGATTTCGGGAATGTCGAGATGGGCCCACGTCGGAGGGGTGAGAGTCAGCCAGTGGCGGTATGCTTTGAGGCGGAAGTCGAGAAGCCATTCCGGCTCCCCCTTTTTCGCGGAGATGAGTCGGACGACATCTTCGCTGAGGCCGACGGGAATCTTGTCGGTCTCGATGTCGGTTGTGAAACCGTATTTATAATCGTTGTTTTCGAGGTCAAGAGGCTTTGTCATAGCTTCGCGGGGTTAGATTTGAGTAGAGCCGGATTCGGAGGCGGGTTCCGTTTCAGACGCGGGGGCATCTGATCCGAAAATATGGTCGGTCGCAATGCCCCATAGCCATGGGGCGAACCGGGCCACGGCTTCGGCGCCTTTGTCGCGCTCGTTGTCGGTTTCAGCTTTAAGGCCGCCCATGGCGATCCACAGATTCAGGGCTATGCTCAGGGCGAGTCCGTATTTAATTATCGCAACCACAACGCCGCCTAGTCGGTCGAGCGGCCCGAGCAGGAGAGCCTTGACCACGATGCGCAACATTCCGGCAATGATTTTAACAATATAGTAGACGGCAACATAGACGATGGCGCCACTGATTATGCCGGCACCGTAATGCCCTATTGCCGAATCGCGCATGCTCTCAGGCACGAGGTTTATTGTCATGTCGGTCAGTACGCCGCCGAAAATCCGGCAGGCGATGACGGCGATGACTATTGCGGCCACAGAGGCAAGCTGTCCTATGAAGCCGCGCCGGAGGCCCATGAAAACGGCCATTCCGAATACTATAACAATTAAAATGTCAATAAAGGTCATGGTGGGCGGAGAGCGATAGCCTTATCAATATCCGGTATAGGTGTGGGGGGTCAGGCGGTGGAGTTCGGCGCGGACGTCTTCAGATACTTCGAGCGAGTCGATGAACGAAGCGATCGATTCAGCTGTCACACCGGTGTTGACGCGGGTAAGCTTTTTCAGCGTCTCGTAGGGGTTGGGATAGCCCTCGCGACGCAGTATGGTCTGGATTCCTTCGGCAACGACGCTCCACATGTTGTCGAGGTCGCCGTTGATGGCTTTCTCATTGAGAATGAGCTTGCCGAGACCTTTGAGGGTGCTCTCTATGGCAATGATGCTGTGGGCCATCGGAACGCCTATGTTGCGAAGAACGGTCGAGTCGGTCAGATCGCGCTGGAGGCGGCTGACGGGGAGCTTCTGGGCGAGGTGGGCATAGACGGCGTTGGCCATTCCGAGATTGCCCTCGCTGTTTTCGAAGTCGATGGGGTTGACTTTGTGGGGCATGGCGCTCGATCCTACCTCGCCTTCCTTGATGCGCTGTTTGAAATATTCCATCGAGATATAGAGCCAGAAATCGCGGTCGAGGTCGAGGATGATAGTGTTTATGCGGCGCAGGGCGTCGAAAAGGGCGGCGAGGTTGTCGTAGTTGCTGATCTGGGTTGTCAGTTCCTCGCGCTCGATTCCGAGGCTGTCGCGCAGGAAGCTGTTTGCGAAGGCGCGCCAGTCGACATCGGGGAAAGCTGTCAGATGGGCGTTGAAGTTGCCGGTCGCTCCGCCGAACTTTCCGCTGACGGGAACGACATCGAGCAGCCTGACGGCCTGACGGAGACGGTAGGCGAACACGCCTATCTCTTTGCCGAGGCGTGTCGGTGAGGCGGGCTGTCCGTGGGTCTTGGCAAGCATGGGTATGTCGGCCCATTTAGCCGCCATTTCCTCGAGAGTGTCGATGAGGCGGCCGAGGGTCGGACGGAAGATGTCGGCAATGGCGTCGCTGACCGACATCGGCACCGAAGTGTTGTTGATGTCCTGACTTGTCAGACCGAAATGGATAAACTCTTTGAAAGGCGCGAGCCCCAGAGCGTCGAAGCGCTCCTTGATAAAATATTCCACGGCCTTGACGTCGTGGTTGGTGACGCTTTCGATCTCCTTGATACGGCGGGCATCGTCAAGCGAGAAATTGCGGTAGATGTCGCGCAGCGGCTCGGCAAAAGCCTTTGCGTCGAACGCTTTCAGAGGCTCGATTGTGGCCGAAAGAGCTATGAAATACTCAATTTCGACCTTCACGCGATAGCGTATGAGGGCAAATTCCGAAAAATACCTGTCGAGGTTTTCACACTTGCCGCGATAGCGGCCGTCGATGGGGGAGATTGCTGTGAGAGTTGTCAGTTCCATATCTCTTCGAATGTATTAGGCCGCAAAGTTACAAAAAAGCGGCCACGTAGTCAACACTCATCTTCCAGGCTCTATTATATAAGGTGTGGGAATTTTTAGCGGAAAAAGCGGAAAACATGGTGGAGTTTCAAAACGAATTGTTATATTTGCGGGTGAATTAACCTTAAAGCCCTCCGGGGCAAATCTAAATTGACTGGGTATGAATAACGACATTGACTGGGGCAGCCTCACATTCGGCTATATTCCCACCGACTACAACGTCCGCTGCTACTTCCGTAACGGCCAGTGGGGCCCCATCGAAGTAAGCGACAAGCCGACTGTTGACGTCCACATCGCCGCAACCGGCCTTCATTATGGCCAGGAAATCTTCGAAGGCATGAAAGCTTTCCGCGGTAAAGACGGCAAAATCCGTATTTTCCGTCTCGAAGAGAATGCCAAGCGCATGATCGACTCGGCTAACGGCCTTCTTATGGCTCCGATTCCCGTCGAGCTTTTCCGCGAGATGGTTATCAAGGCTGTCAAGCTCAACGAGCGCTTTGTTCCTCCTTACGGAACCGGCGCATCGCTCTATATCCGTCCCGTAGAGTTCGGCGTTTCGCCCGCTATCGGCGTCAAGCCCGGCGACGAATATTGCTTTATCGTTCTGGTAACCCCTGTGGGCCCTTACTTCAAGAGCGGTTTCAAGCCCACCAATATCTGCATTACCCGCGAGTATGACCGCGTGGCTCCCAAGGGAACCGGCCGCTGGAAAGTCGGCGGAAACTATGCCGCCAGTCTCGGAGCCGGCGAAATGGCCCATTCGAAAGGATATTCGGCTGTGCTTTATCTCGACCCGCGCGAGAAACGCTATCTCGACGAGTGCGGTCCGGCAAACTTCTTTGCTGTCAAGGATAACACTTACATCACTCCCGCCAGCGACTCGATTCTGCCGTCGATAACCAACCGCAGCTTCCAGCAGCTTGCCAAGGATATGGGCCTGAAAGTCGAGGCACGCCACATTCCTGTCGAGGAACTCGACACTGTCGAAGAGGCTGCCGCCTGCGGAACCGCCGCTGTCGCTTCGCCGATCGGCGAGATTGACGATCTCGACACCGGAAAGAAATATATAATCAGCAAGGACGGCAATCCCGGCCCTGTCACCACCCGCCTCTATGAAACGCTCCGCGGAATTCAGTACGGAGAGGTTGAAGATACCCACGGATGGTGCACGATCGTTGAATAAATGGCTGATTATAACGCTATAATCGACAAATATTATCCCGCCGGAACGCTCCGGCGGGATATTTATATCAAACATTGCCGTCAGGTCGCCGATCTGGCAGTCGACATCGCACGCCGCAACCGGCTCGCTCTCGACGAGGACGATATTGTGGCAGCCTCGATGCTCCACGATATCGGCATATTTATGACCCACGCTCCGTCGATAGGATGCGAAGGCGCGGAAAAATATATAGCCCATGGTTATCTCGGCGCCAGACTGCTGCGCGGTCTCGGGGTCGACGAAAAGATAGTCCGCGTGGCCGAGACCCACACCGGAGCGGGCATAACGGCTTCCGACATCGAGATGCTCGGCCTGCCGATTCCGGCTGCCGATTACATGCCCCGGACGACTCTCGAGAGGCTCGTCTGCTATGCCGACAAATTCTATAGTAAGAGCGGCGCCATGGAGCGCAAGGATTTCAGGAAGGCGCGTGCTTCGATAGCTCGCCACGGCGGCGACGCCCTCGCCCGTTTCGACTCTATGGCGAAGGAGTTCGGGCCTGTCGGCGAGCCGTGAACAGGCTATGCACGCCGCTTTAAGAATATTTAAGGTGAAAAATTTGGGCGATTAGGATTGCTTTAAAGAAATTTTTCGCTAATTTTGCGGCGTGAAAAAATCCATCAATCTGTCTTGATTGAGTTTCCACGTATATCTTACAGGTAATTAACAGTTTAAACTTTATAAACAATTAGATTATGACCAAGATTGGTATCAATGGTTTCGGTCGCATCGGCCGCTTTGTGTTCCGTGCTTCCACCAAACGTGACGACATTGAAGTAGTTGCTATAAACGACCTCCTTCCTGTTGACTACATGGCTTACATGCTGAAGTATGACACCATGCACGGCCGCTTCGACGGCACTGTCGACTACGATACAGAGAAGAGCGAACTCATCGTCAATGGCAAACACATCAAAGTGAGCGCCTGCAAGAATCCCGCTGAAATCGCATGGGGCGAAAAGGGCGCTGAATATGTCGTTGAATCGACCGGTCTTTTCCTCACTAAAGAAAAAGCTCAGGCTCACATCGAAGCCGGTGCAAAATATGTTGTTATGTCGGCTCCCTCGAAAGACGACACCCCCATGTTCGTTGTTGGCGTTAACGCCGATACCTACAAGAAGGGCACTCAGTTCGTTTCGAACGCCAGCTGCACAACCAACTGCCTCGCTCCCATCGCCAAGGTGCTCAACGACAAGTTCGGCATCAAGGAAGGCCTCATGACAACCGTTCACTCGACCACCGCTACCCAGCGCACAGTCGACGGGCCCTCGCTGAAAGACTGGCGCGGCGGCCGCGCTGCCAGCGCAAACATCATCCCCTCGAGCACCGGTGCCGCCAAGGCTGTCGGTAAAGTTATCCCCGAACTCAACGGCAAACTGACTGGTATCTCGATGCGTGTCCCGACCCTCGATGTTTCGGTTGTCGACCTGACCTGCAACCTCGAGAAACCCGCTACCAAGGAAGCCATCTGCAAGGCCATGAAAGAAGCCGCTGAAGGTGAACTCAAGGGCGTTCTGGGCTACACTGAAGACGCTGTTGTCAGCAGCGATTTCCTCGGCGACACCCGCACTTCGATCTTCGACGCCAACGCCGGTGTTTATCTGACCGACAACTTCGTCAAGGTCATCAGCTGGTATGACAACGAGATCGGCTACTCGAACAAGGTCCTTGACCTCATCGCAAAGATGGTTGAAATCAATAAATAAGCCTCAACGACACCTAATTCGCCGGGGACGACTCTTTTGAGCCGTCCCCGGCCTGTTTTCAGGGTCTGCGGGGGAAGCACGACTCCTGTCGCCCTCAGGCGCCGAAAATCGCCTTACGGACAGCAAACGTTAAATATTGCCCAAAAAGGCTACATTTTTTAGTCTTTTTTCAGATATTGACCAATGTAGGCGAAAAAAATCCTAAAATATATTTGCTATCCAACTTTTTTGTCTTACCTTTGTAGCGTTTTTGAAGCTAAAAATTGTTTTAACATTTAATCATCTAATCAAAATGAAAAAGTTAGTTTTAATGCTCGCTGTTGTATTCAGCGCATCTCTTTTCTCTTGCGGCAACTCTGACAAGAAAGCCGAAGCTACCGGCAGCGTTGCTGCTGATAGCGTAGAAGTTCTCGCTGCTGAAGAAGTTGTAACAGCTGACACCGTTGTTGCTGCTGACAGCGTAGCTGCTCCTGCTGACAGCACCGTTGCTAAATAAGTAACGCACCGCTTAAGCGAGTAAAACAGAATAAGCCGACTGCGCTCTGCGTGGCCGGCTTCTTCTGTTTATATATTTTTTAATCTTGTCAGAGGCTTCGGGCAACACGGGCTATGGCCTCGGGATAGATCTCATATTCGAGCGGGTGGATCTTGGCCTCGAGAGATTTTGCCGTCTCGCCGGGAACAAGTTCGACGCTTTTCTGGAGGATTATATCGCCGCCGTCGACCTCGGCGCTGACAAAATGGACGGTCACGCCCGAGAGCTTCTCGCCTGCTTCGACAACGGCCCGGTGGACTCTCGCGCCATACATGCCGGGGCCGCCGTAGGCCGGCAGCAACGAGGGATGGATGTTGAGAATGCGCTTGGGAAAGGCGTCGATAATGACAGGGTCGATATATTTGAGGAATCCGGCCAGAACGATGAGGTCGACTTTGTGGCGCCGCAGCAGCCCAACGATTTCGCCGGGATTCTCGCGCCAGACGTTGTCGGGAACGTGCTCGACGCTGATGCCGAGACGGTTCATGCGGCCTATTACGCCGGCGTCGGCGCGGTTTGACACTGCGATCGCGACATTGATTTCGCGAGAGCCTTCAAAGGTGCGGGCTATATGTTCGGCGTTTGTGCCGTTGCCTGATGCAAGGATTGCTATGTTGGTCATGGCGTGACGTTAAGGCTGAGGTTGTTGTTACTACCGACAAAGTTACGAAACAAATGCCTCCGGCGCAAGTGCGGCGCTCACATTCTGTCGAGCTGACGGGTAAGTTGACAGTCGTTTTTAATGAATCCCGACTGCATGAGCCCGATGCATTCGTTGTGGTCGTTGAGATAGCGGCGAGGCAGAGGGCGGTAGTTGCTGTCTGTTACGCTCATGGGAGTCGTTATGCGCGGGGTGGTTATTCCGGCCAGCCCCAGCGCTGTCGGGGTGAATGAGTCGCCCGAGGCGACAGGTAGGCGCGAGTTGAGCGTCAGCGTTTCTGATATTTCGGGGTAGCGCGCGACATAACTGTTTGAGATCCACACGATGAACGGAACGTATACCTGATAGAATGTCGGACAGGGCGACGCATGGAGGAACAAACCCCGGCTGTCGTCGAGAATGTCCTCGCCGTGGTCGCTGCTGTAAATCATGGCGGCGTTGGCTCCGAGGTGCTCGAGCCGGCGGGCTATGCCGCTTAGTAGGCTGTCGGTTGCCACTATTGTGTTGTCGTAGGCGTTGATGAGCGCATCGCGTTCGCCGGTCGATATTTCAGAATAGCTGTCGGGCGTGAAGCGCGCCATGTCGGCGGGATAGCGGTCGCGGTAAGAGAAGTGCGATCCGTAGCAGTGGAGCACTACAAGCTGCTTTCGCGCGCCTTTGGCGAGAATACTGTCGAGGTAGTCAAGCAGCCCGAGATCGCCGGCCTTGGCGAACTTTTCGGGAGAGTCTTCGCCGATATATATGGTCGTGTCAGCTTCGTTTCCGAAGAATTCGATGAAGGAACGGTTATGTTTCTGGGCTGTTACGAACGCTGTGGAATATCCGGCTTCTTTGAAGGCGCTTATGACCGACCTGACGGAATAGATCGAATCGGCATAGTTTTCAGGAGTAAGATGGGTCAGCAGCAGAGGCACACTCTTGTGGGTAGTGTTCGACTGGCTCAGTGAGCGCCGGAAGTTGACAAGTCTGCCGCAGCTGTCGGCTTCGAGCCTCATCAGTCTTGGGTTTGTAGGCCGGCCGTAGCCGTTGAGAGCCCAATGGTCGGCGCGCGACGTCTCGCCGACCACGAGCACTATCACTTCGCGGCATGAGTCGGGTCTGACGCTCCGGGCGTCAAAACTGAACTCAGGTTCGATGGCGGCGCGCTGACGCAGTTTTATCGCGTGGCGGCCGGCGAGCCTGGCGTTGTCGAGGGCATTGATAGGAAAGATGTCGCGGCGGAATCTCAGCTCGCCGCCAAGACCGGCTGCTACGGTGAGTGTGGCTGCGGCAATTGCCAGCCACAGGGCATATCGGCGTTGGCGCATGAGGCTGTCGCGGCCGATATTCCAGCCTTTACACAGCATGACGGTGGCAAATGCCAGCGGCGGCACATAGAGAACAACGACTATTATGATCGACGGCAGCATGTTGCCCAGCAGCTCTCCCGCCTCGCCGGGATTGGTTGTCACAAGGTTGAGGAACATATCGACGGCGATGACCGACCGTTTGTAGAGCCATAGCAGCACGATCTGGAACGCGTCGAGGAATATGACGGGGAAGAACAGCCATATCGTGCGTCCTAACCGCGGCGAAAGAGTCAGCAGAAGATAGTAGACCGCCAGAGGAAGAGCGACATTGACGGCAGCGACCATAAAGGGCATCTTCTCGGTGAAACCGAGGATGACGTTCGGGATTATTAGCAGAATAAGGAATATATAGACGGGCAGCGCTCCATTTTCCACTGCGCGCCTGAGTCGATCAGAAAGCTTCATTGATATTGAATTCGACACCCCATTCGCCCCGGCCGAAGCCGACATCGACACGCACGTTCATGCGCTGCTTGAACTGCCACCGGTAACCGAGGCCGAAGTTGGGGAGTATTTGTTTCAGACGTATGTTTTTGAAGTCGGGGAACACGTTGCCGGCACCGCCCCAGACCACTATGCCGTTGCGCCGCCAGATGTTCTGGCGCAGTTCTACGGTTATGTCGGTCGAACATTTGTCGCGGTAGCGCCCTTCGTAGTATCCGCGCATTGTCGACGAGCCTCCCAGATGCGGCATCATGTCCCAGGGGGTGTCGCCGTAGGTGAACGAGCCGTTCAGGCGTGCCGCCAGGACTGCCCCTTTCCACAGCGGAAAATATCCGGTAAGAAAGAAGGAGGTCGATGAAAACGAGTGGGAGCTGTTGCCGAGGAAACTCGGGTAGAACCGCTGGACAATTCGGGCGTTGACACCTTTGTGGGGTTCGCTGACGACGTCGCGGGTGTCGTATTGAATTGCTATGCCGGCGCCGACAGATGTCGTGGTCGTCGGAAGGTCACCGAAAATCTCAGGCACTTTTATGCGTGAGGCGATTATGTAGCTGAGGTCGAACGACGGGCCTGCGAACAGGGAGGGGGCTATGCGGAACGACACGTCGGTCCCGAAGCTGAATGTCAGGTTGCGGTATTTTGTCTTATGGTTGTCGTCGCTGGCGTTTTCATAGCCGATTCCCCAGAAATAGGTCGGCAGCAGGCTCAGCGAAAGACCATAGTTTATCCGGCAGCGGTCGTCGGGGAAAAAATGGTTGCCGGTGATCGAGACTTTCGAGAACAGCGACGTCGATACCTGACATTTGAGCGATAGGTCGCTCACCGGGGCGAGTGAGTCTTTGGCGGCATGGTAGAGCGCCGCGCCGACAAGACCGATGCCCAACTTTGTGTCTGACGAATAAAACGGGCCCCCTATGAGCGAGAAGTCGATGTCTTTATAAGGCTTTGGCTTGTTGGTTGTCGAGAAGTATTCTATGATGTTTCCGATGAATCCGCGGGAATTGTGTTCGACAGGGGGTATGACAGCCGGAGCGACACTGTCGGGCAGTGCGGCCGGGGGAGGGGGGCATTGGGCTGAGGCCCCTATAGCCGTCATGGCTATGAATAATGATGAAAATATAGCTGATAGTCGAAACACGATGCGAAGTTACATATAATTAACATAAGCGGGTCAGGCGTTGTTTGGGTGATAATGCACTATGTTTGGCCGAAAACGGACAATTGGCAAATTTTTTGCTGCGGTGTCGGGAAAAATGCCCACTTTTGTTGTTGCTATATAAAACACGTTTCAACTATTATGACAAACCGGACAACTCTGAAAGTCACTCTGACTGCCATGGCCATTATGCTTATGGCCGGGCGGACTGTGGCCTCACCGGCAGAGCCGATTGTGTCTGACAGTAGTTCTGTCTATTATAGCAACGGTGCTCTCGTTTCCGGTTCGGCAGGGATGGAGACGCCGATAGCTCTTAAATTGCCTCACGACGATCTCTATCAGCATCCTTATTCGATGTGGCGCAGCTGCCCGAACTGGAAGCGGATATGGCAGAATACCGCAGTCCTGTTCGGCGCGGGTTTCGCCACTCTGGGTGTGCTCGAGCTGCTGCCCGAGAACACTACAGCCTGGAATAAGGCGTCGCAGAAGGGCGTGCCGTTTTTCAGGCGCTGGTGGAATCATGCCAAAAGCGGGCCTGTCTGGGACAGCGATCTGCCGCTGTTCAATTATATCCTCCATCCCTACGCCGGAGGCGCCTATTATATGGGAGCACGGTCGCAGGGCCTTAATGTCCTGGGCTCGCTGGTCTACGTGACTTTCATCTCGACCTGCTTCTGGGAATACGGAATTGAATGTATCAACGAAGTGCCGTCGATTCAGGATCTGATAATAACCCCGCTCGTGGGCGCCGTTGTCGGAGAGGCTTTCTATCGCGCGAAGCGTCATATTGTCGCCAACGATTACCGCCTGCTGGGGGCGCCGGTATTGGGCAATATTGTGGCGGTTCTGATCGATCCCGTCAACGAGGTTCTCGGCTTTATCTTCGGCAATTCCGCGCGACAGTGGAACAAGTATAATAAAAACAACAAGGCGTTGCGTCTTCAGGACGTCTCATCGCAGTGGGGGCCCGTGTCGGTCGGCGGGTCGTCGGGATTCGGTATGACGCTGAACGCTGTTTTCTAATATTTCGCATTATGAAAAAATTCCTTTCAACTTCGTTAATCACGCTCTCTCTGTTCTCATCGCTGTCGGCGGCCGCCTATCGTGTAGAGCCGATAAACTACGGAAATTTCGACCGCTGGGTGACGCGCAACATAAAGGAGAGCGCCGTCATAGGCGGCAATTCGAAGACGCTGTATGAGGTAGGCCCTACAGCGACGGTCAACGGAAACTCCGCCTATACCAACCGCGGAGGCTCTCCCTGGGCCACCTCGAATGTTCTGGCGAAAGTTTCGGGCGTCACCAAAGGCAGCAATGCCGTCTACCCCGAGAATCGGCCCGGGCGTGGCAAGTGCGCCCGTCTGACATCGCAGATGGAGAAGGTTAAGGTGCTCGGCCTTATCAACATGAATGTCATGGTGGCCGGCTCGATGTTTCTAGGACGCATGATCGAGCCGATCACGAGCACAAAGAATCCCTATTCAAAGATGGAAATGGGAATTCCTTATACGAAGCGGCCGGCAGCGCTGGTGTTTGACTATAAGGTTGATATGCCTGCGGCCAATACGCGCGTCAAGTCGTCGGGCTTCGGCTCACAGAAGACTCTGCCGGGGCGTGACAACGCCGTTGTCTTCGTGCTGCTGCAGCGCCGTTGGGAAGACGCCAAGGGGAATATCCACGCCCGGCGCGTGGCCGGTGGCAGCGAGAAGTTCCGCTCGTCGAGTCCCTGGGTCAACGGCCACGCAATCAAACTCGTCTATGGCAATCCCGCCGGCAAACCGGGCTACGACTCGTCGACTCTCGCGCTCCGTTCCGGCTCAAACGCCTATTATGCACGGAATTCCAAAGGTCGTATGGTGCCTGTGATCGAGGAAGGCTACGACGATGCCACAGCTACGCCGACCCATGTCATTGTGATGATTTCGGCCGGCGACGGCGAGCCGTATGTGGGCACCCCCGGTCTGTCGTTCTGTGTCGACAATGTCGGTTTCGGTTTCTGATGTCCGACACAACAAACGGCCTCATGCGTCCGTTGTCATAATATGAGTTTCTTTGGATTTCTCATTCTGGTTCTTATCGGCTATTTCGTTATATGGCCGATTGTGAAAGTAGCGATGCGCGTGCGGAGCGCGCAGCGTCAGTTTCGTGATGCCATGTCCGGCGCCGGCTCCACTGCCGGGACTCGGGCTTCGCAGACGTCGCGCCCTGGCGGATGGAGCCGTCCTTTCAGGCGTAAGCCTAAAAAATTCGGGCCCGAAGTCGGCGAGTATGTCGCTTTCGAAGAGGTCGACATTGCTGAAGAATCAACTGCCGAGGCTCCTGCCGATTTCAGCGCCGAGCCTCAGGTCTCTGATGCCGAATGGGAAGACTTGAAATAAAGCGATGAAATATTACATAAACGACCTTTACGCTTTTTTGCGCGAGCTTGCGGCCCACAACGACCGCGATTGGTTTCGGGCTAACAAGAACCGCTACGACGACCTTCGTGCTTTATGGCTTGCCGATATCGGCCGGATGATTGACACCATGTCGGTCTGGGAGCCGGCTCTGACATCGCTGACGGCCAAACGTGCCGCTTACCGCATTTACCGCGACACCCGCTTTTCTCCCGACAAAACGCCGTATAAGACATTCTTTTCGGCGGCTATGAATGCCCCCGGCTCGCAAAGCGGCTTTTATATACAGATCGGTCCCGATCCTCATCAGTGGGCCGGACTTTTCGCCGGGATATGGTGTCCCGAAGCCCCGTTGCTGAAAAAACTGCGCCGTGCTATCGTCGACAATATCGAAGAATGGGAGGCGATTGTAAATGCGCCGGAGATAGTCTCGAATTTCGAGATAACGACCTCCAACAGCCTTAAGACCGTTCCTCGGGGCTGGCCGAAAGACCATCCCCATGCCGGCTGGCTCAGGATGAAAGACTATGGACTGCAGGCGCGCAACGTCGGCCCCGAGTTCTTTCTCGATCCTGCGTGGCCTGAACGATCGGCCGAGCTTTTGAGCTTTACGAAGCCCTTTGTCGACTTCTTAAATTATTCGGCAACAGAAGAATAACGGCCTTTAAAACTGATTTTTGCCGATTTTTTTGCGGCGTAGGATTTTTTGTCGTAAATTTGCGCCTCGAAATATCTCGACAATAATCAATCTTGACATACAAAGGCAATGAAAAGAACATTCCAACCCTCCAACCGCAAGAGAGTCAACAAGCACGGTTTCCGCGCTCGCATGTCTACCCCCGACGGCCGCAAAGTCCTTGCCCGTCGTCGCGCAAAAGGTCGTCTTCACCTGACGGTTTCTGACCATCTGGGCAAGAAGTAATCTTCCCCACCTCTCTTAGCCACGACATGCTCAGCGCCCCGCCGGTTCGCCGGCGGGGCGCTGTGTCGTGTTATGTGGTGAAGAGTTCCATGCGGCATCGCCGGCAGTCGAATCTCAGTTCGAAAGCTGTATCGCGGTCGCTCATCTTGAGAAACAGCTTTTGCGGCAGCTGTTTCCCGGACGGCGTCTTGAGGCATGCCCCAAGCTCGTGTCGCAGGCAATAGCGCGTTGTCATGACTCTGAGTCCCTTTTCGTTCTGGCGCTCCGGCTCTGTCTCGAGTGCCAGAGGCAGCGGTTCAGTTGCTCCGCGGCGCCGGTAAAACTCGGCTGCGACATGGTTGGCGACAGAAGCGCTCTCGGGCAGCGGGCCGCTTATCGGCTCGTCGCTTTTTTTGCGGACAAGCCGCCTGAAAGCGTGGGCAGCCATTGAACGGTCAAGAGCGTCAATGGTCTTGCGCCTTAAGGCAGTCAGCTGCGAGGCTGCTACGAACTCGTCGCCGAGACGATCGTCGACTTCCGTGATGCGATAGACGGTATCGCCTGTCTTTGTCAGTGTTTCGCGTCGCCGTTGCAGCTGAGGAGTCTTGGCCGGCTGAGGCTCTATGGGGAGCGCAGCCGACGCCGTGATGCCGTCTATGGCGATGTCGAGCGCAATGCCTGATGCGGTGCGCCGCAACGTCATCCGCGCTGCTATCGTCCGTCGGGCGGTGTCGCCTTCGAGCATATCGGCCTGCCGCTTGTCGAAGCTGCGGTAGAGTGGGGCGCCGGCCGGAATATTGATCGGGCGCGCCGCCATGAGCGTATCTCCATCCACTCGGTTTACGCGGAACCCTTCAAGTTCGCCGTTACTGTTGAACCAGCTAAGACCGTCGCCGTTGACGAGCGGCTCTACGGCGCGCACCCGAACCTGACGCCCTTTCGACGCCGCTTTCGACCGCGCCACCTCGCGCCCGACGCTTTTTGGGGTGGCTGTCGATGCTATCCGCTCGCCGGGGCTTAACGGCCCTTTTATATAATAGGTGGTGAATCCGCGGTTGAAGGCCCGCGTCAGGTCGGGCGTGAATGACAGTGCCGACTCCCCGCGCGATGCCCGCTCGAATTCGTCGGGGTTTGCGGTTATGAAGTCGTCGATAATGCGGCGGTATGCCCCGACTGTTGTCTTCACATAGCCGGCATCTTTCAGGCGCCCCTCGATTTTGAACGACATTACACCCGCGCGGGCCATCAGTCCTATCTCGGCGCTTCGGTTCATATCTCGAAGCGAGAGCAGATGGCGCCTGCCGACGAGCGTGTGCCCCGAACCGTCGACGAGGTCGAACGGCAGGCGGCATATCTGGCTGCATTCGCCGCGGTTGGCGCTCCGGCCGGTAGTCACGAGCGATGCGCGGCAGTCTCCGCTGTAGCAGACGCATAGTGCTCCGTGGACGAATGCCTCGATTTCTGTCGACGGGAGCTCGGCTTTGATCTTCGCGATTGTGGCGGCGTCCATCTCGCGAGCCACAACGATTCTCGAGAAACCGGAGGCTGCAAGTCGCCGGGCATTCGCTATGTCGCGGATGTCACACTGCGTGCTCGCGTGGAGGTCTATAGGCGGCATCCCCTCCATGGCTGTCAGCGCCATATCCTGAACAATCAGGGCGTCGGCGCCGGCCCGGTAAAGCTGCCATGTCTGTCGCAGCGCATCGTCGAGCTCGCGGTCATAGATTATCGTGTTCATCGTGACGTAGAGCTTTGCCCCGAACCGATGCGCGCGGTCGGCAACGCGGGCAATGTCGCCGATGGAATTTGTCGCAGCCGCGCGTGCGCCGAGCGACGGGCCTCCCATATAAACGGCGTCGGCGCCATGCTCGAGAGCTGCCATGGCCGTGGCGCTGTCGCGTGCGGGCGCCAGTAATTCGATTTTTTGCTTCATGGCAACAAAATTACTGATTTTCTTTGTCGTATCTCAAAAAAAGTTGCTATCTTTGCACGCCATTACAGACTAACGCGCCCTACCAGCGCCAGTGTAACTGTCTCGATAACAAATAAAAAACTAACTATAGCGATGAAAAAAGATATCCATCCCTCGAGCTATCGCGAAGTCGTGTTCAAGGACATGTCGAACGACGAGATCTTCATCACCCGTTCAACCGTGGCTACAAAAGAAACCATCGAAGTTGACGGCGTTACCTATCCTCTGGTGAAACTCGAAATCACCAGCTCGTCGCATCCTTTCTTCACAGGCAAGCAGAAGCTCGTCGACACCGCCGGTCGCGTCGACAAGTTCATGAGCCGCTACGGCAACCGCAAAAAAGCCGGCAAGTAAGTCGCTCATACCTCTACGCGAACAGCGAACAGTTCTTTCGGAATTGTTCGCTGTTCGCGTTTTTTTTGCCTGTTTTGATTTAAATATCTGGCGTTCAGTATAAAGTGTAAAAATGGCATTTTTGGTTATTGTTAAACAAAGTTAAATCGGATATGTTTTAGAACATATTTCCAAAAATATTTGGTGGGGAAAGAAAAAAGGCATAACTTTGCACTCGCTTTCGGAAAGGAAGCAAGCGGACATTAAAAAGACTTACAATAGACCTATCAAGAAGTAGTACAAGAGTCATTGCAAAATGACCCCAAAGTCAATTCTTCAGATTCGATAGACGAGGACATCGCTGGGCTGCGGCGCGCCGTCTTATAGGCGGGGTGTCCGTGAAGGCAACACAAACTAAGGATTAGGTTGCTTTTTTTTTGCTCCTTTTTAGAAATAGAAAGAAAATAAAAAAGATAACCAACAACGGAGAGTTTGATCCTGGCTCAGGATGAACGCTAGCGACAGGCTTAACACATGCAAGT